>OGJH01001386.1_pt1 | contig 20951 bp, 20 predicted proteins | sample 1572021 | NCBI WGS metagenome assembly OGJH01 (sample SAMEA2582098, study PRJEB24529) | metagenome | biome: Human gut stool | place: China | collected 2011
AGATTTTTATATCAAGTTTTAATTGGTTACGAACATTCTGATTATTGAGCCAATCTGCAAATGAGGATTTTGTATCGGCAAATCCAAAGATGGATTCAAACATATTTGTTTCGTTTTTTCTGCCATTCTGTTACATATATTATTTTGGCCCGCTGATTTTCTGTTGCCAATTTGTTGCCACTTCAAAGCAAGCATAGCATAAGTGTTTCACAATCGTTATTTTGAAAAGACTGCATCATTTCTGGAAAGAAGATATACACAATACTGGTTCATGCTAATTCCTTCTCTTTGCGAATGTTCTGCCAGTGATCTGTGCAGGCTCCGAGGAATTCTCAGCTTAAACTGACCGGAATAATCTTCCAGACTGTCTGGTTCATGAATCTCCACGCCATCTTCCAATGCAGCTTCAAGCCACGCCTTTTTCGCATCCAGTGCATTCGCCACCGCACTTTCTACAGTTTCACCACAGGTAATGCAGCCAGGCAAATCCGGATAAGAAACCACAAATCCACCTTCATCTTTATCTTCTACAATTTCCATACGATAAGACATTGCCATGTAATCATTCAGCGTCTTCATCATTCTTCGCCTCGCTTTCTACAATCTGCCGCACCATTTCCACATAAACTTTCTTGATTGGTTCATGCTTCGGTATTGTAACTGGCATACAGCCCTGTTTTCTGAACGTATAATGACTGCTTCCGCTTCTCGGTGCATTCATTTCATATCCGTAGCTTTCCAATACCTTCCGCAACTCTTCAAACCGGAGGTCTTTCGATAAATTGCATATACGTGCTATCAGTTTATCCCACTTTGACATTCTTTATATCTCTTGATTTTATTTTATGTGGTATCGCATTTGGTGTCAACTTTTTTATTGTATGTCGCCTAAAAATCTGCATAAATATTTCAAATTTAGTGTTGACAAATTGTAACTCATGTTGTATGATATCAAATGTGTCTGGCAGACATGACCGACACAACAACCTATGCGCGAGTGGCTCAGTTGGTGGAGCACGACCTTGCCAAGGTCGGGGCCGCGGGTTCGAGTCCCGTCTCGCGCTCTGGGGAAAAGAGATACATCGCATGATGTATCTCTTTTTTTCGAGTCCTGCCGGACTCGAACATTCGAGTTTCTTCGCTCCGCTCCGGTCGTTGCCTAACAGCGTCCACCGGACGCTGACTTCTTCGCTCCGCTCCGGTCCGCGCAGAACAGATAAATTCTATTTGCCCTTGTCTAATGGCATAATGATATTTCGTTAAAAGTTAAATCAAAAAAGACATCAAATTCTACCTGTCAAAGTAGATTGATGTCTATTTTTTGCTGCATATGAAAAAGAAATAAAAAATGGGTACTGCCATATCAGCGGCTGCCACACAGGCAACTTATGTTACATATATTCACACACTAATATGGGCTTACATACCCCTCAAATTTCTATTGGTGTCCTAACATATAGTATGTGAAAATACAAGCGTTTATTCCCGTTCTGCTCCGTATTTTATACCGATATTTTCAACACTATATGTCTTATTTTCCGAACTTTTTATAATGACATTCGGCTTCCGATGGATGTCATTTTTCCATACCGAGTCCTTCTCCTTTACTTGCTGGACTTACAATACAGTTCCGCCCACATCGGCACAAATCCCGCCCCAAGTGCTACTCTCTGCGATGCTATATGTGACATTGAGGTGCCATAAAACGGAAGCTTCCCGCGCTTTAAGATCTCGTTTTTCAAGACCGCAACAAGCATGGAACCTATTCCAAGTCCTTCTGCCTCCGGCATCACATTAATTCCAATCTGCCACATGCTGTCGCTGTCGCTTGTAGCGCCCGCCATGCCAAGAAGGACGCCATCTCTGTAAGCTCCTACCCCAATTTCATCCTTGGGCAGCTCATGAAAGAGAAATGCTTCTCCAAAGCGTTCATCTCCTCTGAATGGCTCCAGTTCTTCTCCCTCAAAGATTCGGATCTCATAATCTTTCGTGTCTACCTCGGACATTTCGGTCGCAATATAAAATGGATGAGCCTGTGCAATCTGGCAGTGAAACATTTTTAAACCTGCTTCCAGCTCATGTAAAGCTTCCACGTCCATGAACCAGGCGCCGCTTCTGTCTTTAAATGTTTCCCTCACCCACGCAATAATATCCTTCTTACCGGATGCAAGAATCTTGCCATTGATACAGGCAATCTTCAGAAAACATTCCCCTTCTTCAAAAATCCTGCGTCCCTGCAGCGGGGTATACACCGTGAAGATATTTTCCCTGCTGGTAACTGCTCCTTCCTCTGTACAGAAATCAATCGCCAGCTGCTTTACCAATATCTCGTTCATACTTTTCCACAATTCTTTTCTCTCTCCGCCATCCAGCGCTCTTTCGTCATTATATTTCGATGTTCGGTACGCACTTCCTTCATTAACGGCACGGATACCTTTTCCCGTGTGTGATGATATACAAAGCCAACCTTTTCCTGCACTCTTTTTGACTTCTGATTACCCTCATAATATCCGCACCATATGGTATTCATGCCGAGATCTTCAAATCCATGACGGATCATTTCTCCTGCCGCCTCCGGCATATAGCCTCTTCCCCAGAAAGGTTTTCCAAGCCAGTACCCCAGCTCACATTCCTCGTCATGATTTTCCGTATCGTTATGTCTGTTTAATATCAGTTCAATCGCACCGATTGCTTTTGGATTTCCCTTTTCACAGATTGCATAGCACTCTCTGCCGTTTAGTACATTCCGGATCACATCCAGGCTTTCCTCTCTTGACCGGTGCGGCGGCCATCCTGCAATCGGACCAACCTCCGGGTCTTTTGCATATTCAAATAAACTGTCCGCGTCTTCCTCTGTCCACTTTCTCAATAGCAGCCGTTCCGTTTCTAACATATCGTATTCCTTTCCACTCCCTGCCTCGTAAACCTGCCCGCTTTCCAAACAGAAACGGTTCTACTCCGCGCACTGTTCTTTTGCTTCGGCATCGGGTCCTAACATTCCCAGCTTAAAATGTCTTCTGCAGAGCGCCACATAGCTGTCGTTTGCTCCTAACATGACCTGCGGGCCAGAGCGCACAATGCCATGCTCGTTGTATCTCGTATTACAGGTAGCTTTTCTGCCGCACCAGCACACCGTCTTTAACTCCTGGATCACATCCGCAATCGCAATCAGGCGCTCGCTCCCCGGGAACAGCAGGTTGCGGAAATCTGCGCGCAGTCCATAACAGACCACCGGCACATCCATAAAATCCACAATATCAGACAGAAAATCCACCTGCTGCGGCGTGGCAAACTGCACCTCGTCTACAATGATGCAGTCATATCCGCGAATCTCCTCCTCCTTCATCTGCTGCAGTTCTTCTAACAGAATGCAGTCATGTTGAAGCCCGATCCTTGAATATACCGTCCGCTCGCCATCTCTGGCATCGATCGCCGGTTTACATAACAGCGCTTTCTGTCCCACTTCCTCATAGTTAAAATGCGTCATCAGCGCATTTGCCGTCTTAGAACTTCCCATTGCACCATAGTAATAATATAATTTTGCCATCAATCCACCCTCTGTCGCTGCCTGCCGCCCACTTCCTGCATACAGTCATTTTCTTATTAAAAAGCGCTGTGCGCCACTTCTATCCATTATACCTGTACTTTTCTGCACCGGCAAGTACCTTTCCATTCTCCCGTGTCCACATTCCATTTCTCCCGTGTCCACATTCCATTCTTCTTGCACACCACCCATTTTTTCGCTATAATATCTTGTGCACGATTTACGAAAGGCATGGGATGATATATGAATAAAAAAGATATCTTGGAGTTAAAAAGACGTTTTAAAAAGGATGCCTGCACCTTCACCAGACTCTGCGGATGCTACGTAGACGCAGACCGCAACAAGGTCACAACCTTCGGGGAGACCTTCTTAAATCTGGAGGATGAGGAATTCTATAAATACCTGGAAATTGCAAAAAAAGTCATGTCCGGCACGATCGGCAACAACATTCTGGAGCTGGAGTTTCCGACCGCCGAGGAGGCACCCGGCGGAAGACAGCAGTTTTTGATGGGGCTGCGCGAGAGCGCCTTAAAAAACGACGATCTGATGGACACATTCTATGATCTTGTCATTGAGAATTACAGTTATGTCGGGAATTATCTGATTCTGGTTTTCCACGACGCTTACGATGTCATGACCAAAACCTCCGACAATAATAAGCTCGACGAATCCGAGGAAGTCTACGAGTATCTGCTGTGTGCGATCTGTCCGGTCACTCTGACCAAGCCGGGGCTTGGCTACCGCGAGGACGAGAACCGTATCGGGCCGCGCATCCGCGACTGGGTGGTCGGCGTTCCGGACACCGGTTTCGTTTTTCCGGCATTTACCGACCGCAGCAGCGATATTCACTCCGTGATGTTCTACACCAGGGATACCAAGACACCGCACGCGGAATTCATGGAATCCGGTCTCGGCTGTGGCACCAAGCTGACCGCCACCGAGAAAAAGCTGACATTCCAGAGCATCGTCAAAGAAGTCATCGGTGAGGATGAGGAAGAGAGCGACGCTGTCTTCGGGGATATCCAGGAAAATCTGAACAATATGATTCCGGTCACGGAGGACGAGACGGTGGAACCGGAACCGGTCATCGTCACCAGATCCGCCATTGCAGATGTCCTTGCAGAAAGCGGTGTCACCGAGGAACAGGCAGCCGTCATTGAGAACACCTATGAAAATGTATTTGGCGAGGAACTTCCGGAAGCCGGACAGTTAGTTGATCCGAAGCTTGTGGAAGCCAACGGAAAGCGCAAAGAAAAGCTGGAGCTGGTAAAGCAGGTGGAAAACTTAAAGCAACAGCTCGAGGAGACGCGCTCCGTTCCGGTCTCGGAGGGAGATGCCGATGGCGAAGATGTCCCTGCCGTCAAGACCTACGATGTCATCCTGCGCGTCAAGCCGGAAAAAGTCGGACAGATTCACTCCCAGGTCATCGACGGGCAGAAATGTCTGGTCATTCCGATGGACGAAGATGAGCACGCCGCTGTCAACGGTGTCAATACCACCGTATAATACGGATCGATGCAATCGATGACGTATGGAATATGTTCCATACCGGCAGAAGCCAGCAGTGACGGCATTCATGCCACCGTATCCTATTTTGCATAAAACCCGTCATGAAATGATTTCCTTTCTCATTTCATGACGGGTTTTTCATAACAATCCTGTTTCAGACGCAGGCACAGCGTTTATTGCGTCAGCCGCTCTCTGATATACTGCTCCATCTCATCCTTCGGTATGCCGAGTGTGAGCGAGAGTTCACTGTACAGTTCATTCTCCGCTGTCCGCATGTAGCGCTCGTCCAGCGCCGTGATCTTCTTCCCCTGTGCCGTGCGCTCCTGTTTTCTGATGTATAGTGTCTTTACAATGCTGACCCACGCACGGTAATCGCAGGTGTTCATTGCCTCCTTGTATCTCGCCTCTCTCTGCCTGTCATCCGGCACCCAGAGCTGCTCGATCTTAGGCATATCCTCAATCAGCTGATCCGCTTCCTCCCTGGAAATCACTTTGCGCATCGTAATCTTCTGATTGTCCGTCGGTGCATAGATCCTTCCACTGCCATCGCCAACCGGGGCAAGAACATAATACAAACGGTCTTTGTCCGCCCCGGAAATGTCAATGTGGGTAATATCCTCAATCCGGCATACACCCTTCACTCCATACACAATATACTCACCGATCTCAAACATCTTCCCCGATTCTCCTTTCATCACAGTTTTAAAGCATCCATTTCTATTTTAACACGAAAAATCCCGATTTAATCAATATTTTCCGCTTTTTTCCAATTTTCGTAACTATTGCCAGAAAACAGGCGGCGTATGATTGTACATATTTGCCAAAATAGGAAGTAAAACAGACTCCTGTCACAGAATTTTTGCGCCGGGCGCGGTCATGCGGCATGCTTCCCATTCGCGCGGTCACGCATCTTCACAACGTATTTTTGTGTGACAGGGATGAATTCTCCCAATCGAGTAGGAGGCGGTGTATTGTTCACGTCTGTCCAAAATCTCTGCATCTGCTTTTTCAAATTGCTTGAAACTGTTGTTCTGTTTCGAGCTGCACAACAGTTTCAAGCAAGTTGTCTTTGTCTGTGCCGTTTAATATACGCTGCACTATTTTTTTAGCATGAGCATCTTTATACGATCTTAATACAGTAAACCAGATCATTACACCTTTTTTTTATATTTCACGTTATACTCTTTGTAAGCAAGCAGAAAAAGGAGAAATATATATGCTTGAAATTATACATAGAAAAAAACGGCTGTCATCCTTTAAGCTGATTGCTCTGGGTTTTGCCGGAGTCATTGTACTTGGAGCACTTATCTTGATGCTACCATTTTCATCAAACACCGGATCTGTTACACCATTTCATGAGGCACTGTTCACTTCAACCTCCGCTGTTTGCGTTACGGGGCTTGTTGTGCAGGATACAGGCAGCTATTGGTCCGCTTTCGGGCAGGCGGTGATTTTGCTGCTTATTCAGATAGGCGGACTTGGCGTTGTGACGGTTGCTGCAACATTTGCCATGCTTTCCGGCAGAAAAATATCGCTGATGCAACGCAGCACCATGCAGGATGCCATTTCAGCCCCAAAAGTCGGCGGCATCGTTCGCCTGACTCGCTTTATTGTACGTGGGACTTTTCTGATCGAACTTATCGGAATGGTTGCCATGCTACCGGTATTTTGCAGAGATCACGGTTTCAAAGGAATTTGGATGGCGGTGTTTCATTCGGTCTCCGCTTTTTGCAATGCAGGATTCGACATACTCGGCACCACCGAAAACAAATATCCATCTCTTACGGGATACGTCGGAGAGCCGACAATAAACATTGTAATTATGATTTTAATTATCGTGGGCGGCATTGGCTTTTTGACTTGGGATGATATCTGTACAAACAGGTGGCATTTCAAAAAATACCGTATGCAAAGCAAGGTAATATTAGTAACATCGGTGATTCTTATTATCGTCCCCGCAATATTTTTTTTCCTCTTCGATTTCACAGGACTGCCGCCCGGTGAGAAGATCCTTGCCTCGCTTTTTCAGTCTGTCACACCGAGAACCGCCGGATTCAACACCGCCGACCTTACCGCCATGACTGAATCTTCCAAAGCAATTATGATCCTGCTGATGCTTGTCGGCGGCTCACCCGGTTCCACCGCCGGCGGTATAAAAACGACTACGCTTGCCGTTCTGATCTTGAACGCATTTTCCGTCTGCCGTAAAAAAAACGATACTGAAGTCTATGGCAGACGGCTTGAATGCTCGGCGGTAAAAAGCGCCTCAACCATCGCCGTAATATATTTCCTGCTATTTTTTATCGGCGGCATTATTATCAGCACGGCAGAAAGTATGCCGCTTAGCGCCTGCCTTTACGAAACGGCATCCGCCGTCGGAACGGTCGGCCTTACGCTCGGCGTAACGCCGCAGCTCAGTGTTTTTTCTCAGTTTATTTTGATCGTCTTAATGTATCTGGGAAGAGTCGGTGGACTTACCCTGATCTATGCGGCGATCTCTAATAAAAATCAGAGCGGTGCAAAACTGCCGCTCGAAAAGATCACAGTCGGATAAAGGAGTTACTGTTATGAAAAACATATTGTTGATAGGTCTCGGCAGATTCGGTAAGCATATTGCTTTGCAACTGAACAAACTCGGGCATGAGGTGATGGCAGTAGACAGCAACGAAGAAAGAATAAATGAAATCCTGCCGATCGTCACCAATGCACAAATCGGCGACAGCACAAATACGGAGTTTTTAAAGTCGCTCGGTATCGGCAACTTTGATGTATGCATCGTCACCATCGGAGGTAATTTTCAAAACTCACTTGAAACTACTTCTTTGCTGAAAGAACTCGGTGCAAAATTAGTTGTGTCCCGCGCCGAGCGTGATGTACAGGCAAAATTCCTTCTGCGCAACGGAGCGGACGAGGTCGTTTACCCGGAAAAACAGGTGGCAAAATGGGCTTCTATTCGGTATACCGCCGACCACATTCGGGATTACATCGAGGTTGATGATTCTCATGCCATTTTTGAAGTAGAGGTACCAGAGGAATGGATCGGCAAAACCGTCGGAGAGCTCGACATCCGCAGGAAATACAGCATCAATATTATGGCGACTAAGGAGAACAGAAAAATCAATATGGCAGTTTCGCCGGAAACTGTTCTTACAGACAAGATCACACTTTTGGTTCTCGGTGCTTATAAAGAGCTGCAAAAGTGTTTTCGCATTTAATAGAGGTGAACGGCATTGGCTGAACTATTGCTGATTGTCAGCTTGCTTGGCGTATTTGCTTTCGGCTTTTATCTTATGAGCAGGCTGGACCAATTTCTTGAGAAAAATAGGAAGGCTCTGTTAAAAGGAAACGAACCCCGTGAGCTTTCCGAAATTTTGCTGCCACAGGGACTGTCCGACAGTGAGATATTAAGCGAGATCCGCCATTTTCGGGAAACACACGGAAAAGTCGATATTATCCTTTCTGACGGAAAAGAGGATGCGTTTTAGTTTACGGTAGAAGATTTCACGATTTTGTTGTATAATGAAACCAAAAAGGCGGTGAAACCGATGCAAATACAAACCGAACAGCCAAAAAACGGTGCGGACGAGCATATCCTTGTCTGCCTTTCCTCTTCACCGTCCAATGCACGGATCATACATACCGCCGCAAAGATGGCTAAGGTTCTTCATGCAAAATTTACCGCCATCTATGTGCAAACCGATTCGGTTGAAAGCGAAAAAAATCGGCTGCGGCTTGAACAAAACATTCAGCTTGCGCAAGGGCTTGGCGCTGAGATCATTATGACGCACGGCGAGGATGTGCCGCTACAGATTTCGGAATATGTCCGGCTTTCAGATGTGACCAAAATCGTGATCGGACAAAGCAGCGCCCGCCGCAGAGGACTGTTTGGAAAACCCACCCTAACTGAAAAACTGATTTCGGTCGCTCCCAATGTGGATATTCATATCATTCCAGACGCACTGAACTATGTAAGACCGCACCGGCACCGTTTGCTTTTCGGTGCAGAAACACCTTCGTTGCGGGATATTGGCGTGACCGTTCTGTCACTTGCCGTATGCACGGCGATCGGTTTTTTGTTCGATCATCTCGATTTCCCCGACACAAATATCGTTACGGTCTACATTCTCGGCGTACTGATGGTCTCCGTTTTGACCAAAGGATATCTTTGCAGTATGGCAGGCTCGCTTTTAAGTGTTGTATTGTTCGGATTTTTCCTTACCGAACCACAGCTATCATTCAAAACCTATGCTGTAGGCTATCCCGTTACCTTTGCCGTCATGCTGGTAGCTTCCGTTCTCACCGGCACGCTTGCCTCGAAGCTTAAGGATCATGCGAGACTTTCAGCTCGTTCTGCGTTCCGCACGCAGGTGCTGTTCGACACCGACCGTCTGCTGCAAAAAGCGAAAAGCAACGATGATATCTTAAGTGTGACCTGTATGCAGCTCTCTCGGCTGCTTGACCGCAGTATTGTTGCTTATACAAAAAGTGAAAATGGAATGTCGACCGGACGGCTTTTCGCCGAAAAAAAGTACACATACTCTGAAAATCTGCTGAACGCTGCAGAACAGAAAGCCGCAGAATGGGCATTCCAAAACGGTCGCCGTACAGGAGCAACAACAGCACAGTTCGGACAATCCGAATGTCTTTATCTTGCGATCCGTGCAGGGAGCAGAGTCTATGGAGTGATCGGAATACCGATGAGACCCGAAAAGCCCGATTCATTCGAAAACAGCATCGTGCTGTCAGTTGTGAACGAATGTGCTCTGGCAATGGATAATACACACAACGCTGCTGAAAAAGAACGGGCAGCAGATCTTGCAAAAAGCGAGCAGCTGCGCGCCGACCTTTTGAGGTCGATCTCACATGATCTACGCACGCCTCTTTGCTCGATTTCAGGCAATGCGGACACACTTTTGCATAACGGAAACTGCTTGGACGAAACGACAAAGCAACAGATATATAAAGATATATATGACGATTCCGAGTGGCTGATTGACGTAGTGGAAAATCTGTTGTATGTTACACGGCTGAATGACGGACGCCTGAAGCTGGAGCTTACCAACCAGCTTGTAGACGAAGTGATCAGTGAAGCCGTTTCACATTTGAAGCAGAAGTCTGTCGGGCACACGGTAACGGTGAAGTGTGACGATTTGATTCTTGCACGCATGGACGCACAGCTTATCGTACAGGTCATCGTCAATCTTATCGACAACGCTTTGAAATATACCGAACAAGGCTCGGAGATCTGCGTAAGTGCAGAAAAGCAAGGAAAATACGCCGTGATCCGTGTTGCAGATAACGGTAGCGGAATCCCCGACGATATGAAATCGCATATTTTTGAAATGTTTTACACTGGAAAAAGTACAGTTGCCGACAGCCGCAGAAGCTTTGGGATCGGTCTTACCTTATGCAAATCGATCGTAGAACTGCACGGCGGAACGCTGACGCTTAGGGATAATGTGCCGTGCGGCTGTGTATTTACCTTTACTTTACCGCTTAGCGAGGTGACGCTGAATGAATAAACCGCTTATACTTGTTGTGGAAGACGACCGTCCAGTCCGCAATCTGATCGTAACAACATTAAAGTCGCACGATTACCGTTATCTGACTGCGGAGAACGGACATGGTGCGATTATGGAGGCGACCTCCCATAACCCTGATATCGTTCTGCTGGATCTGGGTCTACCGGATATTGACGGCACACAGGTGATCGAAAGCATCCGCTCATGGTCGAATATGCCCATTATTGTGATCAGTGCGCGTAGCGAGGATCGTGATAAAATTATGGCACTTGACGCCGGGGCGGATGACTATTTGACAAAGCCATTTTCCGTAGAAGAGCTTTTGGCACGGCTTCGTGTCACACAAAGAAGGCTGTTGCTCCTGCAAGCAAGTGGCGATGCCGACACCCCAATTTTTGAAAACGGCGAGCTTAAAATTGATTATGCCGCTGGTTGCGCTTACTTAAAAGGGGAAGAATTGCATCTTACCCCGATTGAATACAAGCTTTTATGTCTGCTCTCCCATAATGTCGGAAAGGTTCTGACGCACACCTATATCACACAGCAGATCTGGGGCAGCAGCTGGGAAAACGATATTGCCTCGCTGCGGGTGTTTATGGCGACACTGCGTAAAAAACTGGAGCTGCAAAAGGACAGTCCGCAATACATTCAGACGCATATCGGCGTTGGTTATCGGATGCTGCGGGTAGACTGAGAAAAGCGAGAAAACAAGAAATTGAACCGATATGCAATAGAAAATCCTTTCGGAATTCAAGAGCGCAATATCCGCTTGGTACGGAATCATCATCACCTACGGTATGGTGCTTGGTTTTGCTGTGGCAATATACCGTTTGATTTTCGAATGGGATAATAACAAAAACGACCTGCTTTCTGTTTTAGTAGTCAATCCAGGCGGCCTTGCCATTTACGGCGGAGTACTTGGCGGTGTCGTAGTTGCATTGATTTACCGTAAAGAAAAACGGATTTCCCCTTTTGGGCGCTTCACTCACCGTTAATATCACAGGTGCTGTCCGGCTACCTGATGATTTTCGGTATCGTTACAATTTTTATTATCTGTAAAAGAAAGGCGATGCGGCAATGAGAAAAGAATGGACTTTATTTATTACCTTTCTTAAAATCGGCGCTTTTACCTTCGGCGGCGGATATGCTATGATTGCGTTGCTTGAAAACGAATTTGTAGAACGCAAGAAGTGGATCAAAAAGGACGACTTTCTGAATATGGTAGCCATTGCCGAGTCTACACCCGGACCGGTTGCAATCAACAGCGCCACATATATCGGCTACAAAATTGCAGGCTTGTTCGGTGCTGCGGCGGCTACCGTGGCGGTTTGTATTCCTTCGTTTACCGTAATTTTTTGCATCTCACTGTTTTTTGATCAATTCTTAAGCCTTACATGGGTTTCCCGTGCTTTCCGCGGAATACAGGTATGTGTGATCTATCTGATTTCCTCTGCCGGGCTGAAAATGCTGAAAACCATTGAAAGAAATGCCTTCAACACGGTCATTTTGCTGTCGGTCATTGCTGCAATGTTGGCGTGCACTGTTTTCGCCGTTTCTTTTTCTTCCGTTTACTATATTCTGATTTGCGGTACAGCAGGACTTGCGATTTTCTTCCTGAAAAAACTGCGGAAAGGAAACGGCAATTAACAATGATCTACCTGAAATTATTCCTGAATTTTTTAATGATCGGTGCCCTTTCCTTCGGCGGCGGATACGGAATGGTTTCCCTTGTAAGAGAAACAGTCATTTCAAACGGCTGGCTAACGGAAAGCGAATTCTTAAATTTCATTGCCGTTTCGGAATCGACGCCCGGTCCGCTTGCCGTTAATATGGCGACATTTATAGGTTCCACGCAAGGTGGCATTCTCGGCTCGTTTCTTGCTACGCTCGGCGTTGTTCTTCCGTCTTTCATTATTATACTTTTAATTGCGGCGGTACTCAAAAACCTGATGAAATATGCCGGTGTCAACGCTTTTCTCTCCGGCGTCCGCCCCTGCGTTATCGCAATGATTCTCGCTACGGCAATCGGTATGGCCATATCAACATTGCTTGGTTTTACGGATATTTATTCGGCGCTTGCTCCGGATCCTAAATCCATTTTGGTCTTTGCCATTCTGTGGCTGACACATTTCGGATATAAAAGAATCAAAAAAACTGCACCGTCGCCGATTATAATGATACTCTTTTCTGCCGCACTCGGCATACTGCTTTGGGGAGTATAAAATGCATCCTATGCCAATTTGCCGTCCGGGAATCGGGCGGCTTTGCTAATTGTTTGGGGATGCACTGTTCGTCACCTGTCTGAACGATTATCTGGAGTAAAACTCAGAGATAAACGTCGCGGAAACCTTTGAGGTTTATGCAGAAAATGAATTTAAGTATGGAACATACAACGAAGAACAAAACTCACGTTTAGCATCAGGACATAATCTAAAGCCTGTTACAACCAATTTCACAGGACGCAAACCAGATGAAATATATGCGGATTTTGTTTTTATAGATGCTGGTAAGTATCTCATCAAATGTAAGAATAATTGTGTACCCAAAGAACGTGTTTTTCTAAAAACATGGGTGCGAAAGGGAGTATTTTGGAAATCCGCTGGTTGTACAAAGCAATTACATACATGCAAACAGAAGAATTCTCTGAATACTCATAATTTAGAAATAGAATTGAGGCAATTTCATCTCTTCTCCGCCAAAGGTACCATGTGAATAGGAAAGATACTTGTGCCCCAAAAACGTACGCGCTTATTCTTCAGATTCAAAATAGCAGCATTAGATTTTCAAAAGCTATTAGATTATGCAAATAGCTTAGAACAGTGTGCTTCAAATAAGAAACCAGCATAAAATCAATGAACTACAGTTTCAAGTAATCAATGAATTATAGATTTATAAATCATATCTTTTACCAATACGTGTTAAATTTTCAAGGTACAAACAACCTCAAATATTAAACTGTACTTTCGGCACCCTAATCCCATAAAGTCAAAAAGCGCCCCGCAATGCGGGGCGCTCTCTTCTGCACAGCTCAAATGGGTAAAAATTCACTGTGCTGCAGACTGTGGCAGGGAAACCACAGCCTCTTGGTATATTAAATTAGGGAAAGGAATTAACTTAAATTATTTGAAATGACAGCTTACGCTATTATCTCTGTACACGTCCGGAAGCATCGCCGCCAGCCAGTTTCTTGACCTCGTCAACGCTTACCATGTTGAAGTCACCCTCAACAGAATGCTTTAAGCAGCTTGCTGCTACTGCAAACTCGATCGTAGACTGCGGATCGTAGTCGTTTAAGCAAGCGTAGATCAGTCCGCCGCCGAAGGAATCGCCGCCGCCGACACGGTCAACGATGTGCATTAAGTACTCCTTGGAGAAGTAGCTCTGACCATCCTCGTAAAGCATTGCTGCCCAACGGTTATCGTTTGCGGAGATGGAAGTTCTTAATGTGATTGCAACCTTCTTGAATCCAAAACGGTCTGTTAACTTCTGTGCAACCTCTTTGTAGCCTTCCTTGTTCAGTTCGCCTGCGGTAACCTCTGTACCCTCAGACTTGATGCCGAATACGTCGTTTGCATCTTCCTCGTTGGAGATACATACGTCTACATACTTGCAAAGCTCGCCCATCACCTGTCCGGCTTTCTCCTTGGACCACAGCTTGTTGCGGTAGTTTAAGTCGCAGCTTACAGTAATGCCCTTAGCCTTTGCAGCCTTGCATGCCTCTAAGCAGATTGCTGCAACGTTGTCACCAAGTGCAGGAGTGATTCCTGTGAAGTGGAACCAGTCAGCACCGTCAAAAATCTTATCCCAGTCAAAATCAGCAGTCGTTGCTGTTGCAATGGAAGAACCTGCGCGGTCATAAATAACCTTGGATGGTCTCTGGCTTGCACCCTTCTCAAGGAAGTAGATACCTACACGGTCACCGCCGCGAACGATATCAGAAGTGTCTACACCGTACTGTCTTAATGCATTCACACCAGCCTGTCCGATCTCATGAGCCGGAAGCTTTGTAACAAAGCTTGCATCCATTCCGTAGTTTGCAAGAGATACTGCAACGTTTGCCTCACCGCCGCCGTAAGTAGCGCCGTAGGTACCAGCCTGTACAAAACGATAGTATCCTTCCGGTGCAAGACGAAGCATAATCTCACCAAATGTAACGACTTTCTTTGCCATTATTGAATCCTCCTAAATGTATGTTTCACTATGTGAAACCGTGTTTCATTTTCTATAATAAAATTATAACATCTAATACCAGAATGTCAAATATGTTTTTATTTAAGTCCAAAAAAATTCCAAATTATTTCCGATTTTCACTTTTCTATTTTAGCAGGATGATATATAATAAAAACAGGTTGGTTCACATTACAGAACTATGTTTCGCAATGTGGAACACACATATCGTATCCATAGACACAGTGTGCTGCATTTTCTCATAAAACATTCTTTTTGAGATGCCGTGACGTGTCGGAATTTTTACTTTCTTATTTATTCTTACATCATCAGGAGGAGATTATTTATGGACCGTAAATACGATGTCATCACTTTGGGGGAGATTTTACTCCGGCTTTCCACGCCGATCAACGGACGTCTTGCACAGGGCGATACGCTGATGAAGCACCTCGGCGGCGCTGAACTCAACATTGCTTCCGAGATCGGGCAGCTCGGCCTTAAGACGGCAATCATTTCAAAGATTCCGAACAATCTGCTGGCCGCTTTCATCAAGAACCAGCTCAACGCTTCCCGCGTCAGCGAGAATTATCTGATCGAGGATCACTCGGACGACAGCCGCGTCGGCATCTACTACTACGAGTACGGCTCCTACCCGAGAAAGCCGCGTGTGGTCTATGACAGAAAACATTCATCCATCAACAATATTGACATCAAGGACGTTCCGGCTACCATGTTCTACAACACCAGACTGTTCCATACCAGTGGTATCACCTTAGGACTCGGCGGCAACGCACAGAAGTTTGCGATCGAATGTATCCGAAAGTTCAAGGAGAACGGCACCCTGATCTCCTTCGATGTCAACTACCGCGCGAACCTCTGGAGCGGCGAGGAGGCAAGAAAATGCATCGAATCCATCCTTCCGTATGTCGATATCTTTTTCTGCTCCGCCGACACTGCCCGTCTGACCTTCGGCAAGACCGGCACGATTGAGGAGATTCAGAAGTCCTTCTGTGAAGAATATCCGATCTCCGTGGTTGCCTCGACTGAGCGCACTGTCATCACTCCGAAAAAACACGACTTTACCTCCATCATCTACTCTGCGAAGGAAGACCGCTACTACAGTGAATCTCCTTACAACAGCATCGATGTGGTCGACCGGATCGGAAGCGGTGACGCCTATGTCTCCGGCGCTCTCTACGGTTACCTAAGACATCACGACTGCCAGAAAATGTTGGAGTACGGCAACGCCATGGCAGCCATCAAGCACAGCGTTATCGGCGATATGGTCTTTACCGATCTCGAGGAAATCGACGGCATCATCGCACAGCACAAGGATACTTCCGGATTCCAGCCTGAGATGAACCGCTAAGTATCATTTTCCTGCGAAGGAATGAAGCGTGCGCCTGCCGCACACTTTGCGCGGCAGATAAAAAAATGATGGCGGCAGTCCCGCGGATACTCTCCGCCGGACTGCCGCCGTTTTTATTCTAAATCTTCTCTATGGTTCCGCCGCCGGCTCCTTTCATCAGAGCCGGCTCTTTTCCGGAATCACGATCCTTTTCTCTTCTGTCGAAGGAGAATGTTCCTCATCCACCTCCGGAGCATTTCCGGTGCGGTGTCTCTTCACATTTTCGCAACCAGTGCATCCGGCACGGTGATGCGATCCAGATGCCAGATCTCATCCACGTACTCCTGAATCGTACGGTCGGAAGAAAATTTGCCTGCGTGGGCCGTATTTAAAATAGCACTCTTCGCCCATGCCTGCTTATCCTGATAGTACTCCACGATCCGCTTCTGCGCATCCACATAGGAACGGAAATCCTTGAGGATAAAATACGTGTCTGCATACTGCGTGCACTGCGTGTTGAGCAGTGAATTGTAGAGATCGCGGAACAGCCCCGGATCGTTCGGCGAAAATGTGCCGTCCACAAGCTGATTTACCACCTTGCGGATACCCTCGTCGCTGTTGTAGATCTGCATCGGATCATAATCGCGGTTGCGCTCATGCGCAATGACTTCCTCGGAGCTCATGCCGAAAATGAAAATATTCTCCATTCCGACTTCCTCTGCCATCTCCACGTTCGCGCCGTCCATGGTACCGAGTGTCAGCGCACCGTTTAACATGAACTTCATATTGCCGGTACCGGATGCCTCCTTGCTGGCAGTCGAAATCTGCTCGCTGACATCCGCCGCTGCGAAGATCCACTCCGCATTGGACACGCGGTAATCCTCGATGAATACGACCTTGATCTTTCCTTTAATGTCCGCATCGTTGTTGATGACGTCCGCCACACTGTTGATGAGCTTGATCGTAAGCTTGGCGTTCCGATATCCTGCCGCCGCTTTCGCGCCGAAAATAAAGGTTCTCGGGTAGAAATCCATCTGCGGATTTGCCTTTAACTCATTGTACAGGTACATCACATGCAGAATATTCAAGAACTGTCTCTTATACTCATGCAGACGCTTTACCTGCACATCGAAAATAGAATCCGGATCAACCTCGATGCCGTTGTGCTCCTTGATGTACTCTGCCAGACGCACTTTATTCTTGCGCTTGATCTCCATGAACTCCTTCTGGGCTTTTGCGTCCGATGCATACGGAACCAGACGTGCAAGCTGCATCAGCTCTGTGATCCAGCCGTCACCGATATGCTTTGTCACCCAGTCGGCAAGTAGCGGATTGCCGTGCATCAGGAAACGTCTCTGCGTGATGCCGTTGGTCTTGTTATTGAACTTCTCCGGGAACATCTCATAAAAATCATGAAGCTGCTCGTTCTTTAAGATCTCCGTGTGCAGTCTTGCCACACCGTTGACGGAATAACCGGCTGCAATGGCGAGATGCGCCATCTTCACCTGACCGTCGTAAAGGATTGCCATGCGGGCAACCTTGCCGTCATCCCCCGGGTAGCGTTCCTGGATCTGCAGTACAAAACGGCGGTTGATCTCATCCACGATCTGGTAGATTCTCGGAAGCAGCCGCTGAAAAATCTCAATCGGCCATTTTTCCAGTGCCTCTGCCAAAATCGTATGATTCGTGTAGGCGCAGGTATCTGTTACAATTTCTGCTGCTTCATCAAACGGGATTCCCTCCTTTGTCAAAAGACGAATCAGTTCCGGAATCACCATGGATGGATGCGTGTCATTAATCTGAATTGCCGCATAATCTGCAAGGTCATGCAGATTACAGCCTCTATCCTTTGCTTCAGAAAGAATCAGCTGTGCACCGCAGCTTACCATAAAATACTGCTGGTACACGCGCAAAAGACGGCCTTTGTCATCAGAATCATCCGGATACAAAAATAAGGTCAGATTTTTTCGTATATCTTCCTTGTCAAATTCAATTCCATCATGAACAATCGTTTCATCCACAGAATCCAAATCAAACAAGTGAAGGCGGTTCGTCCGGCTCTCGTAGCCGGTCACCAAAATATCATACAACGATGCTTTCACATCGAAACCGCCAAAAGAAACCGTAAAAGATTTGTCACTGCGAATCAGCCAGCTGTCCTTATTCATCCATGGATTTGGCTCTTCCATCTGTTTTCTGTTCTTAAATTCCTGACGGAACAGACCGTAGTGATAATTTAATCCGACACCATCACCCGGCAGAGAAAGCGTCGCAATGGAATCTAAAAAGCAGGCTGCCAGTCTTCCTAAACCACCGTTGCCAAGTGATGGTTCCGGCTCGTATTCCTCTAAATCTGTAAGATTTTTACCGGCATCGGAAAGTTCTTTTTTTACTTCCTCATAAATCCCAAGGTTAATCAGGTTATTACTTAGCAGTTTTCCAATCAAAAACTCTGCTGATATGTAATACAGTTTCTTCTTTCCTGTATTCTCTTCCTTTTCCCCTGCCTTTTTCTGCACCAGCGTAAGCAGAGCATGATAAAGTTCTTCCTTCCCGCATTCACTGATTTCTTTGCCATAACATTCTCTTACGATTTTTGCAAGCATAAAATAATTCCTTTCTACTACAATTTATTGTAATGTAAAATTAAGCTCTCTTCCGCCGGAGCCAATTGTAAACCGGTATACGGCATCTTTTCTTTCGCCGAGTGAAGCTGTAATCTGATAGGTTCCCTCGCCGACATTTACAACATAATTTCCTTTTTCATCCGTTGTCGAAGTAAAAATGCTGCCATCTGTCAAATTCTCGCAGACGATAGAAACACCTTTTACCGGCGCTCCTTTCTCATCTACTACAAGACCGGCAACTCTTCTTTGGTCAACCACCCGGATAAGAGCAGAAGTTTCAACCATGCGGTTTGTATTTTTCTCATCACTTACCGTAATCTGCACACGGTATTCGCCAACACCGGACACTTTACCACTAAGCGTTCCTGTTTCCGCATCCATCTTCAAACCTGCCGGCAGAGAAATTGCAGAATAGCTGTAAGAACCGCTGCCGCCAAGAACCTCAAGAAATGGAACTGCATCTAACTGGGTACCGGTCACAACCGTCATATCCTCTGCTTTCGCCACGATAGCAGATTCGTTTCCAATATACACATGAATCACTTTTGTGAACTTCGTACCCATTTCATCGGTTGCCTTAATGGTAATATCCGTTCCCACGGTCACAGTTGTCAATGTCCCGGAAAATGTGATTTCATTATTTTTAATTTTACGGGTAATTCCCGGAATCTCACCCGTAATCTGATAGGAAAGATTTCCACAGCCGTACTCGCTTAAATCCACTGTTTTGTTCCACTCATCGCCAACGACGCCAAGCCATTTTTCTTCTTTTGGCTCGCTTAATTTGGTAAACAACGCCTGTGCTTCCATTGTTTTTACGCCATTACCCGGCAAATCCGAGATTGTGACACGGACATAGGAATCTTTTTCTACATTATAATCATCCGTCAGCTTAATATCATAGGTACGATTATCATAGTTACGAATACTTGCCACGGAATAGGTGCGGTTATATGTTCCATAAGAATAGCGCTTTCCTTCTATTTTAAATTGTTTGTTTGTCAATGCCTTCGCTTTATCCAGAGATACCCGGACAACATCGTTGCTAAGCACCTCCACAGAGGCAATGCCGACACTGTTGGTTGCCATCACAGTCATTTTCAAACTTGCTGTTTTTTTACTTCCCTCCACAGAAGTTGCTTTGATTGTGACGTTTCCCGCTTTGATTCCTTTTACCACACCGGCTTTTGTAACTGTCGCAATCTTTTTGTCCGAAGATGACCAAGTTACCTTTTTATAGCTTCCACTTGCCGGTTTTACAGTCGCTTTCAGAGTCAGACTGTTTCCTACATATAACTGATTTTTCGGCTTTTCAATCGCAACGGATGTTACTTTCTTTACGACCGTTACCGTAATTTTTGCTTTCTTCTTTTTATTCTTTTTTACCGGTGCCTGACACCAATTGTTTTATATGGCGGAATTGGTAAGCCATCTTCTCCTTCTTTCTTTTCCGGAGCTGTCTGCATCACATGTTTTACCCCTTCTACGATATCGTATCTCCACATTTCAATCATTTTTTATAGTTCCCATATCAGAATTTATTGTTTTATAAGCATTTTATAGGATCAACCCCCAGTTGACTATCTGAATGTTTTACTAATCCACGACAGAAACCACTTCATTCTACTGGATTTTATAATTCTTTTAGCAATCTTTTATCTATTTTTTCTTCTTTTTATTCTTTCTTACCGGTGCCTGACACTAATAATATGAAACCCAAGAAGATTCTTGGCTCTTTCCAGGTTATATCCCAGACAAAAGAGCGCAAACTCCCCAGCCACTTTTCTCATTCCTTTTAGAAGAAAATAAGTGGCTCCCATAGCACGCTTTATAGTTCCAAATGGATGTTCCGACAGACACATCCTCTGACTTGTTTTCTCCCTGTCTGGTTTCAGAAAGAACTTTACAACCTGTCTCTTTTCGTAATGCCATTTTTCTTTTGGCTTTGTTTCTTCTGGTGCATTTCCTTCTGCTTTCAGCCAGTCTTTACAAGGTTTCTCCATCTGATCTTTTGTAAAATCAATTTCTTTCCACTCGCCTTTTCCCTTGTAACATTTATTTCGGTTTGGGCAATGCTTACACGCATTTTTGTTTGCATAACGGATATTCCCGTTTTTCTTTATGCATTTCTGCCTCAGGCTCTCTCCTGCCGGACAGTATACCAGATTTCTCTCCGGATCTCTGACAAAATACCCTGTTTTCGCCTTATCCAGCATTTCTCCCGGACTTCCATA
>OGJH01001387.1_pt1 | contig 20941 bp, 20 predicted proteins | sample 1572021 | NCBI WGS metagenome assembly OGJH01 (sample SAMEA2582098, study PRJEB24529) | metagenome | biome: Human gut stool | place: China | collected 2011
ATTTTCGAAACTTCGTTTAGTATTGAAGTAAAATCAAAATAAGTCGGCAAGTTTCCACTAAAATACGAGCTTGACTTCAGAAAAAATGCTCTTGCCTCCATGCTGGTCATGTCTAAAACACACTTTTCTTCATTTTTTTTCATTATTAATCCCCTTCCTCTTACCTCCCCACTCTCAACGGTTCAATAACTTCTTCAATGAGTTTGGTGTAGGCTTCTTTGATGTGCTTTTTGTAGCTGAGCGGGTTGAGGGCATCAGCTGTTTCTGCTTTGTAGTCTTTGTAGCGTTGGCTCTTGGTGAGCTGGCTTTCGCCAGATTGCTTTTTAGCACCTTTACGATAGTGTTGGACATAGTAACGAAGTTCATCGAGTCCGACATACCATTCTCTGGCAAAGCGTTTGAGATGGTCGTCGATGATGGCTTCAATCATGCTGTCCAAGACACCAGTGATAGATTGTCCTTGGTAATCTTTAGGATTAGCTTGGACTTCTTTCCACAGGTTTCGGATGATTTCGGCTAGTTTAGGATTGGTGCGTTCCAGACTCTGGATATAGTTATCAACCGTTTCGATATCCTTGTCGCTGAGGGCCTGTGGACTATCTTCTTCCTGCTGAATCATACTTTGAATCAAGGTCAGGATGTAAGCATAGTTAATCTCATCGACTTGGACCGATTCCAGTTCGTAGTGGATGTCAAAGAGATTATCATCACCATCGTCTTCTGCTCGGCTTTTGAGCTCTGCTAGGATATTTTGATAGATTCCTAGATAGGTTTCAAGTTTTTCATCTGATAAGCCAGTTTCTGCATAGATAGCCGCTTCATCGTATTCGCTATAGACACGGATAGATGCCAGATACTTGTCAAAGGTTTGGTAAGCCTTGGCAATGCGACGGAGTTGTGGGCTAGTAGCCTGCTCTATCGTGATAACATAGTTTTCCACATCTTCCACTTTCACTTGAAAATCTATCCAGGCTTGGATAAAGTTTGCTTTTTCTTCTAACCAGTCTGGGGCAGTGACATCATTTTCACCACCGTTTGAGTAAAGTTTAAGGGCGTTATCCACAGCCTCTTTAAAGGCCTCAGGTCTTTGGAAGGTGATGATATGGCCATAACGCTTTTTACTGTCAAAGATGCGGTTGGTGCGACTAAAGGCTTGAATCAAATCCTGTGGACGCATGGGCTTACGGTCGATGAAGAGAGTGGATAGACAAGGGGCATCAAAACCGGTCAAAAGACGGTCTACAACGATGACCAAATCCAACTGCTCTTTACGAGGAATGTATTTGTCTAACTTTCTAGCTAAACGATTATTGATATCCGTGTTAAAGCCACGTAAATCAGCCATAGTAAAATGGGTCCCATACTCTTGATTGTAATCGTCCATGACCTGCTTCATGTGCTCTTGGTAGCCGATAGATTCTTCTTCATTTTCCGACACTGAGTAAGTGACTGTCACCTTTGGAAAGTCAAGTAGCACGCGCTTAACCCGCTCTGACACCTTGACACGTTCCTGTCCTGCCTTGATACTCTTGAGCAGATTGTAATAGGCCTGAGCCTGTGGAATAGACTTAACGGTTAAGATAGCCTCGTAAGTCTTACCCTCACCATTTGGGAAGCCCAACTGTTGATAACTTTTGTTTAGGATAGCATCCAAGACTTCTAGCATGTGCTCTTTATCTTCATAGACAGAGTCCAGAAGGTCTTTTTCAGGAATCGGCGAAATAATGGTATTACGATAGTCCACCTTAAATCCCAGAACTGCCCCGTCATGGATGGCTTCTTTGACCGTATACTCATGGAGGCGTTCGCCATATTGTTGGTGGGTGGTTTGTGCCAAATCACCTAATTGCTTACGTTTATTTTCCTTGAAAATCGGTGTGCCTGTAAAGCCAAACCAGAGCGAATTGTGGAAAAAGCCTTTGATGTCTTTTTGCGTCTGTGGTGTGACCGCACGGTGACATTCATCCACAACGAAAGCCACACGAAGGTCCTTGATTTTCTCCGAATCCTTTTGGTATTTACCTTCTTGGAACTTGCGCATCATGGTTGTGATTTTCTGGATAGTCGTCACAATCACACGCTTATCATTTCCTGCCAAACGCTTGACCAAGTCATGGGTATTGTCCGTTTCGTCGATATCGATGACATCATTAGCAGCGTAGGAAAGAAAGGACGATGTCGTCTGCTGGTCAAGGTCCCTACGGTCCACGACGAAGATTGTCTTTTGAATGGCTGGAATCTGCAAGAGGTTGCGAGCCACCTTGTAGGAGGTTAGGGTCTTACCAGAACCTGTGGTATGCCAGATATAGCCTGATTCCTGACGGCGAGAGGCATCTTGAACAGACTCGATGGCATGGATTTGATAGGGACGTAAGAGGATGAGGGCTTTTTTACTATCATCAATGACGGAATACTGCATCACCATCTGATGGGCACGTGGAATAGATAGGACCTCATGGGCAAAGTCCATGAGACTGGTCATGGGTTTATTATCTTTATCCACCCAAGATGTCAAAAATTGTTTATTGAGCTTATCTTCTCGTGCAGCTGCGATATAACGTGTATCAACCTTATTAGTCACAACAAACATCTGAAGGGCAGAATAGATGCCACGTAACTTTCCTTCACGGTCATACTTTTTGATTTGATGAAAGGCATCCAAAAAGGCCACACGAGGACTCTTGAGCTCAATGTGGATAAGAGGAAGTCCATTAATCATCAGCGTCGTATCTAAACGACGGTCCTGATCTTGTGGGTAGGCCTTGTCACGTTCCACCTGATTGACCACTTCGTAACTGGATTTTCCAGCAGCGATATTGTCACGCCAGATAACAGAAAGTCTGATAGTCCCAAGGCTAGCATCTTCACGCTGTACCTCTACTTTGGCAATACCATTTTCACCTGCCAACCACTTAGCAGCTTCATAATAGTTAATGAAGTTAAGCTGGTTCTTGATTTGGCGCTTCTCCTGCTCAGTCAAGGGATGGTCAGCAAGTAGGGCAACGTTATTTTGCGCTAACTTTTCAAAAAAGTTGTCCCATAATTGATCTTCATTTTTTAAGTCTGGGCGATAGGTCCACTGGCTCTCACCAGAGGTTAATTGCTCGATTAATTGACGTTCTATCTCAAGTTCTGGAGTAACTGGTGGCATGACTTATCCTTTCAACATTGTCGTAATCCCTTACATTATAGCATTTTCACGGGTTCTTTCATAGTTTTGGAAAAATGCCAACAAAAAAACACAGCCCGAAGGTCATGTTTTTATCATTTATTTACCCATTTTTTCCTGAATGAGTTTTTCCACTCTTTGGTAACTGGCTTCAATCTCTTCCTTGCTAAAGAGTTTTGTTTGCAAGTCTTCCCAGCTACTGCCGATGGCTGGATTAGTCTGATTCTTCATAAGCTCCTTCTAGTCTTCCTCCCTATGAATGGTAAACCCTGTAGCTTGTTGGTTAGCCATGATGGTCATGTCTGAAATTTGGACGCGTCGTGGTTGCTTGGTGACGTAGAGAACTGCGTCCGCAATATCTTGGGCTTGGAGGGCTTCTAACCCCTGATAAACCTTGGCTGCCTTGTCCTTATCACCGTGAAAGCGAACTTGTGAAAAGTCAGTCTCAACGATACCAGGCTGAATGGTTGTCACCTTGATATCTGTGGCAATGGTATCGATACGCAGCCCATCACTGAAAGTTTTTACTGCAGCCTTGGTTGCTGAATAAACAGCAGCACCTGCATAGGCATAGATGCCCGCCGTAGAGCCCATATTGATGATATGCCCCTCATTGGCAGCAACCATGCTTGGCAAAATCTGACGTGTCACCATCATCAAGCCCTTGACATTGGTGTCGAGCATGGTCAGCATGTCCCACTCCTCATAGTCTTGATAAGCTGTTAGACCTAGTGCCAGACCTGCATTATTGACCAAGATATGGACTTGACCTACACTTTTGAGAATAGCTCGACAAACATCCTTGACCATGGCCATATCTGTGACATCCAGGGCAAAGGTCCAAACTTTTTGATTTGGATAGGTTGCTTGGAGCTCTTCTTTTAGAGCTTCTAAGCGCTCCACACGGCGACCTGTTAGGATGAGATTTTCTCCTTCTTCGGCAAAGGCACGCGCCGTTGCTTCCCCAATTCCTGATGTTGCTCCTGTAATCAATACGTTTTTAGTCATAAAATTCTCCACTTCTATGATTCCGCTGCCCCTAAGTTGTTGGTTAATTCACTCAACTTCTTGATAAAATCAGGAAGTTCTAGCTTGGGGAGGTTAGATTTCTTATTTCCCGACTTCCAAAATATCCAGAGTAACTGGTTGAAACCATCCTGCAGCACCTTCTTTTGTTGGTCCGAGAGATTGCCAAATTCTTGCAACATCTGGCCTAGCTTAGGGAGAGTTTTTATCCCAATATCATCCAGACTTTCAATTCCAGAATCAAGAATGGTATCAAAGAACAAATCACAAACCTGCTTGAGTTCTTGATTCGGCAAGGTCTCAATCCATTCTTGGAAGGTCTCTTTTAAGCGTTGACTCAGGTCTGTCGGCTGGTCCACATAAACAAAATCATTTGTTTCCAAGTCAACCTTCCAAAGCAAAACATTGTGTTGAGCGATGCCTATACCATCTGCTGCTACGAGCTTTGCGACCTTGTCCCAATAGAGCATGACTCCCACAACAGATTCTTGAGGTCTGACAACCGTCATCTTGGCTTTCAATTCTTGGTAAGAAGGCTTCTCTAAGAGTGATTTCATCAAGCCCGGAGAATCAAGAAGCAAGAGCTCTGCTATTTGCTCACGCAAGACAGTCGAACTCTGAACAGCCGAATAGAGGGCAAGATTGCCACCCTTGGAGTGTCCAGAAACAACGATATGGTCACTGAAGTTTGGCAAGTGCTTCTCCAGAAAGGCCATGGCTGAGCGATGGGCAGGAATTTCCCGACTGTAGGTCAACTGAAAATCTTCCTTCCAACCAATGACGCTATCATCTGTCCCACGAAAGACAATCTGCTGGTAGTCCAATTCAGGAAGACTGAAAATCATAGCCGCAAACTGTTTTTCCACTTCCTTGTCCAAGACACTACAGTAGTCACTTAGATTAAGTCCAGCGAAACGCCTAGACCTGACCATGGCCTCAGCCAAATCTACCCGTTCCTTAGTCACCATGAAGCTGTAGTCTGGATTTAAGTCCTTCCCTTCAGCATAGTCATGTAAATTGATGGTTTCCTTCAAATCACTTGCTGAGAGCCATTTTTCATAAGTCAGGTAGCCAATTTCATTGATGCAAACCTTATCCAAGATATTAAGAGGCTCTTGGTCGAAAGGCAAATCCTTAACCTTATCAAGATAATCGATTAAATTGGACATCATTACTCCTTAAAGTCTTTCTTACCTTGATTTTACTAGAATTTTCAATAAATTGTTAGTGAAAAATGTGATATGATAAGAGAGATTATTTATTAGGAAAAGGAAGCTTATGACTATTTCACGATTTTACCGTATCTTACTAGCTCTCTGTGGTTTGGTAGGAGTCTCTATCCAAATCCATGACGATGGTTGGGGTATGTTGCTCTATTACACTGTTTTGTCCAATATCCTTGTCTTCTCTAGTTTGATTTTCTTTATCATCTATGACTTCAGAAAAGGGGATGCGACAACTAACACCAAACTCTTGCGTTACAAGGGTGGTGTAACCATGGCCATCCTCATCACTGGAGTCATCTATCACATCCTCTTGGCCCCTATTACAGAACCTGAGAAATTCTGGACCCTCCGTAACTTCTTGGTCCACTATATTGTCCCTTGGGGATTGGTGCTTGATACCCTCATTTTCGATGCTAAGAAAGCCTACCGTCTACGTGAGCCAATTTACTGGTCCGTGGTTCCTCTGTCTTACTTTGCCTTTGCCCTTCTAAATGGCTTGGTGCTAAAACTCCCAATTCCAGGTGCCAAAGATAGCCCCTTCGCCTACTTCTTTATCAATGTCAATAAATTTGGTTGGAACAAGGTCTTGGTAAATGTCCTAGTCATCAGTGCTGGGTATATCGCTGTTGGCTATCTCTTATATCTCTTGAAAAAATTTATCGGTCGTAAACCAGCATAAAATACAAACTGAGCTCCTAAAAGGAACTCAGTTTTTTCTATTGCAACAAGCCCAATTTATCAAAAGCTTTGTACAAGCCATCAGCTTCAACATCGTCTGTGACTAGGTCTGCCATAGCCAAGATTTCTGGCCCACCATTTCCCATGGCAACGCCAACCTCACAGTATTCCAACATAGGGATATCAATCTTGGCATCTCCGAAAGCAATGGTGTCCGAACGCTTAGCACCCAAATGTTCCAAAAGAACATCAATGGCATGGGCCTTGTTAATATCCTTAACACCCAAGTCACCAAACAAGGCTGTTTCACCTCGTCCTCCCCAAGTATGGGCTTCAAGCTGTAGAAAAGCTTCTTTGGAATCCAAGTGATCCTGATAGGACTCCAAAACGAAACTGACCTTGTTTAGGTCGTCACGATAGAGTTCTCCACCATACTGGAGGCCATGAATGAAATCTTCTGGTTCCTTACCCTCAACAGACTCTGCAGATTGCCCCTTTTGAATAGCGTAAGTCTTAAGTGTCTCACGCGCCCGCTCCCGAAAATCAGGACTAGCAAAGAGGCCGTTATTGCTCTCCAGATAAAAGGCCAGATGGCGCTCTGTCAGCCAATCCACAATCTTCGCTGCATCTTCCTTGGAAATCAGCTGATGCATGAGGACTTGGCCATGATGCTCCACATAAGAGCCATTGCCACCAATCATCCCATCTAAGCCAATTTCCCATAATTCTGGTTGCATTTCTGCCTTGCTACGTCCGGTACAAACATAGACCAGATTCCCCTTTTCACGCGCCTGACGAATTGCCTTTACTGCTGACTCTGGAATGCGGTTATGATAATCCACCAATGTCCCATCAACATCTAGAAAAATAAGTTTTGACATGTTTTCACCTCGATTCTTCTTTTACTTTATTATACCCTGATACTGCTCCAAGAGATACTACTTTCCTCAGACAAACTGATACTATCCTATGATAGTATTGTCTCCAATCCAATACATTGCCATTTCCCATGAAAGAAGCTATCATGAAAGTATGAACGATTTAAAAACTTTACTGAATCACCTGCCCTATAAATTAGCAGCCTATGATGCCCAAGGAAACTTTCTCTACGACAACGGTGGCGCTGACGGTAGTTTCTTCCCCCGTGAGCCTGAAAATCTGCCTGATTGGATCATGTCTGAAGTTCTAGCATCTCCTACCAAAGAAAGAAGTTATCAGATTCCAACTGACAGTTTCGATCAAGTCCTCATCCAAACCTACCAAGCTACTATCGACAACGAAGGAAAGATCCTTGGATTTTGGGAGACCGTTTATGATTTGAAGCAACCTCTCAAGACCTATCTTGATAACTCTGCTCAAGCTCTTGTCGCCTGGTCTGATGCCACTAGTGGCGCTAGTTTCAAGGAAGAAACTGACTTTTAGGCTAAATTTCTTGCTTTAATAAATGAAAAATTCACTTAATTCAAGACTAGCTCAAAACACTCTTATTCATAAAATGTGCCTAAGCCAGCACTACAAAGGCTTTTTGGAAATCAGTCACTTTAATATCTCTCACAGAATTTATAAACACTCTATTTTGCATTTTTGCGCTATTTAAGGTAGAATGGGAGTAATGAGAAAAAGAATAAAACCGATCGTTGTTTACGTGGTTCTAGCTCTTTTAGGATTAGCATTAGTTATTGCAAATATTCACAATACGTCCAAACAGCAGACGCATCTTCAAAACGTGAAATCTGCTATTCCTTCTGCTACTAAACCAAAAACAACAACCAGTAGTACATCTAGCAGTTCCGACGAGGAGCTGATACTCAATCCCATTATCGACCTTTCGGGGTGGCAACTACCTCAGGATATCGATTACGATGTCTTGTCAAATCATATTTCTGGTGCTATCGTCCGCGTCTTTGGTGGATCACAGATTAGTAAGGATAGTAATGCCGCAAGTTCAAATGGGATCGACAAATCTTTTAAAACACATATCAAAGAACTCAAAAAACGTGACGTTCCAGTTGCCGTTTACTCCTACGCTCAAGGTACTTCTGTAAAGGAGATGAAGGAAGAAGCTCGTATTTTCTACAAAAATGCTTCTCCATACAAACCTACCTATTACTGGATTGACGTTGAAGAGGAAACCATGTCTAACATGGAAGAAGGTGTTCAAGCCTTTCTCGCTGAGCTCAAACGTCTTGGAGCTGAAAAAGTTGGTCTCTATATTGGTGCTTATTTCATGCTTGAGCAAGAAGTTTCAACTAAAAACTTCGACGCTGTTTGGATTCCAGCCTATGGTACCGATTCTGGTTATTATGAGGCTTTGCCAAACACTGAAATTGACTATGACCTTCACCAGTATACGTCACAAGGAAGCCTACCTGGTTTCGACAATATCCTAGATCTTAACCAAATCAATCCTGAGAAAAACAAACGTAAAACCTTTGAAAAACTCTTTGGTAAGATCAAGCAAAAACCAACTAAAAATAAGAAGACTACTTCGACAAGTTCATCTAGTAGTCATTAAAAACCAGTGTCTAAGGCACTGGTTTTCTTCTTATCAAATTGGTTTAGGCGTGTTTAGACGAATGTGTTATAATGGATGTAGAAATGCATAAGGTTAAAGGAGATATAACAATGGCTAAGAAAGGCAAAGTCAAGAAAACCTTGGTTGACCAAATTCTTGATAAAGCTAATATTGACCATGATAGCTTATCCTTCAATGGTTTAGAAGGGGAGCTTCCAGAAGATGTGGTGCGTGAGAGCATTTATAAAACCCTCGCCCTTAAGGGAGATAAGACAGGACCAGTCATCGGCATCGTCCCTATCACCGAACACCTGTCTGAAAAGAAATTAGCTAAAATTTCAGGGAACAAGAAGGTTCAAATGATTCCACAAAAGGATCTCCAAAAAACAACTGGCTATGTTCACGGAGCTAACAACCCAGTGGGAATTCGCCAAAAGCACAATTTCCCTATTTATATCGATCAATCTGCCCAAGAAGCTGGCTTCCTTATTGTCTCAGCGGGGGAAATTGGGCGTTCTATCCGTATCAATAGTCAAGATCTTGCTGATTTTGTTAATGCTGAATTTGCTGATATTAAGGAGTAATCATGAAACTGTATTTTGTACGTCACGGTAAAACCGAGTGGAACTTGGAAGGCCGACTTCAAGGCGCCAAGGGAGACTCGCCTTTGCTTAAAGAATCTATCGAACAAGTACGTGAGTTAGGTCACTATCTCAGTGACACACATTTTGACTTGATCTTCTCAAGTGACCTACCACGTGCTAAAAAAACCACTGAACTCATCATGGAGTCTCAAAAGCCTAAAGCTAAAGTTACCTACACTAAAGCTCTGCGTGAATGGCAACTTGGTAAACTGGAAGGGCAAAAAATTGCACTCGTTCAGGCCATCTATCCAAAAGAAATGGATGCCTTCCGTCATAACCTAGCCAACTTCCGTGCTAATGACTTCCAAGCTGAGTCTGTCTACCAGACAACCAAACGTGTGGCCGAATTTGTCAAAACACTTAAAGATAGTGATGCTAAAAATGTCCTCATTGTCGGTCACGGAGCTAACTTAACAGCTTCTATCCGTACCCTCCTTGGTTTTGAACCTGGTCTTCTTCGTAAAGCAGGAGGTCTTGACAATGCTTCTGTCACTATTCTCGAAACCAATGATTTCGAGCACTTCACTCTTAAATGTTGGAATGATACATCTTATATGGATGAACAAAACAAGATCAGCTAAATCAGCGACTGACTTCATAAGACAAGCGATCCTTAACAAGGGTCGCTTTTTAGCACTCAAAAAGCTCTTAAATCTATTACTTTAAGAGCTTCACCTCAATTATTTCCAACTCGGTTCCTCTGGCAAACGGTCTAATTCTACACCAAAACCTCGGGCCAAGTCATCCAATTCCTTTTCAAAAACGTCTAGTTCCTGTGAGACAAGTTCATACTGTCCCTCAGACAATAAACGCTTAAAACGAAGACCACGACTCAAAACAAATTCCATTTCTATTTGGACCGTTCTGTGTACATGTTCCCAATAGTTGTTAGCAAACCCTCTTTGCTTTTCCTCAGCATTAAGGTGGTCCACTAGTGCATAATAGGAATCCCAAGCAAGGCACTTCATCTGCTCTGCATCTCTAACACCTTCAAAAAGATCATCACGTTTGGCTTCGAGTGCTTCTACCTCTTTTCTCAAAGCATCACGTCCAGCACTTAGTGCTTCAATATCATGTTTTAAGTTGTTGATTTCTACCATTTTCAAACTCCTTATCTCACCTTCTAGACAATAAAACGGCCATACGAGGCCGCTCTATTATCTTCCATATTTCATACGAAGGATTTTTTCCTGATTAGCATTCAAACGAAGAAGGATAACCACTTTATCAATACTCATATTGCTCTCAAGAAGACGTTCAGCCGCCATCATAAGACCATTATTGATACCTAGTTGAAGGACTGGATTTTCATTATCATTGATATCAAAGATATATTTGTTATTTGGAAGGTCGAAAAGGACTTTCACCGCTCCAAAGAGTTGCTCAAAACTATCGATTTCCAAGTCGAAGACTGGCTTAGTACCTGGTTTAAGGCTACGTCCACGGTGGTTAAACCACATAGAATGCCAGCCACCATTGAAGGCACCCATGACATCATTGTCATAAGAATCTCCAACGTAGAGCGTCGTCGATGGATTCATATCAAATTGCTCAGCTGCGAGGTTGAAGATTTCCTTCTCAGGCTTTTGGAAACCTGTCGCCTGACTGACGATGACACGCTTAGGGTCCACATAATCATAAAGTCCCAACTTCTTGACCTTCTTAAGTTGGTGCTCTGTTGGTCCATTGGTAATAATACCCATAGGAACATTTTTTTCCTTTAGGAAATCAAGGGTCATGCGCATCTCATCAAGCATGGTGATATTTTCCAACTCATGCTCGTAAACCTCTTGAAAATGGCTGCCCGTTTCTTCATCAATTTCACGGTAGCCAAACTCCAAAAGGGTCTCTTTACAGCGCCAAAAACGGAAATACTCGGTTGTCCACTCACCGGCCATTACACGTGGAAAACCAACATCAGAATAGTGGCGGAAACGAATGTAGGCTTGATTCATGTGACTCATATCAAAGTCAGGGAAACATTTTTCCATGGCAATACGATAAGGTGCCTGTTGGTCATAAATAGTATCGTCAACGTCAAAAACAATAGAAGTAATCATCTGTCCGTTCTTTCTTATATCATTCTCTTGTCAGAGACTTAAATAAATTAGGAAACTAACAACGAAACTACTACATGAGTCAGCTCCTAATTTAATCTTCAGTCTTGCAAAAGTAAGCTTTTAGTCAACTGTCTAGGGCAATCTTACTCGTCTGTTTTTTACTAAGATGCAATTGCCCAAACAGTCTTATTATACCGTTTTTACCTTCTTATTTCAATTTTCGACCCCACTTAAGGAAAGATTATTCGTGTTTTGAAGATAGAAAAAGGTTTGGAACAATTTGTCCCAAACCTAATGCATCTTGTCATATTTAGACGCTTATTTAATTTCTTTAAAGGTCATTTTTTGTTTAACTTCACCCTGACCACCTTTGGCAATCTGGTAATAGAAATCTTTTGATGTGAAGTGGTCGCCATAAGCAAAGACCTTGTTATACTGCCATTGTGACAATTGATCATCCTCTTTTTTACCAAGAGTCAAAGTAGTTTTTGTCACACTGTATTCCCACTTAGCTGTTTGGTCATTATAGGCCTTGTCAAAATCAGTCTGGCTCTTAGCAGCATTAACCACTGTCGTACGATCTTGACTCACAAGCGCCTTGTTCCCACCTTCTTGGAAGGCTACATACATGACACGATTATTGACCTCACCGTTTAGAGTACTTGAGTATTGGTAAACCTTACCAGGTACAACACTATCTAAATGGTGTGTTCCCCAGTAATAGAAAGCACCAAATCCAGCTCCCGTAACCAAGAGACAGGCGAGAACGACACTAATAATGATATTTCTCTTTGACATGTGCTGCCCCTCTCTATTCGTCACCAGTTAGGTCAGAGAAAGTTGCCTCTGAGTCTGTTTCAGTGTGGCTTGAAGAACTTGATGATGAGCGTTCAAGGCTTGATGAGCTTGAACTCATGCGTGTTTCTGTTTGAGAATCATCACTTGATGACGCCTTAGATTCTGATGATTTTTCAGTGCTTGATGATGAACTTTCTTTTTCTTTGTAAACATCAACATTGAAAGCCCACTTATCACCTTTATAACTTACCTGAATTTGAGCATATTTTGCTTTGATAAGATCTGACATCTTACTATCACTGTTAAGAGCATCAAAAATCTTTTGAGCGAGAGCTTTGGCATTGGCTTCCGTTTTGGCACCATCTTTAGGTCCATCTACAATGTCTTGAGCCTTAGGCGTTTCACCTTGAAGGTAAAGGGCTTTGCTTTCAGTGTCCTTCTTATATTCAACATTTTTACCATTCTTATCATCTGCATGTGAGAAGAAAGTCCATGCTGGACTACCTGAGCGTTTTTGTTGATATACTTGTTCGAATTCACTTTGAACCTTGTCTTGGAAAGCATCATCAGTCAATTCTTTTTCCTTAGAACTTTCTGTACTTGCTTTGCTTTCACTACTGCTTGCTGTTGAGCTTGATGCAGAAGAAGATGATGAAGATCCACTTGTTGAGCTTGATGAAGCATCTTTAGATTCTGATGATGTTGAAGATGAATCCTTGCCATCTTTAGTGTCTTTGTCGTTGTTATTGTTAGTCGTATTATTTGAGAATGAAACACTATTGTCAGAATTATCTGGAGCGTAAATCACTGTATTCTTAGAATGGTCATCAGATACAAAAGTACTGTTATTGATAATCACTCGGTTGTTATCACCGTAGTAGTTGTTGATAACAATCTTAGAATGTGCACAACGGTAACCATTACCAGTGACATGATAACCTGCTGGTACATCACCATCACGTTTCAAGATGAGGACATCACCTGCAAAGATAAGATCAATATTCTGAATATTGTTATCGTAGGCTAATTTTTCAATAGAAATTCCAGTCGCTTGAGAGATTCCCCACAAGGTATCTCCCCATTGAATCACGTACTGTTGACCATCTAACTGCTGTGGATTGATATTCTGAGTTGTCAAATTATTTGTAATTTGTTCAGGTGTGCTGGCAATCCAGTTTGTAATATCAGCAGCGTGAGCACTTGTTTGATTTTGATAAAAGTTATCTGCTAAAACAGATACCGTAGGCATCCCAATAGGTGCTAGTAAAGCGCCAAGCATCACGGCTTTACTAACATAATTTTTCTTTTTCATCGTATTTCCTCCTTATATCATACGAAACTTACTTTGCTATTGTACACCCTTTTTATTATATTTGTCAATAAATTCTATAACTTTCTAATCAAAGATTAATGCTAGTTAACGATTTGTCCTAAAAATAGACAAATCCTATCTTTATTTATCTGACATTTAATCATTTGTCCTATCTTTAGAAGATGATTTATGATACAATAATTACGACTATTTTATGGAGGACTAACATGTCAAATCAACACATGGAAGAATTGAACGATCAACAGATTGTCCGTCGTGAAAAAATGGCGGCCTTGGCTGAACAAGGAATCGATCCTTTTGGTAAGCGATTCGAACGCACAGCTACATCTGGTCAATTAAAAGAAAAATACGCTGACAAAACAAAAGAAGAATTGCACGAAATCAACGAAACTGCTACTATCGCAGGTCGTTTGATGACTAAACGTGGTAAAGGTAAAGTTGGCTTCGCCCACATCCAAGACCGCGATGGTCAAATCCAAATCTACGTGCGTAAAGATGCTGTCGGTGAAGAAAACTACGAAATCTTCAAGAAAGCTGACCTTGGTGACTTCCTCGGCGTCGAAGGTGAAGTTATGCGTACAGATATGGGAGAACTTTCTATTAAAGCTACTCATATCACACACTTGTCTAAAGCCCTTCGTCCATTGCCTGAGAAATTCCACGGACTTTCAGACGTTGAAACAATCTACCGTAAACGTTACCTCGATTTGATTTCTAACCGTGAAAGCTTTGACCGCTTTGTCACACGTTCAAAAATCATTTCTGAAATCCGTCGCTACCTCGATGCTCAAGGTTTCCTTGAAGTAGAAACACCTGTTCTTCACAATGAAGCTGGTGGTGCTGCTGCCAAACCTTTCATCACTCACCACAATGCACAAAACATCGACATGGTGCTTCGTATCGCAACTGAGCTCCACCTCAAACGTCTCATCGTTGGTGGTATGGAACGCGTTTACGAAATCGGACGTATCTTCCGTAACGAAGGTATGGATGCCACTCACAACCCCGAGTTCACATCTATCGAAGTTTACCAAGCTTACGCTGATTTCCACGATATTATGAACTTGACTGAAGGTATCATCCAACACGCTGCTAAAGCGGTTAAAGGTGATGGACCTATCAACTACCAAGGAACTGAAATCAAAATCAACGAACCATTCAAACGCATCCACATGGTTGACGCAATCAAGGAAATCACTGGTGTTGACTTCTGGCAAGACATGACTTTGGATGAAGCCAAAGCTATCGCTGCTGAAAAGAATGTTCCTGTTGAAAAACACTACACTGAAGTTGGTCACATCATCAACGCCTTCTTCGAAGAATTCGTTGAAGAAACATTGATTCAACCAACATTCGTTTACGGTCACCCAGTTGCTGTGTCTCCATTAGCTAAGAAAAACCCAGAAGACCCACGCTTCACTGACCGTTTCGAACTCTTCATCATGACTAAAGAGTACGGAAATGCCTTCACCGAATTGAACGACCCAATCGATCAATTGTCACGTTTCGAAGCACAAGCTGCTGCTAAAGAACTCGGTGATGACGAAGCAACAGGTATCGACTACGACTACGTTGAAGCCCTTGAATACGGTATGCCGCCAACAGGTGGACTCGGAATCGGTATCGACCGTCTCTGCATGCTTCTCACTGACACAACAACCATCCGTGATGTCTTGTTGTTCCCAACAATGAAATAAAGAATTTATAATCTAGATACAGATAAATATTATCATAAAAAAACTAACATCCTAAATGATGTTAGTTTTTTTATATCGATTTCTAATAGAAGCCATTAGACATTACTTAAATAACCAGTATATGAATATTTTATCTTACTTTTTAACTAAATTTATTCCTTGACTGTCTAAAAGGTTAGACTTAACGATTTCTTTTACCTCATCCCTCGAAAGAGAATCTAGCATAATAACTCCACCAACTAAATTTAAAATCTTATTAGCATTAGAGTAAGAGTACCTATTTTCAATCATTTTACCTTCGTCAATTAACTCATAAATTGCACCTAGTGTTCCCAAAACAATTTCTTTATTTGAGACTAAATTACTTGAAAAATACGCAATAGAGTTTCCTCTGTAACTTCCAGATAAAAATCTCTCAGTATAATAATACGGATTTGAAGACTTTTCGTCATAAGTATAGTATGCAATCCACCAAAGTGAAGCAATACTATTAATCATTAATGATCTCTTTTTTCCTCTATTAAAAATAGTTCTAGCAATTATACTAGCTTCTCTATTTTTTCCAGAAATATTATTTAACTGGTCTAAATGGTAATTTAGATAGTATGTGTTTTCCAATGCTATCCAAACTTTTTCATTCTCAGCCTCTGCCACTGTCAAATTCTTAAGTGACTCCCAAATTATTTTTACATTCTTCACATTTGCTTCAGAATCATCGGATTCAAGAATCAAGTCCTGAAATTCAAATTCAAATGAGGACTCCCTGATATTTTGTGGATTTGAGAAGATTTCTTTAATTTCATCAGCATCATTATTCAAGTATAATCCTAAATATTTATGTTTAAAATTAGTTGAAAATTCATCTAAAAAAATATCTGTAACATATTTTAATTTGTTCAATTTTTCTCCTCTATAAATGAATAATAATTATACAATGCATTCTCTAATGGAAAATCTAATAATTGTTGAGCTATTGTCAATGAATTTTCCTCTGATCCTTTAAGATCTTCAATATCATAATTGATTTTAGAAAGTAAATGACCTAACGCCTCGTACCATTCTTTAGTTTCATCTACAATATTTTGTTTCACACTCTCAATCGCCATAGTTAATGCTGGAAGAATTATTGCTACCAATAGTAACTGTTGTTGTTCCTTGCTAGAGTTCGATAAATTAACATAAGCATAATAGGACTTTCTTGGTAAATTCACTCTTATAGTATCACCATCTAAATCAACTTCCATAAAATTATTGTCTATTGAAGCTACTCGTATCATTGATTTAACATTTGGATTCTCAGAATTAGAAAAATCAATATTTAGCTCCGCCATTGTATCATATGCGAGTATGCTTCCCTTCTCAACTTCAGAAATTACTAAATTTTCTCCATAGTAATCTTTATTAAAGCCACTATTCTTATAGTTAATAATCTTTTCTGTAGCTACAATCATTACATTTGCATATATTTTTTTGGGTGCTATCCCTGACTCTAGCTCAACTTCCTTTATAGTTTCTCCATTTTCTAAATATATCAAATTTCGATAAGAAGAAGATTTTCCCTCTAAATGAACTGCAAATTTTGCTTTTTTTTCTAAAATTAAGTTTTGAAGGTCTTCATTTTCTAGTTGAAAATCAAAAGTTATTAAAAATCTAGAGACACTAATCTTTCTCTGACTAATTGATACATTAAATTTTCCGTTTGAAAAATCATCCAATTCATTACTTAACACTGGATACGGAAATAAATCAGACCTTAACTTCATATATTTGACCTTCCATTTTCAATAATAAACTTGAATCAACCTTTAAATCAAGTAACGTTAATGTATTCTTTTTTATATTCAAAACCCTTATCTGCGAATCTTTAAGTTTAACCTTATTAGTTGTCGATTTCACCTCTGCTATTGTTGCTTCTAAAGCAGATCCATCTTCTCCAACATAATTTATTCTTAATTCAATTTCTTTGAAAGAATTTTTTGGTTTAAGAATACATCTATATAGACCTTCTTTGCTATTAAGTGCTACTAGTTTTATACCAAAAAACTCCGTTGACTCTACAAGTTCTTCTTTTCTAAGTCGATTACGTAAATTCAGTCTTTGTAAAACACTCTTTTTCTTTACTGACTTTTTATTCTTACTCTTAGAATTTGAACTAGATGTTGTATCTAATTCTAGTTCTCCCAGTACAGAATCGATTCCTTCTTCAGAATTTTCATATGAGCTATAAGATAAATTTTTCTTGGTATTTCTTTTAATTTTGATTGAATCTATTGTTTTTTTTATGCCTGATTCCTTCTGTTCTTCTCCAGTACCTTCATCTGTTAATAATGGCAAAAAATCGCTCATACCTATAGCATCAATTACTTCATCTACAGACTGCTCATATGCACCTTTTACAGTTTCTTTAAACCAGTCAAATAAATCCTTTAAAAGCCTTCTAGCCAATTTACGATTCTCTGTAGATGCCTGATCTGGGCTCCAATCTGTATGATTTGTATTCTCTAAACTCTTAAGAAACTTATCTAAATCTGTACCAACAGCCCTAAAGACACCTGTAAATAGAATATTACCACTAATATTCTTCCTATCATATATTTTCATACCTGATATTCGTGTTTGAAGAATTGATCGATTAGCATCTTCTCTTTTCAACAGGATTAATTTACCATCATTCTCTGAGTTTATAAACGGATATTTTTTGAATCTTTCATCAAGATTAAATTCTTTTCTATTTTCATTTGTTAGAGCATCAAAATAATTCAATGTATTTTTGAATATTTTATTTTCTTCCTGAGTCTTTTTGAAATCTGCTAATTCCTCGATAATTTCTTTAACATTCTCTTCATTAAGACATTTGTCATTAACTTTAACAATTAATTTATTATCCAATATAGATACTAGGAAATTATTTACTGTGGATAGTAAAATCTTCTTTTCCCAATCATCTTCAATTTCTCTAACGCCTAGAATAAATATATCCGTTCCAAATTGATTTTCTTCTCTATTTTTAGAATTAAAACTAATTTGTCCAGGAATATAACTTATACCTTCTTCCTGAAATAAGGCACGCTCTTGGGTAATAATAGACTCATCCTTTTCATCAAAATTAAATGAAACAAAATTCATGACTCCCACATGCCTTGGTTTAACTTCAGTAGGTACCGTATTATAGAAAACCATCCTCAAGTCAGATATTGCAAACGGAGCAGCCTTACCTATACCTTTACTACCAGCAGCGTTCTCATCTATTTTTTCTGTATAGCCATTTCCTAAAACAAGAGCATCATAACTTCTTTCATTTAGACCATAAGTATTAAAATCACTTATTTTTAATACCCGTATCTCATCAGACTCAAGAACTTCTCTAAAGCTATTAAGATAATCTATTGTACCAGCATTGCCTTTTTTTCGCCAAAACTCCTCTGCTTTAGGAAGAGCAAATTCCGATATACGATTAATCTTAGGTATATCGCTTGTCTTTATTTTGCTAAACTCAAATGACACTATAACTGGATTATTATTCTCTCTAATTTTAGCATCTAACGAATTTTGAATAACTTCACGAGTTAATGAGTCTATAACATTGTCCAAAAACGAATTGATTGCTGGATCATTAACCCCTCTCGGTGTTAAGTCTTTCCCATGTGGGAAAACCCAGTTATTTTTCATCATTTTTCTCCTTTAATCTTTGAAAATGAAAATTTATTTTTATCCTTATCAAGCTCTGATTCAAATAGTTTCTTTACTCGTAACAATTCTTTATCTATAGCTTTGAATATTTCTTTAACTTCCTGATTATCATAATCATAATTTCTTCTATTAGACAGATTTCCCAACAATTCTATTTTTTTTAGTACAGTATTTGTTCTAGATTCTGCAAGTCTAACAAATTTTTCATGTTTACTTTCCATTAAATCACCCCATTTGTCTTTATATTTTAAATGTTACTATATTTTTTATATATAGTCAATAAGACAAAAATAAAAAATAGCAAATTGCTATTTTTATTCCCATTTACCACTCAAAACATCCTTTAAAAATCTCTTTGGAAACCAAAATGAATGTTTAGTTATTCTTCTACCATCAGGTAAGATATCAGTGTCTGATTCTTTCCCTTTTCCAACAAAGACTCCGGGTTCAATTTCATATAAAGAATTTGAAGCGTGAATCTTAGTAAAAACAATTTTGTTAATCCTACTTTGAGGAAGATTTGTTGAAATTCTATTTCCTTTCTTAGTTAACTCTATGCCTTCAGCTAGTATCTTTCGTGTTTCCTGCCAAACACGTTTTACTTCGTCAACTAATCTATCAGGAAATCCCCAAAATTTTATTCCATCTAAGACAAACTCTCCTTGTGAGTTTTCTTTAAATATTACAAATAAAAATCGTTTACTACATATCTCCTGATAAGGTTGAGATTCTTCCCAATTATCATTAGATACCAACTCTTGAAAATTATAAGTTTTGAATGGGGAGTCTTCTTTTGGTAAACCATTTTTATCAATACGAATAACACGTAGATTCATATTAGCTTTTTGAAATTCCTGTGTCTTATCAATATCACCTGTCAAACCTATAATTTTACGAATTAAGGTACTATTCTTGCCTTTTGCTTTAGGGTTAACTAAAAACTTTTCATATAATTGCTTCTCGGTGAATCCCTGATAGGCTAAAATTTTATCAGAAATAATTTCTGTAAATATTTTTTTCTGACCTCTTGCTGTACCAACCACACTTTCTTGTTCCTTCTGATTAAAAATCTTATTGTTAATCAGATATGTCATATAGCTAGACTTTAATTCCCATGCACGTTGCTTAGCTAGCTCATGACTGAAAGGCTGCATTCGAAAATCTCTCCCTTTCCCAGCTCCTTTAGTACATGTAGATAAATAGTTACCATCAGATTCAGAAAGTTCATGAGCTTTACCTTGTTTGATTTTTTCGGTAATTCGTCTATAGTCCTCCAAAATCACTTCCATATCTTCATCGAACCATTCATAAAGAAATACTTTTTCAATAATATAGTCAGACATTGCTTGGTCAGGAATCAAGCCATTATAAAAGAGCAATAGCATCTTTTGACATTTTTTCCACATATGCGTGGAGTAGAAATCATCCAAATTCTCTTCCATGAAATTAATGATTGTAAGTACCAAACGTTCTTTAGCACTGATTGAACCATTCTTATTAACTTTAAAAGGTGTAACCTTCAACTCTACACCGATTTTTTCAAAATCAGCAGATGAGTTACTATTAGGTAAATAACCAAAAAAGAATTTTTCGATATAGTTTCCATATTGTCCTTTGGACTTCATACTTATTTCTTTATCTTCTATATCAGATACTATTTTATTTTGAAAATCATCATAAGTTTTATAGGGACTTCTTTGATACTCCTCAACTATCTGCCCAAATCGGTAATTTAAAAGTACTTTAGAATAATCTACAACACTATTAATATCTGAATCATCGTAATCAAATAACTGCTCTTTCATCTTTAAAGCCCTTTCATAAAACGTTATTTTCATTATATCAAATTGATTTGTTGATCTAAACAAAAAATTATTGTATAATAGTAGAATATATTTATTTTTTAGCTTCTGGAGAGTATTATGAACGTTTTAGAATTATTTGCGGGTGTTGGGGGATTTCGTATAGGACTCGAAAATGCCAACCCTGATTATTTCAGAACATTATGGAGTAACCAATGGGAACCTTCTAGAAAGTCTCAGGATGCTTTCGAGGTATATAATTATCATTTTCCAGATAGTGAAAATATTAATGTTAGCATCGCT
>OGJH01001388.1_pt1 | contig 20926 bp, 18 predicted proteins | sample 1572021 | NCBI WGS metagenome assembly OGJH01 (sample SAMEA2582098, study PRJEB24529) | metagenome | biome: Human gut stool | place: China | collected 2011
ATGAGGCAGGATTTTTCCTCGGTATGGCAGACGGCGGAAGAAAGATCTTTATCATGGGACATCCGGAATACGACCGTGTGACTCTGGATGGAGAATATAAGAGGGATCTTGGAAAAGGAATGGATATCCAGATGCCGAAAAATTATTATGAAAATAACGACTGCAAAAACAAACCGCTGCTTCTGTGGAGAGCACATGCAAACAATCTGTATACAAACTGGCTGAATTATTACGTATACCAGAGTACACCGTTTGATCTGTACGGAACACCTGATTTCGACAGTATTAAAGGGCATTGATAAATTAAAAAATAAGAGGGGGAAACGAAATGGATGGATCAATGTTTATCGGAACCTGGTGGTCACTGGTTCCACCGCTGCTGGCGATCGCGCTGGCGCTGATCACGAAGGAGGTTTACAGCTCACTGTTTATCGGTGTGGCAATGGGAGCACTGCTTTATACGGGCTTTCATCCGTGGAATGCGTTTGTAGCATTGTTTGACATCATGAAGAGCAGTATGAATCTGAATATTCTGATCTTTGACGTTCTGCTTGGAATGATCATTGTACTGATGGCGAAGTCAGGAGGGTCAGCGGCGTATGGACGCTGGGCGGGCAGTAAGATCAAGAATAAAAAGAGCGCAATGTTTGCAACAACAGGACTTGGTATCCTGATCTTTGTGGATGACTATTTTAACTGTCTGACCGTAGGCTCGGTTATGCAGCCGGTCACGGACGGACATAAGATTTCCCGCGCAAAGCTTGCATATATCATTGATGCCACGGCAGCACCCATCTGTATGATCGCACCGATCTCTTCCTGGGCAGCAGCAGTATCCGGCATGGTGGATGAGGGTGTGTATTCCGGCATCGAACTGTTCGTAAGGGCGATTCCCTATAACTATTATTCGCTGTTAACTATTGTATTTGTCGTCGGAATGGCACTGATGGGATTCGATTACGGTCCCATGGCTAAGCATGAGCGTAATGCCAGAGAAAAGGGTGACCTGTTCACTGAGGGTGAACGCGTGACAAATGCGGATAACGCACCCAAGGGTTCTGAAAAAGGAAAAGTATATGATCTGTTGATACCTGTGATCGTACTGATCATCTGTTGTGTCGTTGGTATGATCTATGTAGGCGGATTTTTCGAAGGTGTGGGCTTCATCGATGCCTTCAGTGCGACAGATGCTTCTGTGGGACTTCCCTGGGGATCGCTGATCGCGCTGCTGTTTGCCATTGTATATTATATGTGCAGAAGACTGGTATCCTTTAAGGAGGCCATGAACTGTCTGACCCAGGGCTTTATCGCTATGGTACCTGCCATGCTGATTTTGACCTTTGCCGTTACCCTGAAGACCATGACCGGACTGTTAGGTGCGGATGTTTATGTGGCAGGTCTGATGCAGGGCGCATCTACGGGACTGACCAATATGCTTCCCGCGATCATCTTCCTGGTAGCGTGCTTCTTAGCTTTTGCTTCCGGTACTAGCTGGGGAACCTTCGGTATCCTGATCCCTATTGTAACCGGCGTATTTACCGATCCTGCTACCGGAGCCATCGTACCCGGAGCCGAGCATCTGATCATCATCGGTGTGTCTGCATGTCTGGCAGGCGCTGTTATGGGTGACCATTGTTCTCCCATCTCCGATACCACGATCATGGCTTCTGCAGGAGCACAGTGTAATCATATCAACCATGTGTCCACTCAGGTACCTTACGTACTGACTGTGGCAGCAATCTCTTTTGTGACCTATATTATTGCCGGATTTGTACAGAATGTGGTAATCTGTCTGGTGATCGGTATTCTGCTGACACTGGCGACACTGCTTGTACTGAAGCGTGTCTTTGGACAGAAGACTGCTACGCAGCAGTAACGCAAAACGGGAATTATATTAGTACAGAAATGTGTCTAAATGTGTCTGTGGGAAAGGAAACATATAGAAGCTATGAAATACGATTATCTGGTCGTCGGTTCCGGCCTGTACGGAGCGGTGTTCGCGAGAGAAGCGGCTGACAGAGGGAAAAAGGTTCTGGTGATCGACAAGCGTCCCAATGTGGCGGGTAATATTTACACGAAAAAAGTGGAAGGAATTCATGTCCACAAATACGGTGCGCATATTTTTCATACCAATGATACGAAGGTGTGGAAGTATATTACGAGATTCGCAGAGTTCAACCGGTTCACCAATTCCCCGGTGGCAAACTATCGTGGAGAACTGTATTCCCTGCCCTTTAACATGTATACGTTTAATAAAATGTGGGGTGTGGTAACGCCTGAGGAAGCAGCGGCGAAGATCGAAGAACAGAAAAAAGAAGCATGTATCACGGAGCCGAAGAACTTAGAAGAGCAGGCAATTTCCCTGGTGGGAAGAGACATTTTTGAAAAGCTGATCAAGGGTTATACAGAGAAGCAGTGGGGACGTGACTGTAAGGAGCTTCCGGCATTCATCATCAAGCGTCTGCCGGTTCGACTGACTTTTGATAATAATTACTTCAACGCTCTGTATCAGGGCATTCCCATCGGCGGTTACACGCAGCTGGTGGAGCATTTGTTAGAAGGTATAGAAGTACGTCTGGATACAGATTATCTGGAGCAGAAGGAGGAACTGGACAGACTGGCGGAAACAGTCGTCTATACCGGTCCCATCGATGCGTATTTCGGATATTCACTGGGAGCATTGGAATATCGATCTGTAAGATTCGAGACAGAGGTGCTGGATATTCCGAACTTCCAGGGCAATGCGGCAGTGAACTACACAGACCGTGAGACTCCCTGGACCCGGATCATTGAACATAAATGGTTCGAGTTCGGCAAGGACGAACAGGGACAGGAGTTACCGAAGACGGTCATCAGCAGAGAATACAGCTCCGAGTGGAAACCGGGAGATGAACCTTATTATCCGGTAAATGATGAGAAAAACGGTGCTCTGTATGCAGAGTATAAGAAGCTGGCAGATGCCGAGCAGAATGTGATCTTCGGAGGAAGACTGGCGGAATACCGTTATTATGATATGGATGCAGTCATTGCATCGGCACTGCAGAAAAGTGAAGAAGTACTGTGATCATTCAGACCACGGTGGTGAGCATACCTGGTGTGACTCATAAAAAATGCAACGGTGAAAACGCCGTTGCATTTTTGTTATCTAACCAATCTGCGGTTTTGCTTTTCTCTTGTTGCGGAACTCTCTGACTGCGATCAGCAGGTCGTAACGATATACCAGGGTGTACATCACAGCCGCCATAACGAAAGCGGTGAGCACATCGAAGACGGAGTGCTGTTTGATGAACATGGTTGCCATGATGATCGAAGAAGCCAAAATCAGGGATCCGATGCGGATGCCCTTTTTCTTCTCGAAGCATTTACTGCGGATGATCGCAAAATGTGCACCCAGGGAATTATATACATGAATGCTGGGCCATAGGTTGGTAGGTGTGTCTGTCCGGTACAGAGCGGCTACCATGCGGGTGAAGATATTGTCTCTGGGCATCACCGCGGGACGAAGGTGCTGTCCGTTGGGCCACAGAGTGGATACGATCAGGAAGATCGTCATGCCTGTAAAGAGGAAAATACAGGTGCGGTAGTAATCCTCTTTATTTTTGAAGAAAAAGTAGACAACCACTGCCGATACATAGGCAAACCATAAAAAGTAAGGAATGACGAACACCTCACAGAAAGGGATGTAATCATCCGCCGCCATATGTATGATCCGGTAATGCCCGGTGGTGTTCTTCTCCAGCCAGGCGAACCATGTCATATAAATAATGGCATATATAATAAGAGGAACGGCATGTTTATATTTTAAATAGAAGATCTTAAGCTTTTCCATAAAAACCTCATTTCTCTACCAAACCTATGCTTCAAAATTAATTTTAGTATAATCACAAGAAGAAAAAAATCAAGTTCTTTTTGGAATACTTAAGCATTCTTAAGAAAATCTTTAGAGTGTGTTTATTTCACTTCGGGAGTGATCATGCGAATGGCGCCGGGAAGACATTCCACCCGGAATCCACAGCTTTTCCTGGTTACTTCGCCGTCTGTATGTACCCATAGGGGAGCGGAGGCAGTGATAGACATCTGTGTGGCTGTGTAAGCATCGATCCCCTTTACGAAATAGTGTTTACCGAAAAAAGCGGTGGGAAGAGCCAGCAGGACCAGTACTTTGGAAATATTGCCAACGCAGCACAGATCCAATATGCCGTCATTATCCGTGGCGGGAGGACAGAACATGAATCCGCCGCCTTCATAGCGATGATTCATACAGGTTACAAACAAAAAGCGGGGGAGCTGGAATGCGGTCTGCTTTCCGTTTACTGCGTTTTCGATGGTCAGGGTACAGGAGACCTTGCGTGCGGTGATCAGCTGCTTTAAGGCGATTCCTAAATACGTCAGCTTGCCAAGACCGATCCGGTTCATGGTATCCTTGATGGGGGAATGCATGGCTTCTGCACAGACAGCTGCGTCAAAGCCGATTCCACAGCTGACAGCGAACAGCCGGGATTCTTCCGGCTGATCCTCATCGAGATAAGTAAGTCTTCCTAAGTCCATGACTCTGGGAGCAGCATTCCGAAGGATCAGATCAAGGGCTGCTTTCGGCTCTTTGGGGATGCCGAGATCCCTGGCCAGATCGTTGCTGGAGCCGGTGGGAATGTAACCCAGGATTACTTTGGAGGGATCAGCGATTCCCTGCAGGGCTTCGTTCACCGTGCCATCTCCACCTAGGACAATGAGCTTTAAATCAGGATCGTCCTTATATTCTGCGGTGATCTGAGCAGCCAGATGCTTTACTTCTCCGGCTTTTTTGGAAAAATAGGTCTGAAATACGGCATCGCTTTTTTTTAGAGCAGGTTCGATCTGTTCAGACCAGATCTTCGCACCTCTGCCGGAGCGGGAGGCTGGATTGATAATAATATGATACATGAGGATACCTCATCTTTCGTAAGAATGTAATTAGAGTTTATTCTAACACACTCAGGGGCTTCTGCCAACATTGTTCATTTTCCATCTTTGCAATTAAAATGTTCTATGCTATACTAAACCATAAGTTTAGCGAATTAACGTAACACAAGGAGGAATGAGGCATGTATTCATTGGATGAAGTAAAAAAAGTTGATCCCGAGGTGGCACAGGCCATTATCGACGAGGAGAATCGTCAGAACAGTCATATTGAACTGATCGCTTCCGAAAACTGGGTAAGCAAGGCAGTCATGGCGGCTATGGGCAGTCCCTTGACCAATAAATATGCGGAAGGTTATCCCGGCAAGAGATATTACGGCGGATGTGAGTGCGTGGATGTCATCGAAAATCTGGCAATCGAGCGTGCCAAGAAGCTGTTCGGCTGTGATTATGCCAATGTACAGCCCCATTCCGGAGCACAGGCGAATATGGCAGTGCAGTTTGCCGTACTGAAACCGGGTGATACGATCATGGGCATGAACCTGGATCACGGCGGACATCTGACGCATGGTTCACCGGTAAATATGTCCGGTAAATATTTTCATGTAGTACCTTACGGTGTAGATGACAACGGATTCTTAGATTACGACAGAATGAGAGAACTGGCACTGGAATGCAAGCCTAAGATGATCATTGCCGGTGCTTCTGCGTATGCCAGAACCATTGATTTCAAGAAGTTCCGTGAAGTAGCAGACGAAGTGGGTGCCGTACTGATGGTAGATATGGCACATATCGCAGGACTGGTGGCAGCGGGCCTTCATCCCAGTCCCATCCCTTATGCGGATGTAGTGACCACTACGACTCACAAGACCCTGCGCGGACCCAGAGGCGGTATGATCCTGTGTAACAAGGAAGCAAATGAAAAGTTCAACTTTAACAAGGCCATCTTCCCCGGCACCCAGGGCGGCCCGCTGATGCATGTGATCGCTGCTAAGGCAGTCTGCTTCGAAGAAGCATTAAGTGATGACTTTAAAGTATATCAGCAGAATATCATTGACAATGCTCAGGCACTGTGCAAGGGTCTGATGAGCCGTGATATCAAGATCGTATCCGGCGGCACTGATAATCATTTAATGTTAGTGGATCTGACTCCTTACGGTCTGACCGGTAAGGCAGTGGAGAAGCTGTTGGATGCTGCTCACATTACAGCCAATAAAAATACCATCCCCAACGATCCCCAGTCTCCGTTTGTGACCAGCGGTATCCGCCTGGGAACCCCCGCGGTTACTTCCAGAGGTCTGAACACCGAGGACATGGATCAGGTGGCAGAAGCTATTGCCCTGGTCATCAAGGGCGGCGAAGAGCAGGTTCCTGCAGCCAGAGCCATCATTCAGAAATTAACAGACAAATATCCTTTGATCTAAAGCTTGGAGGAGTATAAGAAAAGAGCCGAAAGGCTCTTTTCTTATACTCAGAAATGTTCAGAAATGTATTAAAAAGGCCTGAAAAAGATAAAAATGGGGGTTGCCTTTCATACTTTACTGTGCTAGAATATCCCTCAGTGAAAAACAAGTGTCCGTACTACAGATACGAACTGCAGAAAGGATAACATATGGGAGAAGCGACCAAGTATTTCGTGGTGAAGCAGAAGGCGATCCCCGAGGTGCTGTTAAAGGTAGTGGAAGCAAAGCGGCTTCTTGAGTCAGAGAAGGTTCTGACCATACAGGAAGCGGTTGATGCAGTTGGCATCAGCCGCAGTTCTTTTTATAAGTACAAGGATGATATCTTTCCGTTCCATGACAATTCTCAGGGAACGACCATCACGCTGACTTTCCAGATGGATGACGAACCGGGAATTCTGTCGGATGTGCTGAAGATCATCGCAGAGTACCGGGCGAATATCCTGACGATCCATCAGAGTATTCCCATCAACGGAATCGCATCTCTGACACTGAGTATACAGGTACTGCAGACTACGGGAGATATCTCCCGGATGATCGAACAGCTGGAGGGGCAGACCAGTGTGCATCATGTGAAAATACTGGCAAAAGAATAATGTCGGAACGAAAAAGATAAAAGTGAGGAGAATATTATGATCAATGTTGCGGTATTGGGCTACGGCACCGTCGGTAGCGGTGTGGTAGAAGTTATCGAGAAAAATAAGGACATGGTAAATAAAAAGTCCGCACAGGAACTGGAAGTGAAATACATTCTGGATCTGAGAGATTTCCCCGGAGACCCTTATGAGAATAAGGTCATTCATGATTTCAATACGATCTTACTGGATGACAGCGTAACCATCATCTGTGAGACCATGGGTGGTGTCGGAGCTGCTTACCAGTTCACGAAGCAGGCACTGGAACTGGGCAAGAGTGTCTGCACCTCCAACAAGGAGCTGGTAGCAAAGCATGGTCCCGAACTGTTGCAGATCGCCAGAGAGCATAACTGCAACTACTTATTCGAGGCAAGTGTGGGCGGCGGTATTCCCATTATCCGTCCGCTGAACTACTCCCTGACCGCAGAGAAGATCGAGGCTGTCAACGGTATCTTAAACGGTACCACGAACTATATCTTAAGCAAAATGGAAAAAGAAGGCGCGGATTTTGATACCGTTCTGAAGGAAGCACAGGACAAAGGCTATGCGGAGCGCAATCCGGAAGCAGATGTGGAAGGTTATGATGCCTGCCGTAAGATCGCAATTCTGTCTTCTCTGATGTTTGGTAAAAACGTGGATTCCGAGAAAATCCCTACCGAGGGTATTACGAAGATCACCGCAGCGGATTTTGAATATGCCAATGCTGCAGAGTATACCATCAAGCTGTTGGGCAGAAGCCGTGCGATTGACGATGACACAGCGGAAGTTATGGTGGCACCGTTCATGCTTCCCAAGGACCATCCCCTGGCCATGGTATACGGAGTGTTCAATGCGGTATTTGTCACCGGCAATATGCTGGGAGATTCCATGTACTACGGACGGGGCGCAGGCAAGCTTCCCACTGCCAGTGCAGTGGTATCGGATGTCATCGACTGTGCAAGACATCAGGGCAAGGTGATCATGTGCTTCTGGGACAAAGAGGAAGTAAAGCTGGTAGATACACGTGAGTCCGTAAGAAGTTTTTTTATCAGAGCAAAGGCAGGAGCGGAAGGCGCGGTAGAGGCAGCTTTCCCCGGAGGCAGAGAGCTGCATTTAGCAGACCGTAAGGAAGACTTCGGATACTTCACACAGCCCATGAAGGAGAGCGAGTTCCTGGCAAAATACGAAGCACTGGGTGAGCAGATGCTTGGCAGGATCCGCATAATATAATAAAAAAGAATATTATAAAGAGCATTAAATATATATTTGAGGAGAAAATGTTATGTCAAAAGTAGTGAAATTCGGTGGAAGCTCTCTGGCAAGTGCAGAGCAGTTCAAAAAGGTAGGAAATATCATCCGTGCGGATAAGGAGAGGAAATATGTGGTACCTTCCGCGCCGGGAAAAAGATTTTCCAATGATACCAAGGTGACGGATATGCTGTATGCCTGCTATGATCTGGCAGATCAGGGCAAGAGCTTCAAAGCAGAGCTGGATGCCATTAAGGCGCGTTACCAGGAGATTATAGATGGTTTACAGCTGGATCTGGATCTTAGTGAAGAGTTTGGGACCATTGAGAAAAATTTCAAGGCAAAATCCGGAAACAATTATGCAGCTTCCCGTGGCGAATATCTGAACGGTATCATCATGGCAAATTACTTAGGCTATGATTTCATTGATGCGGCAACCGTAATTTTCTTCGATGAAAACGGTGAGTTTGATGCAGCGAGGACCAACGAAGTACTTCGTGCCAGACTGGCAGAGAGCAAGGAAGCGGTAGTTCCCGGATTCTACGGTTCGATGCCTGACGGAGCGGTAAAGACCTTCTCCAGAGGCGGATCCGATATTACCGGTTCTATTGTGGCTAAGGCTGCCAAAGCGGATGTCTATGAGAATTGGACGGATGTGTCCGGTTTCCTGATCGCAGATCCCAGAATCATCGATCATCCCGAGGCTATTGAGACCATCACCTACCGCGAACTTCGCGAGCTGGCATATATGGGAGCTACCGTACTGCATGAGGATGCCATTTTCCCGGTACGCCAGGAGGGTATTCCCATCAATATCCGCAATACCAATGCGCCGGAAGACAACGGTACCTGGATCGTGGGAAGCACCTGCCAGAAGTCCAAATATGTCATCACCGGTATCGCCGGTAAAAAAGGCTTCTGCTCTGTGAATATTGAAAAAGATATGATGAACTCCGAGATCGGTTTCGGCAGAAAGGTACTGCAGGCGTTTGAGGAGAACGGAATCTCCTTTGAGCATGTTCCCTCCGGTATTGATACCATGACCGTATTCGTACATCAGGACGAATTCATGCACAAGGAGCAGAAAGTAGTGGCAGGCATCCACAGACTGGCAAATCCCGATATGATAGACATTGAATCGGATCTGGCGCTGATCGCCGTGGTAGGCCGTGGCATGAAGTCCACCCGCGGTACAGCAGGCAGAATCTTCTCCGCACTGGCACACAAAAATATCAATGTCAAGATGATCGACCAGGGATCCTCTGAGCTGAACATCATCATCGGTGTGGCAAATGAGGATTTTGAGACTGCGATCAAGGCAATTTATGATATCTTTGTAATTACAAGACTATAAGATGATACGATATAAAAAAGGCAGATCATTAAGACCTGTCTTTTTATATCTCCGGATACTGGATCATGTCCAGGATCGGCGTCCGCATTATGTACTGATAAGCTTCGAAAATCTTCTCCGCAGGCACATTTTTGGGAGAAGAGAGCCAAAGCTTCAGGATCTCGATCAGTAATAGGGCATTATAATGCGCCAGCGACTGCGGAGTGATCAGATCGCAGGGCATTTTCTTCATGGGATGTCTGGAGAGAATACAGAAAAAAGTCTTTTCACAGTAATGGGCAAAAAATTCTCCGAAGCTGTTCTGACCTGTGATCTCAAAAAGTCTGCGGTAATATTCCTTATTTTTCTCAAAGCAGATAAACATCAGTTTAATAGCTTCCTGTTCCATGTCATTTTCAATCATGACTTCGACCTTGCTGCCGATATCCCGGTCGAACAAGAACTCGATCACTTCGTATTTATCCTGAAAATAATTATAGAAAGTCGGGCGGATCACATGAGCACCATCCGTGATCATTTTGATGGATATCTTCTGAAAAGGCACGGTAAGCACAAGTGTCCGAAAGCTGTCTGCCAATAATTCCTTTGTCTTCATCACATGACTCCTTTTTCCATAAAAAGAACCAAGATAGAAATATTATAAACAAAAAATTACCGTTTCTCAACCCAAAACGACACTTTCCGCAAAATGTCGCGGATTATTTACATTTATCGGAATAATGTAAAAGCAGGAAAAACTCTGTGCCGGGGTTGTATCTTACTATATGTCCGGAAATAGCATATCATAATCGCAGAAAGGAGATATATGGATGGCGTGGTATGAAATACTGATCGTATCGGTAGGACTTTCCCTGGATGTTCTTACCTATGCATTATATAAAGGTGCAATGCTTTCTAAACTGGATAAAAAACAGATCCTGAAAATGACTCTGTTGTTCACCGGCTGGCAGAGCGGAGCGATGCTATTAGGAAGCCTGATCTCGGAGATTCCCTATATAGCCATGAATTATCAGCGGACAGAGAGACTGTTCCGGGCAGCCTCCGCTGTTATTTTTTTCCTGATCGCGATCTGGCTGATCGTACGGTCATCCCGGATGCGGGATCCGGTAGAACGCAGGGAGGATGTATTTGCCTGGAAGCAGCTATGTGTCTGGGCCATGCTTACCAGTGTGGACTCTTTTCTGTCGGGAATCGGCATGGGATTTTTAGACACCGGAGTAACCGTACAGATCATACAGCTGGCGATCATGGCTGCGTTAGCCGTGGTTACCGGTATCTATGCTGGATACCGGATCGGATGTCACGGGAGAAGCCGTGTGCTGATCAGTGGTGCGATCATCTTCCTGTTGGCAGGGATCGATGTGCTGTTCCGCTATTACAGCTAGAAACAGGGATATTTATGTAAAAATACAAAAGAGAGGTAGATTAATATGGCAGACGTAAAACACAAGGTAGAGAGAGCTGCTTTCGGTGCAGCGATCGATGGGATTTTAAAGTATGTGAACAAGGATGAAGAGGACAGGGAAAAAGCTTTCTTAAAGCTGGTGGATCTGTCCGAAAAATTTATGGGAAATACGTTTTCGAAGGAAAGCTACGATGCGGTGAGACGTATGATCCGGGAACCGGACAGCAAATGGATGCAGTATGTGAACCGTATCTTAAATGAAGTAGATCCACACGTCATCAAAATGTCTGCGCTGGACTATGGCTTTGAGGCTGCCTTCTGTGGCAAAAAAGAGATCAATGAGATGCGTGTCAAGCATCAGTGTAATATTCCCTGGCTGATCCTGATGGATCCCACCAGTGCCTGCAATCTGCATTGTACCGGATGCTGGGCAGCAGAATACGGCAACCGCCTGAACTTAAGCTTTGAAGATATGGACCGTATTGTTACCCAGGGTAAGGAGCTTGGCATTTATCTGTATTTCTTCACCGGTGGCGAACCTCTGGTGCGTAAGGACGATATCATCCGTTTATGTGAGAAGCATGATGACTGTGGCTTCCATGCATTTACCAACGGCACCCTGATCGATGAAAAATTCTGCCAGGATATGAAGCGTGTAGGCAATTTCTCCGTAGCTATCAGCCTGGAAGGCTTCAATGAAGTAAACGATCTGCGCCGTGGCAAGGGCGTGTTTGATAAGGTCATGCATGCCATGGATCTGATGAAGCAGTACGGTCTGATCTTCGGTACTTCTATCTGCTACACCAGCAAAAACTATAAGGTAGTCACCAGTGATGAATTCCTGGATATGATCATTGAAAAGGGTGCCAGATTCAGCTGGTACTTCCATTATATGCCGGTAGGAAATGAGGCATCCTGCGAACTGCTTCCGGATCCGGATCAGAGAGAGTATATGTATCACCGCATCCGTGAGATCCGTGCCATGAAGGGCGGTAAGCCCATCTTCGCCTTTGACTTCCAGAACGATGGTGAATATGTGGGCGGCTGTATCGCAGGCGGCAGAAACTACTGTCATATCAATCCCAATGGGGATGTGGAACCCTGTGTATTCATTCATTATTCCGGTGCCAATATCAAGGAGGTGGACCTGCTGACCGCACTGAAGCAGCCTCTGTTCATGGCGTACCGTGAGAACCAACCGTTTAACTGTAATCACTTAAAACCCTGCCCGATGCTGGAGAATCCGGAGATCTTACAGCGCATGGTACATGAAACAAAAGCTCATTCCACCGACTTACAGTCACCGGAATCCGTGGAGCATCTGTGTGGGAAATGTGCGGAGTATGCAAAAAAATGGGACGTGCGTGCACAGGAGCTGTGGCAGAAGGATCGGAATAATAAATAATAGTTCTTTTACAAAAGTTTATATTTAGTTAATTGCTTTTTACTTTTCGGCAGACCATAATGTAGGTAATGTTCAGAGCCGGCTTCGCGAACGAGGCTCTGAAAGATTTGGATAATGTATCCCCTGCATGGTGGCAGACGAAAGGTGGTACTTCATGAAAGAGAAGTTACAGCGTTTCATGTGGGGGCGTTATGGCAATGACCGCTTCAATCAGTTTCTGATGATTGTAGCTTTGGTCTGCCTGGCGCTCTCTTTTTTGGGTCTGAGAATATTTTATGTGCTGGCTCTTGCCCTGTTGGTCTATGTCTATTACCGGATGTTTTCCAGAAATATGAGCAAGAGAAGTGCGGAGAACCAATGGTATCTCAAAAAAGAAATGAAGGTGCGCAGCTGGTGGCAGCGCCGGAAGAAACTTTTTGCCGGACACAGGGATTATAAGATCTTTCAATGTCCGAAATGCGGACAGAAGCTCCGGGTGCCCAGACACAAAGGAAAGATTGCGATCCACTGCAGAAAATGCGGAGAGGAATTTATCCGCAAGACCTGACAGGACAGGCAGGATTACAAATGGAAAATAAGCAAAACCGAGAAATAAGAAAGGATGGTGAGTCAGATGTTCGGATATATTGTGGTCAATCAGTCGGAGATGAAATTCAAGGAGTATGATGTGTATCGATCCTATTACTGTGGATTATGCCAGAGCCTGAAGGAGCGCTATGGTGTGCTGGGGCAGCTTTCCCTGAATTATGATATGACTTTTATTCTGATGCTGCTCACCGGACTGTATGAACCGGAAGATGTCGTAGGACAGTGCAGATGTGTGGCACATCCTTTCGAAAAGCATCAGATCAGAAGAAATCTTTTTACCGATTATGTGGCGGACATGACGGTGTTGTTTGCCTGCTATAAGGCAGAGGATGACTGGGAGGATGAGCATAGTCTGAAAGGACTGGCATACAGTTATCTATTGGGGAAAAAGTGCCGGAAAAAGCCTTTGCTCTATGCGGATAAAGTGAGGAGCATCTCCCTGGCCATGCAGGATTTTGTGGATGCGGAAAAGCAGGGTGATGCGGACATCGATACCATGGCGGGACTGTTTGGAAAAGTCATGGCACAGATCGTATCCTGCCGCGAAGACGAGTGGAAGGATAATTTGGAGAGACTTGGATTTTTTCTGGGAAAGTTCATTTACCTCATGGACGCCTATGAAGATGTAGAGCAGGACATTAAGAAGGGGACTTATAATCCGCTAAAGAAACGATATGAAGAACCCGGATTTGAAGAAGAATGCAGACAGATCCTGACCATGATGATGTCTGAATGCTGTAAGGAATTTGAGCAGCTTCCTATTTTACAGAATGTGGATATTCTGCGGAATATTCTGTATTCCGGAGTATGGTGCCGCTATGAGATCGTACGGGAAAAACGGGAAAAAGACAGTGTAAACGAGGTAACAGGAAATGACTTATGATCCGTATAGTGTTCTGGGAGTGAGCAGAGATGCTTCCGAGGAAGAAATCAAAAAAGCATATAAGATCCTGAGCAGAAAATATCATCCCGATGCCAATATCAATAATCCCAACAAGGCTCAGGCGGAAGAAAAGTTCAAGGAGATTCAGGCGGCGTATCAGCAGATCATGAAGGAACGGACAGAAGGACAGGGTTATGGCGGATTCAGCCAGGGCTTTGGAGACTTCTGGCAGCAGGCAGGCTGGCAGCAGCAGACTTCCGGATATGAGGAAGAGACGAGACTGCGGGCAGCCGGTAATTATCTCAGAAACGGTTATTACAGAGAGGCCAGAAATACCCTGGACGGCATGGGAGAGCATGAGAAGACGGCCAGATGGTATTATTACAGCGCCATGGCCCATATGGGACTTGGTAACAATGTGGCAGCACTGGAGCATGCAGGTAAGGCAGTGGCACTGGAGCCTCAGAATATGGAATACCAGATGCTGCTGCAGAGACTTCAAAGCGGCGGACAATGGTATGAGAGCAGACAGGCAGCTTATGGCTATCCCAATGCGAGTGGGAATGACCTGTGCCTGAAAATCTGTCTGGCGAACGTGTTCTGCAATCTGTGCTGCGGTGGTGGCGGTCTGTGCTTCGGAGGGTATGGTGGAAGAGGATTGTTTTAAAAAAGGTACTTGCTTTTTCCGGGTTTCCTCACTATAATAAATATACAAGATGTAGATGCGAAATGAATTGCGAAACACAAAATCTAGTAACATGCTATGATTTGCGTAGACAGTCGTATCGGGAACTTGCTTCCGATGCGGCTTTTCTTTCGGCTTATGCAGGAATTCGCATCTCGATGGGAATGATATAAAGTGAGGGAACAGCAATGAAGATTCAGAAGAGAGACGGCAGAGTAGTGCCTTATGAAGAGGACAAGATCCGGGAAGCGATCCATAAGGCGAACAACGAAGTGGAGGAGCGGTATCGTGCCAGTGAGGGGTTGATTGAAGAGATCCTGGAGGATGTGCAGCAGGAGGGCAGACAGACTCAGACCGTGGAGCATATTCAGGATATGATCGAGGAACATCTGGTAGAGCACAACAAATATACCCTGGCGAAGAAGTATATCGTATACCGTTACCAGAGAAGTCTGCTCCGCAAATCCAACACCACGGATGAATCTATTTTAAAACTGATCCGGAATGAGAATAAGGAGCTGGCAGAGGAGAATTCCAATAAAAATACCCGCCTGGCATCCACACAGAGAGACTATATTGCAGGTGAAGTGTCCCGTGATGTTACCAGACGTCTGCTTCTGCCGGAGCATATTGCTATGGCACATGACAACGGTGTGTTGCATTTCCATGATGCGGATTATTTTATCCAGCCGATCTTCAACTGCTGTCTGATCAATATCAAGGATATGCTGGACAACGGTACTTCCATCAACGGCAAAATGATCGAATCTCCCAAGAGCTTCCAGGTGGCGTGTACCGTGATCACCCAGATCATCGCAGCCGTAGCCAGCAATCAGTATGGCGGTCAGAGTGTGAATATTAAGCATCTGGGAAAATATCTGCGTAAGAGCAGGGAAAAATTTGCAAAACAGCTGGAGGACGAGTTTGGAGATACCCTGGATCAGGCAGCCAAGGATAAGATCGTACAGATGCGTCTGCACGATGAATTAAAATCCGGCGTACAGACCATCCAGTACCAGATCAATACCCTGATGACCACCAACGGACAGTCTCCGTTCGTGACATTGTTCCTGCATATTGACGAGAACGACGAATATGTGGAAGAGACCGTACAGATCATTATGGAGATCCTGCGCCAGCGCATTGAGGGAACCAAGAATGAGAAGGGTGTCTATGTGACTCCCGCATTCCCGAAGTTAGTCTATGTGTTGGACGAAAATAACTGCTTAAAGGGCGGAAAATACGACTATGTGACCAAGCTGGCCGCACAGTGCTCTGCTAAGAGAATGTACCCCGACTATATCTCTGCCAAGAAGATGCGTGAGAACTACGAGGGCAATGTATTTTCCTGCATGGGCTGCCGTTCCTTCCTGTCTCCATGGAAGGATGAAAACGGAGAGTACAAGTGGGAAGGCCGTTTTAATCAGGGCGTTGTCAGCATCAACCTGCCCCAGATCGGTATCCTGGCAAAAGGAAATGAGGAGAAGTTCTGGAAACTGTTGGATGAGCGTCTGGAGCTGTGCTATGAAGCACTGATGTGCCGTCATAAGGCACTGGAGGGCGTGGTATCCGATGTGAGCCCCATCCACTGGCAGTACGGCGCTATCGCCCGTCTGAAGAAGGGTGAGACCATCGATAAATACCTGCACAACGGTTATTCCACCATGTCTCTGGGATATATCGGATTGTATGAGATGACCTATCTGATGAAGGGCTGCAGCCAGACCGTGGAGCCCGGTAAGGAATTCGCCCTGCGCGTCATGGATTATATGAAGGATCGCTGCGCGAAATGGAAAGAGGAGACCGGCATTGCTTTCAGTCTCTACGGAACTCCCGCAGAGACACTTTGCTACCGTTTTGCAAGGATCGACCGTGAAAAATACGGTGATATTTCCAATGTCACCGATAAAGGATACTATACAAATTCTTATCATGTGGATGTACGGGAGAAGATCGACGCATTTACAAAATTTAAGATCGAGAGTGAATTCCAGAATAAGTCTTTGGGAGGCGCTATCTCTTATGTAGAAGTCCCGAACCTGACCAATAATGTGGAAGCCATCGAGGAAGTGATCCGCTTCATCTATGACAATATCCAGTACGGAGAGTTCAATACCAAATCCGATTACTGTCAGGTATGTGGCTATGATGGTGAGATCATGATCAATGATAACATGGAGTGGGAATGTCCCCAGTGTCATAACAAGGATCATGCGAAGATGAATGTCACCAGAAGGACCTGCGGTTATCTGGGAGAGAACTTCTGGAATGCCGGCAAGACCAAGGAGATCAAGGCAAGAGTTCTTCATCTGTAATGTGCAGATAGTACAAGGGAAGGAAATGTCCTATGAATTATGCAACGATCAAGAAAACAGATGTGGCAAACGGTCCCGGTGTGAGAGTGTCGCTGTTCGTCAGCGGCTGTACCCATCATTGTAAGGGATGCTTTAACAGCGAAGCCTGGGACTTCCATTACGGACAGGCTTACACAGAGGAAACAGAGCAAGAGATTCTGCAGGCACTGGCCCCGGACTATATCCGGGGCTTGAGCTTACTGGGAGGGGAACCCATGGAGCCTGAGAACAGAGGAGCCGTACTTTCTTTGGTGAAGAAAGTAAGAGAGCGATATCCGCAGAAGACCATCTGGTGCTATACGGGATATCATTTTGACAGGGATCTGCTTCGTTGGATGGAAGAAGGGGATCCGGTGATCACAGAGCTTCTGCCGCTTTTGGATGTGATCGTGGATGGAGAATTTATTGAGGAGAGGAAGAATCTGCGGCTTGCTTTCCGGGGATCAGAGAATCAGAGGATCCTGGATGTGCAGTTGTCTTTAAGAGAAAAATGTGGTAAACTCTTAGCTGTATAGAGGATGTGGGACGAATGGGGATATCGTTCCTGCGTAAGGGAATAAAGCATGAGGGAGTAAAATTAAGTATGGAGAGTTTTCTGGATACGATATGGAATAGAAACCTCTATATTGGTATTCCGTTGGGAGCTTTTTGCTGCTCCCTTTTTCTGTTGTTCAGCTTTTTCAATACCATGAGGAACCGGACAATTCGTGGTCTTCGGCTGGTGCTGACCGCCTGCCTGGTTTGGACGGGCAGTGTGAGCCTTATGAGACTTGGAATATTTCACGGAGTTTCCTTCTGGCATAATTTCGCCCTGCTTGGTCTTTTGTCGATCCCGGTGTTCATGTATGTGTTTCTGTTTGGATTTTTGGAGATTACGGAGCATGATGCCCTGATCTACATATATGGTGTGTTGACGCTGGCGCTGGTGTTGGGAAATGCAAGGAGCGGTACGATCCTGCCGGCACCTGAGCTTGTGAACCGCGCGGATGGCACCTGCGTTTATGTGTATCATGCAACCGTCGGAACCGGTGTTCTCATTGCCATGGAGATCGCAGTAATGATCTATGCCACTTATCTGGCACATTGTAAGATAGGAACAAATGTGGAGCTGCGTAAAAAGCTGTTTCCGCTGCTGCTGGGAACGGTATGTATTCTGGGTGGAAATCTGCTCTGCATGCTGCCCGGAAGTGTATTTCCTTTTGATATGTTGGGCAGTGTGGGGATGGCAATATGCATGGTATATATCATGTACAAGCAGTATCTGTTTGATTTTTCGTATCGGGCAACGGTAGGTGCGGTGTATTTCCTGGCAGTGATCGTAGCAGCGATTCCGGTGGTGATCCTGTCTTATAATCTGGAAATCGTGACAGGGAGCCTTGGACAGGCTGCAGTGCAGAGGCTGATCCTATGCATTGCCCTGCAGTCGGGATGGACAGTACTTGTGATCCTTTTTGCCAGGAAGCGGCTGGATAATATTCTATATCAGAAGCAGAAGCATATGTTGGAAGGAATCCGGCAATTTCAGGACAGGGCGGCATCCATTCTGAGCCGCAGAGAGCTGTTTGCTACACTGCATGATATTCTGGGCGATGCGATCCCCGGATGTGAAGCCAGGATCTTTGAGAAGAATTCGAATGGAGAAGGCTATCGCGAAGCGGTACAGAGCGGACATATTCCATTAAGCAAGGAAGAAGAGGAACGTATTGGTGACCTTGTGAAACAGAATGGTATGTGGGAGCAGTCTGTGATCACAGGCTTAAAATATGATAATCAGATCTGCGGGTTTATCTATATGGAGCGGATGAGGGCAAATAAGCTCAATTATCAGGAAGTGGACTGCATAAGACAATTGGCGAATATTGCATCCGGAAGCCTGAAAAATATTGATGCCTATGAAAGGGTATATCAGGTATCTATTCACGATGAACTGACAGGCCTGTACAACCGCACTTATTGCAACAGATGCCTGCAGAAGGAGGACGCTCTCGGAGATGCGAGAGGCTTCCTGTATATGGATATGGACAATTTTAAATTGTATAACGATCTGTACGGAGAGCAGACCGGAGACCGGATCTTAAAATGGTGTGCGGAGAAATTGCAGGAAAATGCAGAGAACGGCAAAGTGTTCCGCGTCGGCTCCAATGAATTCCTGATCTCTGTGCCGGAGGCCGGCAGTAAGACGTTGGTGGCACTGGCGGAAAAGCTGGCCCATGCAGTGCAGGAGAATGGCTTGGACAAACCACAGGTCATGCAGCCGATCACCTTCAGTGTCGGCGTGGCATGGTATCCCGAACTGGCGGCGGATGCACCTGATCTTTTTCAAAAAGCTAAGCGTGCAGCTTTTTATGCAAAGCAAAACGGCAAGAACCGGATTCAGGTATATGAAGGAAATATTGACGAGGAGCGCAGGAATAAAGGGACCGGATATGAACAGGTGGCGCCTACGGTGTATGCACTGGTGGCAGCCATCGATGCGAAGGATTCCTTTACCTTCCAGCATTCTACCAATGTATCACAGTATGCGGTGCTGCTGGCACAGAAGCTGGGACTGCCGGGAGATGATATCCAGACGGTAAAGGTGGCTGGATTATTACATGATATCGGTAAGATCGGGATTCCTGAGAGTATCCTGAAAAAGGCGGGGAAGCTTACGAATGAAGAATATGAGATCATGAAGAGCCATGTGCAAAAGTCCATCGAGATGATCCACTATCTTCCGAATATGAACTATGTGATCCCTGCGGTCGTGTCACATCACGAGAGGTATGACGGCAAGGGATATCCCAGAGGACTGAAGGGAGAAGAGATTCCTCTCCTGGGAAGAATTCTGGCGGTGTGCGACAGCTTTGATGCAATGATATCCAAAAGATCTTATAAGGAAGCGCTCAGCGTGGAATATGCTATGGGAGAACTTGAGAAAAATAAGGGAACCCAGTTTGATCCGAAGGCAGCGGATGCATTTATTGAACTGATCAAAGAAGGAAAAGTTCCATTGTAAAAAAGAGGCACCGGAGGGTGCCTCTTTTCAAAAGGGGAGGATTAAGTATTATCGTATCTTCCGTAAGATCAAAGGAGGGGGTCCGATGATAGTAGTAGTCTGCCCGGGATCTGTCTGATTATACATAGGTCATTGATATTTTTTTGTTGTTTTTAAGGACGAGATGTATTATTATATATTATTATAATCATATTAATCACATGTAAGGATGGTATTACAATTATGAATTTGATGGAACAGTGGAGATCAGTAGCATATAATGAGGCAACCGGCAAAGACAAGCTGCAGCAGCTTTGGGCAACTTATTTCCAGGAGGAGAAGGAGATCTATGCACAGCTTCTGAAGAATCCTGATGAAGTAGTAAAGGGTACGGTAAAGGAACTGGCAGACAAGTATCAGGTATCTCTGATGACCATGACCGGATTCCTGGACGGTATTAACGACAGCCTGGTAGAGAAGAACCCTCTTGATGATCTGGAAGAGGACACCCAGGTAAACTTAGGCTTTGATAAGGCTCTCCTGTACAAGAACATGGTAGCGGCAGAGGCTGACTGGCTGTACAATCTGGAAGAGTGGAACGCTATTTTCGATGAAGAGACCCGTAAGGAACTGTACAAAGAGCAGAAATCTTCTACAACCATTGTAAAGGAGCAGAAGGTTTATCCCAATGATCCCTGTCCCTGCGGAAGCGGCAAAAAGTATAAAAAGTGCTGCGGCAGAAAGTAAATTGAACACAAAGGGGTTTTCCGCATATATGCAGAGAGCCTCTTTTTCGTTTTAGGAGTTTCAGGAAAGGAAGGGTTACATATGAAAATGCTGAAGGAATTGAAATGGGAAGCAATTCTTACCGGTGTGCTGTATATTCTCTTAGGGATCGTGGCACTGGTGATCCCCGAGACCATGCAGAAGACACTGGGGTATCTGATCGGTATCGTACTGATCGTGGCAGGACTGGTATCTATTATCTGCTATCTGCTCAGAGATGCCAGAGAGAACTATTATCACAATGAGTTTGTATTCGGTATTCTCGGAATCG
>OGJH01001401.1_pt1 | contig 20734 bp, 21 predicted proteins | sample 1572021 | NCBI WGS metagenome assembly OGJH01 (sample SAMEA2582098, study PRJEB24529) | metagenome | biome: Human gut stool | place: China | collected 2011
TTGCTGTTCTTGAACAGTGAGAAGTATCAATATGACTTTATACCTGAGTAGTTACCACCTTTATGCCTCATTAAGGTCATAAAGGTGCTTTGTTAGCTCTAAGATCAAATTCAAGATTCAATCACCAGAATTTATTATGCTCCGCACTATATTCAAAACCAACAGTTTTCAACTGATTCACTATATCTTCCTTGCTTACACTCATCTCTTCACAAAGCTCATCGAGCGAAGAATAACAATCGCGTAACTTCATATTGATAACACTAAATAGCATCATCGGATCTTTAGGTAACTCCATCATATACATTATTTTAAATCAAATGCAAAATTAGAATAATCTAATCGCACTGCCAAATAAATCAAGAACCAATCTGTTCAATCTTTAAAGAGATTTTTTCAATTAACTTACTTAGTCCTTCTTCCAATGGAATCACATTTAAATCTTTCCAGAAATCTTCATCATATTTAAAATTCATATCCGAAAAGATAGACCGAGTTTGTAATCGTTCTGATCGAGGAAAGGGAACAACTTGTTCAGTATCTACCCTACAGGTTATCATCTCAAACCAAATATTCATCTGCGAGCTAGTTGAAAAAAAATGTTTGCGTCTCACTTTAAAGAAAAGATCTCCCCTAATATGATGAATGTAATATGTATCTTGCCAACGTTTATATGAGATAACATAAGTCACTTTCTCTGGAATCATGCGAATGCCCTTCGAATGACGTTCAACAAACATATCACCATTTCTCTTTAATCGTATAGGATCGACTTCAAAACGAGCTTCTAACACAGCGCTGGTTTCTGCATCAATATATAACTCACCGCGATAAAGCGAGCTACTACTACCCATTTCCTTCCGGGGCTCAAAGTGAATCTCATTGACGCGACGATCATCAATAAATGTAATTCCCTGAAAAGTATAAAGGTATCCATTATCAACTTCATCAGGCAGCAAGAATGAAGGCATGTCTTTCATGATATCCAATAAAAAACAAGCATCAATCCCTGATTTAACTTTTACAAGCAGACTATCTTTGACTTCAACATTACTAATACGACTCTTTTTTAATAATTTCACTTGATCGGGAATGAACGCATGTGCAGCCGATTTATAAACCTTAAAGACTGCTTCAGAAAGATTCTGAAGTTTGTCTTTGAGCAGAACACCCTCCCGATAAAAAGTGGTCAGATAAACAGGTGAATGAGAATAATTCTGATCTCTTTTACGTTCCACTTCTCTTAAAACCTTAGAAGGGTCCATCCATTGTATCAAAACCTCCTGCAAAGAAATAATCTTGGGTTCCAGACTTATCATATTATGTCGACCAGATAGATAAGATGCTTCTAGACTTTGCGATACATATCCAATATGAGAAAAAACAATTGAATCTGTTTGAATCGAATCGGGTAGAGTCAGCCTGAATTCTCCTTCTTGGTTAGTAATAACACCCAATGATCTGCCACGAACAGACACTGAAGCAGAACTAACAGGCATTCCCGTCTCTTTATCTAACAAGGTCCCTGTCAGTGTGATTGTTAGAGGTGGCACGAGCAAAGGTCCTTCTGGTTTATGATCAACAGCGATAGATGTTATTAAGATATGATTACCTATCACTTTAAGATCAATTTCATCTTCACCTACAATTTCGCAGATCGCTTGACGAACAGTTCGTTCACCTTTCCTTAATTTCACCACCAAATCATTCTGAACAACTTTACTATCATAAATAAACAGATAGCCTGTTTGCTGAGAGATATTACTCAATAAAGAATAAACCGTTCCTTTCATTTTAGGCAGATCGACCTTGCGATCTAGCACATCTCCCCCATCTGCCCCTAACACATCTTGCACGATAAAGAGGAGAAACAAAAAAATGATATAGCGATAGAACGATTTCATTCTTCTTATGGTATCAATCTGTCAGTAACAATAGATTTCCTTCTCGTATAGATTTCAAATTTAGCGCATAAGCAATGAGAGTAGCCACAGACTGCATAGGTTCATCAGAAAACTCAACGGTAAGCTTCCGATTCGCAAGCGCCGGAGACGCTATCCCTAGTTGCAAACTATCCGAACTCATATTCATCACTCTCACCACATCACTTAAGGCCTCATCTTTAAAACAAACATGACTCAAATAACGGTTCAAACTTTCTGTAGTTTTTTGAGTAGTAAACCTGATTTTTTGTTCATTTAGCTCTACAGTTTCACCCGCTCGTACCTCACAAACTTGATTACCCTGCTTCAACGTCACACGTACAATTCCCCGATGCACAGATAAACGGAAAGGGGAATTCTCTAGACTCCTCACACTAAATGAAGTCCCCAGCACTTCAATTTTCACTTGCTTGGTATCAATCAAAAAGGGTTGATTAGCATTCTTTGCGACATCAAAAAAAGCGTCTCCTTCTAAACGAACTTCCCGCTTAGAGGCTATAAAGTGTTCAGGATAGTGAATCGAAGTTTCTTTGGTTAGAAAGACCACAGAACCATCCTCCAACGTTTTAACCAAAGTTGGCGTTTCTTGATTCTCTTGGGTTATCAAATGAGGTAATTGCCTGCCATCAGTTTTTCCACGAAAGAGCCAAACTGATCCAAAGACAAACACAACCAATGCTGCAACAGCACCGTACTTCAGCCAGAGCAAAGATTCTTGCTTCGATTGAACCTTAGGAATTAGTTGATCATTATCTAATCGGCTATATAGTCGTTTCCAAGCTTTCTCGGTTTTAATTTTATTTCTATCAGTTTCCATCATCTCATTTGAATATAATTTTCTATCCCCTTTTTTAAAGTCCGTAATGCTTTAGTCATTTCCGCTTCTACCGTTTTAACGGAGAGCGAGAGTAACTCAGCAATTTCTGCATATTTCAATCCTTGGCTTCGATGCATTTTAAAAATCTGCTTTCTTCGTTCAGGCAATTGATCTAGCGTTTGATTTATCAGATGCTGCAATTCTTCGTACTCCATTTGCTGCTGTGCATCAGTCGTTTCGCTCACTTGAGCATTGGCACCAGAAAGTATAGCCTCCCTATGCCTATCCTTAATCTCTTCATGTTCACAGAACTGAAGAGATTGATTGCGAGTCGCTCTATACAGATAACTTCTCAATGATTGAAAAATATGCAATTGTTCCCGATCTCTCCAAAGTACGTAAAACAACTCTTCAACTATTTCTTCAGCCACCTCCATACGCCCAGTAATACTTGCAGCATACCAACAAAGTGGAGAATAATAATAGTAAAATAGCTCTTCAAACGCTTTGATATCACCTGCTCTTATTTTTGCCGGTATAAGCAGTTCATTCAACATACATTTGTCAGTTTATAATTACTCCCAAATATAAGGAAACAATTCAATATTTAGTTCGATTGCTTCTTCAATTTATCTACAGCATGTTCCAAAGACTCTGTAGGAGCTATAATATTATAATTCCCCCAAAAATCTTGATTCCAGTAATTTCCGACCTTGTCATAGAATATCTGATTGGAAGTAAAAGTCTTATTCCTAGGAATATTGTCTGATGGATTTTCGTTACGGTCTGTCACCACCATTTCAGAAGTGACCACATAACTTGTTGAAAAGAGTTTTCGCTTCCAATCACATTTGAAACGAATATCATTGCGGATATAGTTCAGATAAACCTTTCCACCAACAGTTTTATATGTGACCAAGAAAGAAAGTTCTTGAGGTTTAAATCTTAACCCAATCGGTTTTTGGTGAAGAATAGCTGCGATCGCTTTCGATTTATTTTCCATATCCAAATTCATTTCTATACGAGTAAATGCTAGATGATCTCGAGAAATATATATTTTCCCATAAAACAATGCATAAGGTAAAAGAAGCCTAGGACGGAAATTGATCACATATTGCATCTGGTTATCAATTAGGACTGATTCATCCATTGCAAACTCATAATTATTCAGTTCTTCATCAAGTAGGGTCTCCTTATTTTTTACTACATCTATTAATATAGAGATATTTGGTCCTCCCATCACCTTCACAGCAAGAGTATCGCTCGCTTTCTGACTGAGTAACCTACGACCTTTAAGCACTTGCAACTTATCCGAATAGGTTGTCCGATCGGTATAAGCGGTTTTTGAAACATCAAGAACTGCCTCAGCAACACTAATGTATCGACGTCCCTTTTGCACTGTTTCCCGATAGAACCCGGTAAGTCTATTTCTGTTTACACTATAATTCTCTGGAATCTTCTCTAACGCTTTTTCTATTATTATGCGCGGATTATTAGCGTATACCACCACTTCATTCAAACGGTTAGTATACGGAACCATCCATATGGTCAATTTAGCCAGTGTATCCTTTTCCACCGATACATGATTATTCATATAACCCACATGCGTGATATTCAAACCCCGGTTTACTTCTTTCTTATTCACCCGCAATGTGAATTTACCTTCAGCATTGGTCACCGTTCCCACATTAGTACCCTGAACTGATACATTTACATTCTCTAATGACTTCTTATTATGACTATCTTTCACCATTCCCACGATGGTTAAATAATCACCCGCATCCTGAGCGCACATTACACTATTTACTAACCATAGCATAGTGAATAGCCACCCGACTAAAAGTATTACAGACTTTTTCATCTTACTTAAGTTTTATTGGTTCATAAATCATACCGTTTCTATTTATAAGATCATTCAAAACAGAAATACCCTATGAATATAACAATAAAAATGAAAATAATTATTCATTGATATACAACATATTACATATTAATCAAAGCTATATCTAAAATATTTTCCAGTGGAATTTTATTTTTTCAAAAACAATTTGCGCTTTTCATTTGTTTTCTAATGGAAAATAGTTCTATCCAAATAAGAATTGAATAAACTGAATAATGAAATGAAAGAGATTCTATTAAAAAAACATGGGCTTACCTTATTGGGCATAGTGCTTGGTGTATTAGGAGGTTATCTATATTGGAAATTTGTGGGTTGTTCAAGTGGAACTTGCCCAATTACTTCCTCACCTATTTATAGCTCAATTTGGGGAGGCATGATAGGCGGATTATTATTAAACATATTTCAAAAAGACTCAAAAAAATGAATAGTAAATTAAAAAATTGGGATCTCCCTCGTGTCCTTCGCCTATTTGCAGCAGTTGGCTTTGGAGCATATGCAATCCTTTCAAGAGATTATTTCTTTTTCTTGTTTACGGGTTTATTCCTGATACAAGCAATCTTTAATATCTCCTGCTGCGGAGCATCAGGCTGTTCAACCAACAACAATCAAAAACAAGTTTACAAGGATGTTATAGAGTCCTATAAACCCGGGAAAAACAAATAATTAAACCATTAATATTAAACTCATAAGCATATGAAAACAATTCATTTAACTAAAGACGAATTTCTAAAAAGAGTAGCGAATTTTGAAACCAATCCTACTGAATGGAAATATCTAGGTGATAAGCCTGCTATTGTAGACTTTTATGCAAACTGGTGTGGACCCTGTAAAATGATTGCTCCTATTTTGGAAGAACTAGCTGAAGAATATAGTGATGAAATCTACATTTATAAGATAGATACTGAAGAAGAACAAGATTTATCTGCTGCTTTTGGTATCCGTTCCATTCCTTCTCTCTTGTTTGTTCCGATGAGCGGAGCACCCCAAATGGCTACTGGAGCAATGCCTAAGGCAGAATTTAAACGGGCTATCGAGGAAGTATTACTCAAGAAATAGACTTGTTTTTACCCTATTATTTTCCATAAAAACATTTTCTTGAAAATAAATAAAAACGAGTGAAATCTTTGAAAATAAACATAAAAACAAAGTCTACTAAAATGAATCTTAAACATAAAATGCTGATTACGATTGTTGGTGTTCTGACTGCCTCGTTCTCCCTCAAAGCGCAAACAAGTACCTATTTGCCTATGACTAAAGCAGTAGAAATGGCTATTCAGAACAACAAGAACATACGGATGGCAGATCTTGAACGCAAAATTGCCAATGCTAATTTTCATCAGACAGATGCCATATTTTTGCCTCAATTATCAGTAGGCTATCAAGCCGTTACAACTAACAATCCGCTGAACGCTTTTGGATTTTTACTCCAACAAAGCAGTGTTACTGCTCAGGATTTTGATCCGGCTAGATTAAACAATCCGGGAGCCAGTCAAAATTATGGTGCAAGTGTCGACATCCGAATGCCAATATTCAACTTCGACCAAATATATGCTCGTAAGGGTGCCAAACTTCAAGAGGAGGTTTATAAGTATAAGGCTCAGTACACTAAAGACTATATTGTTTTTGAAATACAAAAAGCTTATACCCAACTTCAGTTTGCCTATCAAGCGCGCAATGTATTAGAGTCCACCTTATCAGACGTAAAGCAAATCTATCAGTCTGTACAGAATTTCTATCAACAAGGATTGGTTCAAAAGTCGGACGTTCTAAATGCCCTGGTTCAAGTCAACACCGTTGAGAGTGCATTAAATAAAGCCAAAAGTAATATATCCAATGCTTCTGACGGATTAAAGTTATTAATGAGCATTGAGCAAAACCAAAATGGCAAACCCTTTCTAACAGATTCTCTAACTCAGAAAGAACAGTCCACTGATCTTTATCCTGTATTTTCTCCCTTACGGGCAGACGTACTTGCTTTAAGAAAAGCGTGGGAGGCATCTAATGCCATGGTTAAATCTTCAATAATGAATTTCCTTCCAAAGATAAATGCTTTTGGGAGCTATCAATTTAATGATGCCAAAATCTTCCGTTTCAAAGAAGATTCTTATATAGCAGGAATCAGTCTAAGTTGGACCATTTTCTCGGGTAATCAAAATCGAAGTAAATTCCGTTCGGCTAATTTCCAACGTACTAGGATGAAACTAGAACTCGACCAGTATATGGATAAAAGCCGTTTAGAAATGAACAAAACCGCTCGTGATCTTCAAGACTTGAATTTTGAGATTCGTAAACAACAGACTAGCGTTGACCAAGCTGCTGAAGCACTACGTATAATTAATAACCGCTACCAAGCAGGCTTAATCAGCACCACCGATCTACTATCTGCGCAAGCCCAACTTTCTCAGCAGAAATTACTGCTTGCACAAACTGTGATGTCATACAACATCACAATATATTATCAAGAGTTACTCACTTCAATCAAATAAGATAAAATCGCTATGACAACAAACATTAAAACTCTGTTACTAGGCATTACCATAGCCGCTACTTTCTCTGCTTGTTCATCGGGAGAAAGCAAAAATACGACAGTCAGCTCTGTTCGCGTGGAAACCTATTTACCAACTGTTGTACAAGATAATGGCATATTCATTAGTGGGATGGCTTCTGCCAAACAAACCGCTATGATTAGTACACGCATGATGGGATTTGTAGACAAAATATATGTAAAACAGGGTGATCCTGTAAAAAAAGGCCAATTGTTAATGGTGATCAATAGTGACGACCTAAAAGCAAAGAAAGCACAAGCAGAAGCTATGGTTACTGAAGCAGAAGCAGCTTTCAAAAATGCACGAAGAGATTATGAACGCTATAAAACACTCCATTCTCAAAATAGTGTATCTGATAAAGAGCTGGAAAATATGGAACTTAACCAAACGTCAATTAAAGCAAAGCTCCAAATGGCCAGACAAACATTGAATGAGGTCAACGCAATGCTAACTTACACTAATATTCGAGCACCATTTTCAGGCACAGTCACCCAACGAATGATTGATGAAGGAAGTACAGCAAACCCGGGTATGCCTTTGCTAAACATTGATCAATTAGGAGAACTTGACATCAAAGCATCAGTGCCAGAAAACTATGTTTCGGAAATAAAAGTAGGAGATTCTGTTAAAGTTGAAATCAAATCGCTTGGCAAACAAATGAACGGAAAAGTGAGTGAACTGAGTTCATCTTCGGCTCTAAACGGCGGACAGTATGGAATAAGGATTGCCATAGACCCAAAAGAAAAAGAAAATCTTCGTTCAGGCATGTATGCAAGTATTTTCATTCCGGGCAAAACAAATGGCAAAGGAGTGAAAAGCATTTGGGTGAACACTTCTTCGATCGTAAAACGTGATCAACTGACGGGCGTCTATGTTGCCACACCCGATAATGATGCTATGCTGCGATGGGTAAGACTAGGTAAAGAAGTAGGCACACAAGTTGAAGTGCTTTCAGGCCTGAATGCAGAAGATAGAGTCATTCGCCAAACCGACAGTAAGTTGCACAATGGAATGAAAATAACCCTACTAAACTAATTGCACGATTATGGAACAAGGAATATCAGGAAAAATAGCAAAAGCATTTATCAAATCAAAGCTGAGTATTCTGCTGATGATTGCTTTTATGCTGCTCGGTGTATTCAGTATCTACTATATTCCACGCGAAGAAGAGCCTCAAATAGAGGTGCCGATGGCGGATATTATGATTGGATATCCTGGAGCAAGCCCCAGTGAAATGGAAAGTACAGTTGTGCAACCTATCGAAAAGATCGTCTCTAATATTAAAGGAGTAGAAGATGTGTATTCTACATCCATGAATGGCATGGCTATGCTAACCGTTCAATTCTATGTTGGAGAAGATGTAGAACGTTCGTTAGTTAAGTTATACAACGAACTAATGAAAAATATGGATCAGATGCCTCAAGGAGTAACGATGCCTTTAGTGAAATCGCGCTCCATAGATGACGTACCTGTTCTTTCGTTCACTTTATGGAGTGACAAGATGGGAAGTTACCAAATTAGACAAGTGGCAGAAGTATTGGCTAACGAACTCAAGAAAACGCCAGATGTGGCTCAGGTCAAAATTATAGGAGGACAAAATCGCCAAGTGAATGTATGGCTCGACAAAGACAAGATGGCTGAAAGTAAGATTGATTTCGGAATCATCTCTCAGTCTTTATCAGCTAATAACGCACAGATGGAAAGTGGTAACATCATTACGGGTGATGCTGTATATTCTGTACAAACGGGTAATTTCTTCGCCAATGTAGAAGAAGTTAAAAACACGATTGTAGGAACAAATAATGGACAACCTGTATACCTATATCAAGTTGCTACTGTAGATGACGGTCCAAAGTTACCAGACACTTACGTATCCTTTGGATATGGGGCTGCCAGTCCAAAAGAATACGGAAAGAATCCTGACGAATATGCTGCTGTTACTGTTTCTATTGCCAAGAAGAAGGGGGCAGATGCCATGAAACTTGCCGACATTCTAATCAATAGAGTAGATCATTTAAAAAAAGATCTGATCACCAATGATCTTAATGTTGAGGTCACTAGAAATTATGGTCTTACAGCTTCACACAAGGTTTCAGAATTACTTTGGCACCTCACGATTGCCATTCTCATCGTAACCCTCTTTGTTATGGCGGCCATGGGATGGCGCGGCGGTTTAGTCGTTTTCCTTTCCGTACCTATCACCTTTGCACTGACTCTCTTCGCCTACTACTTTCTTGGTTACACGCTAAACCGCATCACACTGTTTGCATTAGTCTTTGTTACTGGTATTGTAACCGACGATTCGATTATCATTGCAGAAAACATGTACCGACACTTCAAAATGAAGAAACTTCCGCCGATGCAAGCTGCACTCTATGCTATCAATGAAGTGGGAAATCCAACCATATTGGCCACATTAACAGTTATTGCTGCGGTATTACCAATGGCGTTCGTATCTGGAATGATGGGGCCTTATATGAGTCCGATGCCCATTGGATCATCTATAGCTATGATCTTCTCTTTACTGCTAGCACTGACTCTTACTCCTTATTTTGGGTATTTGTTTTTACGACACAAAGGGAAAAACGATAGTGATGAGAATGAAGAAGCAAAGGTGGATGAAGACAATTCTGACATACATAAGACCCGTATATATAAAGTATACTCAGCCATCACAACTCCTTTCCTTGAAAGTCGGAAAAAACGCTGGAGTTTCATGATAGGATTGACAGTAATTTTATTAGGTTCGTTAGTTTTATTCTATACAAAATCAGTGCCTGTAAAGATGCTTCCGTTTGATAATAAAAATGAGTTCCAGGTAGTAGTCGACATGCCCGAAGGTACAACCTTAGAGCGTACATCAGCCGTCACTCAAGAGTTAGGTGCCTACATCAGCCAGCAAAACATGGTGACAAACTATCAGATTTATGTCGGCACATCTGCTCCTATCAGTTTTAATGGGTTGGTTCGTCACTATGACTTACGCCGAGGTGATAATGTTGCCGATATACAAGTGAATCTGATTGATAAAGGAGAACGTAGCGAACAAAGTCATGACATAGCTAGAGCTATGCGCGCCAGTTTGCAAAAAATCGGGAAAAGATATGGAGCGAATGTGAAAGTTGTAGAAGTTCCTCCCGGTCCTCCGGTTATGTCAACAGTGGTAGCAGAGATTTATGGTCCTGATTACAACAAGCAGATTGAAATTGGTGAAAAGGTTAAAGCAATTCTGTCCAAAACAGATAATGTAGTAGATGTTGATTGGACGGTTGAAAGTAATCAAACCGAATATAAGTTTGAGGTAGATAAAGACAAAGCCATGAAGCAAGGCATCCCTAGTGGACAGATTGTGCAAAATATGCGTGGTGCTTTATCAGGGCTACCTGTAGGTGTCCTCCACCAGCCATCAACTGTCAATCAAGTGGGCATAATGCTCCAGCTTCCAGAAGAACAAAAATCGAACATCAACGAAGTGATGAGTCTCAATGTAGTCAGTCCTCGTGGAACGACTACACAGATAGGCAACTTAGTAAATGTTAAAGAAGGAGAGAAAGCCAAAAGTATCTATCGGAAAAATCAGAAACGAGTTGTTTATGTGCTAGCTGAAGTAGCAGGTGAACTTGAAAGTCCTGTTTATGCTATGATGGATGCTTCTAAACAACTAGCTAAAATTAAGTTGCCCGAAGGATATACGCTCAACGAAGAATATAGTGCACAACCAGAGAAGGAAGACAATTTTTCAATCAAGTGGGATGGTGAATGGAAAATCACTTACGAGGTATTTCGTGACCTTGGTTTAGCATTCCTATTTGTTTTGATCATCATTTATATGCTCATTGTAGGTTGGTTCCAAAACTTTATCACTCCCCTTGTGCAGCTAGCTGCCATTCCTCTGTCTCTCATTGGAATTGTTCTAGGTCACTGGGTTATGGGGGCTTATTTTAGTGCTCCTTCTATGATCGGTTTTATTGCGCTAGCAGGTATAATGGTACGAAATTCGGTGTTATTAATTGACTTCATTGATATACGTTTGAAAGACGGCATTCCATTGAAGCAAGCTGTTATCGAAGCCGGAGCTGTACGTACTACTCCTATCATTCTTACAGCCGGAGGTGTAGTACTTGGAGCCATAGTTATGTTGTTCGATCCTATTTTCCAAGGACTAGCCATCTCTTTAATGGGAGGAACCCTAACTTCTACCATGCTTACTCTAGTAGTAGTGCCTTTATTATATTTTAAGATGTTAAAGAATAAAGTAAAATAATTATGAAATTAATCGTCGTTTTAAGTATCACCGAGTATCAGGAGCGAGTATCCAAACTACTCCATGAAGCAGGTGTAAACCGTTTCAGCGTGATGTCTATGACCGGATTCAAAAAGAGCAAAGAGCACGTGGCACTCAACTGGTTCGGTTCAGATTCACCAAAAGCTAAAACGAACTCGATCTTGCTGTTCAGCTTTGCACCGGAAGACATTGCTCGCAATGTTATCCAAAGCATAGATAAATGTAATGATGAAACTCGGAATCCATACCCGGTTCATGCTTTTATTCTTGATGTAGAACAATACTCTAAATTTCTTTAATTATGAAAAAAGAATATATCATTCGCCTTGTAGCTGGCACATTAGTACTTATTGGTATAACGCTTAGTTATTTTGTATCTAATGGGTGGCTTTTCCTACCTCTATTTGTTGGACTCAACCTTGTGCAATCATCATTCACCGGATTCTGCCCTCTTGAAATGATTCTCGATAAAATAGGAGTTAAGAATAGCTAATGGACGAAACAGTTTCCTGAGGAAATTTGTTTCATTACTAATTATATCTACTTTTGCATGGCAATTGGATTTGCCAGTCCCGACAGATTAGTTATAGTCTGTCGGGAATAAGCTATCAAACAAAGAAAAAGACAATATGGAAACATTATGTAAAATAAGAGATATTTATCGTGCAGTAGCTGCTTTTGAACTTGAATTTGAGAAAGCACATAACTTATGTTTAAATGAAGGGATGCTACTTTGTACGCTGTCGAAAACAGAAAGACTTTCTTCTGGTGAACTAGCCGAATCGCTAGGACTTACTACCTCAAACACTTCTAAAGTAATTAGATCGGTAGAAAGCAAAGGATTAGTAGAGCGAGTGTTGGGAGTTGTTGATAAAAGACAAATGTATTTCTCTTTAACCCCTAAAGGGAAACAAGCTTTATCGCAAATTAAATGTAATGAACAGGATATTCCTAATTTACTGAAAGATATATTGAAAACAACTGAAGAATAAATGAAGATTTTTGTAGCAATAGACTTTGAGACAGCTAATGGGAATCGCGCCAGTGTGTGTAGCGTAGGAATAGTCATCGTAAAGAATGGAGAGATCATAAACAAACTCTATCGCCTGATTCGCCCTTTTCCAAACTACTATACCCAATGGACAACAGCAGTTCATGGGCTTACCTCTACGGATACAGAAAAAGCTGAAGATTTTCCTAAGGTATGGGCTGAAATAAAGCCTCTACTTGAGGATCTTCCTTTAGTGGCTCACAACAGCCCGTTCGATGAAGGTTGTCTTAAAGCTGTTCACGAAGTCTATCAATTGACGTATCCTGAGTACAAGTTCTACTGCACATGCCGTACCTCTCGGAAGGTCTTTGGAAAACAACTACCCAATCACCAGTTACACACTGTAGCTGCTCGTTGCGGATATGATTTAACGAATCATCATCATGCACTTGCTGATGCTGAAGCTTGTGCACAAATAGCTTTGCAACTCATTCCCGAACCCAAAAAAGAAAAAGTAGTCGATACACATACGGGGTTATTTTAAAAGACACTACCACTATAATTGTATTCAATCATAGCCGTAGCGTCTTTCATTATTAATAACAGAAATATGAAATATCGATTAAAGAATAGACTTAGCGATTCCTACTTCCAATCCACGCAATTCTGCCAGTCCACGAAGACGACCTAAACAAGAATATCCAGGATTCGTTTTCTTTTTCAAATCGTCAATCATCTGGTGTCCATGATCCGGACGCATAGCTATTGAACATTTACGACGTTGTTGAAGAAGAATCAAGCTTTTCATTACGTTATACATATCAACGTTTCCTTCCAAATGATTTGCTTCAAAGAAGTTACCTTCTTCATCACGCTGTGTGCTACGCAAGTGTACAAAGTTTACGCGATCACCAAAACGTTCCATCATACCTGCTAAATCATTATCAGCACGCACACCAAACGAACCAGTGCATAAGCAAAGACCATTAGATTCGTTAGGAACTGCTTCAATCAGTTTCTTAAAGTCTTCTTCAGTACTCAAAATACGTGGCAAACCTAGAATCGTATAAGGAGGATCATCAGGATGGATCACCAGCTTCGCACCAACTTCATCAGCTACAGGAGCTATTTCCTTCAAGAAGAAAATCAAATTTGAACGAAGTTTCTCCGCATCAATATCATTATAACGATCAAGTGCTTGTTGGAATTGTTCGACAGTAAAACTCTCTTCAGAACCTGGAAGTCCTGCAATCATATTACGAACTAGCAACTTCTTATCATCTTCACTCATCTGCTCAAAACGAGCTTTAGCTTTAGCTATTTCTTCCGAAGAGTAGTCTTTTTCAGCATTCGGGCGCTTCAAGATGAAAAGATCGAATGCAACAAAAGCTGCTTTTTCAAATCGCAAAGCTTTTGAACCATCAGGCATGGTATAAGCAAGATCCGTACGGGTCCAGTCTAGCACAGGCATAAAATTGTAAGTAACCACCATCACGCCACATTGAGCAAGATTACAGATGCTTTCCTTATAATTTTCAATATATCTCATGAAATCACCTGTCTGAGTCTTGATATGTTCGTGTACGGGTACACTCTCAACAACCGACCAAGTAAGTCCTACTTCTTCAATCATTTGCTTCCGCTTCATGATTTCTTCTACTGTCCACACCTCTCCATTGGGGATATGATGAAGCGCATTCACTATACCGGTAGCACCTGCCTGTTTGATATCCCATAAACTTACAGGATCATTAGGGCCATACCAGCGCCAAGTTTGTTCACATAAATACATAATACTAATTTTTGAATGATGATTGTTGAATAAGATTAGATAGAGAAAGCGTCGAAGCCGCCATCGATCACAGCAACCGTACCAGTTACAAAGTTCGAAGCATCACTGATCAGATAATGAATCGTTCCATATAGATCTTCGGGTTCACCGAAACGGTTGAATGGGGTATGCGCCAAAATCGTTTTAGAGCGATCAGTTAGCGAACCATCAGGGTTTGTCAATAAAGCACGATTTTGATCAGTCAAGAAGAATCCTGGAGCAATAGCATTCACACGCAATCCATTACCGAATTTCAAAGCCAATTCGCCTGCCATATATTTAGTAAAGTTAGCGATAGCAGCTTTTGCAGCACCGTAACCCACTACACGAGTCAACGGACGAAGAGCTGACTCTGAGCAGAAGTTTACAATCGCACCTTTCTTTTGTTCCACCATTATTTCAGCAAATACCATAGTAGGTAGCACAGTACCAAATAAATTCAAGTCAACAACTTTTTTGAAAGCATCGATTTGCAGATCAAAGAATGTTTTATCAGGAGCAATCGTAGCTCCTGCCATATTACCTCCGGCAGCATTCAGCAATACGTCAATACGACCATAAGCTTTCATAATGTCTACTTTATTACCTTCCAACACTTCCTTATCCATTACATCGGTATATAAAAACATCGCTTCATTACCTTCAGCCTTGATTCCATCAACCAAAGCTTGGCCAGCTTCAGCACTTCTATCCAGAATTACAACTTTTGCACCTTCTTTAGCCAAATAAGCAGCAATACCTTTACCTAAGATTCCGGCTCCGCCGGTAATTACAACAACTTTGTCTTTTACAGAAAATAATTCGTTCATGTTTTTTTTCTTTATATGGTTTATCATTAGTGTCCACTAAAAATGTGGACGATTAAAAATTAAATAAATTTGGTTCACTTGAACCGCATCGATCTTTGTCATTTTTGAATTTAGCCTTATCAAAGAGATTTGTCAAATTGGTTTTGTCAGTAAGTGAAATACTTAAAATCTGCAGTACCTCGTAAGTACTTCTTTCTAGTTTCATATCATGCTGTACAATAGCAACTAGACAATATGCACAAATAGCAGAATATATCTGAATTCGAACTGCATTCTGGGTTGTTCCCCAGAATTTTTTAATCTTTAGGTGTTGCTTAAGCCATTTGAAAAACAGTTCAACTTGCCACCTATTTTTATAAAGTTCTGCAACCTGAATAGAGGTTAAATGCATGGCATTGGTTAAGAACATGAACTCTCGTTTCTGTTCATCATCCCAATAACGTACAAGCCTCAGTTTATTAGGATAATGCTTTTTGGGGTAGTACCCAATTAACTCTATTCTAGCATCGGATAATACATTCTTTGGCATACGACGCTTCCATTGGATCGTTTTGTATTTCAGATTCTTTTTGGCTCTGATAACAAAATATGACTCAATTGTTTCTATTTTGAATAAACGCTTAAAGTCATTATATCCACGATCAAAGATGTAGTATGAGCCTACTTCATAGGGGATTACATCCATCGCCTTTGAATCATGAACTCTTGCATCTGTGATATGAAAGAATGCTGGAATCTGAGTTTCCACATCATAAAGAGTATGCATTTTAATGCCGCCTTTATGTCTGCGGAACTTTGCCCACCAAAATACATTTAAGCATAAATCTATTGTCGTGGAATCAAAGGCATATACGTTACCATCAAGTCTGAAGATATTAACTGCACGTTTCTTACGTGCTTCATCGACGAGATAATAAGCAAAATCTTCAAAGATTCTGTAGTCTCTATTCTGATTAGCTTTTGCAAGATTACTTTTAGTTACATTACGACCAAGTCCCAGATGATATGTCTTATTGGCATGTGCCTCTATTGCAACTATTAAGTCACGTAGACTCTCCCGATTACAAAGTTGACCAAACATCAATGTTAGGAGTTGATTCCAACAAGTAAAGAACTTCACATACTTATCTCCATCGTATTTTGCTACGATTCGATTAAACTTACTTCTGTTGAGAAATGCAGTCAGTTGAGCGAAAACGTATTTATCTTGAAACATATGCTATTCAATTAAGAATGCAAAGTAATAGAATCAAGTCCGTTCGCTCGAATAATCGTTGTATAAGACTAATATTCAATCATTTCAAAGAACTCTTTGCGTTTTTTAGTGGACGCTTATGATTTAATATTAATAATTTGTATTGGTAGAGCCTATCTGTCACATAGGCTCTCTGTTTGATTGGAGTTAGGCTTCCAGTGCTTCTTTAAGTATTACTTGGAAGTCATCCTCTTCTTTGACCTGTTTCAGTCTCTCTTCATTAAGATTCAGAGTCTTCAATTTATCCAATGCTTCAAATGCCTGCTCCTCACCATTTATCTTGGCGTAACTGTTAAAGCCTTTAATGAAGTATCGTTTTGTGAGGAAAGAGACTGTGATGTGGGCAGCTTTACAAAGTGTAATGAATTTATTTCCCCTCTCAATTTCAACTGTCGTACCTTTAGGCAGCTTGTACTCTTCACCCTTCAATACCTTGTCAAGCGCTTTCTCTGATATGCTCTTTCTTGTATAAACCAGACCTGCCGTTGTAGGATTGAATCCCTCTTTGATAAGTTCTGCCATATTCTTGAACAATGCTTCTTCTGATGTCAGAGCGGCTACTGTCAGTCTGTCTTTCTTGTCCCAGTTACCAACAGTGTTGATGTTTACCAGATATTCTCCTATATTCTCAACTTCTTTGACAAATACATTAGGGATAACTATGCCGCCCTTGATTGCGTTCAACTTGGCAAATGCAGTACCTCTGTGCTGTCCGTCCAGAATCACGTAGTAGCCTTCTGCTTCCTCTGCACTTAACTCTCTGCCATTGATGTCTGTTACAGTATATCCTGCTTCTATCAATGCTTTGGCTTCCGCTACAATGATTGGATAGGCTTCTTCATACTTGCCATTGTCAATAATGGCGATAAACTCATCCACTTTCTTGGAATTGATAACCCTGTTGTTCTTAACCAAAGCTATCTTCTTTGACACTTCCTTGCCGTCCTTAGCCAGTCTGAATGTGATTACATCATCTTTCAGAGCTACGGTAGATGCCAGCTTCTTGCTTTCAACCTGTGCAATCTCCTGTTGCAGTTGGGCTATAATTTCCCGTTGGGTATTGATGATAGTGTCATTCATTCTCTTGTTGATTAAACTCTTTAAGTCTCTCTCTTCTTTAACAAGACGCTTCTTCAAATCTTTGGTGCACATGGTTGCCATTGTTTTAATGTTAGATACTGTGTTAACTTTCTCTGTTACTTTAATTAATTCAGTTGTCATAATCTTTAAGTTTTAAATGGTTAATAATGATTGCAACCTCCGGTTAAGTGTGCACCCTTAACGTTTGATTGCGGTGCAAAACTACTGCTATCCTAACTGCTGTGTTATAAAGAATAAGTTCTGATTTCAGCTCTATTCTTTAGGAACTTGTCTTGTCAGTTATTCAATGCTCTCGTTTTACATTGCAAAGGTGGGGAATAGTCGGAAGGTGTGTTATAAAGAATAGAAGGCGATTTGAAGTGTATTCTTTAGATATAAGAATATCAATGGATTAGCTGATTTAAGGACATAAAAATAACTACCACGTGATTACATGGTAGTCTGTAAGGGTTGGTGAATTATTAATTACCAGAGATGTTCTGTAGATTGATTATTGGGTGAGAAGTTGTAGTCTTCTGTTTGTTTGGGCTTCCATTGTGGTTTATAGCCTTGCTTTACCAAATAGGCTATTGCTGCATTGGTGTAGTTCTCATCATTATTGAAACTGTCCGCTTCAAATAATAATTCCATATAGCCTAAAGTCATGCGTATCTGTTCGCTCTTGGTCTTTAATGAGGAATATCTTTGTAACAGGTGGAATGTACCGTACATTATTAATTCGCAAGCATGATTCTTAGTCTTTCTGCCTTTCTTGACTGAATACACATCCTTCAATTCCTGTTGGGCTTCTTCCAAACTGTTTACTCCTAAATAGATGTGAAGGTAGTTATCCAGTAAATCTGTCAGCCAATAGCAAGAGTTATCAAGAGTAATCTTCTTAACTCCGTTATCAATGGTTATAGGACTGAATACCCTTAGCTCCTTCTTCTTGGAAGGTGAGTATCTCTTGGTATTCAGCAACTCATATAGCTTTAACATTTCTGGACGGACTTGTTCCAGATAGGGCAGTGTATTCCCTGATATGGTAACTTCTGTGTAAAGTTCACCATTCTTATACTTCTCATATATGGCAGCTACAACAAGCATACTTATTCCAATTACTCCGTCATTGTCAGTTTCATTATGCTTCTGTAATAAATCAATCAGCCTTTCCAACATATTATTACTTGGCAGAGTGACGAGTATATTGTGTTCTGAATCCATAATGAAGCTACTTGGATTAAACGCCTTACTAGTAGAAATGGATTTGGGAGCATACCGTTTATAATCAAATACTCCGTTATCTACTGCGATAGTATTTAGAAATGAATGGTCTGTCATGTAGTTCTTACAAATATCTTCACTGATTCCGTTGGGATATTCATGGTAGTAAGTAGCTAACAGCTCATTCTCAAACATGGCACGCTTATAGCCAAAGTATTCTGTGAGTATGGGTTCTATCCTTTTTAATTCTGGAATTGGTAGTATGTAATCTCTCATATCTCTTCTTATATTAGTGCTGTAAAGTTAACAAGAAAATCCCACCTGTAATAATTACAAGTGGGATTAATTGAACTTAGAAGTTTATATTAATAGTCTGTTCCTTCTGTAAATCTATTCATTAACTTATCCATTTGTTCACCTATGCATTTATCTATCAGTTTAGCATAATGGGCGGTCATTCTTGTATTAGTATGTCCTAACATCTTAGAAACAACTTCCAAAGATATGTTATTGGCTAAAGTGACTGTACTTGCAAAGGTGTGGCGGCTTGTGTGGAAGTAAATTCGCTTATTAATTCCACAGAGAATAGCAATATCCTTTAGGTATTTATTGATATCAGCAGGGTCTTGAATGGGTAATAACTTGTCACCACCTTTATATTTGTCAAGTATCAGTTTGGCGATAGGGAGTAGGGGGATTCGTGAAAGTATTCCTGTCTTAATCCTTCGTTTCTTAATCCATATTCTCCCTGCATTGTCTTTCTCAAAGTGTTCTGATGTCAAGGTCTTAATGTCTATGTAACTAAGCCCAGTAAAACATCCAAAGAGGAACATATCTTTAGCTTTCTCCAATCGTGGTAGGGGAGTGTCAAAGTTGATAATCTTCCTCAATTCTTCTTCATCTAAGAAGGTAGTTTCTACAGGTTCACGTTCTACTTTGTAAGTAGAGAATGGATTAAATGCCATGTGAGAATTGGCTACAGACAGATTGATAATCTTTTTTAGTAGCTTTAAATGTTTAGTAGATGAGTTTTGCGCCATGCCTTTATCAATTCTTAGGAATGAGTGAAAGGACTGGATGAAGTTTAAATTCAGTTCACGTAAGTATAAATCTTCTCGTTTGTACTTCTGTTGAACGAACTCCTTTAGTAATCTGATAGTATAGACGGACACCCAATAAGTAGCTTTAGAAACTCCGTTGCCTATCAACTTCTCTTGTTCTTGATTGTGTTCTGTGAAGACTTCAAATAGGCTTCTTTCTTTAATGGATTCTATTTTATCAAAGTAAGCGTCACGTAATATCCCTGCTGTGATTATAAAACCTCTGTCTAACAACTCAGCTTCTTTCTGATAGAGTTTGGCTTTAATAGACTTTAAGCAATTGTTGAGACTTTGAGCTTCTTCATCTTTACCTCTTACTTGTTGTTTAATCTTGTCCCATTTGTCAATAGTTACTTGTTTACCTGTTGAAAGAGTGCATCTGTCACCGTTTACTGTAATTGTAATCTCAATAGGGGCTTTACCATTCTTTCTTACTTTACTTTCTCTTATGGTAAAGAGAATGGAGAATGAACTTCTTACCATAGTTTTATCATTTGATTTTAGCTATAGGAAAGTTCTTTGAATTTAAACTATCTATCTGTATATTAGGATGATATGCTGGAATTTGCGACCACTTGTCAGAATTTAGTAAAATGGTCGCAATATGGTCGCAAATATAGCTTCAATTTAGCTCTGTTTTAAGGGTTAATCAGCCACACTTAACCTTAATGGACAAACTCCAGTTTGAGTTATAATTTGCTTCAAACTCATCATTAATCATAGCCAATTATAAGAAGTATAGTAAAAGAAGAGGACTCTTAAAACAGAAGTAAACACTATAGGTATATAAACAATAAATCCCCATAACCTTGTCAGTTACAGGGATTTAATATGTTGTAATTGTTATAATTACTTGCTCAAAGCCTGAGCTACGTCTACAGCACAAGCTACTGTACAACCTACCATCGGGTTGTTACCAATTCCCAGGAATCCCATCATTTCTACGTGAGCAG
>OGJH01001450.1_pt1 | contig 19866 bp, 16 predicted proteins | sample 1572021 | NCBI WGS metagenome assembly OGJH01 (sample SAMEA2582098, study PRJEB24529) | metagenome | biome: Human gut stool | place: China | collected 2011
TGCGCGGCCCGGACGACCAGCGGGTCGTGGAAGGGCCGTTCGGCCTGATGGGCTTTGGCCGGCTGGCCATCATGGGCCTGACGCCCGAAGGCATGCAGCCGTTCTACCGCGGAGCCGACTGTGTGGTCTGCAATGGCGAGCTGTACGGCTTCCGCTTTGAAAAAGAGATCCTGAAGCGCCGGGGCTACAAGTTCCAGTCCGACTGCGACTGCGAGATCCTGCTGCCGCTTTATTATGAGTACGGCCTCGACATGTTCCGCCATCTGGACGCCGAGTTCGCCCTCATCCTCTACGATTCCCGCAAGGACCGCCTCATCGCAGCCCGCGACCCCATCGGCATCCGCCCGCTGTTCTACGGCTACTCCAAGTCCAGCCACCAGATCGCATTCGCGTCCGAGATGCAGAACCTCATCGGCTGGTGCGACGACATCCGGCCCTTCCCCATTGGCAGCTACTACTGTGACGGCCGCTTCGTCCGCTATGAGGACATCGCCGATGTGCCCGCCCCCATGGAAGACGACATGGAGACCACCTTGACCAACATCCGCGAAAAGCTCATCGCCGGTGTGGAAAAGCGTCTGGACGCCGACGCACCGGTCGGCTTCCTGCTTTCGGGCGGTCTGGACTCCTCGCTGGTCTGCTCCATCGCAGCCAAAAAGCTGGGCAAGCCCATCCGCACCTTTGCCATCGGCATGGACACCGACGCCATCGACCTGAAGTACGCCCGCCAGACCGCCGACTATCTGGGCAGCGAGCATCACGAGGTCATCATCAACCGGGAGATGGTCCTCCAGAGCCTGGAAGAGGTCATCCGCCTGCTGGGCACCTGGGACATCACCACCATCCGCGCCAGCATGGGCATGTATCTGCTGTGCAAGGCCATCCACGAGCAGACCGATGTCCGCGTCCTTCTGACGGGCGAGATCTCCGATGAGCTGTTCGGCTACAAGTACACCGACTATGCCCCCACCGCCGACGCCTTCCAGCAGGAGAGCCAGAAGCGCATCCGCGAGCTTTATATGTACGATGTCCTCCGCGCCGACCGCTGCATCTCCTCCAACAGCATTGAGGCCCGTGTGCCCTTCGGTGATCTGGACTTCGTCCGCTATGTGATGGCCATTGACCCCGAAAAGAAGCTGAACAGCTACGGCAAGGGCAAGTACCTGCTGCGCAAAGCCTTCGAGGGCGACTGGCTGCCGCCGGAGATCCTGTGGCGTGAAAAGGCCGCCTTCTCCGACGCCGTGGGCCACAGCATGGTAGATGACATCAAGGAGTATACCGAGAGCCTTTACACCGACGAGGAGTTCCAGCTCCGCCGGGCAAACTATTCGGCCCACTGCATGCCGTTCACCAAGGAGAGCCTGTTCTACCGCGAGATCTTCGAGAAATACTACCACGACCAGAGCCGCACCATCGTCGATTTCTGGATGCCCAACAAGGCATGGCCCGGCTGCAACGTCAACGATCCCTCCGCCCGTGTGCTGGCAAACTACGGCGCATCGGGGGTGTGATTTTTTATTTTTGCTCTAGATGCAGCAATTTTGCATCTAGAGTTTTTTGTGCAAATAAGTTCAAAGAATTTTAGCAAATTCTAACAAGATTGATTTCAAAAAACAGCGGCCGCTTTCCAATTTGGAAAACTGCCGCTGTTTTGCTTTTTCTGCGTCTTGCACACCCGCCCCCAACATGATACGCACTTTGCAGAAGGAAGCGGTCCCCAGCACTTTGCTGGAACGTCAAGTCGCTTTTTGTTGTGCTAAGGCGTCCCGGAATTCCTTCCATAGGCCGCTGCGCCCGGTCAAACGGTCCGCTGTTTCCTCGCCGAAGGTGAGTTTCAGCTTTTGATAGGCTTCCCGCAGATTGACCGGCCGGGACGTGGTGTTATGTGCATCCGATGCTACCACATCAATGACACCGCTGCTCAGCCAGCGTTCTACCCGCCGCCGCTTCCAGAAGCTGCCCGGCTCCAGCACCGTGGAACCGTTCATCTGGCAGGCCACAGGATACCGGGCCTTCAGCTTTTCCAGCAGGCCCCGCGATTCCAGGCAGCGGTAGCGCTCCACATGGGCCATCAGAATGGAGTAGCCGCACACAGCCACTTCTTCCAGCCCATTTTCCAGCTCTTTGGCGGAAGTCTGCGGTAAAAACTCCATCAGCACCCAGTCTGTACCGGCCAGCGTGGGCAGGCCGTTTTCTCTGGCTGCATCCCGCAGCATGGGGTTGTACAGCAGCTCCGCACCGGGGTACAGCCGCAATCCATACCCCTGCTGTTGACAATAGGCCTGCGCTGCATCCAGGTGGCGCTGGTAGCGCTCCTGTGGAAACTCCTCCAGGCCCGGTGTCGCGTGGGCGGTGGCCACCAATGTGGTGATGCCGTTGGCAGCAGCTGCGTCCAGCATCGCCCGCATCTGTTCTTCCGTGCGGGCACCATCGTCCACTCCATAGACCACATGCGTATGCAGATCTAAAAACTGTTCTGTCATGGGCTCAGCTCTTCTTTTCTTCTGCCTCTTTTTCGTAGGCCTTGTAATAACTGGAATAATGCGATTTGTAATAATACTTCTTGTTGGCAAAGCCCTCGTAATCCACCTGATTGAGGATGGTGCCGAGGATGGGGCAGCCCGTTTGTTCCAACTGGTTTTTTGCGTCGATCAGCTCCTGCCGGTGGACCTGATTGTAGCTCACCACCAACAGAATGCCATCGCAGACCTTGGCGATCTCCGCAGCATCAATGACCACGCCCACCGGAGCCGCATCCACGATCACGTAATCGTACTGCTCTGCCAGTCCATCCAGCAGGTTCTGAAACCGCTCAGAGCTCAGCAGCGGGATGGGATTCAGCAGTTCGTGGCCCATAGGGATAAAGTCCATGCCCGGAACGTTGGTGTGGAACAGGACTTCCTCCTTTTCGGCAATGCCGGCCAGATAGTGAGACAGGCCCTGCTTTTTGGAACCCGGCGCAAACTGCACCCCATAAACAGTGGTGATCATGCTCCGCCGCAGGTCCGTATCCACCAGGACCACCCGCTTGCCTCGCTCTGCCAGCTTCCGGCACAGCGTAATGCTGGTAAAGCTCTTGCCCTCGGATGCGTGGGAACTGGTAAGCATGATCTTTTTGATATCCCGACCCAAAAAGGAGACATTGGTGGAAAGGGTGTTGAAGGCCTCATTGACCGGGTAGCTCAACTGGGGAAGTTTTCGAAATTCAAGTCTGTTCACAGCGTTTTCCCTCCCGGCAGCTTCAGGCCGATCTGCTTGTCTGCCCTCTGGTGTTTTGGCTCATCGCCCTTTTCCAGCGGGATCACCGCCATCGTCACCAGCCCGGTGTATTTCTTGATGTCCTCCGCCGTCTTGTAGGTGTCATCCAGCAATGTCATCACAACAACGACGCCTGCACTGACCACAAAGCCCAGCAATGCTCCCAGCAGGATGCTTTTGGTCTTGTTCGGGCTGACCGGCACCGTAGGAACCAGTGCTGTGGACATGATAGAGATCTTGTCCGTTGCCATCTTTTTGGCAATGTAGTCCTGCACCACGGTAACATACTCATTGGCGATGTCTGCTGCTTCCTGCGCAGACTCCGACGTCACGGTGATCTCCACCATCCGGGTGTTGGAGGCATTGGTCACAGAGAGCATCTTATCCAGCTGACTGTAGGTATAGGGCAGGTCCAGGTTGGAGATCACCTTCTCCTGCACCTCCCACATATGAAAGACTTGGATATAGTCATCGGTCAGGGCCGTGCCGATCTGGAGATCGGAGATGTTGATGTCCGAGTCTTTCTGGCTGATGACGTAAATGGTAGACGACGCCTGATACTTGGGCGTCACAAAAAACAGCACCCCAATGGCTGCGATCAGGGCGCAGGCCACGGTTGCTGCTGCAAGCTGCTTCCATTTACTCAGCAGCGCATAAAACAGCTCCAGGAGGTCAATGGTCACCTCGTCTCCATTGCCGGGCTGGGGCGAATTCACCTTATTGGGGGGTGGCATTTGGTATTCTGACATAGTTTTGTTCTCCCTTTGATTTATTCTGAAGCAGAAAGAAAGCAGTGGCAGCAAATGCCACTGCCTTCTGTAAACCTACAAAAGGTACTTTCTCAAACTCAGACCTTTGCAGTCTTCTTGGTCGCGACCACGGAACGCCTCCTGGCGTTCCATGCGGCTGGCGTTGGTCCCATCTCCGACCGTCATCCGGCTGCGGACAAAGGTCTCGGCCTGGTCCCCATGCAGCGTCAGGGTCGTGCCCTTGGCCATTGCAGGGTCTATGGAGGAGAAATCATCCTCCAATGTCACGGTGACACCGCCTGCCAGATCGTTCAGCTCCGAGATGCCATCCATGTTCATGGCCACGTAAAAATCAATGGATTCTCCCAGCAGAAGACCTTCCACTGCCTCACGGGCATACTCGCAGCTTTCCTCCTTGCCATCGCCGAAGCCATGCGCAAGGCTGATCTGCATTTCTTTGGTGCCGATGGGGCTGCCAAGGTAGCCCAGCACGGTGCATTCTGTCATGGTATCCCGGTCGATCTTCAACTGACGGATGACCTGGCGTTCCGGATCAATGACGATCAGCCGCTGGAAATCTCCCTGGCCGCCCTGGTAAGCGCCCTCGCTCTCCACAGCACTGTCATGGTCTACGCCCATCACGAGGATGGAGGTCAGCCCCTCCCGGCGCTGGTATGTGACGCCGTTGTATTCCTGCGTTTCCACCGCTTCCGTCTGGGTCAGATCCCCGCGTACTCCTTCAACGCTCCTGGTCTCCAGCCAGCGTCCCCCTGCATACAGGATCACACCCAGCAGAAGGATGCCTGCCGCAATGACCAGGATCAGCCACTTTGCTTTTCCTGCCTGGTCATACCGTTTCAAAAAGTTTTTCCCCTCCTCAGGGTACAATGACATCCGAGGTATAAAGCCTCTCTCATAAGATACCATCTTTTTTAGCCATTTGTCAATGTTTTCCTCCATGTTTTTTCATTTTTTCCTACCCCCCCCCCGAAAATATGAAACGCACACAAAAAATCATTTTCTTTATGATTTATATCCATCATTCTGAGTTTTTTTGCATCGGGAGATCCTTATGAAATGCTGTTTCTGGCACAACAAAGGAGCGCCCCCGCACGAAGTAGCTTCTGTGCGGAGACGCTCCTTGTTATTCCCTTATTTGTTGCTCAGGCATCCGAGCGGGAGAAGGCATTCTTCATATTGCAGCTCAGTTCAAAGAGGACCTTGTCCAGCGTATCGGCGGCGCGGGCCTTCAGCTCTCTGGCGATGGCCTCGTTGGCCTCCGTGCGCAGGGCGGCACGGCGGGCCGGGTCGGCCTCCTGGGCCTGTTTTTCGTCGTAGGCGTTCAGCAGGGCGCGTGTGGCGGAGAGGACGCCCTCCTCGTAGCGCTCGACATGGAAGATGGACTTGCCGTAAGCGGCATCGGCCATGGCAGCGATCATCCGGCTGACCCAGTAGAAGCTCTCGGTGGAGACTTCGCCAGTGGTGCAGGCGAGGTAGGCCGGGGTGGTGTCCACATTGGCATAGAACGGCACCATCGTGTTGAAGGCGTTGGACGCATAGGCGATCCACTCCACCGTGCGGAACTCCTCCGGCAGATCCGGGCGCATCTGGGTCAGCGCCATGAAGCTGTTGCGGTTGATGCCGATCGTACGGTAGGCACCCTTGCTCTTCGGGTCGCCATAGGCGGCATACGGGTCATACGGTGTGCCCTGATAGTGCGAAGACAGCAGGTATTTCACGTCTTCCGGTGTGATCTTCCGCTCCGGGACCATGCACCAGGGCAGGTCGTCCGAATGCGGGGTATAGTCTGCATCGGGGCCTTCCCAGACCCAGGTGTTGGGGTTCAGATACCGCAGCATGAACCAGGCGCGCGGTGTGTTATACACATGGTCGGCGTCGTCGTGGCTGCCGAAGGCATCGCGCGGGTTGAAGCTGCCGTCCAGCGAGAGGTCGAGGTGGTGCTTGTCCACAAAGGCCTTCAGGTCGTCCGAGCACATGTAGTTTTCCTGTGCGCCGCAGGCGTCGGCAAAGTCGAAGCTGTCGATGCCGAGCTGGTTGGGCATCACGACATAGCTGTCGTCCGGCACACGGCGAGCCATCCAGTGGTGGCCGCCGATGGTCTCCAGCCACCAGATCTCGTTCACATCCTGAAACGCGATGCCGTTCATCTCATAGGTGCCGTACGTCCGGAGCAGCTCGCCCAGGCGCACCACGCCCTCGCGGGCCGTGCGGATATAAGGCAACACGAGGCAGACGATGTCCTCCTCGCCAATGCCGCCGGGCACTTCCGGCCGTTCCCCTTTGGCGGGCTGGTACACCACCAGCGGATCTGCACCCAGAACGCGCGGGTTGGACGTGATGGTCTCGGTAGCCGTCATGCCCACATGGGCCGCATTGACACCCGCTGCCGCCCAGATGCCCTCGCCTTCCACCGCGTTGGGCATGGCCGTCATCCGCAGCGCATGGCCGGGCAGCGGCACCTCCACATGGGAGATCACCGACCGATAGACGGCCGGGTGCTCCTCCGGCTGCACGACCACGAACTTTTTGGCCGTGAAATGCCCCGAACCCGAATCGTCGTTGCGGGCGACCATGGTGGAGCCATCGTATGATGCGTTTTTGCCGACTAAAATTGTAGTACAAGCCATTGTTCTGTCCTCCGAAATTGTTTCCTTGTCTTTTCGGTTTGCCGAGGCTATTGTAAGCCTTTTTGGGGGAAAAGGCAAGATTTTTTGAGAAGGGAGCGTGGAAGTACGATTTATGGGACATAACAGAATTTATACTGAAATTATAGGAAGGATGCCAATTGACAACAACTTCCATTTCTCGTATGGTAACGGTATCCTATCGTTCAGGAGGGCTCTCTTATGAAGCTGCTCGCGCACATCAGTGATGACAAGACCCGCACACAGACCATCGAAGAACACCTGATCAGCACGGCTGCACTGGCCGGAAACTTTGCCGCAGCGTTTGGCGCACAAGCAGAAGCAGCGTATACCGCCCTGCTTCATGACATCGGAAAATATAGCGCTGGTTTCCAGCAACGCTTGCAGGGAGGCCCGCCCGTTGACCACTCCACTGCTGGAGCCAAGGCCGCGATCCAGGACGGAAACATTCCCGCCGCGCTGGCCATTGCCGGACATCACAGTGGCATCCCCGACCTCGGAAATCCGCATGATACTGCCGACGAAAGCACATTGGTCGGCCGCTCCAAGCGGCGGATCGAAGATTGCTCCCAGTGGAAACAGGAGATCTCCCCTGCCAAAGCCGCTCTGCCGCCGTGGCTGCTCCGCCAGCCGGACAACCTGACCATGGCCTTTTTCACCCGGATGCTCTACTCCAGCCTGGTCGATGCCGATTTCATCGACACCGAGACCTTCATGGACGGTAAAGCAGCCCCGCGTGGGATGGGGGAACCACTTTCCGCTCTGCTGGAAAAAGTCCGGGCACAGGCCAAACGCTACCTTGACAGCCCTGCCGCTTCCCCTGTCGCGCAGGAGCGGAACAAAGTACTGCGGGCCTGCATGGAACAGGGTACTCATGCACCACAGGGGCTTTATACGCTCACAGTTCCCACGGGCGGTGGCAAAACCTTCGCGTCCCTCGCCTTTGCGCTGGAACATGCTGTGGCACAAAAGCCGCAGATGGAGCGCATCATTTACGTCATCCCCTACACTTCCATTATCGACCAGACGGCGCAGACGTTCGCAGATCTTCTGGGAGAAGACAATGTGCTGGCCCACTTTTCCGGTGTAGACTACAAGCTGACCGAAAAAGACGACCTGACACCTGCTCAGTACCGGAAACTGCTTTCCAGCGAAAACTGGGACGCTCCCATCGTGGTGACGACCGCTGTGCAGTTCTTCGAATCCCTCTACGCCAACCGCAGCAGCCGGTGCCGCAAACTGCACAACATTGCCAACAGTGTCATTCTTTTTGATGAAGCACAGACGTTCCCTACCGATTACCTGAAGCCCTGCGTTTCCGCCATCGCACAGCTGGTCCAGCACTACCACACTACCGCCGTTCTCTGCACCGCAACGCAGCCCGCCTTGACGCCGCTGCTTCAGGAGCTTGCCCCTGGCCTGACCGCAAAAGAACTCAGCCCCGACCCGGCTCACCTCTATGAAGTCCTTCGCCGCGTGACCCGGCAAGATCTGGGCACCCTCTCCGCTGAGGCCCTCTGCGCACAGCTTTCGTCTGCCGAACAGGTGCTCTGTGTGGTCAACCGGCGCAAGACCGCCCAGGATCTGTTTGCACAGCTCCCCGCCGAAGGCAGCTACTGCCTGACCACCTTCCTCTGTGCCGCTGACCGCCGCCGACAGTTGGACGAGATCCGCCAACGGCTCAAGGCGGGGCTTCCCTGCCGGGTCGTCTCCACCTCCTTGATCGAAGCAGGCGTCGATGTGGACTTTCCGCTCGCCTACCGTGAAACCGCGGGGCTGGACTCCCTGCTCCAGACCGCCGGGCGCTGCAACCGGGAGGGCAGACGCGACCCGAAAAAAAGCATCGTTGCTTCTTTCCAGCTGGAAGGTCTGGCACCGCTCCCCATGCTTTCGCAGAATGTCAACGCCATGAATGCCACCGAGCGGGCCTACGACCTGCTCGACACACCGGATGCCATTCACAGCTATTTTGAATCCTTCTATCGCACCCGTGCAACACTTGACAAACAGAACATTCTGGACGCTTTTCAGCATGGTATCAAGGGATGTCAGTTTCCCTTTGCACAGGTTGCCGGAAAGTTCCACCTCATTGATAACCACACTTACACGATCTATCTTCCCATTGAGGAAGGTGCCGACCTCTGCGCATCGCTTCGCGGCGGACACATCAGCCGTGCTCAGCTCCGCCGCCTGGGCATTTACAGCGTAGAATGCTATGAAAAGCAGTTCCGTTCGCTGGACGCCGCCGGTGCATTGGAACGTTCTCCGGATTTCCCCGATGATTCCGCCATCCTCGCTGATCCAGACTTGTACAGCCGCAAGACCGGCCTTTCGATGGAGATCGAAGAAGGTAGGGCGATCATCCTCTGAAAAGGAAAAAGCAGCAGAGCACGCGACTCCACTGCTTTTCCCTCTAGGCTTTACAAATCTCCTAAATATTTCAATCCACATTCCCATCAGTTTCTTCAAAACTGGCAGAATGACCAAATTTATTATAGTAGATTTTACTATGTACCGCAAGGTTTTTGCAGAAAGTCCTTGATTTCCATTTTTACCCATGTTATAATCAGGGCCAGAAGATATAATTTACATATCTCTTAAATGAAATCGAGACAAAGAGGTGGTTGCAATGGGCAAATTCGATGTTCGCCTGAAAGTCCGACAACCGTTTGAAAGGAGGTGATGCGCATGTCCATGCGCATTGAAGTCTGGGGACCCTATGGATGCTTCTCCCGGCCCGAAATGAAGACCGAACGTGTCAGTTACGACATCATCACGCCGTCGGCCGCAAGAGGGCTCGTTGAAGCGATCTACTGGCACCCTGGCCTGAAGTACCACATTGACCGCATCTACTTATTGAGTCCCATCCAGTTCACCAACATCCGGCGAAACGAGGTCCGCTCCACCCTGCTGGCTTCCGCAGCACTGTCTGCCGCCAAGGGAGGAACGCCGCCGGTGCTCTACACCAGCCAGGACATCCAGCAGCGCGCCGCTATGGTCCTACAGGACGTCCACTATGTCATCGAGTGTCACTTCACCATGACCGACAAGGCAGCCCCCGGCGACAACCCCGGAAAATTCCAGGATATCCTTCGCCGCCGTTTGAGCAAAGGCCAGTGCTATCATCAGCCCTGCTTTGGCTGCCGCGAGTTCCCTGCCAACTTCCGGGAGTGGCCCGGCGGCGACATTCCTGCACTGGAAGAAGCCACGCAGGACCTCGGATTCATGCTGTATGATCTGGATTATTCCGACCCGGCCAACATCCGCTCGCAGTTCTTCCGGGCAAAGCTGGTCAACGGGGTGATGGATTGCCGGGATGTGGAGGTGTTCACATGATCTTACAGGCATTGACTGCTTATTATGAGCAGCTGCTCCGCACCGGACAGATCTCAGCCCCCGGCTGGGAGAATCAGTTCAAGGTCAGCTACTGGCTCCGCATCAACGCGGAAGGCCAGCTCATCGACCTCGTGGACTGCCGCCAGATGGTTCCGCGCGGTAAAAAAGAAGTGCTCGCCCCGCGGGAAATGGCAGTTCCTGCCCATGTCAAACGAGCTTCCGGCATTGCTGCAAATTTTCTGTGCGACAATTCCACCTATCTGCTGGGTGCAGACGAAAAAGGCAAGCCGGAGCGCTCCATCCAGTGCTTCGAGGCCTGTGCAAAGCTGCACCATGCCATTCTGGATGGGGTCGATTCCCCTGCGGCCAGAGCGATCCTTGCGTTTTTTGACCATTGGAAGCCCGAAGAAGCATCGGCCCACCCGTTACTGGCTGACCGCTGGAAGGATATCACCGGAAACGCCAACCTTCTGTTCGACTATGAAGGGCCGGAGGGCAGCATCCTGTCCACTGAAGATGAAGCGATCCGAGCGGCATGGCAGCAGCACTACAGCAGCGCTTCGCCCGACGCTCCGCTGGTCCAGTGTCTCGTGACCGGCCAGCAGGCCCCAGCCGCCCGGCTGCATCCCTCCATCAAGGGTGTTCCCGGCGCACAGAGCTCCGGAGCCGCGCTCGTTTCCTTCAACGCCCCGGCATTTTGTTCCTATGGGCACGAGCAGGGTGAGAATGCCCCTGTCAGCGAATATGCCGCCTTTGCTTACACCACTGCATTGAACACGCTGCTGGCCGACCGGGATCATTGCCGTATCCTCGGCGATACCGCCGTGGTCTGCTGGGCCGAAAACGCGTCCCCCAGCTATTCCTCCCTCGGCATGATGGCCATGTTCGGCATCCCGGAAAATCATGGTCTCACCGAGGATGACCTGAGCAAAGCACTGGACAGCCTTGCCAAAGGTCAGCCCTGCAGCTGGATGGACGAAGATCTGCAGCCCGGCCAGCACTTTTATGTGCTGGGGCTCTCACCCAACGCGGCACGTATTTCGGTACGGTTCTTTCTACGTGACACCTTCCAGGTGTTTGCACAGCGGCTGCAGCGGTATGCAGAGGATATCACTGTGATCCACCCCGCTTTTGACAAGCGTGAGACCCTCTCCGTCTGGTCGCTGGTCCAGGAGACTGTCAACCAGAACTCGCGTGATAAAAAGCCTTCGCCGCAGCTTGCAGGTGATGTTCTGCGCTCTATTCTGACGGGCACCCCCTATCCAGCTACACTTCTGAATGGAGCGGAACTGCGGATACGCGCCGAACAAACGATCACACGCGGCCGGGCGGCCATCATCCGGGCTTATTACCGCCGCCATCCCCATCCACAGGTTCCAAAGGAGGTTTTGGATATGCCTGAATTGAATGTAGCATGCAACAATATCCCCTATACTCTTGGCCGGATGTTCTCGCTATACGAACAGATTCAGCTGGCTGCGGCCAAGGCAAATTCTTCCAACATCAATGCCACCATCAAGGACCGCTATTTCAATGCGGCTTCTTCGAATCCCAGCCAGGTCTTCAACCTTCTGGGCAAACTTTCCGTCAGCCACCTTCGGGTCCTGCGCCGCAGCAATCCAAAGTTGGCCGGTTCTCTGCAAGGCCAGTTGGAAGAGCTTTCCATCCGCGTCGGCACATCCTATCCCCCCCATCTTGACCCCGCCAGCCAGGGTTCGTTCCAGTTGGGTTATTACTATCAGAATCAGGCCCGCTTCCAGAAGAAAGCCCCCGCTGATTCCACTGAGAATGTTTGAATTATAAGGAGGAACTGACATGTCTGAGCCTATCAAAAACCGCTATGATTTTGTGATCCTGTTCGATGTTGAAAACGGCAACCCAAACGGTGACCCCGACGCAGGCAACATGCCCCGCATCGACCCGGAAACCGGCTACGGTCTCGTGACCGATGTCTGCCTGAAGCGGAAGATTCGCAACTATGTGGAGACGGTCAAGGAAAATGACGAAAATTACCGCATTTACATCAAGGATACCGTCCCTCTGAACCGCAGCGATGCCGACGCCATCAAAGCTCTTGGCATCAGCGAGGACCTCAAGGCCGCCAAGAAGAGTGACCCGGACATTGATCGCCGTCTGCGCAATTACATGTGTGAGCACTACTACGATATCCGCACCTTTGGTGCTGTTATGACCACGTTTGTCAAAGGTGCTCTCAACTGCGGTCAGGTCCGCGGCCCGGTCCAGCTGAGCTTTGCACGTTCGGTGGATACCATCATCCCGCAGGAAGTCACGATCACCCGCGTTGCCATCACCACGGAGGCCGATGCCGAGAAAAAGGGCACCGAAATGGGCCGCAAGTACATCGTCCCCTATGCCCTCTACCGTGCAGAAGGTTATGTTTCCGCCAATCTCGCCCGCAAGACCACCGGCTTCTCGGAAGATGACCTGCAGCTGCTGTGGGAAGCCATCCTGAACATGTTCGAGAACGATCACAGCGCTGCGCGCGGTAAAATGGCCGTGCGGGAGCTCATCGTCTTCAAGCATTCTTCGGAGCTTGGCAACGCCCCCGCTTACAAGCTGTTCGATGCCGTGACCGTCCAGCGCAGAGACCCCACCACCCCGGCGCGCAGCTACCGCGATTACACTGTCACCGTATCCGACGCCCTTCCGGAAGGAGTCACCTGCGAGAGGATGTCCTGATGTCCGCCCCGGACGATTACCTGTTGATGTCCGGCATCCAGCATTTTTGCTTCTGCCGCCGTCAGTGGGCGCTCATCCACCTCGAACAGCAATGGTCTGAGAACCTTCGCACTGCAGAGGGGCGGCTGGAACATACCCGCTGCCATGATACAGCGCAGACCGAGCGGCGGGGCGATCTGCTCATCACACGGGGGATGAAGGTCGTCAGCCACCGCCTGCGGCTCAGCGGAGACTGCGACGTTGTGGAATTCCGGGCGGACCCTGAGGGCATCCCGCTGCAGCACACCGAAGGCCGCTGGCGGCCCATGCCGGTGGAGTACAAACATGGCCGCGCCAAGGAGAACGACGCCGACCGGCTGCAGCTCTGTGCGCAGGCCATGGCTCTGGAAGAGATGCTGGCCTGTGATATCCCGCAGGCCGCGCTCTTCTACGAGGAAACGCGGCGGCGGGAACTCGTCCCGCTGACGGACGCGCTGCGCCAAAAAACGCAGGCCATGGCCGACGAGATGAACCAGTATTTCGCCCGCGGCTACACGCCAAAAGTCAAGCCGGGAACCTTCTGCAACGCCTGCTCCCTCAAAGAGCTTTGCCTGCCCGCACTGTACAAACGCGCCGACCCCAGGACCTACCTGAAAGCCTATCTGGACGAAGTGCAAGCGGAGGACACGCCATGAGACAGCTATTGACCCAGCTTTACGTCACTTCGGAAGACGCCTATCTTTCGCTCGACGGTGAAAATGTCGTGGTCAGCCGCCAGAAGACCGAAATCGGGCGGGTCCCGCTCCACACGCTGGAAGGGATCGTCTGCTTCAGCCGCTCCGGTGCCAGCCCGGCACTCATGGGCAAATGCGCGGCCAAGGGCATCGACCTCTGCTTTTTCAGCCCCTACGGCCAGTTTTTGGCGCGCACCGTCGGCGAAGAGCGCGGCAATGTCCTGCTGCGGCAGACCCAGTACCGCATCTCCGACAGCGAAGCGCTGAGCTGCCGCTATGCGCGGTACTTCATCCTTGGCAAAGTTTACAACGCCCGCTGGGTACTGGAACGCGCCACCCGCGACCACCCGCAGCGCGTACCCGTAGAGGAACTCAAACGCACGAGTGCCCAGCTTGCGGCGGCGCTCCCGCTCATTGAGCAGTGCGACGATCTCGACCAGCTGCGCGGTCTGGAAGGGGAAGCAGCGCAGCGCTACTTCGACTGCTTCGACTCCCTCATTTTACAGCAGCATGAAGCGTTTCCGTTCGTGTCCCGAAACCGTCGGCCGCCGCTGGACAATGTGAACGCGCTGCTCTCCTTCGCCTATTCTCTGCTGGCCCGCGACTGCGCTTCCGCACTGAGCAGCGTCGGGCTGGACCCGTATGTCGGCTTCCTTCACCGCGCCCGTCCCGGACGCCGCAGTCTGGCGCTGGACCTTATGGAAGAGCTTCGCGCCGTTTACGCAGACCGGTTCGTGCTGTCCTGCATCAACCAGAAACTGCTGACAGCGAAGCACTTCCAGAAACAGGAGAATGGTGCTGTCCTCCTGACCGACGATGGCCGCCGCGCGTTTCTCAAAGCCTGGCAGACCAAAAAGCAGGAGCAGATCACCCATCCCTTCCTGAAAGAAAAACTGCCCTGGGGGCTGGTGCCTTACGTGCAGGCGCTCCTTCTGGCGCGGACTCTGCGCGGTGATCTGGAACTGTATCCGCCATTCTTCTGGAAGTGAGGTGCGTCTATGCTGGTCCTGATCACCTACGATGTCAACACCGAGACCGCTGCTGGGCGCAAACGCCTGCGCAAAGTCGCCAAAAAGTGCGTGGACCACGGGCAGCGGGTGCAGAATTCTGTCTTCGAGTGCCTGCTGGACGCCGCACAGTTTGCTGTTCTGAAGTCCGAGCTTGCCGCTCTCATCGACCCCGATCTGGACAGTCTGCGGTTTTATCAACTGGGCAACAACTATAAGACCAAGGTCGAGCACATCGGGGTTCATCCCCTGTTTGAATCCGGAGACGTGCTGATCTTCTAGCCCTCTCCCTCGGTGCGAATGGAAAGCACTCACCCTTTTTCCGTCTCCTTCGCACCATGTTTTCAAGCCGTTCTGTGCAGATCGCAGCTGTTTTTTCGGATGTTTTTGGACAAGCTCTTCCAAATCTGTGCAGATCGTTTTATAATGAAACAAAAGCGGAGATGTTTTTCTCCGTTTTTGCTGTCGCCCTCCTCGCGGAGGGCGTGGATAGAAATGTATGAAATACTAAATTTACCAACGCATTTGATGTCGCCCTCCTCGCGGAGGGCGTGGATAGAAATTTGACAGTGCGGGCGTCTTCCGCCGTCGGGTTTTTGGTCGCCCTCCTCGCGGAGGGCGTGGATAGAAATTCGTGTCTGGCTATCAGGCTGTGGCGCTGGAAAAGTCGCCCTCCTCGCGGAGGGCGTGGATAGAAATCGTCCAGACCACCCGACGCATTGGCGGAGTTGTCGTCGCCCTCCTCGCGGAGGGCGTGGATAGAAATAACGGTCGTCTTGCTGCTTTGCTCCACGCCGTCCAGTCGCCCTCCTCGCGGAGGGCGTGGATAGAAATTGGCGGTATCTGGTCGAGTTTGAGGGATACAGCGAGGTCGCCCTCCTCGCGGAGGGCGTGGATAGAAATTTCGGTGTTCAGCACCAACTCGCCGCCGGACAGCGTCGCCCTCCTCGCGGAGGGCGTGGATAGAAATTTTCAGAATGCGCCGGATCTCGCGCTCGCTCTTTGTCGCCCTCCTCGCGGAGGGCGTGGATAGAAATACCTGACAAGTGCGAGAATTGCAGCGACCATCGAGTCGCCCTCCTCGCGGAGGGCGTGGATAGAAATTGTTCTGTGCTAAATACAAAACATCTCCTGGCATGACGTCGCCCTCCTCGCGGAGGGCGTGGATAGAAATATCACGAAACGCATGGGCATCCGGGATGGGGCCAAAGTCGCCCTCCTCGCGGAGGGCGTGGATAGAAATAAACAGTGGTCGTCTGACGACTTTACGACTATTCGTCGCCCTCCTCGCGGAGGGCGTGGATAGAAATTTGGCTCGGAAAATCCACTCTGCCGGGTTCTCCTGTCGCCCTCCTCGCGGAGGGCGTGGATAGAAATATGTCCACGCTTGGAAGATCGCCAAAATACTTGGCGTCGCCCTCCTCGCGGAGGGCGTGGATAGAAATCAGCCTTGAGTTTTGTGATGGCCTCGCTCAGCGACGTCGCCCTCCTCGCGGAGGGCGTGGATAGAAATAACTGCTGCGTGAACCTCATCGCAAAAGCGATTGGTCGCCCTCCTCGCGGAGGGCGTGGATAGAAATTGTTGTCGGCGGCGCATACCCCGAAAAGGCCAAGGTCGCCCTCCTCGCGGAGGGCGTGGATAGAAATTCTTTGCACGGTTCATTGCCAGCTCAAAAGTTGTTGTCGCCCTCCTCGCGGAGGGCGTGGATAGAAATAATATCTGCAAGGGCGGCGCAAAGCTCTTGCGCGTCGCCCTCCTCGCGGAGGGCGTGGATAGAAATAGTATTAAAAACCGATGAAGAAACCCTTGACTGGGTCGCCCTCCTCGCGGAGGGCGTGGATAGAAATCACAAAGCCAGTGCGTCCAATCAAGCGATTCGTGGTCGCCCTCCTCGCGGAGGGCGTGGATAGAAATTTGTCAACCAGAATCACGGCGTTGGGCTTATGTCGTCGCCCTCCTCGCGGAGGGCGTGGATAGAAATTGGTTGACAAGAACGTGCATGACGCATGGGACTAGTCGCCCTCCTCGCGGAGGGCGTGGATAGAAATATTTGCTGGTGATGTTAGTATAACCTTATTTTGTGGTCGCCCTCCTCGCGGAGGGCGTGGATAGAAATGCTTATGTGCCTTGACAGGCCTTTCGCCTTTGCGTCGCCCTCCTCGCGGAGGGCGTGGATAGAAATTCGCCGATAGCGTACTTTCTAGGCTGTTACTCAGGTCGCCCTCCTCGCGGAGGGCGTGGATAGAAATATGTTTTTTTCTCCTAACTCTTGCGGAGAGCAGCCGTCGCCCTCCTCGCGGAGGGCGTGGATAGAAATTCAACGTAAGATGCTACCCACTCGATACCCATGCGGTCGCCCTCCTCGCGGAGGGCGTGGATAGAAATAACTCATCCACGAAACAGGCGCAAAGGATAGATAGTCGCCCTCCTCGCGGAGGGCGTGGATAGAAATTACGACTATTTGCCGGGAGAAACTACGACTATTGGTCGCCCTCCTCGCGGAGGGCGTGGATAGAAATATTTTGTAGTCGGTTCGATATGTACAAATGTTGCGTCGCCCTCCTCGCGGAGGGCGTGGATAGAAATTGCGTATACATCCGGGTGCAGCGTCTTGAGTAGCTGTCGCCCTCCTCGCGGAGGGCGTGGATAGAAATCTGCTCGTCTTGCCAAGCCTATCACCTCGCTTTCGGTCGCCCTCCTCGCGGAGGGCGTGGATAGAAATGGCAGACAGGAAAAGCAAGTTGACGAGCAGCAGTGTCGCCCTCCTCGCGGAGGGCGTGGATAGAAATCGTGCTTTTTTCTCTTGTTATTTATCAGTGTGAAGTCGCCCTCCTCGCGGAGGGCGTGGATAGAAATGGGAAGAATCACATCACATACAAGCGCCTGAAACTTGTCGCCCTCCTCGCGGAGGGCGTGGATAGAAATTTATTGAGGTTTTGGGCGCAGTAGCTGAACAGGAGTCGCCCTCCTCGCGGAGGGCGTGGATAGAAATACGAGAATTTCGCCGTTAATCTCAAACACATCTCGTCGCCCTCCTCGCGGAGGGCGTGGATAGAAATCGCTTCGCACCAAGAAGCGTTTCGCAGCCGCCGTGTCGCCCTCCTCGCGGAGGGCGTGGATAGAAATGAGGTATTAGATGTGCTATAATCAGCTAAAGGCAAGTCGCCCTCCTCGCGGAGGGCGTGGATAGAAATGCCCTATTCCAGCGCACACAATACAGCAGTCACAGTCGCCCTCCTCGCGGAGGGCGTGGATAGAAATAATCTGCGCATACGTTTTTGAAGGAAAAGACGCAAGTCGCCCTCCTCGCGGAGGGCGTGGATAGAAATGCTCGATTCAGAGAGAAAATATTGTTTGCTTGACGTCGCCCTCCTCGCGGAGGGCGTGGATAGAAATGTACACACTCTGATTCACAGGTTTGTACACACGGTCGCCCTCCTCGCGGAGGGCGTGGATAGAAATCTCTTTCCGAGCTGTGATGGATTAAATCGTTAGGTCGCCCTCCTCGCGGAGGGCGTGGATAGAAATAGGTAGGGGGTGCCTATTTTTTATGCAGCCAAAGTCGCCCTCCTCGCGGAGGGCGTGGATAGAAATTTGGTGCGAAGCGGAAAGCAACGCAAAACGCCGAGGTCGCCCTCCTCGCGGAGGGCGTGGATAGAAATACCTCGATTGTTGGCGCAGTGTCGATGTAGTCAAGGTCGCCCTCCTCGCGGAGGGCGTGGATAGAAATACTCCTTCTTTGGTCTGCGAAAAGATGATAGACAGTCGCCCTCCTCGCGGAGGGCGTGGATAGAAATTGATTTGTCCTTGTATGTATACGATGAAGTTTTTGGTCGCCCTCCTCGCGGAGGGCGTGGATAGAAATTGGTTTTTCTCGGCGCTGTTTAAGGCGTCGAAGTGTCGCCCTCCTCGCGGAGGGCGTGGATAGAAATCTTGCACCGCTTGGCAGACAGCTCCGCCATAAACGTCGCCCTCCTCGCGGAGGGCGTGGATAGAAATTCCTTCTGTTGGCATTGAATCGCCCGATCACTCGGTCGCCCTCCTCGCGGAGGGCGTGGATAGAAATCATGAGATGATAGCAGCCATGTTGCGAACCTTCCGTCGCCCTCCTCGCGGAGGGCGTGGATAGAAATGGACTGAACTACTACCGCCAGCAGGACTAAGCAAACGTCGCCCTCCTCGCGGAGGGCGTGGATAGAAATGGCAAAGCCGTCTGGTACTTCTGGGCAAGCTGCTGTCGCCCTCCTCGCGGAGGGCGTGGATAGAAATACCTCTAAACCCATGAAACATGAGTTGCCTCGTGTCGCCCTCCTCGCGGAGGGCGTGGATAGAAATAACAGGAACGTTGCCAGAATCAATGCCAGGACGAGTCGCCCTCCTCGCGGAGGGCGTGGATAGAAATGGTCGGCATGTGCAAGGGCATCGAGAACTATTCGGCGGTGTCGCCCTCCTCGCGGAGGGCGTGGATAGAAATATCTGTGCAGCGTCTTCAACACTCACGTCGTCGGTCGCCCTCCTCGCGGAGGGCGTGGATAGAAATCGTTTTCCTTCCGGGTTTCATAGAGCCGGACATGTCGCCCTCCTCGCGGAGGGCGTGGATAGAAATAGTCGATGAGCTTGCAGCACGTTTGGGGAAAAAGTCGCCCTCCTCGCGGAGGGCGTGGATAGAAATAGGTCGTTCAGGATCTCGTCATAGCTGCGGGGCTGGTCGCCCTCCTCGCGGAGGGCGTGGATAGAAATAGCAGGCCATATCCAACTTGATGAAAGCAATCGAAGTCGCCCTCCTCGCGGAGGGCGTGGATAGAAATGACAAAGCACCAACCAGACTGGAAGTCTTCGGTGCGGTCGCCCTCCTCGCGGAGGGCGTGGATAGAAATTCAACGGAATACCCGGTGAGGTCATAGACCTTCTGTCGCCCTCCTCGCGGAGGGCGTGGATAGAAATTCCATCTCGGCAATGTCCTCGGCGGTATTAGACTGTCGCCCTCCTCGCGGAGGGCGTGGATAGAAATTGGGAACAGGAGCTTTCCGGCATAAGCGAACGAGGTCGCCCTCCTCGCGGAGGGCGTGGATAGAAATTTTCGATGCCTCGGTCTCGTCGTCCATGTGGTCGGTCGCCCTCCTCGCGGAGGGCGTGGATAGAAATATGGTGAGGACGATGCAGCCATTCTGCTCAGCCTGTCGCCCTCCTCGCGGAGGGCGTGGATAGAAATGACAGTATCATCGGCGATCTGGCCGAATCCGTCACGTCGCCCTCCTCGCGGAGGGCGTGGATAGAAATAGCCTGTGCCTGACGGATGCCTTCATCGGCTCCTGTCGCCCTCCTCGCGGAGGGCGTGGATAGAAATAGCCTGTGCCTGACGGATGCCTTCATCGGCTCCTGTCGCCCTCCTCGCGGAGGGCGTGGATAGAAATAGCCTGTGCCTGACGGATGCCT
>OGJH01001453.1_pt1 | contig 19848 bp, 19 predicted proteins | sample 1572021 | NCBI WGS metagenome assembly OGJH01 (sample SAMEA2582098, study PRJEB24529) | metagenome | biome: Human gut stool | place: China | collected 2011
GTACCCATATGCCAGGAAGAGATCCTTTTAGTTGTCCCGGACGAAGTGATCCGAAAAGCCTATCCCGACCGTTTTGAGGAGATCAAGAAAAGTCTTTACCAGTCTGCAGATGTGCGCCTTTTGGAAAACTGCCCTTTTGTTCTGTTAAAAAAGGGAAACCGGGTACGTACCATTGCAGATGAGATCTTTGAAGATACCCAGATCTCTCCCCATATTGTTCTGGAAACAGAAAATATTGAGACGGTTCTGGCCCTCAGTGCCCAGGGAATGGGGATTACCTTCTACCCCCGTATGTTCATGTCCACCAGACAGAATTTAAACGCATATAAAGACTCCCTTATGGGACAGGCAGGACTGAACCTGTTTTCCTTGAATTATTCCAGAGCCCACGGCACCCTTGCTATCGGCTATCACAAAGGCCACTATATGTCCCGTGCCACCCACGAATTTATCCGCATTGCACTGGAGCATATCCCTTCTGCCGCAGGACTTCCGTCAAATGCAGATGCAATCTGATGACCTGGGAGCAAAAAAGAAAACGAAGATCACCCTTGACTTTCGTTTTCTTTTTTGCTATATTAAAACAGTATGTAAAAAATCCTATCATCTCCTGAAACAAAATCAGTCGATCAAGATTTTTAACTGAAAAATCTTGATTTATTGTACTTTCCGGATTTGTAAAATAATAATAGAGTGTATTATTAGTATGTGCTATTTTATCTGCATTGTATACGATTCTATAAACAATCGCAGTATCTTCGTATATTCTGCCCTCTGGTAACCGTATGTCATCAAAACATTTTTTCTTATAAAGTTTGTCACAGAGCACCCAATGCTTACCAGTTTTACCAATAATACAATTATATAAAAATGTCTTACCGTCAAATAAAGTAAAATCATTTACAATATCATTTTCATTCCAATTAAAATCAGTATCACAACCTTGAACATAATCGCATACAGCAATATCAGCCTCACTTTGCTGTATTGTATACATTAATACCTCTAACATTTGAGGATTAACATAATCATCACTATCAATAAAAGAAATATAGTCGCCCTTACAAATATCAAGAGCCTTGTTTCTTGCAACAGCTTGTCCTTGGTTTTTTTGGTGAATTACTACTATTCGACTGTCTTTTCGAGCATACTCATCACAAATTTGCGGTGATTTATCAGCAGAACCATCATCCACAAGTATTAACTCAAAATTACTGTATGTTTGATTCAAAATGCTGTCAATGCATTTTTTAAAAAATTTTTCCGAATTATAAACAGGTGTTATTATAGAAATTAGCATAACTTCTCCAATCAAATAATACAAAATAATGTACAGGTATAAATATACCTATTCTTTAGAATATTTACTTTTTATAGCTTTACAAAGCCAATAAACACGCATTAAATATGGAAAGGCAACCTCGTAATGCCAGTAGTGGGACTTTAATGATATCTTTAATTGTTTATGATACTTTATAATAGTCTTTCTCATTTTTTTCTTAACGGAATTAGTTTCTGCTGTTAGCGTGTTTGAAAAAGATTTTTCTTTGATAATTATATTTGATTTATACAATAGTTCAATATATAATTTTAATTTATCACATAAGGCCTTGCTGTAATGATTTTTTTTGAAGAATTCAATTTGATTTTCTAAAGCATCTAAAATATCTAATCTTTTTACTGACCACTCACTGTTCATTATACCGTTAGGATTTATGTAATAATAATATAGCTCGCAATCCAAGACAGTTATCATATTGCACTTAAACAATAACTTATATGTCGTAAACTCGTCTTCATGAATTTTTCCATACGGATACCTTATATCAGTCCATAATTCTTTTTTATACAATTTTCCCCATGCAACTACCGCATTTACATTCTCTTTTACATGAAAATCTTCCGGAGTATACACATTTGCAGATAAAGGCAATTTTGTGTTAATTTTATTGTCAATATCTGACATTCTTTCAAAATGGCACACACTAATATCTGTATTATTTTTTTTTGCAGAGTTATATAAATATTCAAGATAATCAATGTGAACCCAATCATCGCTGTCTATAAATGTTATCCATTCACTATCACTATTTTTTAATGCCCATTCAATACCTGCATTTCTTGCGTCAGACAGACCCCCGTTTTCTTTATGTATAACAACAATTCTTTCATCTTTTTTAGCGTATTCATCACAAATTACCCCACAATTATCAGGAGAACCGTCATCTACCAAAACAAGCTCAAAATCAGTAAAAGTCTGATTTAATATACTGTCAACACAACGCTCTAAATATTGTTCAACTTTGTAAATCGGCACAATTACACTAATTAACATATTTATTAACAACCTCTTTAAGTTTATCAAAATATTTTTTCAAAGGTTCATTATCATATTTGCAATTTTTTAAATTTATTAATTCAGGAATTAATTTTATTGCCTGATTAACATTTTCCGCATATTTTACATAAGGTAAATATTTTATCCATTCATATGTACCTCTGATTTTATAATGGTTATTACTGAAAACAATACATGGAGTTTCGGTTATTGCTGCAAACACCATGCCGTGTAATCTGTCTGTTATAACTAATTCCGATGAAGCAAACTCTTTCATCTTATTTTGTACGCAAAGAAGTCGATTTTCTTTGTTTACTGCCACGTCTGTGTGCATATCAGTTATATTATAACTAACATTATGTGTATCTAAATAACTCTTTATTGATTTTCTATCTTCATCAAGCATTGCTTTTTCCAAATCAGAACGAAAAACAAGTAAACATCCTTTACGATTTTGTTTATCTACACCATAGTCTTGCATTGTAGTAGATAAAACAATATCCGGAACAAGTAATTTATTAGGCTTTTGGTATAATTTGTTCAATAATTCATAGGAAATTTTTTCTCTTGCTATCATTGTAAGATTTTTATGATCATTGTAGTGAGATAATGAGTCTTCAACAGCCTTTTTACCTTTTTCGTCATCAGTAAAATAAATTGTTTGAGGAAAAATAATTGTTGGATTTTTCTGTAATTTATCTAAGAATGTATAACGAAATAATTCCTCATTATACCATAAATTACCAATATTACCGCCACCGTGTCCACAAATCAAATTTTTTTTATTAATCTTAAATATACTATCTGAATATAAATTCACCTCTGGCTGTGTAAACTCTTTTATTCTGCACGATTTTATACCACATTTTTTGAGAAATGATATTTCCGCCAAAGCTATTGCACTATCACCCAAATTAGAATGTTCAGGGGTACCTAATACATAAACTTTTTTACCAAATGGTTTATTTATCAAATTATGTTTTGTTCTATATTCATTAAATTTTCCATGAAGTTTTCTTAGGTAAACTAATCGCATTATTTTCTCCAAATTATAATTCTATGTTTATTTTTTATTTTTATGTCATGTAGTTTTTGATAAAATTTAAATGTTGACATAAATTCTCTAAAGGAATCAGCTTGATGAGTTATTTTAAATTTTAGCAATAATGGTAGCTTAATTCCATCTTCAATATTAAAATCAATACTATAAATCCATTTAAAATAAATATAAAGTGGTGATGTTTTTAATACTTTTTTATTTGCAATAGCTTTTATTTTTATATAATTCCAATGTTGAACACTAAGTACATTTGACATATTTAAAATATAAGATTTCATTTTTAAAAGATTTTGCTGTGAAAAATTAAATCCGAAATTTCTTGGGTCTTGATTTTCCGCCCATAAACTTGCCATTGTTCTATAGCACTTTTCGCAATGGCAACAATTATCACCCTGTTGACTCTCCCAACAAACATGTAAATCAATTTTGATACCTGTTTCATTATAAAATTCAGCCAAATTATGTGTCTTATCCTGTCTACTATACTCAACACCATCATGAAAAACAGAACAACCACAAAATTTAATAAAATTATCAATTAAAGGACTTGAAGCACATTTTATTAATCCATCCTCAGAACAAAAGCTTGATGCAATATACATTTTTGTTATATTATGTTTATATGCGAATGGTGCAACATGTCCTAACAAAGCTATTCCGTGCTTTACACCATGCCACCAACCATCTTTTAATTTTGCGTAGAAATCATTCTGTAACACTGATTCTTTATCAAAATCTCTAAAACTACTATGAAATACATACTCTGATAAATTAAATTTTTTAGCTGTATTGCTTATCACTTTATGGACTAAATTCCAACCGTCTTCATTGTTATACCTTATATCTGAACCCCAAATTGATAAAAGAATCGGATTTTCATCTAAATGACTTATAAGTGTTTGGGCTGAGTCTAATCCACCAGAATAAAATAAAGCACTCCTCTCTTCAGAATTAGAACTACATTCCACTTGTCGATCTACTTTAACATTTCCTAAAAATTCAGCTTCAGGAAACATGGTCATATACCCCTTTTTAAACTCAGGAATGCTTTTAAAAAACATTTTATCTAATTCTGTAATATATAAAAGAGAATCGGTTAACCAAATTATCGGCAAAACATTACACACAAATGGCACAGCAAGTACTGCATCAGGAATATCCTCAATAGAATCAGGATAGTAAATCTCAAAAGGACTATCGGAAAAATACTTCTGCAAACCAGTTGATACTGAAAATTTATAACACACCTTATTATTCTCTTTTTCTATTTTGTTTAACACGATACTTTCCATAAATCCACCTATACATCATTTAAGTATTTTTAAATTTTCAAAATTAACAGAACCCCACCAACGATGTTCCCACACTAAATTTCTGTCTTCATCTAAATTACTTTTAATTTCAAATGAACAAGCACGGGTTACATGATCAAGTATAATACTATTGCCAACAGCATCATTTTGGAATAATGCAATACTCAAAAAGTATTTACCATCAGCCAATATGCTTGTATCGAACTCAAGCATAGACTCAACTTTTTCATCTTTTTCAAAATTTCCTAATATAGGAGATTGAACCAGTCCAACAGGAGTATCATCAACATAACGAACTATCATCCTATATCTAACATTATCCAAATTTTCTTTTGATTGCCAACATAATTTAAAAGTAAGTTTATCACCTCTTCTATAGACACAATCATCTTTTTTGCAAAATAAAAATGATTTTATAAACGCCTTATTAGTAGAATTATCAGGTCTTGCTTTATCATTTAAATCAACAAAAGTTTTTTGTTCATCATCAAAATCATTTAAATATATAGCTATTGCATCTTCAACATCACCCTGAAATACCACCTTGCCTTTGTCAAGAACTATACATCTATCACATAACTTTCTAATAGTGTTCATATTGTGACTGACATAAAGAACCGTTCTGCCGTCGACATTTGCTGCATCACGCATTTTATCAAGGCACTTTGTCTGAAATGCCATATCACCAACAGCCAGCACCTCATCCATAATCATAATTTCGGCATCAAGATGTGCGGCAACCGAAAATGCGAGCTTTACAAACATACCGCTTGAATAACGCTTTACAGGGGTATCTATAAATTCTCTTACCTCTGAGAACTCAATAATTTCCTCCATTTTAGCGTCAATTTCAGCTTTTGTCATACCTAAAATTGCACCATTCAGGTAAACATTTTCCCGTCCTGTCATTTCAGTGTTAAATCCGGTACCGACCTCAAGCATCGACGCTATACGACCATATATATCAATACTTCCCTCTGTTGGTGCTGTAACCCTGGACAAAAGCTTTAACAGTGTACTTTTTCCTGCACCGTTGCTGCCTATTATACCAACTGCCTCACCCTTATAGATGGTAAGGTCTACCCCATTCAGAGCCATAAAAGTTTTTCCGTTACTGCGTTGATCGGCACCAATCTTGGAATTTGGATCTTCTTTTCCTCTGACCTTTGCCCACCAACTCTGCAAATCTGCCTGAAGTGTACCGCCACCAATTTGGCCAAGTTTATATTTCTTTTTTACGCCGGAAACCTTTACAGCTATCTCTCGGTTGTCAGTCATATCAGCCATTTTCGTATCCTCCGTTAAACTGTATCCATAAAGTTTCTTTCTACTTTATTAAATATCATTATACCAAAAATCATTACAGCAATAGTAAAAATCCACGATATAATTAAATATAAAGGCTCAATTGTGCCTTGTCCAAGTAAAGCGTATCTAAACATTTCAATAGGAGTTGTTACCGGATTAACCATCAAAATTTTACTCAACAAACCGTCCCCAAGCTGGCTTAACGGATAAACAACAGGTGTAGCATACATCCATAATGATACGCCAAATGTTACAAGCACAGTAAGATCACGGTATTTTGTAGTCATACTTGAAATTATAAGGCCAAATCCCATTCCCATCATTCCAAGTTGAATGAGTACAACAGGAATCCAAAGACAAGCCAGCCAATTTGGTGAAACCTGTCCCATACAAATATAATATATTAACACAGCCAAAACCATTGTCATTTGTATTCCAAACTGAATAACAGATGACAAAACATTTGAAATCGGAGTTGTCAATCTTGGAAAATAAACTTTACCAAAAACTGCAGCATTGGCTGTAAATGTATTTGCATTTTTTGTCAGACAACTTGAAAAAAAAGTCCAAAGAGCCGTACTGGTAAGATAAAATAAAATTTGAGGAATACCGTCTGTGCCCATACCTGCCACTGTGCCAAATACAAAATTATAAATGATACTTGTCAAAATAGGGTTAATAAAAATCCATGCCGGTCCGAGGATTGTCTGCTTGTATGTAAGTACAAATGATCTCTTGGTAAACAGCCATATAAGATCACGATACTTCCATGTTTCCTTTAATTTTAAATCAAACCATTTATGTTCTGAGGATATATGGGTATGATACAAATTAGTATTATTCTCTTCCATTATACTTTACCTCACTTTATTTGTTGTCAAAAATCATATCAAAATCTACTCTCGGGAAAACTTCAAGTTTTCCGCCACGAGTAGCATTATACACTTCTATACCGTGTTCATCACAATATTTTTTCATTGAAATAAAAGCTCTCGTACTTGCATCTAAATTCGGTATATATAGATTCTCTTTATCTTTGTTATACTCATCAGTAAAATAATCTTTAACACTTTTATCGTTGATAATTTCACCTTTATCGTTTTGATAAACTGCAAAATTATGATCGACACCTAAAAGATATATTTTTTTAAATCCCATATAAACAGCAATTTGCGCAGCTGAAAATGCCACTGTATTTGAATTACCTATGTAGGAATCCACACTGTCTGAAAAAACAGGTACTCCCTGTATTGAGGAATGCATATTAAAATATAGAGCATCCTTGATATCAATATTATGAAAGTACTTATTAATAAGAGGTATAAACTTAGCACTTATCTCTAAATTATTAACATCCTCTTGACAATTAAAAAGCATCTTTTCATCCTGTGACACATAAAAATCCGGTCTCCAATTTGTTTTATCAAACATTAAAAATATTCTGTTAAAACCAAAGGACAAAACATTATTCTTATGCAATACTTCAAGATCATCGGCGGATAAGCTTGGACCATTGCCTATTATAAAACACATTTCACCCAAATGAGTATCTTTTAACATTCTTAATCTCTTTGCATATTTACTTTTTTCAAAATGATTAAGAACATACGATTGAGTTCTCGCTTCTATTGATTTTATGGGATGCAATTTATTTGCCACCTTTCATTTTCACCAAATTATCAACTAACATCACCAATCTGTATTTACCGCTTTTATAAGCAAATTTATAAGCCGGATTGATATAGCAATCTAAATTGTTTAAGGACTGCACAAATTCCTTGCTTTTCATAATAGAGTTATTATATCTGATTTTATCTTTTTTAGAAGCCTTATTCTTTTCAGAAAAAGTATTTTTTAAAACATTTTCTATCGAATAAAAATAGGATGCGTACATATGCTGAATATCAGTGTTTGATAAATTAAACTCGTCACAAAATTCAAATATTCGTTCATATATTCTATCATATATGGATTTTAAGTCAGGATAATATTTATTGTCCAATGACTCAATTCCAGTTCTTGTATAATTATAAATAGGTTTGTTAAGTATCGCAATATTACCATTAGAATTAGTCAAATAGTCAATATTAAAAAGTATGTCTTCACCAAGACTCAAATTCTCATCGAAGCGAATTTTACTTGTTTTAATTATCTTTAATTTATAAAGCTTGTTCCATGGCATTTGAATTACCCATTTCTCATACATCCTTATAAAATCCAGCCTTGAAACACAAGAATAGTTATGATCTTCGGTAAATAATACCTTTTTTTCTATGTTTGATTTATAATCGGATACAACATTAAATCCGCCCAGTAGCAAGTCACATCCATCAAATTTTTTACACATATTAACCATATCAAGCAAATAATTTATACATGGATAATCATCACTGTCAACAAAGCATATATATTTACCCTTTGCAGCATCAATACCACAGTTTCTTGCCGAAGACACACCACCGTTTTCTTTATGTATAACTGTTATTCGATTATCTTTTTTGGCATATTCATCACAAATTTTTTCGCTGTTGTCAGGCGAACCGTCATCAACAAGAATAAGCTCAAAATCTTTATATGTTTGATTTAAAATGCTGTCAATACAATAATGCAAAACATTTTCAACTTTGTAGACAGGCACTATGACGCTAACTATCGGCACTTTACCACCTACTATCTTTATTATGTTCTGTTTATAAAATGCCCAAAATAAGTCACATTTCCATTTTTATCTTCATGATCAAATGGAATACGCCAAGAGAGCTTAAAGAAATTAGTATTCGATTCATTTATCAATTTGTCATATTCCTTTTGATTAAAAGCTAAATTCATACGGGCTTGCAGTTCTTCAATCTTTTCGTTATTGTATGGTAAGTTATCAATCAAAGATCTTGCCTCTGGTAAGTTATTGTAAACCAATCTTATAAAATAATCTACTAATAAATAATCTATTAGATAATCATTTTCTTTCCAGTATTCAAAAAATAAATTTTTTACGACAGATTGCACAATTCCTTTTCTGTGACAGCCATTCAAAAAAGATGTCCACTGATATTTTGAAACATAACCACAGTCACGGGTACTTCTTTTGCAACTATAAAATCCATACATAAAAATATCTTCCGGTATTTTATTTGGTATAAAAACTGTAGCATCAATCCACAAACCACCACAATCAGATAATAAAGTCATTCTTATTATGTCTGACAACTGAGCATTAGTTATTATTCCGCTTTCATATTTACCAATAATATAATCAGGTAGTTTGCAATAATCTAATAGATTTTCATTTGTAAGAACCACTACAGGATGATTTGTAGATTTTTTTATGCTGCATATACACTTTTTTACTAATTCCGGGGCTTTTTCTTCTCCTTGCATCCATAAAACCCATATCGGAGCTAATTCATCGTATGTATCTTCAATTTGAGTTTTTTCATACTTCTCCAAAACAAAAAGATATTTCTTTTCTAAATATTTTAGAATGGTTTTATGTTTTAAACTCGTAAAATAATTTCCGATACATGTTTTATTAAACAAAACTGATAAAAAGTTATGCAACGATAATTTTATATAGCCATGAACCATTTGATTGATCATAACTTTAAATGGATTTACTACTCTATTATTTATAACTGATATAATCTTCACAAAATCACCATAAATTTACATTAATCTAAAATATCTTTTTTAACATTCTTTTTAAGAAATACATTGCCCCGTTATCTAAAAAATCATAAGCTAAAAAAGTATATATTTTCTCAATTCTTTTTCCTTTATTATGATCCATATAAGATATTAATTTCGGGGTTCTCACTATGCATTTTATCTTCCAAACAACCCTATTTTTTAATTCTAATTTATCTTGATTTGTTATTTCTTCAACCCTCTTTTGATGGGTTTTACTATCAGCCCATGTGTACATATACAAATGCTTCGCCCATTTTCCATAATCCTTTAAACCGATAATCAAAATTCCGTCCAAAATTTGATTAGTATCAGATTTATACCAATTAGGGAGCAGGTATTCTAATACTTTTGTATCCCTTGAAACATTTGTACCTGATGGATATTCATAATTTGAATATGCGTTCATTAATTTCTCAATTATATAATGATTCTTAACAGCACCAAATTCTAAACCTGTAGCTATATATCTAACATCATCCGAAGCTAACCAACAATCATAAGACAGTAAATCATCTAAATTATTCTTCAATAAAACATCCGTGTCTAAATATATACCACCATTGTTATAAATAATCCATAATCTAGCATAATCAGAAACAAAAGCCCACTTTTTATCTTGGTATGCACACTTAACATAATCAATACAATTAACATCAAAATTGCTTTCATTCCATTCAACTATCTTGTATTCAGGACAATATTGTTTCCAGCTTCCTATACATTTTTGCACAAGTTCAAGTTTTGAATTACCTCAAAACCAACAATAGTAAATAACTTTTGGTATCATATCAAACTCTCCCATTTACTCTTAAAGTCCAAAATTAAACATATTTCTAACTCTGCATATTAATTCAAAGCCGATATTATTGTTTGAAATAACCAACGATAATTTATCAATCAAACAGCAATTTTTAATCTCACGGTTACTAAGCTTCAATGAAGTTCTATATTTTTTTACCTTTTTTCTGCCAATCAATTGCAGATCAACATCTTTATTTCTTAAAAGCATCTGGTATTGATAAATACAACATTGACAAAATGATAATTTCGCTTTGTTATAAATTTCAGGATATTTCTTTTCAACAAACTCCATTCTTTCTTTTACACCATCTAACATATCCAATCTTTTTAATGAATATGTCCCCATTATGCTATTCGGTCGTTGATAATAAAAGTATAATTGTCTAAAAAGATATACAATATGTTCAGCATTTGACAGAGCATAGAAAGTAAAAAATTCATCCTCGTTGAGTTTCCCTACTCGAAAAGATAAATTTTCAAGAACCGAGCGATGATACAACTTATTCCACACAACTGTTCTGACATTTACATTATCTATTGTATTTTCAATAGCTTTTTGCGAATCAATAACAATGTAATTTTCATTATATTCTGTTCTAAAATTACTATCAGAAACTGATTTTAAATTAAAAGCACCTATTTGAGAATTAGTTGCTAACATTTTTTCTAAAACTAAATCATAAGTTTCTAAGTCTATCCAATCATCGCTGTCAATAAAGCTGATATACTCTCCTGTAGCAACAGCTATTCCTGCATTTCTGGCAACGGAAAGTCCTCCGTTTTTTTTATGAACAACCTTAATTCGGCTGTCTTTTTTGGCATAATCATCACACATCTGAGGACAACGGTCAGGTGAACCGTCATCAACAAGGATTATTTCAAGATTTTTATATGTCTGATTTACAATGCTGTCAACACATCTTGCAAGGTATTTTTCAACATTATAAATCGGTATTATTACACTTATCAGCGGGTTCATTTACTTAACCTCGTATTTATTAGTATTCTTTGATAAAAATTTATCATATATCTTGTAAGTAAACATTAGCAGTCCTGTGCAATAGAAAAAGAGAAATCTTTCCGTTTTTACTCGCTTACTTAGCATAAAATTTCCTTTTATCTCTTTAATTTTTCTTTTCAATATAAAAGAATCTTCTTTGTATTCTTTTAACTTACTATTTGAAACCACTCTGTACAAATTTATAATAGAATTAAGATATGAGGAATACGCAACGCTTTTAATCTCATTGTCAAGATTTTTTAAACTATATTCAAAAATTTCTTTTCTCACTCTGACAGGATCAAAAAGCTTGTTTTGGTCTATCTTAGAAGTTGCAGCAGAGCCTTTTCGCAATATATAGTGATAAAACGGTAAATCCTCATAAACAGATTTTTGGGAATTTACAAATGCATAAAAATTGAAGATTACATCTTCATTTATTTTTATATCGGGCGGCATACGCAATTCTTTTAAAATATCTAATCTGTATAATTTATTCCAAATACCCGGTTCGACATAATCTCCAACGATAATATCTCTAATCCCTTTCTTATTGTCCTGAATAACCTTTTTTCCGGTATTGTAATAATAATCAACTCTTGACGGAAAAACCATCTGATAACCACAATGTGATATATCAGCATTGTTTTCAATAGCATTTTTCAAAAGAGTTTCATACATTTCAGGCTCAATATAATCATCACCGTCTACAAAACCGATATAATGACCGGTTGCCATGTCTAAGCCTCTGTTTCTTGTATCAGAAACACCTGAATTTTGTTTGAATACAGGAATAATCCTTGAATCTTTTTTTGCATATTCTCTAATTACCTCATCAGTACCGTCTATAGAGCCGTCGCTTATCAAAATAACCTCAAGGTTTTTATATGTCTGTGCCAATATGCTTTCAATACAACGAGGTAAATATGACTCGATATTATAGCAGGGAACTATTACAGATATTTTAATATTGTTTTTATTCAACATAACCAAATCCGCCGTTTGCTTTCAATTTTTCAATCATTTCTCGTTTCATTTCATCATTAAAATTAGGATTTCTTAATGTATATTTAGAATCATAATGTGGTGATCTGTTTAGTTCATTTTCTTTTCTATTTATAAATTCAGCATAGCTACAAATAACTTTTGCAGGATTTCCGACAGCAACACTGTTTGAAGGAATATCTTTAGAAATAATACTTCCGGCACCGATAACAACATTATCGCCAATAGTTACATTAGGTAATACAGTTGAAGAAGCTCCGATAAACACATTATTTCCGATATTAACAAGACCAATTTTAGTAAACCCAATGCCTTTCTTAGTGCTTGCATCATGAGCAAGAATATGGACTCTCGGCGCCAATGTAACATCATCACCAATTGTTATAAGCCAACAATGTGATTGATCAATTAAGGCTTTTTCCTGTCTGCTGAAATTTTTACCGACTTTTAGTCCCAGTTTTACTAACTCTTCCGTTGAAATTTCACTTCTTAATCTCATCACTTTGGACTTAACAAAAGATTTTAATGACATATCAATCACAAACTTTCTAACATTTCTTCAACAGCTTTTACTGTTTTTTCGGTACTGAAAGCTTTACCACGCTCTTTTGCTTTTGCGGCATAAGCTTCAAGCAAATCAGGCGTCGTCAGCATTTTCTTGATGCCCTCATAAAGTGCATCTTCATTATTTTCTGTTACGATACCGTACTCGTTGTTTTCGCCTAGTAATTCGGTCATACCCGAACAAAGGGTAGCCACAACAGGAGTACCGACAATGAGTGACTCCGTCACAGATGTACTGAATCCTTCACTGTGAGATGAACATAAATACAAATCACAATTTTTTACATACTTGTACGGATTTGTTCTATAACCAACCATTTGGAATGTATTTTCAACGCCAAGGTTTTGTGCAGCTTTTTTTAAGCTACCTTCTTCTTCACCGATGCCGAATAAATAAACTTTATTTTTCACTCCGTCATCAAGGAGTTTTTTATGTATGTTCAGTAGCCTGTCAAAACCCTTTACTACCGCAAGCTTTCCGACAGAACATATATTTACACAATCATCGTCAAATTTAATATCATCGACAGGTTCGACGGACTTTTCAAGTATTTTGTCTGTTTCAATTGTGTTATAAAGCACCTGAATAGGTTTTTGAAATTCAAATGTCTTTGAAAAATAATCCATAACCAATTTTGAAACACATACAGTATTGTCAAATTTGTTATAGCATTTCTTTGCCTCTTCAAAATTTCTAAAACCTACTGCACCGATTGCGGGGTTGTCCATTTTGCAGTGAATCCAGCTGACAAGCTTTGTATTTGGGTTAGTGCAACCGCTTACAATTCGTGCGGTAGGACCTTCAAGGTAAGAAACAATTATGTCATATTTTTCCTTAATAAACTTTTTGTAAAGTTTTTCGGGTGAAAACAGGCATAAATACTTACTGTTCCCTCTGAATTGTTTCTTGTAATAATACTTGAATTTAATATCTGATTTTAAAAACTGTTCGTTTACGCCACCTTTGAACAACACCTGAACAGAAATATCAAACTTGCTTCTGTCCATATTATTCACAAGATTTACAAGCACCTTTTCAGCTCCGCCTTGCCCAAGATCATGGATAACAAATAATACTTTTTTCATATTAACTTTAACTCCATAATTTTTAAAGGATATTTCACTTTATTCCAAATTTTTCTAAATGCTCTAATTCTATTCAATTTTCTCAAAACTGTACATTTAAAATTCTTCTTTTTTGTTTTTTAATATACATACTTAAATCACTATTTAGTAACTTATATTTTTCCTTATTGACATTTGAATACCAATACTGATTTATCAATAAATCTAAATTATATTCATCCAAAACACCAGTAATTTCTGCTGCTGTATTTTTATTGGCTATCATTTGATCCATCAATTCAAATACCATCTCTATTTCCCAAATACCACAAAAATTTTTAAGAAAAGCGTTATCGGATAATTTTTCGTACTTTTCAAATCCATCTAAAGAAGATTTTATTGATTTCAAAGAATCCCCAGTATGAGAAACTGATTGTGAATTATTTCTATACAAAAAGTAAGGGTTATTTAAAGTTTCTGCCTTATGTGCATATGCATAACAGCGCATTAAAAATCTCCAATCCTCACAACGATACTCATCTGTAAATATATTATTACTTTTAATAAATTTGCTGTTAAAAATATACGAGGAATAATGTTGAAAAGAAGAGCGTCTAATATCACTGATGAAATCATTTGGCAATTCATATAATCTACCGTTTTGAAGTGCCTGATCAACTTCAAAATAGGAACATTTGTAAAAATCGCACTTATTCTTTAACAATTTATCTATAAAATCATCTGTAATAGAATTTTTTGCCCACAAGTCATCCTGATCCAAAAAAGCCACAAATTCACCCGAACATAACTCTATTCCTTTATTTCGAGCCGTATGAACCCCACCATTTTCTTTATAAAAATATTTTACCCTACTATCTTGATTCGCTATTCTTTTCACTATTACAGAGCTACTGTCAATTGAACCATCATCAATTCACAAAATTTCAAAATCTTTGTAAGGTTGTTTTAATATAGAAATAATTGTTTGTTCAATATACCTTTCTCCGTTATAAATAGGAATAACTACGCTTATTTTCATCCCTTATACCTCACAAAAACAGACAAAGCAACTCCCAACGGCAACACTAGCGCCGAAATAATAGGATATGGACTTTCATCAAATGCAAACGATAATTTATGTGCCAAAATACAACTGGAAACTAAATGTATACTGTGTTTTATCTTGAATTTCAATGATGTACCACTAAATGACAAATATAATTTTCTTATTTCAGCAAAACTATTTGGACTACTTTTATATTGTTTCAACATAGAATTAGTCATTCCGTCAGACTGATAGTCCACGAATCTTAAATTCTCGTTAAGAACCAAAAAATCATAATTGTCACTTATCTGAAGATGCATATAGTGAGGATTAAAATTTTTCTCATTAGGGAACACTTTCATAGGTGCAACAGTTTTATACAGTTCTGTCCTTATAACATTGGTTCTATCGCCATTTACAATATCATACTTACCTATAAATAAATCAATTAAATTTACGGTTTTTTGGTTAGGTAATGGATCACCTATCACTTTACCGTCCAAATTAAAATCTAATCCTACTATACCGGCATATTCATCAGAACCATACTTATCCCAAAAATTCAATATCAACTCTACCGCATTATCCGGCATAAAATCATCAGAATCAATACATACACATAATTCAGTATCTATGTTTTCAATTGCCACATTATATGCTGTGTGTAGTCCACCATTATCCTTATAGATATATCTTATCTCAAGATCACTGTTTTTTTTCCACTCATCAGCAAATTTCTTAGTATCATCAGTAGAGCCGTCATCAACAATCATCCACACAAAATCTTTATTTGTTTGTCTGCACATACTTTCATAACATCTGGTAAGAAGCTCTCTCCTATTAAATGTAGGAGTAAATACCGTAAGTGTTTTCTCAGCCATAATAATTCATCCTATCTTCTGCAGATTTTTGTAAACCTAACCATCTTACAAAGTGGTTTATAACCAATAGTTTTGCACAGCATATGCAATAACTTTATTTTTTTGTTATTGCAATGGTACGATAGTAACCACTTATACTTTGAAAGTATTTCTACATCATCTTTCGGATACATTTTTGAATATGATTGAACTATAAAAAATGTTCCATAACTATATGCAGTATATCTGTAAATATACTCCTTCATATCCGAATTGTTTTCAGCTATATCAATGCATTGCAAAATATTATGTGTTAAGTCATCGCATGATTTTTGGCTGATTGAATGTGTTATTGAACCTTCGCGCTGCCTATAGCAATAAAAATTCTCACAAATAAAATCCAAGGATTTTGACTTATCCAACAATTTGGCACACCACTCAATATCTTCCGATACAACACCACTTTTAAAATACAATGCATCATCAAATAGAGAAGTTCTAATAATCTTATTACAAGCCGAAGCAATAAACAAAAATTTCGAGGTCATATAGTCCGCCTGCTTTAGTTTATTATTGCAAGAAAGCGGCATATCTTCTATATTATCAAATAAATTAACCGTCAAATTAGTACTTTTGTAATATTTCTTATATGAATAGCTTAAAACATCAGGATTAGTCAACAAAAGTCTTTCTACCAAACGCTTTAATGCATCTAAATCGTCCCAAAAATCATCAGAATCTAAAAATATTATATAATCACCTGTCGCCCTACAAATACCGTAATTGCGTGCGTCTGATAAACCACCGTTTTTCTTGTGATAAACACGAATTCTGTTATCCTTATTGCCAAATTCATCACATAACTGTGAGCTACCATCCGTAGAACCATCATCAACCAAAAGTATCTCAAAGTTTTTATATGTTTGATTTAGAACACTATTAACACATTCAGAAATATAACCCGAAACATTGTAAACAGGAATAATAATACTAATTTTCATAATTTCTCCAAATAAAAAGCAATATCTTAAATCCTATAATTTCATAAAAACCACTTTTATTCCGATTATTTTAAGTCACATCACATTTAAACTTAATACTTCAATTTATGTATGCCTATAAATTCAATCAAAAGAACGAACCAAAGTAATCGCTATGGTAATATGTCGGTCCTGTTAAATAATAATAGAGCAATAAAACTGCAACATATCCCAAATAGACATATTTCCTATTATTTTCATTAAAACATATCCTTAACAAAACAGGAACTAAAATCAAATCGTATAATTCACTGTAAATCGGAAGCCTACCGATAAAGATACCGCTGGTAACCATACCTACAAGATAAATTGATGCCGTACATACTGACAAGTTTACGCACAAAGAAAGCACCGGCATTTTTTCGTAATATTTGCTTAACTTTTCCCGATAAGCAAAAGCCGCAACGGGTGGAACAGCATAGAATAAAACTCTCAACGGATTAACGCCGTCATCTTCTTCAAAATATGTATTTATATCATTTTCATAAGATGTGCCTTGAGCAAATTCATCAACCTTGCCAAAAAACGGCTCGGCAAAAACAGTAATCAATACCATTGCAAAAATAAAAAGCCAAACTGACTTGCTCCAAGGTTTTAACCTGGCAATAAAGTAAATCGGTATTAAGAAAATTGCCGTGGAATGGATAAATATCAAAATTGCTACCATAATCAAGAATTTAAAAAACTTGCCGGTAATAATAAAATCACAGCACAAAAATGACACGGCAACACAAATAAACTGTCTCATTCCGTTGAGCATATAACCCGAATAACACAGGAATGCCAAAAACAAAAACGAAGCCAAAAAGAAATCTGCATTCATGCAATATTTTCTCAATGTTATCATTACACACACACCGGAGAAAATCGCAATTGAACTCAACCAAAGTGTGTAATTATCTGAGATAAAGCACTTTAAAAAAATGCTGTATGCATTAAAGAGAACTCCCTTGCCCTCGGAAGACCATGGATCCCAATTCAATTTTGAAAACTCTTCCGAAAAGTTTGTTGAATAGTTATTAAAAGCTGCAACATATGCGGTTGTATCGGCAACATAGTGCCTCATTGATGCCCAAAATATGAAATAACCGAAAACTAAAAAAGCATACGCCCACGGAACTCTTCTTTGTATTCCCTGTTGTAAATTATAATCGGTAAGCGCTATCTCTTCTTTATGAGTGATATCATACAAAATATATATCAAAAAAGTCCAAAGTATCATGGACCAGTAAATTATCATTAAATCACACCTGAAAAATCTATATTAATTACAAGTCTAAAGCCTTTATTGTATCGTTTACAATAATTTTTTTATCAAATTCGTCAACCATTTTTTGTCGGGCGTATTTACCCATAACTTCTCGTTTTGAAATATCTGTTTCAAGAAAAGCTTTCATTTTTTCATAAAGGCTGTCAACGCTTTTAGGTTCACAAAGCCAGCCTGTATATTCATTTTCCACCGACTCTCTGCAGCCCGGAATATCAGTGGTAATGACAGGTCTGCCTGTTGCCGAAGCTTCGAGATTTACATTACTCATACCCTCGTGATAGCTTGGCATTACAACACAATCGGCGGTCGCATAGTAAGGTCTTGGTTCTTCCTGAAATCCGTGGAATTTTACAACGCCCTTACTTTCAAGTAACTCAACTCTTTCCTTGTATTCATCTTCAAAAAAGCCTACAAGGTCAAGTACAAATTTATAGCCGTCATCGTGAAGTTTCTCAGCCGCAGAAAACAATTCATCCATGCCCTTTTCCTTCATGATTCTGCCAAGATACAAAAAATGCGGCGGATCACTTTTTGGGTAAGGCTTGTACTCATAAATTTCAAGATTGATTCCTGCACCGTTCAAAATAGTTTCTTTCTCGACAGAAATAATCTTTCTGTTGACAAATTCATCTGCATTAACCTGATTTTCAAAAAATACCGTTTTTACCTTTTTAAAGGCTGTTTTATAAAGAACTGTCGCAAACTGAGCAAGTCCGGGCTTTTGAAACGCTGTTCCTAATCCCTGAACATTCGCATAAAACGGAATATTTAACTTTTCACACATCAATCCACCGTAAACATTTGGTTTGATAGAGTATGTAATTACCAAATCAGGGTTTTCTTCCTGTAATATTTTTTTATAAAATTTCATAAGTGAAAAATCGTGAATCGGATTAACCCCTCTGCGCTCCATCTTAGTTTCAATACAACGCAATCCCATATTGATGAAATCCTCATGATGTCCTACAAAAGGCATACTAAGAACAACATCATAATTTTTCATAAGTTCTTCAATCAATTCTTTTCTGAAACGATACAGCATATAAGAATGATTAGTAAGAATCATAACTCTTTTACGATTATTCTTCATCTGCAATTGCTCCTGTTCCGCCCTCAACTACACCATCATGCTTAAACACACTTACAACTGTCATAAAAAGACATTTTACATCAAAGACAAAACTGACATTATCACGATAAATCTTATCCATCTGAACTTTTTCAGGGATAGGAAGCTCATCTCTGCCGTTAATCTGCGCCCAACCCGTCAAGCCGGGTTTTAAATCATTTATACCGTATTCATCTCTTTCAGAAATCAAATCATCCTGATTCCAAAGTGCAGGTCTTGGACCGATAACCGACATATCGCCCTTAAAAATATTAAAAATCTGAGGCAATTCGTCAAGACTTGTCTTTCTTAAAAACGCACCCACCTTAGTGACCCGACCCCCAAAAGTTAGACCTAAAAAATCTAACTTTGGAGGTCGGTATT
>OGJH01001461.1_pt1 | contig 19759 bp, 5 predicted proteins | sample 1572021 | NCBI WGS metagenome assembly OGJH01 (sample SAMEA2582098, study PRJEB24529) | metagenome | biome: Human gut stool | place: China | collected 2011
GACTTTTTTTTGAACTTTCCGATATAGAATAATAGTCATTCAGCAATTTTATTTCACCTCTTCAAAATCAACATGATATATCTATTAGCGACTTGCGTACATGTGTTGCAAATATAACGCAAATCCGAAAATAAGCATTCACAAGCAACAACAGTTCTTGCCCACAAAAATATGATATTCATAAACAACGGGATGTAAACGCATAAAAATCAAAAGAAAGCGGTTATTTTAACAGATTCTTCGGTTTTATCCTTACCTTTGTATGTGATATTGAGTTATTGTACTCGAACAATAATAAGAAAACCATGTAGATACATAACAAATTCAAATTATAAAACAATTTATTATATTGAATATATGTCAATATGGAGCAAACTTATAGGAATCAAGAAAACTGAGGACAGAAACAATGCCATCGGTAATAAAATTACATCTGTACCATTTAGTGCCCCAAACTATGCCATAGTAGATGTTGAAGTTGGCTTGAAAGATCATAAAATCCATGATATAGGGGCACTCCTACATGATGGCACGACATTCCATAAAACTTCCAAAGATGAATTGTTTAGTTTTCTTTGTGATATAGACTACATCTGCGGTCACAATATCATTCATCATGATGCCAAATATCTGTTCACGGATAAAACATGCCGCTGGATTTTAGTTGATACACTTTATGTCTCGCCTTTATTGTTCCCGGAACGCCCTTACCATAGGCTTGTGAAAGATGACAAACTGATTAGTGAACAGATGAACAATCCGGTGAACGATTGCAAAAAAGCAAACGACTTGTTACTGGACGAAATAGCATGCTGGAATTCATTGCCGAAAGAAAAGCGCATACTATTCGCATCGCTACTAAAGGGCAAAAAAGAGTTTGAGGGATTTCTCAGCATAATGAATGCGGAGTATATCAATGAAGGAATACCTGAACTTATAAAAAAACTGTATGCAGGAAAGATTTGCCAACATGCTGACCTTGACATGCTCATCGAACAATATCCATGCGGATTGGCATACGCATTGGCTCTAATTGATACTACTGATTATCGTTCCATCACTCCCGGATGGGTACTTTACAATTATCCGGAAGTGGAATTTATTGTAAAACTCCTGCGCCACACCAGTTGCCGGGAAGGCTGTGACTACTGCAATACGCAACTGGACGTGCTTCATAACTTAAAAGTATTTTTCGGATATGAACGCTTTCGAACATACGAAGGCGAGCCACTGCAAGAACAAGCAGCTCAAGCTGCGGTAAAAGGCAAATCGTTGCTGGCGATATTTCCTACTGGTGGAGGCAAATCACTTACCTTCCAGTTACCAGCACTCATGGCAGGACGTTCTGTACACGGGCTTACGGTTGTTATCTCCCCCTTACAGTCACTAATGAAAGACCAAGTAGACAACCTTGCCGACAGAGGCATCACGGATGCCGTGACCATAAATGGAATGTTAGACCCCATCACAAGAGCACTGTCCATACAAAGAGTACAAGACGGAGAAGCCTCACTTTTGTATATATCTCCCGAAATGCTTCGTTCAAAAACTATCGAGAAAATATTGATAGCACGCCACGTTGTAAGATTTGTGATAGACGAAGCGCATTGCTTTTCTTCATGGGGGCAGGATTTCAGGGTTGACTATCTCTACATAGGTAAATTCATCCGAGAATACCAGCAAAAGAAAAAATGCAAGAATCCAATACCCGTATCCTGCTTTACGGCTACGGCAAAACAAAAAGTAGTACAAGACATCTGCGACTATTTCAAACAAACATTGAATTTAGACTTAGAATTATTCGCATCAACAGCCTCAAGAACAAATCTGCGTTATTCCGTCATACATGCCGATAGTGACAATGATAAATATTTAAAGCTAAGAGAACTTGTGGCTGAATCCAATTGTCCGACAATCATTTACGTATCACGTACCAAACGGACTGAAGAACTGGCAACCAAATTGACTCGTGACGGTTATAAGGCACTACCTTTCAATGGTAAAATGGAATCAGATGAAAAAATTGCCAACCAAGATGCATTCATGAATGACCAAGTACACATCATCGTAGCTACGTCTGCATTTGGTATGGGAGTCGACAAAAAAGATGTCGGTCTTGTGGTACATTATGACATTTCCGATTCGCTGGAGAACTACGTTCAAGAAGCAGGTAGAGCCGGTCGTGATCCCAGCCTCAGCGCGCGTTGTTATGTGCTTTATAGTGACAATGATTTGGACAAGCATTTTATACTATTGAACCAAACAAAACTAAGCATCAGTGAAATACAACAGGTATGGAAAGCCATAAAAGACCTTACCAGACAACGTATGAAAGTCAGCTGTTCTGCATTGGAAATTGCCCGGCAGGCAGGATGGGACGATTCGGTATCTGATATTGAAACCCGTGTACGAACAGCATTAGCAACTTTGGAACAAAGTGGATACTTGATAAGAGGAAATAATGTGCCTCACGTATATGCCACAGGCATCACGGTAAAGAATATGGATGAAGCAAGAAAGCGCATATCAATGTCATTGCTCTTCGACCGCGACGAAATAGAAAAGGCAGTTCGAATCATCAAATCATTGATATCCCAAAAACACATTGCCAAAGCCCAAGATTCAGAAGCAGAGTCGCGGATTGATTATCTGGCAGACATTTTGGGAATAAGCAAAAGAGAAGTTATATCCGTAGTGGAACGAATGCGACAAGAAGGCATATTGGCAGACAGCAAAGATATATCTGCTTATTTACTGGATGCAGGTGACTCGGAACGAAAGTCGCAAACACTCCTCGAACGTTTTGCAAAACTTGAACAATATATCCTCAGCCATATTCCTGACGAGTCCTTGAGAATATCATGCAAGCAACTGAATGACAATGCAGTAAACAACGGGATCAATACATCCAAAGAAAAAGATATTCGGACACTACTCTATTTCCTCACCGTCAAGGGCTATACCCGCAAAAAAGAGGATGCAGTTCGTAATATAGAAATAAGTCGTCAGGCAGACTTGGAATCAACCATCAAGCGTTTTGAAAAACGATTGGAAATAAGTCGTTTCGCCATAGAATGGCTATACAGGATCGCCTCAGATACGGAAACGGGAAATTCATCCAATAAGGCTATCCAATTTTCTGTAGTAGAACTTCTGAATCAAATAAAATCAAGCCCCCAATCCCTTTTTGGCGGACTTGATGACATTCAATTGGAAGACGTGGAAGAAGCACTTCTGTACTTATCAAAAATCGGTGCGCTAAAACTTGAAGGCGGTTTCTTGGTTCTTTATAACGCCATGAATATCCAAAGAATAAAGGACAACAAATCGAGATACAAGCAGGATGATTACCGGATGCTCAACGAATTCTACAAACAGAAGATTCAGCAAGTACATATTGTGGGCGAATATGCTAATCTGATGGTTAGGGATTACAACACAGCCTTGAGATATGTTCAAGACTATTTCCAAATGGATTACAGGAAGTTTATTACAAAATACTTCAAAGGGGACAGAGTAAGCGAAATACAACGTAACTTGACGCCACAGAAATACAAGCAGTTGTTCGGGCAGCTATCCAAACGTCAAATGGAGATTATTTCCGATAAGGATTCACGTTGCATTGTGGTTGCAGCCGGACCAGGCAGCGGGAAAACACGAGTATTGGTTCACAAACTTGCCTCACTTCTGCTACTTGAAGACGTAAAACACGAGCAACTTCTGATGTTGACGTTTTCAAGGGCAGCGGCTACTGAATTCAAACAGAGACTCATGGAATTGATAGGCAATGCAGCCCATTTTATTGAAATAAAGACATTCCACTCCTATTGTTTCGACCTTTTGGGGCGGATAGGAAATCTTGAAGATGCAAAAAGTGTCGTTGCAAAAGCAGCCGAAATGATCTGTCAAGGAGAAGTAGAGCCAAACAAAATAGGCAAGATGGTACTGGTCATAGACGAAGCTCAGGATATGGGAGTCGAAGAATATTCACTGTTAAGGGCTTTGATGGCCAACAACGAGGAAATGCGTGTGATAGCAGTGGGAGATGATGACCAAAACATCTATGAATTCCGTGGATCTGATTCTGACTATATGTACCGACTAACACAAGAAAGCGGAAGTAAATTTGTCGAGATGACCGAAAATTACCGCAGTGCACACCATCCGGTGAATTTTGCCAACGGATTCTTGAGAACCATTGATAAAAGAATAAAAAGTACGCCAATTATCTCCATGAGAAAAGAAGAGGGTTGGGTCGAAGTAACACGCCATCAATCAAAGTATATGTATCAGCCGCTCGTTGAAAAATTACTTCAACATAAAGACAAAGGTACTTCGTGTGTACTCACCCAAACAAACGAAGAGGCTGTTATCCTGATGGCTCTTTTGCGGAAACATGGCATAAATAGCAAATTAATACAGTCGATGGACGGTTTGCGCTTCTGGAATATGGCCGAAATAAGGTATCTCTTGCGGTATATAGACAAACGAGCAAAAACGCCTCTAATTCCAGAAGAATTATGGGAGGAAGCCAAACATGCAACCTTTTCTGCTTATGATGGTAGTCTAAGTCTGACATATATAAAGCGTTGTGTAGAGCAGTTTGAACAAACCAACAAAGCAAAATACCTCTGTGACTTCAAAGAGTTTGTATTTGAATCATCGGTGGAAGACTTTTGTGATGTTTCAGGAGCAGAAGTAGTGGTATCAACCATTCATAAAGCCAAGGGTAGAGAGTTTGACGACGTGTATATACTAGTATCTGATAATTATTCAAAAGATGCCTATCTGATGCGCAAATACTATGTAGGAATAACTCGTGCGAAAAACCGGCTGTTTATACATACGAACGGTGACTGCTTTAACCGCTTAAGTACAGACCGATATTTTGTGGACCAACGACAGTATGACATGCCCGAAGAAATTGTACTACAGCTCTCTCATAAAGATGTCTATCTAGGATTCTTCAAAGAACGTAAGCAGGAAGTTTTAGCATTAAGAGGTGGGGATTCTTTGAATTATAATAATTTCTTTTTGTATAGCTCATCAACTAATAAACCTGTAGCAAGGTTATCATTAAAAATGCAAGACACATTATCAGAGTGGGAAGAAAGAGGTTATAAGGTGAAATCCGCATCTGTACGGTTCGTTGTAGCATGGAAGCCCAAAGATGCACAAAAAAATGAATCAGAAACAGCTGTTCTTTTAGCAGATTTGGTTCTTTCTTTGTAAGTCAAAATAATGCCTGTGAAAGAAGTAGCTAACAAAGTAAATTGTAGCCTAGAGAACAAGAAAAAGTGGCAATCTTATTAAAACATCAAAATGAAAAGCAACAGACTCTTTAAAAAGACTTACTTAGTTTACTCATATTTATCTATTTATCCTTAGTGAATGTAACCATAAACTCTTTGCATTTACGTTTATCCGGCCGAGCGGCTGCAACAGAATACGGACTATACTTCTCGTATATATCAAGTCCACGTCCCATTGAAATTACCCAACCATTGTCGGTCCTAATACAACGATCGTGAAATTCACGGAAGTTATAATCAAACTCAATGCCATAGCCAATCATATCGTCTTTTATGTCATCCAGTTTATCTATGAGATCAGGTAACTTATCTTCTTCTTCATTGGTCACCAGATGCACTTTAAGATCATCTACATCGCGGGTATCAATGAGCATCGTCAGAAATTCCATGAGATTCTTTACTTGCCAACTTGTTCGGATGAACGGGTCTTCAATCGTAATTTCAGTTGCATCCTTGAGATATTCGGCGAAGAGAGACTGATAAGTGACACCGGTCTGTCCCAGACGGAAGAACTGATTCTTTTCCTGCAAAGAAATGAATCTTTTGCGAGACTGTCGTTCTGAAGAAGGATCTACTTGCATTGTTGTTTCAGTTCCTTCTTGGAAAAGCGGAATATCGCTATCATCCAAATTTGCCATAATAGTAGATTCTTGGTGAATATTGTTAGGGATGATAAGTGCATTACTCACCTTCTCCAAAGTTTCCACACTAACCTCTACACCATCCTTCTCACGTACATATCTGAACTTAGCAGGCTCTGCATTAAACGTCTCATCCACGATATACAACTGGTCTTTGACGCGCTTTCGGCTTTCGGCAGCAAAGTCTATCAACTCAAACGCCTCTTCATCTGTCATATTACCATCCGGATAAATCAACTTCACCATACCGGAAAAAGTTTTCCGGATGGCCAAGTGATCACGTTCAGACAGGGAACCATCAAACTTAGCATAATCCTTCAATAATGCTGTCAAATCTTTATTGCGCAGTTCGTGCATAATGGCTGCTATGTAATCGGTAATCAGACCGTATCCTTTTGAGAAGCTATCTTTCTTCAGCATCCTAATCTCCCAACCCGGGTTATAGAGGTGGATACGATCTAAAAAAGCCCCCTTAATAAACGAGGTAGGTATTGATTCAAAAAGATGGCTATTCTTTAGCATATAAGGAACCGTGTGCTTCGTGTTACCCACAAAGCAAATAGAAGCGGAAGCCTCATGTGTACCCTTACCACGGTTGAATGACTTATTGGCCAAGTAGTTTTGCATGGTATCAATCAATACCGCATCTACGGCGCGGCCTTTTTGCTGTTCAAACTCATCCCAAGCCACTACGTCCCAATAGCCCACCAATCCTAAAATCTCTTTATTACCGCTCATTTTAACAAACAGACGAGGACTGGTCACATCACCACCACTCACTAAAACACCGTATGGTGACAGTTCCTGAAAGACATGGCTCTTACCGGTTCCTTTGGGTCCTAATTCCATAAAGTTGAAATTATTCTCAACATGAGGGAGTAGACGAGCTAACGTAATGAACTTCTCACGCCGATTCAAGGTGTCAGGGTTCAACCCAACGGTATGCATCATGAAGTCCAACCACTCCTCCGTGGTAAAGTTCTTGCGTTTATCTATATAATCTTGAACATCCACATTGGATATTTGTACAGGCTTCAAGGTTTGAATTTCCCAGCGCACTTTAATATCTTCGCCTGATATATAGCCAATAGTGACGATACACCAAACACCATTTCCAGATAAGAGCTTGGGATTGTTTGTCACATATTGAGTGCCAATAGGCACATTAGTAAGACCTAAGTTAGCAAAATGAGCTTGGTATTCGTCCGCTTTCTCATTGAGAGTAACAGTTACCTTATCAATGATACGATGGCGACCCTGCTCACGGATTTTACCCTTAATGACTTCTGACTCCGCGCGATGCACATAATTGTTTTGGATCACTTGTCTCACTTTTTCCAAGCCATCTTCTATGGTTGCTTCGTCATCACAGGCGCAATACTGCCCAAGCAGATACTCCAATACGTATGTAGGTACAGGAAGCCCTCCCTTTACAAGAAAAGCCAAATCTTTACGAACCACTTTACCTATGAAAGCATTCATTATTTTCTGTTGTAGTGTCATATCAAAAAACTTAATCACTAATACTTAAAAGTCTTGTTCTATCATTGTATTATTCTTCACCACTTCACGAATAAGTGGATTCAAACAGTCTTCTTCATCATACACACGTAGTTGTAGCATACCTGAATGTACTGAATGATTCAAGGTCAGCACAACCTCGTATACTCTATTATTCAAATTGATCGTATCAGCACTGTCAAGCGTAATGGTTTGCTTTCCGGTTACAGGTGTATCGCCTTGATACACTTGACAAACGACCTTACGTTCAACGACCGTCATGGAAACCGCTTCGCTTTGTATCAATTGAAATTTCAATCTACTGCTTACCATCACGAGATTGTGATCAACCAATGCCACACCCACTTTATTAGTCTTATCAGAGCGTTTCTGCGAACTATGAATCACGGGAATAAGCATTTCCTGCAAGGTCGCTCCGCCATGGGCAAAGCTGTATCCACCAGAAGCAGCCAAACGGTTGGTACCCATAGGTACTCCTATATATATAGGAGTCTCGGCTTTCATACCCGATACTTTGTCCAATGGCATTGTCACCACCCCTTCTTGCGCGCTAACTTGATCACTCACGTAGTAACGCGTTTTCTTCTCGATAATACCCGCAACCGTCACCGCATGTTTATCCTTCTCTGCAAATTCCACGTCATTGTAGAGAAAACCATGGTCGGCTGTCAGCACAACATTCGTCACATTCCAAGAGGCATGAAGGCGACGAACCAGCACAGCGAGCTGTTCAATAGCCTTGCGACAAGCCGCAATTACATCTCCGGCTCCAGCCCCATGACTAGCAGCGTCAATTGTATCATGGAAAATATAGACTAACGGACGTTTAAATAGTTCGCGTGCTGTTTTTACATCTGCTTTGATTACAGTTTCATAGTCTACACAACAAGCACTTTCTTTGTATTTTGCCACCTGTACCGAACGGCTCTCTAATGTGTCTAATACTTCACCATCTACCAGCATTTCTTTGTTCTTCCATATCAACGAGGTATGAGGTAGAAGAGCCGGCTTGCAGTATTTGGTTTCAGTAGGCAGCATGGCCCGATAAGCAGATAACTTTGCTATATGTTTCTCTTTAGCCAGTTCCTGCATCAATTCTGCCGCCACTTCATAGCGTAGCGCATCAGAAATGATTACTACCTGCTTACTGTTGCTGACACATTCATTTGCATAAAAATCCTCTTGTTTTTTCAACGACAGGTCGTTAAAGTAGTTCCCTTTTTCTATCACACAGGTCATCCATTCCAGATTGAAAACATTAACCATACGTGCATACTCTCCGTCAAACTGTTGTTTCAGTCCATTCAAACAAGTAAGTATAGGAACATCCTTTGACAACAATTCATGATATTCTTCCAATGCACAACGATAGAAGGTGTCAAGCCTGTACAAGTCGTTCGTATAGAGTTGCACATAAGCTTCCGGAGTATTCAACTTCAGGCTGCCCAGTCCTCTTACCATTTCATAATAAAAGGCCATTTGCATCAAGAAGCTTATAGCTTGTTGAAGCACACTATCGGCAGGAAGTTTTTGGGAAAGCAAACGCAAACGTTCTTGCATTCCTGCAGGTTCTGTCACAAGTTTGCTACCGGCAATTTCTTGCAATATAGGCCAACCTAATTCTTCCGTCAAGTAATAGAAGGAAGCATCCATGCCATAGATGGTAGTCAGCTCCCTTTCACGAATATCAGCACCTAGTTCTTTCATCACTTTCATGAATTTATCTACAAACTCCCGGTCACGTGTGCCCAGTTCATAGATACGATTCATTTGTTCAAGTGCTATACTGCTCTTTATTTTGTAAGCCTTGTAGGGATCATCGGCAATCACATCAAGAAGTTGGGTGATGCTATTATACTTCAAACTCTCCACCAACTCTTTCACCTTCGCCTCTTGGTTGGGTTTGTAACTGAAGCCAAATATCTTAGTCAAACGCTCATCAACCGCTGTCTTGGCATCCTTGTTTCGTTCCAACTTATGATAAAAATCCAACCGTTTCTTATTTTCTGAATCCAATCCGAGTATGAACATTCTTATGATGATGTTTTCCCATTCCAAGAGTCTCTTTTCACTCAGGTAAGAAGAAATAAAACCGCGGACTACTACATCCTCACTGAATGCTTCCGGCGTAAACCGGTCTTTCAGCATTGCATTTATCTTATTCGACATCAATTCACCGATATGGCGGCTGATAAAGGCGCGATATTTCTCAGGAAGTTTAAATTGTTGCATGAACGCGGCATAATCTTCCTCTTTATATTCCATGTTAGCTTTCAGCATGTCCATAAGAGGGAATCTGAGCTGTTGTTCCTCACTTATGGGATAGGTGCCTAATGGGAAGAGTAATACCACACGTTTCTCTTTCCATGCGTATTCAATGTTGTATTTAGTGTTGAACCAAGCTCCATCAAATACTTTATAGATATATTCAGTTTCCCACGAACAGTCTGCCAAATCATTCATAATGATATTCGCCTTGTCGAAGATGAAAAGCACATGCAACTGTGGATTACGCTGAAAATAACTGTATATTCTTTCTTGAGTCATAATGATTGCTTCTTTTTATACTTTTGATTCATATCAAAAGGGTTATCAGGAATGGTTCGCTCCAAATACCCTGCTTCTACTAATTCAGTAACATATCTTTTGATATTACTATTATGATATTTCACTCCTACCCTCTCAAGTATCTCCCGACTACTTCTCGGTACACTACAAAAGTTTACTATATCCTTTTGTTTATTGGTAAGTTTCATCTGACGAGTGTTAGGGCATTCATCAGAAGTGTTAGGGGTAGTGTCTGAATGCTCCGAAAAAGTGTCAGGGCATTCATCGGAAGTGTTAGGGGTAGTGTCTGATTGCTCTGAAAAAGTGTTAGGGGTAGTATCAGAGTCAGCTAGATTACTATCCAAGTCTTTGTTCCTCTTTATGGTAGTTAGAAACTCGTGTATCCGCTCATCATTCGTGAACTCTACTTGCACCCCTTCCTCCAAGGCACGTTGAATACCACTACCTGCACCTGTATAGGGAAGAAGATAGATAGCATTGCTAAAAAGGAAGTTGTTACGGGGCATCGAGGTGCCATTGGTAATATCTTCTACTTGCAAGCCGTTAGGCAACGTGCCCGGACTGTGAATTTCAACTCTGTTATCAAAGATAAAGATACGTATGGGGGCTTTCCAATTCAGCGAACGATGGACCAGTGCATTTACTACAAACTCCATCAGACTCACGTATGGAATCTCAAGCTCGCCCAATGAATTGAACTCTTTTTCCACTTGTACATTCTTGAGGTTGCGAGTGAAGAAAGACATAATGGTCTCAAATTGGTGCAGAAGATTTCCTTCCATTACTGCATCGTTCACCTTGTCTCGAAAGACCTTGCCTCCAATTGAATTACCTACATAGCTGATGCATTTCGCTGTCATCACAGGCAACCAACGCTGGGTGTACTTACCAAAGAGCAATATGGCAGCCACTGTAAGGCTCCCATCCGGACGGATAAAACGCAGGTTGCGCATCAGTTTATTAAGATCATGTCCTTTGGCAATCGCATTGGCTATCTCATCAAGTGACGCTTCCTGCAAAGCATCGCCAATCATTCCTTTTTTCTCCAATACCATAGCAAAACGGTTTTGCAGGAACTGCTTGATAGTGTCTTCATCTAAATCATCCAACGTGGCATCTTTAACGGCGGCTTCATCGGGAGTAAAGCTACCGCACTCGGTCATCATCTCCGCCAACTCCGCATTATCGAAAACCTTACGCTTATCCGCTCCATTTTTCATCCACACGATACCTTTATTGTCATGGTAGGGCTTGTTAATTCCTTCCTTAATAGTAGCTATCACTACACTGCCGCCTTCAACGCTGACTGTACCTATCTCAAGTAGGATATTGGGCACCACATTCTCCGAAGCCATATTGCTCAGTAGATTAGTGGTTTCCTGCACTTCGGCATACGACAACGGATTAAAAGCTCCTGTCTTGTCGTTGATGCCAATGACAAGTTGCCCTCCGCGAGCATTACTCATGGCAACCAGCTCGCAGCCTATATCATATTTATCCAAGATACGTTCTTTGAACTGTACCTTGCTCACTTCGCCGAGGTCTCTGAGTTTCTGTATATCTTCTGTGGTCATTGTTACAATAAAATTATAGAAGGCTGATGAGATACTGTCGATTACTATCACTCAACCAATTACTTGTTATATATTCCTTGAGTTTATTCCTGTATACTTCGTTTTTAAAGAATCGTTCTCTCTTTTCTTGGTTAAATTTCAAAATCCAATCAACCTCTACCTTTTCAGGCGACATATATTCATCTGGAGAAAGAAAGAATTGCATACAATCATTTGAAATAGCAAATTCGTCTATTATTCCATGGAGATTAGCAAATATAGAATCCTTCCTTATCTTAGCAAGAATATAACAATAGTTTTCATTGATACTATTTTTATCTTTCTCAAATAGTTCTTTAAATCTGCTGATTGTAGGAATTTGAATAGCATTATGAAACACAAAGTAGATATAATACCAGAAATCTTCAATATTTTCCAAACAATAATCCAATATTGTGTCTTTTAATGACTCCGAACAAATAGGATATAGTAACATAAGAACTTTATCTTCATGATTCTGCTTAAGAGTATCCATGCGAATATCGCTAAATACTAATTCATTTTTCTTTAATATAATAGCCAATTGTCGAATGCTTTCTCTGTAATATTCTGCATCATGAGAATTATAAAGCATTTGGCTTATCAGTTTATCTGCAAAATCACTAGATGGTGAGTATTGTCGTATAAGATTATTAATGGTTTCATGACCTATTTGAAATTCAAATCTCCAATATTTCAATAATACTTTATACAATGTCTCTGCATCTACTTCGTTAATATGTGATTTAGAGATAATGAGAAAAAGATTGCATAAGGGATTATAAAAAAACAGATCAGATTTATACAAATACTGACAATCGACGCCTAAACCATTAAGGCATAAATTTAGGTATTCAACACCAGAAGTATCAAATTCTAAATTCATTATGTCGTATCCTTTAAAAATTGATATCAATTGTTTATGGTCTACATCAAATATCAGCATTTCAAGCATAAATGAATCAAGTAATTTGATTTTTGTTGAACACAATTTCCCACCAAACATTTTGCTAGTTGGCGTAGCAAAACTATTCAATATACCCAATGCTGTATTATTGCAAACTGATTTAAAATGTTCGTTATTATCACATATTATATAATTAGCCCAAGAGAATATACTTTCGCGTTGATAGAGTGACATTAGAACGAGGATGTTGCTATTAATGGAGCACCCCCCTTTCTCAGCAGACTTTCTCTGCTGAAAAATTTCTTCTTTAAGTTTATCAGTTTCCACAACACGACTTCCAATAAATCTATATGATATTAAGTCTTGAAATATTTTCTTAATCTCTAAATCTATTGGGAGTTTATTTAAAATATCTTCTAAATCCGAAGTATAGGCTAAATGAAGTTCTTTATCAGAATTGAAACTATCGTCTTGCAACTGCTGATATCTAACGCCATTTCGTATAGACCATATATTATATCTACAAATGAAATATAAGATATACTTTTGACGATTCCAATATAAAGGTAATAATTTTACATATTGTTTATAAGCCTCCCAATAATCCCCTAATAAATATAAGGTAAACGGAAATTCTAAATCTTCAATAGTATATTGAATGGATTGAGTGCGCAAGACCTTTAGCCGTTCACATGTCTTGAGTTGATCAAAATTATGCAAGAAAGTCATAGTGTTTGGTAGAATATAATTATCTATATTCTTGCAGAACTTATCATCAAGTATCTCAATTCCATCTATTTCATATAAATAGTTATAGTACGCCATTTTTAGCAACGATCTTAAATCAATATTTTGATGAAAGATTAGGAATTGACGTTTCCGTTGGTTAGACTGTAGCTGTTTTGCTAAATCCTTAAAATAGGGCAAGTATGTTTGTAATCCGCTTGAATGTATATTCCAGAACATGCTTTTGTAATTTGGAAAAAAATATTTTAGCCCATCACCAAAAGAATGAAGTTCCTTGCTATATGACATAATACGGGTATATATGTAGCTAGCAAGGTCATTTTTGGATATGGGACTATAGTTTTTTATTGCAAATAAGATTTTATCTGTAAGAAGTCCAATTCCACTTAGAGAACATTCCGGATAATCAGAGCCATTGATTGAATCTATATCATTCTCGCTGAAATATAATACATTAATACCTTTTTTTTCAAAGTACTGCTTTGTTATAGAATCGGGTTCTTCACATGATAAGAGATATGCTCTCTGTATGTTTTCGGATAAAATACCTTTTAACTCGTTTAAAATCATTTTGAGATTTAAATCCGCAAAAGAGAAACCTACAAACAATACAAGTTTACTAGCAAATAGTGAAAGCACGAAGGCACGAATAAGAGGAAAATTATTTGAATAATTATAATAATCCGTTTCTGTAAGAACAATATTATCTGTTGCATAATCACCATGCATCTTCACAAGAGCATTAGGATGTACCATTTGCGGTATATCTTTATCTTCTCTTACTACAGCATATTGTATGAATTCATTAATAAGTTCTTGTTCGATTAGGTCATCATAATTAGTAGTTACCATATGACATGGTTTAAGCGCTAAAATTCTTTTATGCAATGGATTGGGAACAGCCTTATTATAAAGTAAAACTTCTTTTACTTTATCCATATACTCTTTGTGACCTCTTGCATCTTTATACAGTTGAGCCACCTTCAGCGCATCCATATCGTTAGCAAGTTTATCAGGTAACTCAGACTTCATCGTTTTAATAAGGTCGTTCCATGTCGGAATACCGGAGTTTCTTGAAACCCCAGCACCAACAAATACGACCAAACGATTTTCACGGCTTGCTTTTTGTATATGTAACAAATTAGAAAATTGCTGTTTATCCATTGTACTACTCTATTTTAGTTTACTAACTACATCACCCAATTTAGCATAGTTCACCACCACACCATCGTCAAGATCAAGCGGGATTGCTTGCTCAGCTACTACAGCAAGACGGTCATGGTATTCACGGCACTCTTCAAGCTGCTTGTTCAGTGTATCGAGTTTCTTGCGCTCGGCGGTGCTGAGGTCGGCAGCGCGAGTTGTGAGATCGGCAATCTTGCGACCTAGCGTTTCAATGAAGGGCAGAAGATATTTACTGCGGATACGCTCGGGGGTATAAGGTGTCATACGATGCAGATAGGCAATGCACTGAAAGGTGCCTTTTTTGCTCGCAAACAGCCAATAGATGGGACGATTCTGATACATCTTCTTATGGTCTTTCCAAAAGTCCTTTTGCCAATACTGCTCTATGGTTTTACCGAGGGTATGCTCAATATAGTTAAGGTTCTCTACCTGATACTCCGCACCAAACACATCGCTCACGAATTGAGCGGTGCGTAAGCATGCATTATCTGTGAAACCACTATCAGCAGCCATCAAGGGGAAGATGCCATCATCATCTATCTCGATGGTGTGACCGTTATAGGAATAAGAAGCCAATTCCTCAGCTGTCGGGTTGGGGTGAGCGATATGCAGCCCCGGCTTACCAAGACGGTAGCGGCCCATCCATACACCGGCGGCATAGCTGAGGAATTGCTTCAATAATACTTCATCGTGCCACTTCAAGGCATTGCTCTCAATACTCACTTCGCCTTGTTGCAAGATGGTGATTTCATTCAAAGGAACATCGGGGGTAAGTTCGTCTTGCAGGCCGTAGATATCGATGAACTGACGGTTAAGTTCTTCTTCATTGGCATGAAGCTGCATAAAGAAGGTACTCCATTTCTGATGATAACATTCCATCAAATCCTGCAATCTGACTTCACAAGGGTTTTCGTCAGCTTGCTGTGCTCCTACATCACTATGTGCAGTAGTACTACATAAAGCAGTCAATGATTCTGTTATAAGGTCTTGTTCTGTGAATTCTATAAGAGAAATAAGTTCGTTCTGCTGAAAATCCCAAGAAGTTTCATGAGCGTCCCAATCGAGTTTGCTGATTAAAATGTTTTGAGAAACTATATCACAGATTGTTTTACTATTATTATCCTGTATTATAATAGAACATGCTCCTACCTCACTTGATATATAATTAAAAGTTTGACTCTGACACCATAATTGTTCTTGCGCAATTTTAGAATTAAGAAAACCCAATAAATAATTATAATTAGCAGCATCAAATACCTTACATTGACATGCTGCATCATCATATAGACTTCCAACGCGGCCTATACGCGCTGAATATTTTCCTGACGATATTTTTGACCAGTTTATATTGTCATTAAAATAAAGAGATGGATTTCTATCACCCAATTTAACTTTTTTGCCATCATTCTGATAATCGACAACATACATAAGATTTCCAGCCCATCTTCTAAAAGAACCTCCTTTAAAATACAAATACCATCTCAAATTTGATTCTTTTGACTGCTCATGAGTATGGATATTTATAGCTACATTATCCTTAGAGATTTCCCAATAAAATCTCAAAAAGTCACTTCCTGGCATCATGCCCTTTGAGGGTTTGGATATTGTATCTACCGTTGCATTATTAAAAGATTCAACAATTCTGTCACTCACCCAGTACCCGATTGGACATCCCGGAATTTTCTCAAAATTAGCCTGCGGCACATTGGGGTAGTATATTTTAGCACCTTGTTCGTCATAATGCAAGAACATCTGTTCTTTATCTACACAGCTTTTACCTTCCACCAAACGGAAATACGATCCACTTTGGTTGACACAATGATTTGCTACCACGAAAGCAGTATTCTGTACAACTTCCCCACTCAATTCATCAAAGGTACGAGGACCAAGGTGAAGCATATTCTCAATATGATAGTTGTCGAGTAATGTCTTGCGAAGTTTCTCGAACGAAGAAAGGAACATCCAGCTCTGCATATTAATCATACCATACCTTCCATGTACTTTTAGCCGTTCGATCGCAAATGCCATAAATACAGAGAAAAGGTCGGCTTTGGCCTCCTCATAATTCTTCTTCACATATTTACTCAACACTTCATTCATATTACCTCCTCCCATATACGGCGGATTCATCACCAAAGCATCATACTGCTCTGTCAGCGCTATCACCAACGCTGCCGCTTCGTTCTCTTCAGCCAACGAAGCCACCCATTCACGAGCAGCAGGTGTAAGATCAAACTTCATAATGCTACCTAAAGAATCAGCATCCTTCAACAAAGTATTGACGCCATCAATTTCTACCGCTAATCGAGTATCAGTAGGCAATGGTAATTGCACCTTCGGCATCGCCAACACCCGTGGCAAGCAATGTGCATCTGCAAAGCTATGATCGCGTTGGCAAGCCTTCAGCGTCAACGCAAAGAGCGAAAGTTGCTGTGCACGAGGATCGAGATCGATACCCGTGAGGTTATCTTGGAAGATATGTGTTATGGCTTCGACACGTGTATAACCCTCAGTGATATAAAGATCGTAGAGTAAATCGAAGCACTCGTTAAGGATATGCCCCGAACCACAAGCAAGGTCAGCTACTTTCAGATCGGTCAGCTCATTGTAATGAAGAATAGCTTCAGCCGGAGTCTGCTCTGCAGGCTCCACGAGGTATTGCCATTTCTTCTTATAAGTCAAAGTGGTATTGGGATTGTTATCGAGATAGATGCGTCCCACCGTATTCTGTACCATGTACTTCACAATCCAGTTAGGCGTAAAAATCTGTGTGGCGGCAGGAATCTCATCAGCCTCAAACTTACCTTTCTTGGCAAACACCTCATCCTTACGCTCACTGATGTAGAACTGATAAAGCCAACCAATCAGTTCGGGCGAACGAAACTCCTCATCGGTTATAAACCCGGTGTGGTTCAAGAGGTCGATAAAACCATTCTCCGCCAAAATATTGGCGGGAAGTAACAGTTCAGTATAGTCCTCCATAGTGCCAAAGCAGCGTTGCAGGATAGGGTTGGCATGGCACCATGCCACCAAAAGCACAGCAAACTGTTCAGTAACTTTCGTATCGTCATCAAGGAGTTCCAAGAGGTGACGTTTGCTCGCCTCCTCCATTGGTGGGAAGAGCCCTTGCCGGGCTTGGTTTACAATCTGCGGGGTATGTGCAGAGTCGGCGTATGTACTTACCGGTTCGCAAAGTCCGTTCTTCTGTAAGATACGAATGGCTACCAGACGATTAAACCATGTGTAAGCTGCTTGCTCGTATACTTCGTTCACACCCTTAGCCTGCACCTCCTCGTAGAGGCGCATCCATTGATGAAAGAACCCTTCGGAGAGAGTCCGCCCGTTCCAAAGCGTACCACCCTGCAAGAGTTGTGGGCGTAAATTCTCAGCCACTTCGCCCTTGTTGTCAAAGCCCAAGCTGGTGAGTTTGGCGGCAATACCCGCCTTTAGTATGTTGCGTGCTTCAGTAGCAAATTTCTTTAATCTATTGGTATCCATCTATCTTATTCCTTCATTTCATTATTTGATAATCATTACCGTCTCGCCTTTGTCAATATGTGCCATTAGTTGCTTCTTGAGTTGTGCCAAATACTTATCCACATCAGCCTCTGAGCCAATAGGTAAAGTAGTACGAGTACTTAAAGCTACCTGTGTAGGATACTTCTTTGCGGGAGTTTCTTCCTTCTTGTTTTTGTCATCACCAACCGTAGGTTTAGGCTTCGGTTTTGCAGCCAATATCTTCACCGTTTGCTCAGCAAAGAATGTATTGGTATCGAGGTTGGTCTGCAACACAGGAATGCTATCCGGTTGTGTTTTGAGTTTTACTATAACCTCTTGATCTGAAAGAATAGAAGTCGATACCTCGTTTCCTTTACAGACTTGTTCCAACTGAGCATACGTTTTGGCATACTCTTCAGAAATTTGTTTGCGAAGTTCTGTTCGTTTAACATCGATGGCTTCGGCAAGGGTGTTGCGAAGCTTCATATAAGTACGTATGCCGATGGGCCATGCTGCATTCTCTATTCCTAACAACTGTGTAACCGTTTCGTAAAGCTCTGAAGGTACAAAGCTAAAATTATCCCGATTATCACGTACAAAGCGGAGCACATCCTTATAATTACCCATTTGGTCTTGAGCAAACTGCACGACTTCTTTACAAGTATCGAAGAGGGTGCGCGCCCGCTGCTGTTCGTCAATCACACGACGGAAATACTTCAACGGATCGCGCTCAGCAAGCCAACCTTCGAGCAAGGTCACCATCTCGTCGAGCGGCGCACTGAAAGAGTATGCGGCATTATCCTTGTAGAGCTGCTTGTAGCGTGCTACTACATTCTCCACACTTCGCACATTCTCTTTCTCTCGACTGAGACGGAATAGTTGTGTACTATCGGTAGTGGAGAAAGATTCGCTCACACCAAAGATGTTCTTCCAAGCGGCAATGAACCCATTAATCACCTCCGACGAAATGGTTACAGCCGGACGAATGGTAAACTTGTTGGTTTCGCTCAGCAAACGGTTTGCTACAATATTCACCTCCACATTGGGATTGTTGCTATAACTATAGTCACGCTTATGCCGGCGTACGAGTTCGTTCACCACATAAAGAGTACAGATACCATCCCAACCGAACGGAGCTTTAGAGAACTTGGCTACCACATCACCCACATTCAACTCCTCGTATTGCTTGTTGAGGTAAATTTCCACCTCATGTTCTGCTTCAGTAAGCGAGTCATTTAATCCCTCGTAATCACCCGGATTCACGGGACGAAGGATAGCTGTCTTGAGTTTATCGCTGTTTCGGGGAATTTGCGGTAAATCTACCAGTCCTGCTTTGGTATAGATACCGGAGAGGTGTTTCTCTATAGCAGCCAAGTAGCGGTCATTCCCTTTTTTATTACCCAACTCTACATCATCAATCACAGAGAGACCACTTACTAGAGGACAGGTGTCGAGAATCTTTTGGAACTCTCTCTCAATGATGCCAGTCATCACTTCGCTGGCACGCTTTTTAAATTCTTCGCGCACAGCAGCATTCTCGTCGTTGGTAGCAGGATTGGCGATCATATAACTCTGCACCTTACAATACCAATAAAAGTTGTTGCGCAAACGAGCATTGGCACGGAACTGTGGCCCCACATAGTACACCAACCGATTGGTCTGGTTTTGCAGAGCAAGTTGTTCGGGTGTATCATAGTCGTCATCCATCATAAATTCCAGCACTACCTCGGGATTATTACTGAGGTAGTTGCGCTGATTGATGGTCATTCCCACGGCAAACGAACGAGT
>OGJH01001464.1_pt1 | contig 19754 bp, 19 predicted proteins | sample 1572021 | NCBI WGS metagenome assembly OGJH01 (sample SAMEA2582098, study PRJEB24529) | metagenome | biome: Human gut stool | place: China | collected 2011
CGAATAGGATGCGGGCCGGTTCAGATAGAGCACGTCGCAGCGTGCGGATAGGAAAGATTATGGAATTAACAGACATCAGAGAACTTCATCGGGAAAAAGACGTCTATATCGGCAAGGAGATCACCGTAGGCGGCTGGGTAAGGAACAATCGTGACTCCAAGAACTTCGGTTTCCTGGTGATCAACGACGGAACTTTTTTTGAGCCGTTACAGGTAGTATACGGCGACGGACTGGAAAATTTCCAGGAGATCTGCAAGATCAATGTCGGTGCAGCTGTTGTGATCCGCGGTACCATCGTGGCTACCCCCGAGGCAAAGCAGGCATTTGAGATGCAGGCAGCAGAAGTGATCGTGGAAGGACCTTCTACTGCAGATTATCCTTTACAGAAAAAGAGACACTCCTTCGAGTATCTGCGTACCATTTCTCACTTAAGAGCACGTACCAATACTTTCCAGGCAGTGTTCCGTGTCAGATCCTTGATCGCTTATGCGATCCATACCTTCTTCATGGAGAGAGGCTTTGTCTATGTGCATACCCCTCTGATCACCAGCAGTGACTGTGAGGGTGCCGGTGAGATGTTCCAGGTAACGACTCTGGACATGAACAATGTGCCTAAGACCGAGGACGGAAAAGTAGATTACACACAGGATTTCTTCGGCAAACCGGTAAATCTTACCGTAAGCGGACAGCTGGATGTAGAGACTTATGCTTTTGCATTCAAGAACGTATATACTTTCGGTCCCACCTTCCGTGCGGAGAATTCCAACACCACCCGTCATGCGGCTGAGTTCTGGATGATCGAGCCGGAGATCTGTTTTGCAGATCTGAAGGATGATATGATTCTGGCAGAGAGCATGTTAAAGTATGTCATTCGTTACGTATTGGAAAATGCTCCCGAAGAGATGGCATTTTTCAACCAGTTTGTAGATAAGGGACTGATTGAGAGATTACAGCATGTGGTAAATTCTGATTTCGGTCATGTAACCTACACTGAGGCGATCAAGATCCTGGAGAAGCACAACGATGAATTCGATTACAAGGTATTCTGGGGATGTGATCTGCAGACCGAGCATGAGAGATACCTGACGGAGAAAGAATTCAAGAGACCGGTATTCGTAACCGATTATCCGAAGGAGATCAAGGCGTTCTATATGAAGTTGAATGAAGACGGCAAGACCGTAGCAGCTATGGACTGCCTCGTACCCGGTATCGGCGAGATCATCGGCGGCAGCCAGCGTGAGGACAACCTGGAGATCCTGGAGAAGCGTATGGAAGAGCTGGGACTGAACAAGGAAGATTATCAGTTCTATCTGGATCTGCGCCGTTACGGCTCTGCACGCCATGCAGGCTTTGGACTGGGCTTCGAGCGTTGCGTAATGTATATCACCGGAATGGGTAACATCAGAGACGTTATTCCCTTCCCTCGTACTGTAAATAATTGTGATTTGTAATATATGATGCCAGGGGAAAAAGGTCTAAGCCCGCATGAGCTTGCTCATAAGCGGGTGAAAGACCTTGGGACCCGCCCCGATATGAGCATAAAAGTGGGATGGTAATCCCACGATATGCGAATATTGGGGAGAATTGTGGGAGTGCGTAGCACGGAACAATTCGTAGGCATCAATAGATGGAGTGACGTATGAAAAAAATAACCGCTGGCAGAAAAGTGAATAACGTGAAGAGAAGACTTGTGAGTGCTCTTCTTCTGGCAACGGTAACGCTGTCTGCCACCGGCTCCGTCTGGGAATCCCCTGCGGAGACGGTGCAGGCAGCACCTTCCATGGGTGAACTGCAGAACAGAATCAACAATCATCAGAACCAGCTGAATAACATCAACAGCCAGATCAATTCCTTACAGGATGAGCAGGATCTGGTGCAGGAGAAGATCGATGACCTGAATGCAGAGATCATCAACACCATGACCAGTATCGGTATGAAGGAAGATGAGATTGCCGAAAAGGAGACGGAACTTGCCGACAAGCAGGTACAGATCGATCAGACTCAGGAAGAATACAATATTGCCAAAGAAAAGGAAGAAAAGCAGCACAATGATATGATCACCCGGATGCGGATGATGTATGAGAACGATTCTTCGGAGAATTACGTGAATCTTCTGTTGCAGGGCGGCGGCTTAAGCGGCATGCTGAACCGCATGGATTTCGTGGAGAGTGTCTACGAATATGACCGCCAGAAGCTGCAGGAATATGAGGAGACCAAGGAACAGGTGCTGGCACTGTGGAATCAGCTCGAGGAAGAGAAGACGCAGCTCCAGGCGGATAAAGACCAGCTGGAGGCTGATAAGGCAGATCTGGAAAGCCAGAAGTCTGAGTTGGATGTCATGCTGGCGAAGAAGAAGAAGGAATCTGCTAACTTCGATGCGGAGATTAAAAAGGCAAAGCAGGAGGCTTCCGTGGCAAAGGCACTGCTGCAGCAGGAACAGAAACAGTTAAAACAGCTGCAGGCACAGGCACAGCGAGGCAACACCGCAGCGGCTACCGGAAGCTACACGACCACGAATTATACTTCTGTGATCGACAATGCATCCGGCAGCGATATGGGTAAGCGGCTGGCAAAATATGCCTGTCAGTACATAGGCAATCCTTACGTGGCGGGAGGCACCAGCCTGACCAATGGTGCAGACTGCTCCGGATTTACCTTCCGGATATACAGTGACTTCGGTTACAGTATTCCCCGTACTTCCTATGAGCAGAGAAGCTGCGGTACCGGTGTGGATTATAGCAGTGCACAGCCGGGAGATCTGATCTGTTATGATGGACATGTGGCAATGTATATCGGCGGAGGATTGATCGTACATGCCAGCACCCAGCGTACCGGCATTAAGGTCAGCAATGCAAATTATCGTCCCATTCTTGCAGTGAGACGGGTTGTGTAGCAGACAGTCGGATATATTTGAATATTTGACATTAAAAAGCCTTGTTTTCATGGAAAGCAAGGCTTTTTTCTATGTGCGCCTTGCGGCGCACGTTTCTGAGCCCACCCGTTAGTGAAAATAAACAAAAGATATCATTGGTAAAAACGCATATAGACAAAGCGGGAACGCTATGATAGTCTGTAGTTATTCAGAGCCATATGTTTTCATTTTAGAAAAATGAGCATTCTTAACAGACCATTCGGTCGGAATTTCCAATTTTTTGAACGATTCTTTTTATTTTTGTACGCAAATTCAGGAGAATTTGCAGAACAGACTAATTTTGAATATGGGGGATAAATGACATACGAAGAATTTAAAAAAGCATTGTGCCGGAACGTGCAGAATATGGAGACGGCGCAGAATAAAACAATACGCCTTTTGGAGCGGCAAATGATTTGCTCGGATCCCATGGCAGTGCATATCATGAGTGTTATGAATCGCCATATGTATGGAAGAGAGAATATTCTCATCCGGGAAGATATGTTATGTGCCATGTGGAGTTTAAAAAGGGAAGAGCAGATACAGTACTGGCCGGTACGACCGTTATACGAAAGATACAGACAGGAAGGGTGGCAAAGTATTCTGCCGGAGATCTCAGCAGGTCTTGAAGAATCAGATAAGAAAAAAGATGTGTCGTTTACAGAGGAAAGTCTGAGTTATGCTGTCTGCAGAGGTCATATGAGGATACAACCAGTAAATTTTGAAAGACACAGGCACACGCTTGAAAATGCAATCCATCGTAAGATTGGAGATATTGCACTGGTACTTCAGCTGATTATCTGCGAAGGGAACCCAGACAATCTGACAATGCAATTATCCCGCAACAGGATAATGACGTGGGAACGGACAGAGGATCAACTGATCATGGAAGCTTTTATGAATAGTAGCCGTAAAATGCCGCCGAGACTGTACCTGGGTAGTGACAGGCGCCCCGAGTTCCCTTATTATGAGGGTGTGTTCCTCCCGGATGAGAAGGGGCGGCCGACAAAGATTGCTCCATGGAATCCTATGGAGGGAAGGACTGGATACCTCCTGACCACAACAGGACGGATCAACGGAGCAGCAGCTTTTTTTTATCCTGGGGTTAAAGATATTCTTGCGGAAAAAATGCGTGGCGATTATTATGTAGTATTCCCAAGTCTGCATGAGGCAATGATTCATCCGGTAGCCTGCGTCGATGCAGAGGAAATCAGAACATCTGTGCAACACATCAATGCCATTTATGGAGAAGAAGAGATGTTGTCGGACAGAGTATTCTGCTATCGCAGGAACCGGAGACTGCTGCAGCTGCTGTAAAATTGACCTGTGATAGAAAATAAAAATTCCATGCTATCAACTAAAAACTGCCCGGATATTTCTGAGAACGAAGTATCCGGGCAGTTTTTGCTATAAAGATTTATTATATACTGGGATTTTCCATTAAAAATTGCATGAACTTGCCTTCATCTTCCCTGTCAGAACAGAACAATTCAAGCTCATCCCCATGCTGCCCGAGCAATGCAGCAATGGCAATGTACTGGGAAAGCTTACTCTTTAGATTAAAAATATCACCGTCTAAGGATCTTAAAGTTACGTCCCCCTTACAACTGTCGACAATAGAAAGAAACTCATTTACCTGTTCGATTTTTGATAATTTCATAAAATGTTCCTCCTTTTCTTATACAGTCATTTGACCGACAAGCGTACTATTTTGCTAATATTATACGTATTTTAAACAGAGAATGCAAGAGATTCTTTGGCATGCGTGTCAGCCAGGCAGGAGCGTAAAATTCGCGAAAAAAACATTCCCTTAAAGGGAAGAAAGGAAATATATCCGGTTCTTCCAAATAAAGCCTTTGACTGCACATTACGTGCAGCTTTAGGCTAGAAAGGGAAGGTAAAAAATGGCATGACATTACGGGAAATCTGTGAAACCCTTGGGGTATCCAGAAGGGCACTGCAAGGGTATGAAAAGGCAGGACTTGTAATAGCGTCAGGTCGAAAGAAGTATGGACATTTACTGTATGACAAGGATGCTGAAATGAGAATTGCACAAATCAAATTTTATCAGCAATTGGGATTTTCAATCAAAGAAATTACAATGATTATTGACGCTCCTGATACTGAAATAAAAAAAGGCATTGGAATACCGGGTGCAGAAACTAAAGGATGAGAAGACGGAAATGGATGAACTGATTGAAAGGGCAAATCAGATGATTGCCAGACTGTCGAAAGAAGCTATGAATAAAGATAACCTTACTATGGATTTGATGTTGATTATGATAAGGGAGAAAACTATTATAGGGCTTATAATGAAGACGGCTATTACTTATCTCTGAGCTATGAAGGCAATAATATCATGCTGAAAATCCATTTCTCATCCGGGATAGCAGCAAGAAGCTGTTTATCTGTCAAGAACGATGAAAAAATAATTGTGAACAAGCGGATGATATGGGGATGCAAAAACTTCTGAAGTAGTGCCAATCCCTATCATAACCCCTCAGATACTTTCATACACTGTAAAAAAGTATCCTGAGGGGTTTTCCTTTGAAAGACTATATTGAAGAACGAGCTATAGGGATAGCCAACTATATCATCGACCACAATGCCACGGTGCGGCAGACTGCCAAGGCCTTCGGCATTAGCAAAAGCACAGTACATGCGGATGTAACAATACAGAACGATACAAAAGTAAAATCATATGGAGAATTGAATAGAATTGAAACAAGGGCACTCTCGGGTAGATATCAGGGAGTGCTTTTGTTATAATGAAATCAGGTAACCTTGAGTATTGGTGAGGGGAGATAGAAAATGACAGGAATATATGATTGCTTTGGTTATGGCTCGGGATATGATGTCTCTTTTGAAGAAAGGTACAAATTGATTAGAAAATCGGGATTTGATTGTGTAATGTTGTGGTGGAGCAATCAGTTTGGCAGAGGAGACGGTTATCAAGAGGATGTAAGATTAGCCAGAAGAGCTGGTTTATTTGTAGAAAATATCCATGCGCCTGTGCATGAGCAGAATAATCTGTCACTGGACAATTTGAGTGGTGAAGGCGTATTTCAAAGTTATCTACAATGTGTAGCGGATTGCTGTGAATATGATATACCGACCATGGTGATACATTTGCCAAATGATAATAATCCTTTAAATCAAACAGGAATCAGACGGTTGGCAGAACTTATAAACAAGGCAGAACAAAAGAATATTCAGATTGCTTTTGAGAATTTAAGTAACATTAAAAATTTGAAAATAGTTTTAAATAAATTTACTTCAAATAATGTAGGCTATTGTTATGATAGTTGTCATCATATAAATTATGCACCGGATGAAGATTTGTTGGGAATGTATGGAAACCGGCTGATGGCAATTCATTTACAGGATAACGGCGGTAGCCATAATCAACATCAATTACCATTTGACGGCAATATTAATTGGGATACAGTTATGGAGAAAATTGCCTGTACAGGATACCGGGGAGCTACAACTTTAGAACCAATGAATTGGGATTATTCTCATTTAAATATTTGTCAGTTTTTGGAATTGGCTTATGAAAGGGCAAAAAGGCTTGATTACTTGCGAAAATAATGTAGGTGATGAAAGGATGGAAACAGACGGGGAGTTCAATCAGATTTCTGATTGATTCTGAGGGTTTGGGAGATACTCCCAACAAGCAAAAATGCATTTTGTGTGTACAAATGCACTGCTTGCCAAGTTGTGAATATAGAATTGATGGTAAACTTGAATTTAGAAAAAACAAGGCAAACAAGAGGAGACGGGGCATAAAATTGTATATTGAATTGGCATTGAAACGCTTGAAAAGGTTTAGTAACATAAAACCTTTTTCAAGCGTTTCTTTTTATTTTACGACTTTTAATGGAATATGATGCAGTCAGGAGCAGTGAAATTTTTTGAAAAAGTACGGTGGGAATGGACAAAAGTTTAGTATTTGGGGAACGTAATTTGATTTCAAGTAGGTTATGCTTAACTTAGATTAAATGATCTGGTCTAATCTAAGAATCTTTCTCATAGTATGGGAGAGAAGGACAGGCGAGGTAAGGGGGTGTAGCTTTCGCTTGAAACGGACGAAATTAAATTATCGTTTTCATAATCCAAATTCAGCGGAAGATACTGCAGATTTCCTGTGTAAACTCTTAATAGAAGTAAATGCTGGGAAGGTAGAGCGGGCAATAGAGAAAACTGCATTGTATGCAGAGAGTGAGGCTTACATATTAGAGAACTTATCGGAAAACAAGGAAAAATTATGCGTGGGGTAAGAGGAGCAAGGTGAGAGCCTTGCTTTTTGCTTTGATATCTAAAGGAAATGAATAGTCAACACTTAAATGAGAAAAAATCACATCTAGGTGTTGATTATTTTGAAAAAATGCATATAATAAAAAACAGAAAAGAAGATGAGGTAGCAATTATGTTGATACAATTTAATTTTAAAAATTTTAGATCTTTTAGAGAAGAAGCAACTTTGGATTTGTCTGCCACTAAGATGACAGAATTTTCTGAAAGAGTTGTGACCATCGGAAGAGAAAAGATACTGCCGGTTGCTGCCATTTATGGAGCAAACGCAAGTGGCAAGTCAAATATATACAGTGCATTTGAGTATATGGCCGAGTATGTAGTGGATTCTTTCAAGTATGGAGATGAGGAAGAGAAGTTTGAGGAGTATAGACCTACTCCGTTTTTGTTTGATTCCACGTCAGCAGATGCAGAGTCCAGTTTTGAGGTCTATTTCACTATTCCTGGAGATAAGAACGAGAAGACATATAATTATGGATTCTGCGTTGATCAGGAAGGTGTAACAGAGGAATGGCTGAACTCTAAGGCCAAGACAGCCAGAAAGTACAGTACAGTATTTTATCGTGGGAATTCTGACAGTGAATTAGATCTATCAGGCTTGCCGAAGAACAGCAGGGATAATATAAAGATTGCGCTGGAAAAGCAGGTGTTGATTGCTTCTTTAGGAGCTAAGTTAAAAATTAGTAAATGTAAGGCAATCAGAGACTGGTTCTTGACAAATGAATTTGCAGATTTTGGTGATCCGGTTACTAACTTTTTCTTATCACGTAGATTGCCGAGAGGCTTTGTGGATGATAAGAACGTTCAGCAGAAGGTTGTGGAATACTTTGCATCTTTTGATGAACATATTAAGGATTTTCGGGTAGAAAAGGTTCCGAGTGATGGTGAATCAAAGGAAGAAAAATATAAGATTAATGCGCTTCATAAGAAGATTGATTCTGATGAAATGGCAGAGATACCCTTAGGTGCAGAGTCAGCCGGAACATTAAAGATGTTTGCTCTTTATCCGGAATTACAGGAGGTATTAGAAAAAGGAAGCGTATTTTTCATTGATGAATTAAATGCCCGTCTGCATCCGCTATTGGTAAGAAACTTTTTACTTACATTCTTGAACCCGAATATTAATGTTAACCATGCGCAACTTGTATTTACAACGCATGATACCTGGCAACTTTCAAATCAGTTGCTGCGTCGTGACGAAATTTGGTTTGTTGAGAAGGATGATCGAGGTGTTTCAACATTATACTCTCTTGCAGATTTTGTGGATGAGGATGGAGTGCGTATTCGCAAGGACGAAAGCTATGAGAAGAATTATCTGATTGGTAAGTATGGTGCTATTCCGGCTTTAAAGAGTATAGATATTTTTAAGGGTGCGGGGTGTCCGGGGGACATTGGTTCAGCACCGACCGAAGTGGAACGGAGAGATTGAGCATGGCAAAAGGGGATAGAACAGGGAATAGAAAGACAAGGGAGCAAAGAAGAATAATCAAAGTACCGGAATTGGGATATTACTTGATCGTTACAGACACAGAAGGGACAGAACGTTGCTTTTTTGCAGGACTGCATCAATCATTGCCGGAAGAAGTTAAAAACAAACTAGTCATTAAAGTCGTGGAAACAAAGACAAGAAGTATGATTGATAAATGCTTGGAGCTAACAGCCTATGAGGCTCAATATCGTATTCCTTGGATTGTGTTTGACAGAGATCAAGTGATAGGATTTGATGAAATTATTTCCGAGGCAGAGAAAAAAGGTATACAAGTAGGGTGGTCGAATCCGTGTTTTGAAATATGGATGTATACTTATTTTGGTGCAATGCCGGCAATTCAAGATTCATGGACATGCTGCTCTGAGTTCGGACGAGTATATGAGAGCAAGACGGGACAGAAGTATTCCAAGGCAGATGAAAAGATGTATGGAAAAATCAGCAATGCAGGGAATGAGGAAAAGGCAATACAGATAGCACAGCAGAAATTGGAGCAGTGTGAACGTGAAGGTAAAAAGAAACCATCAGAGATGTGTCCGGGGACGACGGTGCATAGGTTGGTGGGGGAAATACGTTATAAAACAAATAATTAGAAAGAATTTGTATAAACGAAAAAATGGAGCAATAAAAAATGGAAAGGAGATTAATATGCCATATGTAGCAAAGCCAAAACCCTGCTATATGGATCAATTTGAGTTTTATAAAGTGATTGATGGAAGAAAAGTGTATAGGGGGAATGGTCGATTATATTCATGGGATGAGTTGCATGGAGAAATAGAGGTGTTTAATAAGCAGGGGTGGCATTTGGGTGCATTAGACGCAAAAACAGGAGAATTGATTAAGCAGGCGCGTAAGGATAGGAGGTTAAGTGATGTATAAGAATTTTGTTTTAGATTGTCTCGAAGAAGGGCTTTTTGTTGACGAAATAGATGACTATGTAGAATACTGGCATACTCACGAGACAAATATGTCATTATGTGAATTTTTAGGATTTACAGATGAAGAATATCGCGATTGGCTAATATATGGAAATGATGTGGTGAGAGATATACTTTATTGTAGAAGACATTCTATAAATTATCATGATTATATCAATATGTCTAGTGGAGATAAAATTGCGGCTAGATCGTATAATTTGGAGGAAGTAAAGAAATACAAAAAAGATGGAGAATAAAGAAAAACAAGTTAGAAAAATTGCACAAAGGGTTATGACGAAATATAAGCTACATCCGCCTGTTGATATGATGGGGCTTATTCAAGAAAAAGGAATAACTTGTGTTGAAGAAAATCTTGGAACTAATGCAGATGGTTATTCTGATTTGAAGGATTCTGATCTAAAGATAGTGTTAAATTCTGCTATTCAGTATGAACCAAGAAAACGTTTTACCTTGGCGCATGAATTAGGTCACATATTTATTAGTTGGCATAGTGATGTTACTTTGTGTGTAACGGATAATGAGTATTCAGAACATAACAAATTAGATATTCAAGAACATGAAGCAAATGTATTTGCGTCTGAGATATTAATGCCGACCGAATGGGTAAAAGAGATGTTAACTCTGAATGAAAATAGAAGTTTAGAATATAATATCAAACAACTTTGTACCATTGCGAATACCTCTATTATGGCATGTTTTTATGCGTTAGAAAATGCAATGAAATCGGGCAATGTAATTGTTGTTAGTGGAGACATGTTTTTTCCTAAGAAATTTATATCTGATAGAAGAATGACCTTATACTTTCAAGGATATGATGAATATGATGTTTGGGATGATTTGTGTCTTTGTAAAGAAGAGTTTGATATTGGAAATTATCAAGTATGTCATTATGTCTTTCCAGAATGTCCATCAATGGAACAAATTGAAACTGCATTTAGTACAACGGAAAATGTAGTGAGTGCGCTTGAATTAATATTTGGGAATGATTTTAGTGCATGGTGTTGTTGGATGGGAGTTGTATTAAATCAAATTTCTCATATATATAATGCCTATTTGTTTGCGAAAAATGAGTGCGTGAAGCATTACAAAAATGAAAAATCTCTTATGCAATTATATTACAGTGACAAACTAGATTTGATGAATGAATGTAAATTGTTTGAGTATGATTTTTATGAGGTGAATTTTGGGAACGATTGGACAATGGTATTAATTAAGGAGCCGTGTTATGTGATTGACAAGAAAGTTTCTTATTCTGATAGTAGACTACTGATTAAGGAAATTTTGAGTGAAATGTATACAGATGACAAGAATATAAAGAAAGCTAGCTATAGAATTAATGGGATTATTGGTTCGGCATTAAGCCATAGAGAAACAATGACCAAAGAAGAAATCTACAATTTGTTGAATATAAAATTAAGACGAAGTGATATAGCGGAATTCGTATTCCATAGAAAGTTTGAAAAATTTATATATTCCAAATCAGTAGAAAAGAGTTTGTGAAAAACACCTAATGAATACGGAATTATTACGAATTATAAGATGCTGTTTGGGTATCCTGAGCCGGGGGATAATTTTGATGAACCTGTAATAGAACATTTGTAATGCTGCTTCGAAATTCAAAGTTATTTCAACTTGGCAAGAACAACAAGGTATAAAACTTGAAAATGAGCAGTTGAAAAGTTTGTAGTTGTTCGTTATAAAGAAAGGAAAATACTATGGAGAAAAAAATAGTAGGTCTTAACACTTACTTTAAATCTCTAGAATATGAAAATTTTGATGAGTATGAGTTTTCTGCGAGAATTTCATTATTGGATTATGATGCGGTTGTTATCAATGCAGAGTATTTGATAACATGTTATTCTACTTCTTATGATAGTTCTTATCAGAATAAACCTTGTCTTTCAGATTATAATTCTGCGCAAATAGTAGAAGATTTTAAAAAAATTGAAGGGCAAATAAAAGAGTTGTTGAAGCAAGGACGAAATGTATTTGTTTTAATGGGCAACAATGACAACTGTTACATATATACTGGGGAAAAACAGTATTCAGGAACAGGAAGAAATGCAAGACAAACAAATATTGTTAGAGAGTTTAATGCATATTCATTTTTGCCAATAAAATTGAATGTTACGGAGGTGGTTGGTGAGCGGATTGATATTTGTTGTTCATCTCCGTATAGGGATTTTTTTACTAATACAAGAACTTGCTATTATTATGCATCATACTTTTCTGTTGCAGAAAATAGTACAATATTAGGAAAAATAAAAGGCACTGATAAAGTGGTAGCAGCTGTTATTCCATATGGTAGTGGGAAAATAGTTTTACTTCCCCAAATTTATGAGGAAGAAGAATACAAGACAGAGGATGTATGGAAAGAAAACGGTAAAAAATATTTGGACAGTTTATTTGAACTTAACCGCCGCTTAAAAATAACTGATGAAGAGATGGATTTGCCCGGATGGGCCCAAAACATATATATATTAGATGAAAAGGTGAAGTTAAAAAAGCAGAATACAATAGAAAATAAGATTGCAAAATTGGAAAAGGAACTTGATAAAGAAAGAATAGCTGTTCAAGAGGTTCAGAAATATAAGTTATTGTTGACATCAAGTGGAACTACACTTGAGGAGATTGTAAAACAAGTACTTGATGAATTAGGATTCACTATCTTAGAAGCGGAAAAGGGTAGAAGTGATATAATTGCTAAATATGGAGAGGTTGCAATTGTCGCTGAAATTAAAGGAGTGACTAAAAGTGCTGCAGAAAAGCATGCTGCACAGCTTGAAAAATGGGTTGCTCAATATATTGAAGAAAATGAAGTCTCACCCAAAGGAATGCTAATTGTAAATGGGTTTTGCGATATGCCACTGAATGAACGTCTAGAAGATGTCTTTCCGCAACAAATGCTTAAATATTGTGTATCACGCGGGCATGTATTGCTTACATCAACACAATTACTTTGCCTATACATAGAGGTTTGTAAAAATCCAATATGTAAAGAGGAAAGAATTACAGAATTACTTTCGTGTGTAGGGAAATATGAAAGATATAGAGAGATAAAAGATTATTTAAAATGATATAGCATACTGGAAAAACAAGATGATATCTAATTGAATGGTGGCATCTTGTTTTTTATACAAATTGAGTATAATAGCCACAACAGAACATTATAATTTTAACAGAAAGGTTGATTGCCATGAACATCGCCGCATACTGTCGTGTATCCACAGATAAATCCGATCAGCTCAACAGTCTCGAGACTCAAAAAGAGTTCTTCTTAGAATATACCAAGCGCACCGGGGACAACCTTATTAAATTATATGCAGATGAAGGCATTTCCGGTACTAAAATCAAGAATCGTAAGGAATTTCAGCGTATGCTTGCAGATGCGGAAAAGGGCTTGTTCGATATGGTTGTAGTTAAGGATATTTCCCGTTTTGCTAGAAATACCGTTGATTTACTACAGAGTGTTCGCAAACTGAAATCTCTCGGTATTGAAACACAGTTCCTGACCGCCAACATGACTAGTATGGGCAACAGCGAATTCGTTCTAACAATCTTCGGTGCATTAGCGCAGGAGGAGAGTGCCAACACATCCAAGCGTATTAAATTTGGCAAGAAGATGAATGCGGAAAAGGGGCGTGTTCCTAACATCGTCTTTGGTTATGATAAGACGATTGGTGACTATTTTAAACTTTCTATCAATGAGAACGAGGCAAAAGCAATTCGTCAGATTTTTCAGTGGTATATCGAGGAAGGCTATGGCGGATCGAAGATTGCGAATATGCTCAATGAACGAGGTATCAAGACCAAGCGCGGTAATAACTGGAGCCAGAACGCTGTTTGCCGAATCCTGACCAATGAGATATACACGGGAAAGATTATCAACGGCAAAGAAGAGATTGCAGATTTTCTGACCGGTCAGAGAAAGGAAAAGGATGAATCAGAATGGCTTGTTACGATTCGACCGGAACTTCGGATTATTGAGGAAGAAGTCTTTGACAAAGCACAGGATATTTTAAAAGGTCGTCATGACTCCTTCAAAATTACGCATGAGCGACAGAGTAACAAATATTTATTCTCTACATTGATTAAATGCAAGGAGTGCGGGTGGTCTTTTCGCAGAACGGTTCGCCAATACAAGAATACTTATGTGCGTTGGGTGTGTTCCGGGCATAATGGGAAAGGTGCGGATAGCTGCCCGAATGCAGTGACGGTAGATGAGGAAGAATTGATTCAGGCACTACAGGAGTATTTTCAAGAGATTCTTAGTAAGAAGAAAAAAGTAATCAATTATGTGATTAAAGAATTTCAGCGGGTATATAAAGCAAAAGATGAAAATATTGAGTATGAAAAGCAGCTAAATGCAGAATTGAACAAACTTCACAAATCCCGTGAAAAATACATGGACATGTATACTGATGATTTGATTTCCAGAGAGGAATTGAATGAGAAAATCGGTGGGATGCGAAAAGAGATTGAACGGTTGGAGAATGAACTGAAAATGGTCTCTTATCATCTGACGAAAGGAGAACAACTGGAAGCAATTTTGAACAGTACATTCAAGCAACTGGAAGATATCACAGATGTTCATGAAATGACAAATGCACAGTTGAAACGCCTGATCAATAAAATTGAAGTAGACAAGGATGGCAATGTAGATATTTACCTGCATCTTATTGGTGATTTGGGATTGGATGAAACTGTTTTAATTGAAGGAGATAAAAACACTGAGGAAAAAGGAACTAAAAAGGTTCCAAATAGTTACAACCATACATAAGGACGTCACCGAGCGCATCGCGCAGGTCAACCCGTCGCTCGCGGCGGAGACGCGCAAGGTGCTGGACATCAACAAGTCCGAGCGGCACATCCGCGGCGGGATGGCGACAAAGGAGAAGTATCTGCATCAGCATGTGTGAAAACGCAGAAGCATTTGACGGCATGAAAACGTTTTTATATAATAGGAGAAGATAACGGCAGGATAGATGGAGGATAAGCGCAGATGAAGAAGATAGCGTTGATCATGGACGGATGGAAGCGATTCTTCACATATGCATGGCCCGCCGGAGTGTTGGAGCGTATCAGAGAGACGAATGAGGACGTGAATCTGTATATTTTCAACAGTTCCGGAGACTGGAGCAAGGATGAGGATTACAATATCGGAGAGTACAACATCTATCGGCTGCCGGACTTAAACGATTTCGACGGCATTATTGTGGATCTGAACAATATCCGCTATCCCAAGGTGCGGGAGTATGTGATCTCCTCGGCAAAGGCCACCGGGAAGCCGGTGATTTCCATTGCAAATGAGATTGCGGATTTTTACTATGTCGGCATTGACAATTATTCTGCCATGCAGGAAATGATGGCGCACCTCTATGAGGTACACGGCTGCAGGCGTTTCTGGTATGTCATGGGACCGGACGATAATTACGAGAGCAACCGGCGTGTGGCTGCGTTGCGCGATTTTTCAGAGACACACGGGATTTTATGGGATGCCAGGGATCTCTACTGCGAGAGTTATGAATACAAGTGTGGAGTGCATGGATTTGAAAAATTGCTCACGCTGCACGGGAAACTTCCGGATGCCATTATCTGTGCCAACGATAACATTGCCGTCGGCGTGTGTGAGACCGCGGAAGCTCACGGCTACAAGGCACCCGACGATTTTCTGGTGACCGGATTCGATAATTTTGACAAGGCGAGCTATTATTCCCCGCACATCACAACGGTCGGACATATCCGCGAGCAGGTGGGATACCACTGTGCGGATATTCTTCTGCGGCTGTGGAGGGGCGAGATGGTACCGCGGTTTAATTATACGGGGCACCAGTGCATTTTCTGGGAAAGCTGCGGCTGCGACGCCGGCATTGCGGTGGATCAGGCAGAACATTCCAGGGCGCAGATTGTCTATGGAATCGAGACGGACGAATTTGAGGAGCAGGTGCTTTCGCTGGAGTATGAATTGTTGCAGTGCGAGACGGTGCGTGAGATGTCGCGCTGGATTCCGAAATGTATTCCGGCTATGCGGTGTGACGCGATGTATCTGATCATGGATGAGCACATGAATGATTTCCGGGAACTGAGTGATTATTATGACAGGCATCTGATTGAGGATGAAGAATTCTGCGTGCACGGTTATCCGGAGAAAATGCAGATGGAGTTCGCCTATGAGGATGGCGTGGTAAAAGAGAGTGAGGAGACGGTCGTGGAGGGGATTTTCCCGACCTTCGATTACGCGGAGGGCGGAAAAGATTTTCTGTTTCTGCCGCTTCATTTCCGGGAACACACGGTGGGATATTTTGTCATCCGGAATGCTGTGTATCTGATGGAGAAGCAGTATTTGTTCCAGATTATCAACGTGTTGACGTCTGCGATGGAGAATCTGCATAAAAAGGAGCGCCTTGCCTATCTGAATCAGGTGCTGTCAGAACTGTACGTGAAGGATGCCATGACGGGAATGTACAATCGGCTCGGTTACCAGAAGCTGGCGTGCCGTATGTTTGAGAAAAAGAAGCAGACGGGGGAGAACCTTTCGATTATTTTTATGGATATGGACAGGCTCAAAAGCATCAACGATGAATTCGGGCATATCTATGGGGACTGGGCGATCAAGACGATTGCGTCGGCGATTTTAAAATATATTCCGGAGGGAGCGGTCGCGGTCCGGAGCGGCGGGGATGAGTTCCTTGTTGTGCTGGAGCAGACCGCGGATGCAGAGATCGAGAAGATCATCGGAGAGATCCGGAAGGAGATCCGGGAACATTCGGCGGAGATGAAACTGCCATTTCCGCTGACGGTCAGTGCGGGATGTGTCCACACAGATATGACGACTGGGTGCGATCTGGACGACTACGTGCGCGAGGCGGATGCCATCATGTACGAGGAGAAGACCGCGAAAAAAGCGAACCGCACCTAAGCAGGATGAAAAGGCTTCCAACCGGGCAGGGGAAAAGAATAAGAAAGTCAGAAGGAGATACCGGCAGATGAAAATCGAGCGTGAACGGGTCAGAGAAACATTCCGGGAGTATACGGATGCTTATGATGCGACCGATGAGAAAATAAAACTGAAAATTGACCACACTTACCGGGTGGCGGAACTGTGCGAGCGGATCGCGAAGGCAGAGCAGATGGAGAAGACAGAGGTTGATCTGGCATGGCTTCTTGGAATGCTGCACGATGTGGGAAGATTTGAACAACTCCGGAGATACGGGACGTTCAGCGATGCGGATTCCATCGATCATGCAGCGCTCGGAGCAGACATTTTGTTTGGCGGAGTGCTCCGGGAAGGGGAAGGTCTGATCCGCACGTATGTGGACGATGCGGCGGAGGATGAGGTGATTGAGACTGCCATAAGAGTGCACAGTGCCTACCGGATTCCGGAGGGGCTTGCGCCGCGCACGGAAAAGCTGTGCCATATCCTGCGGGACGCCGACAAGATTGATATCCTGCGGGTCAACGTGGATGTGCCGCTGGAGGAGATTTACAATACCACGACGGAGGAACTGCGCAACGCAGCCGTCACACCGGCAGTGATGGATAGCTTTTACGAACATCACGCGACACTGCGCAGCATCAAGCGCACGCCGGTGGATCATGTGGTGGGGCATATCTCGCTGGTGTTTGAACTGGTATTTCCGGAGAGTGTGCGGATTGTAAAAGAGCAGGGTTATCTGGAAAAACTGCTGCATTTTGAGAGCCGCAACGCTGTGACAAACGCGCAGTTCGCAGAACTTCGGGCGGAGATGGAGCGCTATCTTAAGGGAAGGTAATGCCTGCTCCGCGGTTTGGAAAAATGAGCGCAGCTGCGCAGTCTGCGGCAAAGAGCAGCAGAAGCAGGGTGTTTAATCCAAGGCGCACTTTGGGGGTGAGACGTTTCCAGAGCCTGGTGAGCGGCGCCTCCAGCACACAGATCCAGAGCACACCCGCGATGCCGAAACCGACCGCCGCGTACAGGCAGATATAGCCATGAAAATGAAAAGGATAGCCGCTGTAATCCCAGTAGCGCAGATTCCAGAAGATATCCAGAAACCATCCGATCAGGAGTTCCAGACCGGTGCCGATGCCGGCACTGAGGAAAAAGACGCCGGCCGGGTGGATTTTTTTTCGCCTGCATCCAAGCAGCAGATAGAAAAGCACTGCGCCGATGCCGTAGACCGGAAGCCACGGACCGTAGAGGAAGCCGCGGTTGGCAAAGGTCTTGTCCCGATATAGAAAGATGGCAACCTCCCAGAGAAATCCGCCGATCGAGCCGAGAAAGAAGAAATAAATCTGCTGGGAGAGGAAAAATGATATAGGAGTCTGCTCCGGTGCGCAGAGTTTGGAAAAATCCGGAAGACGGTCATGTTTTTTCATGGAGATAGTATAACCGGAACATTGAAAATTATTGAATTGTGAAATGGTGGAAAATATAGAAATGCGCCTTGTAAATTGCGGGAGCGTATCTTATAATAGTAGCAATTGAGCAAACCGCCCTTTGCGGCGGAAAAACATCAGGAGGAAAAGAGTGTGGAAATGAACAACAATTTTTCACAGGAAAAAGTCATTGTCATTGACTTTGGCGGTCAGTACAATCAGCTGGTTGCCAGACGTGTCAGAGAGTGCAATGTTTACTGTGAGATCTATTCCTACCGTACAGACATCGAGCAGATCAAGGCGATGAATCCGAAGGGTATCATTTTAACCGGCGGTCCGAACAGCTGCTACGAGCCGGATTCTCCGACGTACACGAAGGAACTGTTTGAACTTGGAATTCCGGTTTTGGGACTCTGCTACGGTGCGCAGCTTATGATGCATGTGCTGGGCGGAAAGGTTGAGAAGGCACCGGTGCGTGAGTATGGCAAGACAGAGGTGTTTGTCGATACGACATCGCCACTTTTTGGCGATGTGTCTGAGAAGACGATCTGCTGGATGAGCCATTTTGATTATATTTCAAAAGTTGCTCCGGGATTTTCCATTGCGGCGCACACGGCAGACTGTCCGGTGGCGGCAGCGGAGAATCGCGAGAAGAAGCTTTTTGCAATCCAGTTCCATCCGGAAGTGCTTCACACCCAGGAGGGAACCAAGATGCTGCACAATTTTGTGCGCGGTGTCTGCGGCTGTGCCGGAACCTGGCGCATGGATCATTTTGTGGAGCACACGATCGAGGCGATCCGCGAGAAGGTCGGCGACGGCAAGGTGCTTCTTGCGCTGTCCGGCGGTGTGGATTCCTCAGTTGCAGCAGGACTTTTGTCCAGAGCGATCGGCAAGCAGCTCACCTGCGTGTTCGTAGATCATGGTCTTCTGCGCAAGAATGAGGGCGATGAGGTGGAGAGCGTATTTGGCCCGGACGGTCAGTTCGACCTGAATTTTATCCGCGTCAACGCACAGGAGCGCTACTATGCGAAGCTGGCAGGAGTGACGGAGCCGGAGCAGAAGCGCAAGATCATCGGCGAGGAGTTCATCCGTGTCTTTGAGGAAGAGGCGAAGAAGATCGGTGCAGTGGATTTCCTGGCACAGGGAACCATTTATCCGGACGTCGTGGAGAGCGGTCTTGGCGGGGAATCCGCAGTTATCAAGTCGCACCACAATGTCGGAGGTCTGCCAGATTATGTTGATTTTAAGGAGATTATCGAGCCGCTGCGCAACCTGTTCAAGGACGAGGTGCGCAAGGCAGGTCTTGAACTTGGCATTCCGGAGAACCTGGTATTCCGCCAGCCGTTCCCGGGACCGGGACTCGGCATCCGCATCATCGGCGAGGTAACAGCAGAGAAAGTCCGCATTGTACAGGACGCTGATGCCATCTACCGCGAGGCGATTGCGAAAGCCGGACTGGACCGTTCGATCGGTCAGTATTTTGCGGCGCTCACCAATATGAGAAGCGTCGGAGTCATGGGGGATGAGAGAACCTATGATTATGCAGTTGCACTGCGCGCCGTGAATACGGTGGATTTCATGACCGCGGAGGCGGCGGAGATCCCGTTCGAGGTGCTGCAGACGGTGATGAGCCGGATTATCAATGAGGTGCGCGGGGTGAATAGAGTATTCTATGATCTGACCAGTAAGCCACCGGGAACGATTGAGTTTGAATAAATCGAGTTGCTTAAAAAAGCCAGTGTTTATGCGG
>OGJH01001468.1_pt1 | contig 19635 bp, 24 predicted proteins | sample 1572021 | NCBI WGS metagenome assembly OGJH01 (sample SAMEA2582098, study PRJEB24529) | metagenome | biome: Human gut stool | place: China | collected 2011
TAAAAATAAATGTTTAATAAAATAGGAGGAATTAAAAAAGTAGGTGGAGGTAGATGGCTAATGAACAAAACTTAATGTCGATACAAGAAGTTAACTCGAGAAGAAGTCGAGAAGAACATAGAAAAGATAGTTCAAAAGGTGGAAAAAAATCAGCTGAAATAAAAAGACAAAGAAAAGCAATGAAAGACACCATGAAAATGCTTTTAAATTTAGATTTACCAGAATCAGAAGGCAAAGAAAAATTGAAAGAAATGGGAATAGAGGAAGAGGACTTAAATGTACAGACTGCAATATTAACTAATCAAGTTCAAAGAGCATTGAAAGGCGATTTAGATAGTGCAAAATTTTGTAGAGATACATCAGGAGAATATATAGGAGCTGAGGAAGAAAAAGAAGAAATAGAACATTACAAAGTTTCTATACCTGCTAAAGATATTCCACCAGCATTTATAAACATTTATAGAAGTATATTAAATAGAGAATATACAGAGTATTGGCTTGAAGGCGGAAGAGGAAGTATTAAATCTACTTTTGCAAATGAAATATTAATAGATTTATTAGAAAACAATCCTAAAATGTGTGCAATCATAATTAGAAGATACACAAATACATTAAGAGATTCAGTATATGCACAAACAGAATGGACGATTTCTCAGTTCTCAGAAACGTTTGAAGGATTACAAGATAGTTACGAATTTAAAGTAAGTCCTATGGAAATAACAAAAATTTCTACAGGTCAAAAAATATATTTTAGAGGGACTGATGACCCAGGAAAAATAAAATCAATAAAACCTCCAAAAGATATGTATATAGGAATAATCCTTTATGAAGAATTTGACCAAATACAAGGAATGAATGCAGTAAGGAAAATAAATCAATCTATCGTAAGAGGTGGAGATGATTTTATACAGCTATATGTATATAATACGCCACCAAGTAAACAACACTTTGTAAACAAAGAGAAAAAGATACTTAAAAAAAATAGATTAGTATATTTAACAGATTATAGGTCTGCTCCAAAAGAATGGTTGGGGCAGGCTTTTATTGATGAAGCAGAATTTATAAAAGAAACTAATCCTAAAGTTTATGAAAATGAATATTTAGGATTAGAAACTGGAGATGGTGGAAATGTATTTGAAAACTTAGAGATTAGAGAAATAACAGATGAAGAAATCAAGAAATTTGATTGGATATATAAAGGAGTTGACTGGGGGTGGTATCCTGACCCATTTGCATATAACAATATGTACTATAACAGTCAACAAAGAACATTGTACATTTTTGATGAATTGGATTGCAATAAAAAATCAAATGCTGAAACATGGCAAATGTTAAAAGACAAAGGGGTAACAGAAGAAGATTTAATAACAGCTGATTCATCAGAAAATAAGTCTATAGGAGATTATAGAGATTATGGCTCTAACATAAGAGGAGCGATTAAAGGACCAGGAAGTGTAGAATATAGCATGAAATGGTTATCAAGTTTAAGTAAAATAGTAATAGACAGGCAAAGATGTCCTAATACGGCAAGAGAGTTTGAAGAATATGAATTTGAAAAGGACAAAGATGGAAATGTAATAACAGGATATCCAGACAAAAATAATCATCATATAGACGCAGTAAGATATGCATTAGAAAGAGTATGGAACAGGAGAGGAGAATAATGTTTCAGATAATATTAAATTTTATAAAAGGAGTAATAGGAAAGATGTTTAGTAAAGGTACTATACAAGATGCTCTAAATATAGAAATAGCAATATCAAGCGATATGGCAAAAGCAATTACGTTGTTTGAGAAAATATATGTTAATGAAGCACCTTGGTTAAAAGAAGATGAAGTAGAGAGCTTAGAATTAGGTTCATCAATTGCAAATGAGTTTACAAGACTAACAACTTTAGAAATGAAATCGGACATAACAGGAAGCACAAGAGCTGATTTTTTAAATAAGCAATATCAAAAAGTAAAAGACAAACTAAATGAAAATCTTGAAATAGGAAATGCAGTTGGTGGATTAGTATTTAAACCATATGTAAAAGATGGACAGATATATGTCGATTTAGTAAAAGGTAGTTGCTTTTACCCTACAGAGTTTAACAGCTCGGGAGATATTATAGCAGGAATATTTACAAGTCAAATAACAAAAGGTAATGACATTTACACAAGACTAGAATATCATAAGTTCTATGAAAATCCTCTAGAAAACGATATAAATTACATAATAAAAAATGTTGCATATAAGAGTAATAACAACTCTATATTAGGAACAAAAGTAGATTTAATTCAAATATCCGAATGGGCAAACATACAAGAAGAAACAGCTATACAATACGTTGAAAAACCATTGTTTAGCTATTATAAGCCACCAGTTGCGAACAATATAGAACCAGAAAGTCCAGTTGGAGTGTCTGTATATGCAAGAGCAATAAATTTGATTAAAGAAGCAGATAGACAATGGGGAAGAATAGTTTGGGAATATGAGGCGTCAGAAAAAGCTGTATATGTTGATGAATTGGCAACAAAACCAAGTCAAAGTAAAGATAAAAAACGATCATTTACAGTAAACAAGTTAAAAGGAAGATTATATAAAGCATTAAACACAGGAGCTGAAAAATCAGATTTCTTTAAAGACTATTCTCCTGAAATAAGAGATGAAGCTTTATGGAGAGGGCTAAACAAGACATTGCAAAGAATAGAGTTTAATGTTGGATTAGCTTATGGTACTTTATCAGAACCTAATACAGTAGATAAAACAGCGACAGAGATAAAATCAAGCAAACAAAGAAGTTATGCAACAGTGTCTAAAATGCAAGAAAATCTGCAAAAAGCATTGGAAAACTTAATATATGCAATGGATGCATTAACAACACTATACAATTTAGCACCTCAAGGAAATTATGAGGTGTCTTTTAATTGGGATGATAGTCTAATAGTTGATACTGAACGAGAACAAATGTTACAAATGCAAGAAGTAAATGCAGGACTAAGAAGTAAGATAAAATACATAATGTTTAGATATGGACTAACGGAAGAGCAGGCAAAACAGGAACTTGAATTGATTAATCAAGAAAAACAGACAAATGCTGAAATATTTGGCTTTCCAAAAGAGGAGTGATGTAAATGCTAACTCCTGAACAATGGAATCAAATAGGAAAACAAGCAGAACAAATCTACAGTCAATTAGAATTAGAAATAATACAAGAAATAGCAGAAAGAATAGCTAATGTCGGTTATGCAAACACAGTTGTCTTAAACGACATCCTTATAGCTCAAGAAATGGGATTGATGTATCAAGATATCATAGAGATAGTTGCTAAATACAATAATACCTCAGTAAGTCAAATTCAAAATATATTTGAAACTGCTGGGGTTAAATCTTTAGAATATGACGACAAGATTTATAGATTAGCAGGATTAACTCCAACATCTTTAAAACAGAGTGCAAGTATGTGGAGATTATTAGAAGCTACAGCATTAAAAACAAATAATAATTTAAGTAATCTAGTAATGACAACTGCAAGCTCTTCCCAAACACAATTTTATAATGCAATGAATAAAGCATATATGGAAGTAAGTACAGGAGTAAAAAGTTATTCTCAATCCATTATAGATACAATTAAAGAAATAAGCAATCAAGGAGCTTATATAACATATCCAAGTGGAAGAAAAATGAGTATTGAGAGTGCAGTGAGAATGAATATTGTAACATCAGTAAATCAAACTTGTGGAAAATTACAATTAATGAGAGCAGATGAAATGAATTGGGATTTAATGGAATTGACAGCACACGCAGGAGCAAGACCAGAACATGCAGAATGGCAAGGTAAAGTAGTGAGTAGAAGTGGTCAAAAGGGTTATTTAAGTTTAGATGATATAGGATATGGAGAAGCAACAGGATTTAAAGGTGTGAATTGTAGACATGATTGGAGACCTTATTATAAAGGTTCTAGTTTAACATATAGTAAAAAAGAGTTAAAAGAAATGAAAAATTCAAAAGTTAAATGCAATGGAAAAGAAATGTCTTTGTATGATGCTCAACAAACACAAAGAAGAATGGAAAGACAAATAAGGCAAGATAAAAAAGATATTGCAGGACTGCAAGGAGCATTAACAAGCAATAATAAAGATCTAAATATAGAACAAGTACAAAAAGAATTGCAAGATGCACAAACAAAAATGAAGATACATAACAGTACGTTTAACAATTTCTTAGATGAAACAGGATTTAGAAAAGATTATTCAAGATTACAAATTTAGTTAATTAAGGCACTTTAATAGGTGTCTTTTTTATATACAAAATTCGTCTACTTGTAGGACGTGAATAAGTACAAGCCTACACGTGAAGAGAAACACGTACAAAATCGTAGTAGGAGAAAGGAAACAGTATGAAGAGAAAGTTTTTAGAAGATTTAGGACTTGAAGATGAAGTTGTAAACAAAATTATGGCTGAAAATGGAAAGGATTTAACAGAACTAAAAGCAAAAGTTGATGACTTAAATGAACAAATAAACGTTAAAGAAACAACGATTAAGCAAAAAAATGACAAAATAACAGAACTTGAAAAAGTTGACATTGAAGCCATGAAAAAAGAACAATTTGACCTAGGCAAAGCGGAAGGTTCTAAAGAAGTTGAAGATTTTAAAAGACAAAATGCTATAGACAAAGTCTATAACGAAGAGTTTGAAGTTGATGGAAAGAAATACAAAGTTAAGGATAAGAAAGGATTGCAAGGTTATTTAGATAATGAAAAAATTAAATATGAAAATAACCAAGTAAGCGGATTAGTTGAACAATTTTCAGAGATTGTTAAAACTAGTCCTTATTTATTTGAAACTGATATTAAAAATCCACAATTTGCAGATTCAACACCAGGAACTAATTCGAATAAAGACAATGAAAATGCATTAAGACAAGCGATGGGATTAGAACCTAAAAAAGATTAAAAAGAAAGGAAAATTAAAATATGGGAAACAATATTCAATTATCAAAAAATTATGTACCTTTACTAGACGAGGTTTATAAAAAAGCTAGTACAACAGAAGAATTTAATGCAGATGCATCTACAGTTAGAATGGGAGCAAATGCAAATGAAATTTTAGTAGCAAAATTAAGTATGGATGCATTAAAAGATTATTCAAGAAATAGCGGATATACGAAAGGAAACGTTGACTTACAATGGGAAACATTAAAATTTAACTATGATAGAGGTGTTAAATTTGTTGTTGACGAAATGGACAATGAAGAGACAATTGAATTATCATTTGGAAAATTAGGCTCTGAATTTGAAAGAACAAAAGTAGCACCAGAAGGAGACGCTTTCTTCTATGCAACTTTAGCAGGAACAGAAGGAATTTCAAAGGTTGAAGCTGGTCAAACATATGCAACAGGAGAAGAAGTTTTAGATGCTTTAAGAGCAGCACAAAACAAGATGGATGAAGACGAAGTACCAGCAGAAAATAGACATTTGAGAATTACACCAACATTATTAAGATTGGCTCAAAGTGTAAAAACATATGAGAATAAAGGAGTTTTAGACGAATTTGCATCTATCAAGAAAGTTCCACAATCAAGATTCTATACAGCAATTGATTTATTAGATGGAACATCTGAAAACGAATTAACTGGTGGTTACAAAAAAGCAACTACTGGAAAAGACATAAACTTTATGATTATAGAAAAATCTGCAGTAATTAAATACGACAAACATAAAGCTAACAACATAATTAGACCTGAGGACAATCAAGAATCTGACGGGTATATGCAAAAATATAGAAAATACGGAATTGTTGATACATATGAAAATAAAGTATCAGGAATTTATTTAAGCCACAAAGCTTAATTGAAAGGAGGTATTATATATGGCAACAACAATAGGAATGGGAGCAAAGAAAAAAACTAAAAAAGAAGAAAGCAAAAAAGTCATAGAATTAAACGCTAAAATAGCAAAATTAGAAAAAGAAAATGCTGATTTAATTAAAAAGGTAGAAGAAATACAAAAAGAAAACGAAGAATTAAACGCTAAAATAGCAGAGCCAGAAAAACCTGTTAATTCTTAAGGAGGCAAGGTATGCTTAAATACATAACTGATGAAGAATATGTAGAGTTGTTAGGTAGTGAAAGCATACCTGACAACTTTAAAAATTTAGTAATAAAAGCAAGTAATTATATTAATTACAACACTCATGGGAGAATCGATAAAAACAATATTCCAGAGCAAGTAAAATATGTTACTTGCTTAATTATTGATTTAATAAATGAAGAAGAAACAAAAATAAGTGAAATTGGAAGCTTGAAATCACAAAATATAGAAGGCTGGTCAGAAAGTTATGCTACTCCAGAAGAAATAAAAGCAGATTACAACAATAAAAAACAATTTGTATTAAAAGAGTATTTATGGGATGAAATCGGAACAGATGGATTGCCTCTATTGTATAGTGGGGTGTGCTAAATGAATAAGAAGTTTTTTAAGGATAAAATAACAATCTATCATTTTAATAATGATGAAACTGTTACGAGATTGCCTTTTGAGGCGGTTTATTTTAGACACAATAAAAAATCAAACCTAATCGATAAGCGGACAAGAAAAAGGGAGTACAGGTTCAATAACAATACCTACAGATGAACAATTAATTATTTCTACTAATGATTACGTAGTTGAAGGAATCATAAAAGGTGAATTTGACGAAAAAACATTAATGAAGAAATATCAATTATTCAAAGTAGTGTCAGTTGATGATAACAGAAAAGGTGGACTACAGCATTACAAAATAGGAGTATCTGAATAATGCAAATGAATGTCAAAGTAAAAATGAATAGCAATAGCAAGATAATAAAAGACCACCGGCTTAGATGAAAATGGAAGGGTAACAGAATGCCTAAGAGACACTGTTTATCGTTTATATGAGCCTTATGTTCCAAGAAAAGGTGGAGACTTATATAGAAAAGTAACATTCCCTAACAAACATTCTATAAGACATGCTGGACCTTATGCTCATTACCATTATAAGGGTAAAAAAGCAATAGGAGCTTCAAGGCCAAAAGGAGTAAAAAGAACAATATCTAATGAAGATATGAAATATCAGGGAGCACCTAAAAGAGGACCCGAATGGGAAAAAAGAATGATGAATGATAGAAGAAAAGATGTTGTAAAAGATGTTGAAAACTTTATAAAAAATGGAGGCAAGTAATGGAAAAATCAAAAATGGAATTAATAAAAGAATATATAGAAAGTTGCCCTCTACTAGAAGGGGATAAAATAAATGTTGATTATTTAGATGATGAAGTCTATTCATATTCAATCGATAGAACACCAAGTAATCCAGTATTAAAGAAATTTAATGATGGAACTGGTGGAAAATATCAAATCACTTTTGATTTTACAGTTACTGCACCAATTTCAAGTAGAGTTGTAACAAATCTTGCTAATTCTAAATTTGGAGAAGATTTTATGGAGTGGATAAAAACGCAACAAATGCGAAGAAATTTACCTAAAATAAATGGTGCTCATTCAATAGAATGTACAAGTCCAAGTTACATTTTACAGAAAACAGATACAACAGCAATTTATATTATTCAAATGAATTTCACATATTACGAACTATCTTAACGGATAGTTCTATTTTTTTATAAGGAGGAAATGAAAATGGCAGAAGCATTAAAAATCTATAATAGAGCTGACATTGTTAATTTTATGAAAGTTGACGATGGATATAAAAGAATGCAAGGATTTACAGAAGGTGGTAAGTCACTAAATTCTACAACTTATGATAGAAGATATATAGATGAAAAGACAGAAAGAAGTACAGTAACAGGATATTCAACAGAAATAGCTTATAGCTTTGATAGGATTGTAGGAAATGCAATCCATGAAAAAATAGCAAAAATTCATGATGATGAATTAGTTGGAGAAAGTGTTGAAATACTAACAGTTAATACAACAACAAAAGAGGCTAGATTAAGAAATTATAGTGTTATACCTGATGCTGATGGAGACTCAACAGACGCTTATACATATTCTGGAACATTCCATGCAGATGGAGACATAACAGTAGGTACAGCAGTAGTTACACCAGATGGTATGACAGCAACATTTACAGCTAAGGAGCTAATGAATGATAAAAAGTAGGGCAAGGAAAATCCTTGCCTTAACTATTGGGAGGAAACTATGAAAATAAAAAATATAGAAGTTAATTTTGATTTCTTAGATGCAGACGATGTAGAAAGATTTGAAAAAGAAGCAAAAAAAGTAGTAGAAGAATGTCAAAATAAAGATAAAATAGAAATGAGTTATGCAGAAGTAATAAGAGAAGAATGCAATATCATAGAAAACTTTTTTGATAATGTCTTTGGAGAAGGAATTTCTAATAAGATGTTCAACGGAAAGAAAAATTTAAAAGAACATATAAATGCATTTGAAGATATCGTAAATCAAAAAAATGAGCAACAACAAGATTTGCAAAGAACAATAGATAGATATCAACCAAACAGAGAACAAAGAAGACACAATCAATTTAAAGGTAAAAGAAGATAATGAATATAAATATTTTATTAGATAAATTACCCCAATATACCTCAGAAGGGTTAAAGATAAGAACAAATTTTAAAGAAAGCATTAAATTTGAATTATTAATGCAAGACAATAAAATCAGTGAAGTCGACAAATTAGCAATTGCTTTGAATTTATATTATTATGAAGTACCAAAAAATATAGAAAAAGCAGTAGAAGATCTGTTATGGTTTTACCGATGCGGTAAAGAAATTAAGACTAGTCAAAACAAAGAGAAAAATAAGCAAAAGCAAATTTATAGCTATGAATTTGATGCAGAATATATATATAGTTCATTTATGGAACAATATAAGATAGATTTAAATACATCACATATGCATTGGTGGAAGTTTAAAGCGTTATTTGAAGGTTTAAATGAAAATACGCAAATAGTAAAAATAATGGGATATAGAGCAATAGATTTGGGAAAAATAAAGGACAAAGAAGAAAAAGCAAGATATAAAAAATTAAAAAAGCTATATGCATTACCTGACATGAGAACAATAGAGCAAAAAGAAGCGGATTTTGGAAGAGCTTTTTGGTAATTCGACAAAATTCGACAACATTTTTCTTTTTCTTGTATTATAATATAATCATATTATAGTATAAAAGGAGGATATATTATGGCAAATTATACTACAATAACAAGTGATAAAAACAAAAAAACTGCAATGGGATTATGTTGTCTTGGGTTCATATGTATAGGAGGAATACATGATTTTTATTTAGGAAATTATGGGAAAGGTATCATAAAGCTAGTAACAGTAAATTGGTTTATGGTAGGAACATTATTAGATTTAATAAAAATAGCTTCTGGTGGGTATAAAGACAATTCAGGAGCACCATTAAGAAAATAGGAGGGCATAATGAAAAAATGGTTTTTATGTCCTTATTGCAAAAAGAAATTAATAAAATATAAAGAAGACGCTGAATCAAAAGGCGTCTTTTTATTATGCAAAAATTGTAAAAAAGAAATAGAAATAAAAATTAACAATAAGGAATAAAGTCTTTAAATTGAGCCAATGAGCCTGACTAGAAAGGAGATAGTCATGGCAGATGGTTCGGTTACAATTGACACTAAACTTAATAACGATGGATTTAAAAGTGGTTTAGGAAAGCTAGGAAGCATAGCCAAAACAGGATTAAAAACTGTAGCAGTAGCGACTGGTGCTGTTGCCTCAGCATTTGCAGGTATTGTAACAGCTAGTGTTAATGCGAGAGGAGAAATAGAGCAAAGTTTAGGTGGAGTAGAGACACTTTTTAAAGATAGTGCTGATAAGGTTATTAAAAATGCAAACAATGCTTTTAAAACAGCAGGAATGTCAGCAAATGAATATATGCAAAATGTAACATCTTTTAGTGCTTCGCTACTTCAGAGTGTTGCAGGAGATACTAACAAAGCAGCAGATATAGCAGATATGGCAATGACTGATATGTCAGATAATGCCAATAAAATGGGAACATCTATGGAATCCATAACTGATGCTTATCAAGGGTTTGCTAAGCAAAATTATACTATGCTTGACAACTTGAAGCTTGGTTATGGTGGAACAAAAACAGAAATGGAGCGTTTGTTAGCAGATGCTCAAAAGATTACAGGAATTAAATATGATATTAACAACTTAAGTGATGTATATGAAGCTATACATGTCATACAAGGAGAGTTAGGAATAACAGGAACAACAGCAAAAGAAGCTTCTGAAACATTGCAAGGAAGTTTTTCTGCAATGAAAGCATCGTGGAATAACTTTTTAAGCGGTGCAGGAGATTTAAGTCAAGTTGTAGATACGGCAACAGATGTTGTAAAAAACGTGGTAAGAATAGTAAACGAAGCAATTCCTGATATAGTATCAAGTATTTCAAAATCTTTACCAGAATTATTGGAGTTGGGCGGAGAAATATTGCAACAGTTAATACAAGGAATTATTACATACTTACCAGAACTAATGAATAGCGCAGGACAAATATTAAGTAGTTTAGCTCAAGGAATTATTCAAACGTTACCACAGTTATTGCCTGTAGTATTACAAATAATACAAACTTTAATTACAAATTTAACTAATTCTTTGCCACAAATAATACAAGTTGGATTTCAAGTGATTTTGCAATTAGCAACAGGAATAGCTCAAATGCTTCCAACCTTAATTCCAGAAGCGGTAAATTGTATTGTTACATTGGTTGAAGGATTACTAGATAATATAGATCAATTAATAGACGCAGGTATTCAATTGATCATTGGACTTGCAGAAGGATTAATAAACGCCTTGCCAACTTTAATTGAGAAGATACCTGTAATAATAGAAAAACTAATTAATGCAATAGTTAATAATTTACCTAAAATAATTCAAATGGGTATAACATTAATAGTGAAGTTAGCAGAAGGATTAATAAAAGCAATTCCTCAATTAGTTAGCAAAATACCACAAATAATAGGATCAATAGTAAAAGGATTAGGAGAAGGAGTTTCAAAAGTAGCAGAAGTTGGAAAAAATATAATTCAAGGACTTTGGAATGGAATAAGCAATATGCGGAAGTTGGATAGCTAACAAAATTAAAGGATTTGGCAAAGGAGTCTTAAATGGAATTAAGGACTTCTTTGGTATCCATAGTCCGTCAACAGTATTTAGAGATGAAGTAGGAAAATACTTAGCTCTAGGAGTGGGAGAAGGTTTTTCTGACAATATATCAAAGGTATATAAACAAATGAAAACAGCAGTAGACTTTCAAACACAAAAACTAAGTGCAAACTTAAGTACGACAGCTAGTTTCAATAGAGTAATAACAGCGAACATAAATGTAACAGGAGACACTTATATGGACAGCACAAAAGTTGGAAGAATGACAGCTCCTACGGTGTCAAAAACATTAAGGATAGGAGGTGCATTCAAATAGACTTACGATATAATGGAAAAAGTTATAAAGTATTAGATAGCATAGAAATACAAAAATCTTCAAGAGAACTAAAATATACAGATATAAAAATAGATTTTAAGGGAGGAACAATAGAAGACCTCCCTTTTTATATGCAAGAAATGCAAATATACGATATAAATAATAAACTGTTATTTACAGGATATTTAGAAAGTTATAAGATGCCTGAATTAACAATGTTAAATAGCATAGAAAACGAATTAAAATTAACTTTAATGACTCCACGTACAATGGCAACAAAAAAGACTGTAACAATCGTAACAACAGATACAATGTTAAATATTATTAATAGAATCTTTCGACCACTTTACAATGATGGATTTGCGTTAAAAGAAAGCAACTTTGACAATAAACCTATAACAGTTAAATTAATAGCGAGAACAATAGAAGAATGCATGAAAATTTTGTCTACTAGATATGCACTATATTGGAATATAAACGAATTAAAAGAAATTACAGTAAACAGCATTGAATATCAGTTTAATAAACCTTTTACAAAATCGATAAATATAAACAATTATAAAGAACAAATAAAAGGATTTACAAAGTTGGTTCCAAGTGTAGAAGGAACAGACTATGCTAATATAATAAATGTAAAAAATGCAAGAGTATTTTATAGTAAGTTTCAAACAGAAGGACTAAATATCAGTTTAAGCAACGGAGACAGAATAGATTTTGAAAATCCACTTGATATTAGTCTTTCAACAGCTAAAAGAATAAAGGCAAATTCGGTTGAGCAGGGTTCTTCCGTTGCAGTAACGAATTTGTCTATTGTTTATAACAACAATCAAGAAGCTTATATTATAAGCGGATTTAATACAAGTGGAGATATAAAACCACGGGAGCAACTATAAAGATATAGCAACAGATGGTAGTACAGGTGCAAAATTTGTATTAACACTGGATTCGACATTTAAAAATTTAGCAACAGGAATTACATATAAAGGCGAAGGTACAGTTACTATAAACGGAATATCTAGCCAAACATATCTAAGATATTCAAGTATGAAACTTCTTAATTGGCATGAAATAGAAAAAAACGCAGGCACTATAACGACAACTGGTCAAATAGAAAAAACTCTTAATGCTAAAGAAAAGTGGTTTACTGTACAAGAATTAACAGATTATGTCAGAGGAAACTTTGTTTCTAATGATAAAAATACAAATATTATAAAAATTTATTGCGATGAAGATAACAAAATAGAAATAGGAGATAGGTTAGAAATAGATTTACCAGAACTATATACACAAGGAAATTATATAACTACAGATATGACAATTTCAAAAGAATGGAATAATCCTTATGAATATATTATAGAACTAAGAAACACAGCATTATCTGAAAATTATGCTAATTTATTTCAAGATTCATTAGATACAGAAGAACAAGCAAATCAAGTAGAGGTTGAATATGTTGTGGAATATGCAGAAGAAGAGATAATAAAAGAAACTCACGAAGTTACATTAGATGAAAATTATAATAATACATTAAATTTTATTTTGAGAGGTTAGAAATGAAAATCAAGAATGAAGAAGTTTCAGTAAAAATTGGGAATAAAACAAAAGTGTTTACAAATCTAATAATGAATAGTTATCTAGATTTATTCGCAGATAGTTTTTTGAATTTTAAAAGCAAAAATTTACCATATTGTTTAGTAAATTTCACAAAAGGCAACTCGGATATTGATAAAGACTCTATTAAAATGCAATATGACACAATATTAGAAGCAGATTTCGCAAGTAATATAGAAACACTAACAGAAAATAATATAATAAATAAATACTTTTATCAAAGTCCTGTTGCAGATTATCCATATTTACAAGATTTCCAAGGAAAACAAATAATGCAATTAGGATTTGCAAATTGGGATGATGCAAAACAAGATTATGTATTATATGCTTATTTAGACATATCTAAATATAACATAACAATTCAAGAAAACCAACCTATTATAATAAGTAGAGTTGATAAAATAAGTAGCGATATGAATTTTTGGGGTAATGACAATAAATTAAAAGCACCGTATCACTTAACAGGTAGAGGGTTACTAGAACTTCAAGGAATGGATTATTCTAATATATATCCTAAGCTATATTCAATAGGTTTTGGTATTTTTCCGTATAAGTACATAGATGAATATTTACTAGAAAATTTAAATATCGAGAAAACAGGAACAGGAGAAATAACTATAACTGGAATAAATAATAATTTTGCTAAACCTGATTTATATCCTAAACCTGATTTATATCCTAAAGAATCTACGGCTAACTTATTAATTTATAAATTTAAAATGTTTAGAGAATATTACGAAGACCCGATGTTGCCTCCAATTTTAGAGGATACAGGTCTTTTTTATGTACAATACAAGGAATTAAATAGATATGGAGTAATTGACAAATTAAAAATTAAATATGAAAGAGGTTAGTAAAATGCCAATAATAAAATTTAATAATTACAAAGAACCTGGAATGTCTAAAGAAGTTCTAGAAGAATTGCAGGTTAATTTGTTGAAGATGGTTTTCCCAGTTGGAAGTACATATATAACCCAAACTGCTATAAACCCAGCAAATGAAGAAATTTTAGGCTTTGGAACTTGGGAAAGATTAAAAGGAAAAGTATGTTTAGGATTAGATGAAGATGATAATGATTTAAAAACAATAGGAAATACAGGAGGAGAAAAAACTCATAAATTAACAATAGCAGAAATGCCAAGTCATGTGCATGCTTTAAATACTAATGTAAATTGTACTGGATTTGGTTCTGGAAACAGTTTAGTTAGAGGAGCTGGAGGAACTGAAGAATGGAAAGCCAATGAATATTATATAAAACCTACAGGTGATGGAGCAGCACATAATAATATGCAACCATACGAAGTAGTAGGATATATGTGGATAAGAATTAATTAGAAGGTTATAAAGGAGGTTTAGAATGGCAAATAAAATAACATATAATAATAAAGCACCAATGCAAGACGATCCAGAAATACCAGTAGAAAATAAAGCAACAGCAGAAGATTTTAATGAAATAAAAGAAGTTGTAAATAATAATGCAGATGAATTAAACACAGCAAATGAAAATATAAAAAAATTACAAAATGGACAAGGCACATCAAATACAGAAATAACAAATTTAAAAAACAAAGTACAAACACTAGAAAATGATAATGCAACAAATAAAGCTAATATCTCTACATTGCAAGAAGATAATAATACCAATAAAAATAATATAACTAATTTACAAAACAATAAAGTAGATAAAGAAGAAGGAAAAGGACTAAGTACAAATGACTTTACTAATGAAGAAAAAGAAAAGTTAGCAGGATTAAATAATTATGATGATAAAGAAATAAAACAAGAAATAAGTAACATACAAGAAAAAATCGGAGATATAGATACAATCTTAGATACTATAAATGGGGAGGTAATCTAATGGGAACAACAGCAGAAAAGCTAAAATATTTAAATGAAACAAAGGCTGAAATTAAGAATGCATTAGAAACGCCTTACAATGTAATGAGAGATTATCCAGAACTGATAAAAAAGTATATAGATAATCAGCCGACTAAAGTTGTCACAGACGGAATGTGCGGAAATGCAGTAGATGTGCCGGTTAAGGCGATAGAGACTAATGGAAATATCAGGCAAGAAACAACAGAAGGATATAATATTTTACAAAATATTGTCCACAAAAATGATGAAAATTATACAACTAATGGTATTACTTTTACTAAAAACAATGATGGCTCTATTGTGGCAAATGGGACAGCAACAGCAAATACAAAATATTATTTTGTTTCAGAAAGTGGTACAAGAGAAAATATAAAAGCTGGAACATACAGAATTACTGGATGCCCTAGTGGAGGTTCTACATCTTCATATAGATTAGTGATTGGAATAACTGGAGTAGGAGAAAAATATGATGATGGGAATGGCATAAATATAACGGTTTCAAGTGATAATACGTATTATTTCGCAATTTTTGTTTATGGAGGTCAAACTGTTAGTAATTTAGTATTTAAACCTATGATAGCAAGTGGAACAGAAGATAGACCTTATGAACCCTACACAGGTGGAATACCATCTCCATCTCCAGATTATCCACAAGAAATAACAAATGTAGGTGGATACGATAATTTATTCGATAAAAACAATATAATTAGTGGTAGTTATGTAAGTGATGGCAATGGTGCATTTGTCAGCAATAGCACTTCAAAAAGAACAGACTATATAGAAATACAAGCAAGCTCATATTATTATATATACAGTGATAAACCATCTGGAAACTGGGGAGCTTGGTATGATAAAGATAAAAAGTTTATTAGTGGAATAACATTAGGTGGTCAAAAAGAAGACGTAGTAAATTCACCAGCAAATGCGAAATATGTGGCATTTACAATTTCATATCAAGGAAACTTAACAGACTATTCAAATATAAAAATAAATGAGACTGCAATAAAAATAAAACAAAGTGGAAAGACTTTATTAAATGTTCCAGCTGAATATACTGTGCTAAGTACAGAGAATCATAAAGAAGTTCCAATTTCACTAAAGGCGAACACTAAGTATACTATTAAAATTGGGCAAATCAACACAGACAATTCTGATGTAACTAAGGTTTTATTTAGATTTAGATATAACAAAGCAGATATAAGTAATCCATATGCCTATGTTAAGCTTTCAGATTTAAAACTGGTGTATACACCAGCATCTGATGTAGATGCTGTTTGGATTTATAGTGGTAATGGTTATGTTGAAAGTGGTAAGACAAATACAACGTATAAAAATTTAATGATTTATGAAGGTACAGACGATGCTTCATATGAGCCATATCACGAGCCTATAATAACTCCAATAAATCTACAAGGTAATATCCTATCTAAAGCAGGAGATGTAAAAGACATATTAAAAGTAAATAGAAATGGCGAAGTAGAAATCAAGAAGAACATAGAAAAAATTGTTTTGACTGGTAGTGAGAAATTAGTTGAAAAATCATCATCTACTACTAGAACATATTGGGGAATAGATTTTAGTAATTATGGTATATATCAATATAACGACCCAACAAAAGTATGTGATGTATTAACAACTAAATTTAAACCAAGACCACAACAAGGTTCATTTTTACCAGGGCAAGTAGCTTTGATAACAGGCAAAAAAAATGTGTACTTTATATTTGAGCCAGACACAACTGAAGAGCAGGCAAGAGCTATTTTAACAGACATGCCAGTCTATTTTAGATTAGCTGAACCACAAACAATAAAACTATCAAGTATATCTCCTATAGAATTATGGCAAGGTACTAATATATTCAAACTAATAACAAACTTAGATACAGACTTTGAAGTAGAGTATGTAGTAGACAAAGATAGTGTTACAAAGGAGGAAGAGTAATGCAAGAAATAGGAAAATTGATAAACGAATATGGTGTTTCACTAGTCATAGTAATACTTTTCTTATACGATTGGCTTACAACTAGAAGAAATATGCAAAAAACAATAGAACAAAATGGTAAGTGCTTAATCGAAATACAAAATACAAATATGAATACAGCTAAATCCTTGGAACTATTACAGAAAAGTATGGATAATCAATCAGAGTTTTTGCAAGTGCACGATAGAAGATGTGAAGCCATAGAAAAAGATATTGAAAAAATAGAAATAAAAATGGAGGGATAGCAATGAATAACGAGCAAAAAAGAAAAATAATATTAATAATTTCAGCAGTAATAGTTGGAATATTAGGTGGATTTGGATTTTACAAAGCAAATGAAAATAGTTCAACTAATGAAATCGTAAATGGTGTAGTAAATGAATTTAAAAACAATATTAGTACATACGATATGACAGAACAAGAAGTAAAAGACTTGCCAACTACAGAAATACAAGTACAAACAGAAGAACAAGAGAAGGCTGTATCAAATGAGCAAGAAGGAGAAGAAACAGAAGGATTTCAACTTCAAGGAGAAATAGCTTATGAAGGAGCAAAAGCAGAAACTTGGAATGTAGAATTAGGAGACTATATTGGATTAACATATTATTCACAACTAGATAGTAGATGGGCAAACAAGATGTATTCTAGTGTAGGCAATCCAAATCAAACAATAGGCTCTAGTGCTTGTGGTCCAACATGTGCAAGTATGGTAGTAACAGCAACAAAAGGAGCAATAACACCTGATACTATGTGTGATTTGTTTGTACAACATGGATATAGAAGTGCAAATAATGGTACATATTTTAGTGCTTTTAGAGCTGTAGCAGACGAATTTGATATTGGATATGAAGAAACATATTATTTAGATAAAGCTGTAGAGCTATTAAGAAATAATCATTATGTAATAGTATCATGTGGAAACGGATTGTTTACAACGGGTGGACATTTTATTGTTCTAGTTGGAATAGATGGAGATACATTAAAGATATATGATCCATATTTATATAGTGGCAAATTCTCTACAAGTACAAGAAGAGGAAAAGTAACTGTAGATGGAAATACAGTATATTGTAGCATAGATAATTTTAGAAACTATGCTAATTATAGTAAATTCTTTGCATTTGCTCATGACGGGAATGTACAAGTAAACAACACACGTCCAGTTACAACACAAGCATATACTAGATATGTAAACACTAAAATAGGATTAAATGTAAGAAATAAGCCTAATGGATATATTGTAGGTGGATTATCTAATGGCACAGCAGTAACAGTATATGAAACAGATGGTAATTGGAGTAGAATAGGAACAAATAAATGGGTTTCTAATAATTATTTAACAAGTTATATGGCTGTAGCTTCAAATCCTGTTAAAACAATTTCTGGCGTGAAATACACTACAGGAAAATACAAAGTAAATGCTAGTATATTAAATGTTCGTACAGGTCCTGGTACAAAATATAAAATAAAAGGATATAAACAATTAACAGCAAATGCAAGATACCAAAATAAGAAATTAGGAAATCAATATACAAACGGATTAAAACGTGGAGTAGTAACAACAGTTACTAAAGTTCAAAATGGATTTGGATTAACTCCAAGTGGATGGATTGCATTGAATTATTGTACTAAATTATAAAAGTAGAGGTAGATTAGATTATTTCTAGTCTACCTCTTTTTTGTGCCAAAAAAAGAAATAGTTGGTTGGCAATAACTATTTCCTTTTTTATTTCCGTATTTGGATTATTTATATTATTAACAATATTATAATATTATTTTCTTGTTTTGTCAACATTTAAAGTTTCCATCAATGCCTTTTGCAATATTTGAGAAAAATTAACGTTCTCTTTTTCAGCAATAGTATTTAACCAAGCGGGAATGGATAAAGTTTTTTTAACAGATTTGTTTTCATATTTTCTTTTGTGTTCTTCTAAATCGACAGAAACAAAAGATATAATCTGATTTTCTTCTAACTTTATTGATTTAATATCCGTAGTACATTCTGGATATTCAGTCAAATCTTCTAGAAATAATCCCATAGCTTCTTTAGCATTTTCCATAGCTTCAGCTAAAGTTTTTCCATCACTAAAACAACCTTTCAAGTCAACAAATTCAACCCAGTATTCATTATCTTCTAAAGTGAAAATAGCAGGGTAAGTTAATAATATTTGTTTTTTCATAATTACACCTCTTTATATTATAGTATGCACATTCAGGTAGGACTTATTCAAGTCCCGCCTGTTTTAGTAGTTTTTTTAGCAATCCTTTTTTTAAATCTCTGTTATGCATTGGAACAATTATATCTATGTATCCGTTCCTTTCTTAACCTTAAGTGTGAGCCTTCTTGCTTGACTTCATACCAACCGATTTTTCTTCAAAAGTCTTACCAATTCCTTAGGTGTCATACTCATAATATAAATAATCCTCCTTTCTTCAAATCTAAATTAATTATATACTATACGTTACGTATTGTCAAGCGATTTTTTAAGAAAAGTTAAAAATTTCTGGGAAATTTTGAAAATTTATAAAAATCCCTAAAATCAAGGCATAAAAGTATATTACTTAAATTTAAAAATCGATTATATTGCATTCTCGTGCGTCGAAATTTTGGCTAAATTTCAGTAATTTTCCAATATTAAAAATATTTTCCTTTCGACAAATTCCAACACAACAATTTAACATAAAATGTTATAATATCATAAAGGAGATGATATTATGGACAAAGCATATAA
>OGJH01001477.1_pt1 | contig 19544 bp, 18 predicted proteins | sample 1572021 | NCBI WGS metagenome assembly OGJH01 (sample SAMEA2582098, study PRJEB24529) | metagenome | biome: Human gut stool | place: China | collected 2011
CGGTGGTGATCCATTACGCCAGCGGCATCGTCTCGCGCAGTCATACCGCGGATCTGTCGATGGGCGGCTGCCGCGTGGTCGCGCCTGATAATCGCCATCTGGAGGATGACATCGAAGAGATTGAGCTGATCCTGCAGTCCGGGGCTATCTCGATCCCTGCCCAGCTTGTCACCTCTGACGAGCGCTTCCTGCGCCTCAAGTTTGATGAAGATATTCCGCTTTCGCGCCGCCGTGAACTGGTGCGCGTGGTGCGCAGCCCGGAGGGCGAGATCAGCATTGATCTGCGCGGCAAAGCACCGGGGCGCGGTGCGTATCTGTGCCCCTCGGCCGCATGCCTTGCCAAAGCACGCAAGGCAAAGCGGCTGGAACGCACATTTGAGGTCCCCATCCCGGACGGCATTTATGAGCGCCTGACGGAGGAGATCGCCTGTGCGGAGCAAAGTGCAAAGGAGGCGGCGAGCGATGAATAACGATCAGCACCCGCTGCTGGGTGCGCTGGGGCTGTGCCGCAAGGCCGGCAAGCTGCTGCACGGGTATGACCGCGTACAGGAAAATGCACTGCGCGGCAAGGTGGCCCTTGTGCTGCTGACCTCAGACGCCAGCGAACGCACCGTCAGCCACATGAAGGACGCCTGTGAGGACATTGTTGCCTGCGAGCAGATGCCCCTGACCAGCGCAGATCTGGCCATGCTTACCCCCAAGCCCGCCGCCGTGTTCGGCGTGACTGACGAACACCTTGCACAGCTGTGCGCAAAATACCTTTGATAGAGGAGGACCACACTATATGGACTTTAAATATAAAATCGCTGATGTTGCCAAGGAGTTCGGCGTGCCCGCCAAAAAGGTCATCGAGACCGTGACCGGCGTGACCGGCGAAGCCTACAAGACCGGCGGCACTTTTGAGGAAAAAGAGCTGAATGTCCTGCTGGAGACCCTGACCCGCGAGAATGCCGAGGCAAGTCTGGACGCCTATCTCGCCAGCGGCAAGGAGGAGGCTAAGCCCGCCCCGAAGCCCGAGCAGAAAAAGCCCGAGCCCAAGAAGGCCGACAAGCCCGCCGCCAAGGCGGAGCAGCCCAAGCCCGCTGCCAAGCCTGAAGCCAAGCAGGAGCCGAAGAAGGAACCCCGCAAGCCCGAAAAGCAGGCCGAGAAGCGCAATGAAAAGCGCATCACCCTGCAGGAGCTGGCCGCCGATACCGGCATCAAGGAGCCCGTCAAGACAGAGCAGGTGCAGGTCAACCGCGCGCAGGTCTCTGTGGATACCCGCACCGTGGATGTCAATGTGGATAAGTTCAACGCCCGCTATGACGATCTGGCCGACAGCCGCAACATGCCCAGCAAGCGCAAGAACCAGCCCACCGGCAAGAAGGAAAAGTTCAACAACCGCAACAATCGCCGCGGCCAGCAGTTCGGCCGCCGCCGCGAGACCGAGGCCGAGCGTCTGCAGCGCATCCAGCTTGAGAAGGCCCGCAATGCCCAGCTCAAGATCTCCATCCCCGATGAGATCACCGTCGGTGAGCTGGCTACCCGCCTGAAGCAGAGCGCTGCCAAGGTCGTGGCCAAATTCATGCAGATGGGTGAGATGCACGCCATCTCCGATGTCGTTGACTTCGACACCGCCGCCCTGATTGCCGAGGAATTCCACGCCAAGGTCGAGCATGAGGTCCATGTCTCCATCGAGGAGCGCCTGTTTGTGCAGGAGGAGGACAACGCCGCCGATCTGGTCGAGCGACCCCCCGTTGTCGTTGTCATGGGCCATGTTGACCACGGTAAGACCTCCATTCTGGATGCCATCCGCAAGACCAATGTCACCAAGGGTGAGGCCGGCGGCATCACGCAGGCCATCGGTGCGTATCAGGTCAAGAGCGGTGACAGCGTTATCACCTTCCTGGATACCCCGGGCCATGAGGCGTTCACCTCGATGCGTGCCCGCGGCGCGAACATGACAGACATTGCTGTGCTGGTCGTTGCCGCTGATGACGGCATCATGCCCCAGACCATCGAGTCCATCAACCATGCCAAGGCTGCCAATGTCAAGCTGATTGTTGCCATCAACAAGATGGATAAGCCCACCGCCAACCCCGAGCGCGTCAAGGAGCAGCTGACCAAGTACGAGATCGTCCCCGAGGATTGGGGCGGTGATGTTGCCTGCCTGCCGGTTTCCGCTATGACCGGCATGGGTATTTCCGACCTGCTCGAGCGCATCGCGCTGGAGGCCGAGATCATGGAGCTGAAGGCCAACCCGAACCGCCGCGGCAAGGGCGCTGTTGTCGAGGCCCGTCTGGACAAGGGTCAGGGCCCCATCGCAACGCTGCTGGTTCAGAACGGTACCCTGCATAAGGGCGACTGCCTGATCGCCGGCACTGCTGTCGGCCGCGTGCGTACCATGCGCAACGACAAGGGTCAGGAGATCACAGAGGCCGGCCCCTCCACCCCCGTGGAGATCACCGGCCTGACCGAGGTCCCCGAGGCCGGCGAGCTGTTCGAGGCTGTCGAGGACGAGCGTCTGGCCCGCGAGCTGGCAGACAAGCGTACCACCGAGGCCAAGGAGAAGCAGTTTGCTGCCTACACCAAGGTCACGCTGGATAACCTGTTCGACCAGATGGCCGCCAACGACATGAAGGAACTGCCCATCATCGTCAAGGCTGATGTGCAGGGCTCCGCCGAGGCCGTCAAGCAGAGCCTTGAGAAGATCTCCAACGAGGAGGTCCGCGTCCGCGTCATCCATGCAGGTGTCGGCGCCATCTCCAAGTCCGATGTCTCTCTGGCTGATGCGTCCAACGCCATCATCATCGGCTTCAATGTCCGTCCCGATGCCGTTGCCAAGGCCGAGGCCGAGCAGACCGGCGTTGAGATGCGTATGTACCGTGTCATCTACGATGCCATCAACGATGTCTCCGATGCTATGAAGGGCATGCTGGCCCCCAAGGTCCGTGAGGTCGCACTGGGCGAGGCACAGGTCCGTCAGGTCTACAAGATCTCCAGTGTCGGCACCGTTGCTGGCTGCCGTGTCACCGATGGCAAGATCACCCGCGATGCCCAGCTGCGTCTGGTGCGTGACGGCATCGTCATCTGTGAGGATGCCATCGCCAGCCTGAAGCGCTTCAAGGACGATGCCAAGGAGGTTGCCGCAGGCTATGAGTGCGGCATCACGCTGGTCAAGTTCCAAGACATCAAGGAAGGCGATGTCTTTGAGTGCTTCAAGATGGAAGAGTACCGCGATTGATTGCAGAGGTAAAGTAAATGCCAACCAAAAACCACGGCCGTATGGCCCAGGATATGAAGCGTGAGATCATCGCCATCATCGGCGAGATGAAGGACCCCCGCGTGGCGGGCGGCCTTTTGACCGTGACACGTCTGGATGTGACCCCTGACCTCGATCAGGCCAAGGTCTACATCAGCGTGATGGGCCGTGAGGGCGGCCCGGAGCCAGTCGTCAAGGCGCTGAACAAGGCCTCCGGCCATGTCCGCACCGAGGTGAGCCGCCGGATGCATATCCGCAAGGCACCGCGCTTTGTTTTCGTTAAAGATGAGGGCGCAGCCTACGCTGCGCACATCAACAAACTGCTGGGAGAGCTGGACATCGAGTCCGACTCTGACGCAGAGTAAACCCTGTACCCGGTTAGAAAAGAGGAACCTATGACTCAGAATGTGGATCGCGGGACCGTGGTTTCGCGTCTGCTTGCTGCAGATGACATCCTGATCCTTTGCCACAAAAACCCTGACGGAGACACCATCGGCTCGGGCACGGCGCTCTGCCTTGCCCTGCAGCAGCTGGGCAAAAATGCGGCTGTGCTGTGCAGCGACCCGATCCCTGCCATGTACAGCTACATGCCCATCACGGTGTTTGACGGCAGCTTCCGCCCCGCCTTTGTGGTGGCGGTGGATGTGGCCGGCATCCAGCTCTTCGGGGAGCGCAACAACATTCAGGAATATGCAGAGCATGTCGATCTGTGCATCGACCACCACGGCTCCAACAGCGGCTACGCCTACGAGACACTGGTGGACGATGGCGCAGCGGCTGCGGCCGAGCTGCTGACAACGCTCATCCCCGAGATGGGCGCCAAGATCACGCCGGAGATCGCCTCCTGCCTGTACACGGGCGTGGCGACCGATACGGGGTGCTTCCGGTTCAGCAACACAACGGCGGCGACCCACCGCGCGGCGGCCGACCTGATCGAGGCCGGTGCCGATGTGGAGATGCTCAATGAACGACTGTTCGAGAGCCGCTCCCACGCCCGCATTATTGCGGAGCGCATGGCGCTGGAAAGTCTGGAGTTCTACTACGATGACCGCTGCGCCCTGATCTGCCTGACTTGGGATCAGATTCAGGCGGCCGGCGTGGCCGGCGCCGAGCTGGAGGATCTGACCAGCCTGCCCCGCACCATTGAAAGGGTGGAGGTTGGCCTGACCCTGCGCCAGCAGAAGGACGGCAGCTTCAAGATCAGCGTGCGCACCGGTCATAACACCAACGCCTGCAACATCGCCCGCCGTCTGGGCGGCGGCGGGCACCCCCGCGCAGCAGGCTGCGAGATCAGCGGCAACCCGGACAATGCCAAGCACGCGATCCTCGAGGAAGTTAAAAAGGAACTGGACCGCGCCGACGCGGAGAAAGAAGCGCAATAAAGCCTTCCCCCATTGGGGGAAGGTGGCCGCGCGAAGCAAGGCCGGATGAGGGGCGAACCTGCCCGCAACAGCCCGTAAACGGTCTGGAATGGCAGACTTGCCCCTCATCAGTCACCTTCGGTGACAGCTTCCCCCCTAGGGGGGAAGCCTTTTAAACCCTAACAACAGAAAAGGAACCCTGCTATGCAAACGCCAAACGGCATTTTGCCCGTGGATAAGCCCGCTGGCTGGACCAGCTTTGATGTGCTGGCCAAGCTGCGCGGCGCACTGGGCACACGCAAGCTGGGACATTCGGGCACACTGGACCCCATGGCCACCGGTGTGCTCGCGGTGTTTATCGGCAAGGCAACTGCGGCCGCCGACCGCCAGCTTGACCATGATAAAACCTATGAAGCAACGCTGCGTCTGGGACTGCGCACCGACACCGGGGATGTGACCGGCGAAACGCTGGAAACAGCCCCCGTCACGGTCGGCGCGCAGGAGCTGTGCGCCGTGCTGCCGCAGTTCCGTGGCGAACGGATGCAGCTGCCGCCGATGTACAGTGCGGTCAAGATCAACGGCCAGCCGCTGTACAAGGCTGCCCGCAAGGGCCAGACCGTTGAGCGCACGCCGCGCCCCATCACGATCTATGACATTGAATACCTCGGCAGCCCCGCACAGGATGAGTACACGATCCGGGTGGCCTGCTCCAAGGGCACCTACATCCGTGTGCTGGCGGAGGAGATCGGCGCCGCCCTCGGTGTACCTGCGACCCTGTCGGCACTGCGCCGCACGCAGGCGGGTGTGTTTTCTCTGGAGCAGTGCCACACGCTGCCCGAGATCCTTGCCGCCGCTGAGCGCGGCGAGCTTGCGGCCAAAGATTGGGTGCTGCCCATCGAGACCGTCTTTGCGCCGCTGCCCGCGCTGCATGTCAACGAGGGCGTGAAGGCACACCTGCTCAACGGCTGCCCTACAAGCCATTATAAGGCCGCTGACGGCCGCTACCGCGTCTATGAGGAAAGCGGGGCTTTTCTGGGGCTGGCCGGGGTCGAGGAAGGTGTGCTGAAGGTCGAAAAACTATTTTGCGAAAGGGACTGACAGCCAATGCAGATTTACCAGAGCCTGACGCCCATCCACGCCCCACAGGGCAGTGCCGTGGCACTTGGCTACTTTGACGGCGTACACTGCGGCCACCGTGCCGTGCTGGGCGCGGCTGCGGCCTGTGCCGCAGAAAAGGGCCTGACTGCCGCCGCCTTTACCTTTGAACTGCCCGACAGCAGCACCTTGAAGGGCGGGCGCATCCTCTCGCTGGCGCAAAAGCATGCCCGCATCGCGGGGCTGGGGATCGAGGAATATCAGGAGGCACCCTTTGATGCGTTCCGCAGCCTGTCACCGGAGGATTTTGTGCAGAGGGTGCTTGTTGACTGCTTTGCGGCGAGGGAACTTTTCTGCGGCGATAACTTTACCTTCGGCGCGCGGGCGGCCGGCAATGTCGAGCGGCTGCGCGAGCTGTGCAAACCGTTGGGCATCGGCGTCCATATTGTGCCGATGGCGCAGTACAACGGTCAGACAGTATCCTCGACCCGCATCCGTGCCGCGCTGGAGGAGGGCCGTCTGGCGGACGCCAACGCGATGCTCGGTGAGCCCTATGCGATCGACTGGCCTGTTGTCCACGGCAAGGGCATCGGCGGCAGCCTGCTGGGTACGCCGACGCTGAACCAGAATTATCCCGCCGCGGCGCTGCAGCCCTGCGCGGGCGTCTATCTGACCCGCATCTTTCTGGACGGGCAGTGGCGGCCTGCGGCAACCGGCATCGGCAAGCGCCCCACGGTTGACAGCAGCGCGGACGCCGCTGTGACCTGCGAGACATTCGTGCCGGACTATGCGGGGGACATCTACGGCCGGCAGCCGGTGCTGGAATTTCACAAGTATTACTGCCCGGTGCGCAAGTTCAACTCCCTTGAGGAGCTGGCGGCCCTCATCCACCGCGCAGCCGAGGAGAGCAAGACCTACTTTGCCGGGGAAAATGCGGCAAAATAATTACAAAATAAGCGGCACAGCCCTTGTATTTCTGCCGGAGCTGTGCTATACTAATCAATGTTACCGCGGCCCGGTATGGGGCGTATGCCTCAACGGTTCCAACTACCCCTTACTGCGCCGACGGCCGATATATTTTTTAGAAAGAGGTATTTACCAATGAGCCAGAAATCCGCTATCGACAAGCAGCCCATCATCGCTAAGGCAGCCATCCATGAGGGTGACACCGGTTCTCCGGAGGTTCAGGTTGCTCTGCTGACCGCTCGCATCAATCACCTGACCGAGCATCTCAAGACCAACAAGCATGACAACCACAGCCGCCGCGGCCTGTTCAAGATGGTCGGCCGCCGCCGCAATCTGCTGGCCTATCTGCAGAAGAAGGACATCAACCGTTACCGTGCCCTGATCGCTGAGCTGGGTCTGCGTAAGTAATTTTCGCAAAAACGGGCAGGGTGCATTTGCACTCTGCCTGCTTTTTTTATAAGTGCGCAGCCGCCCATTTCGCGGACGGTTGTAGGGGCGGATGCTTGCATCCGCCCGCGGGTCGATGCGAGCATCGACCCCTACACGGAAAGGGCAAGTATCCGCCCCTGCCCGTTTCCGGCAACGCACACCTGAAACCCCACTGCACTTGTATTTTACAGCCGCCCCGCCGCCATTTTGTGCAGTAAATCGAGCACCCAAGCAACAGGCTTGGCTGCTGGCTTTATTGTACAGAATCGGGGCTGGGCGCGCTGAAAGTAAATCATATCAGAAGGAGAATCCCTATGGCTTACGAATTCGCATCCAGACTGGAAACCTTCCCCAAGTACCGCAAGTTCGAGACGACCTTTGCAGGCCGCCCCTTTGTGGTCGAGACCGGCAAAATGTGCGGTCTGTCCAACGGCAGCGCGATGATCCGCTACGGCGAGACCTGCGTGCTGTGCAATGTCACGATGAGCGACAAACCGCGTGACGGCGCTGATTTCTTCCCCCTGAGCGTTGAGTTTGAGGAGAAGCTCTACGCCGCAGGGCGCATCCCCGGCAGCTTTATGCGCCGCGAGGGCCGCCCCGGCGAGCATGCCATCCTCTCTTCCCGCGTGGTCGATCGTCCTATCCGCCCGCTGTTCCCCAAGGATATGCGCAACGATGTCTGCGTGACGATGACCGTCATGAGTCAGGACCCCGACTGCTCTGCAGAGATCTCCGGCATGAACGGTGCCTCTCTGGCCATCGCTATGTCTGACATTCCGTGGAACGGCCCCATCGCCGGTGTCTTTGTCGGTCTGGTGGACGGTGAGATCGTGCTGAACCCCACCAAGGAGCAGCGCGAGCACAGCGACCTCTCCCTGACCCTTGCCGCCAGCGAGGAAAAGATCGTCATGATCGAGGCCGGTGCCAACGAGGTCGATGAGGAGACCATGATGCGCGCCATCCGTGCCGGTCATGAGGAGATCAAGAAGATGCTCGCCTTCATCAACGGTATTGTGGCCGAGATCGGCAAGCCGAAGAAGAGCTTTACCCCTGTGGAGCTGGATCATGCCCTGCTGGCCGATGTCTATGCCAAGCACCTTGACGATGTCAAGAATGCCATGAACACCGATGACAAGAATGTCCGTGATGCCGCTATGCTGCCCATCATGGACGCCATCGCTGCCGAGCATCCCGAGCTGACCGCCGCCGACCTTGACCTGATCAGCTACAAGCTGCAGAAGAAGGTCGTGCGCACTTGGCTGCTCGAGGACGGCAAGCGCGTTGACGGCCGCGGCATCAATGAGATCCGCCCGCTGGCTGCCGAGGTCGGCCTGCTGCCCCGCGTCCATGGCTCCGGCATGTTCACCCGCGGCCAGACGCAGGTGCTGACCATCTGCACCCTCGGCTCCACCAAGGATGCCCAGCTGATGGATGATCTGTCCGACACCCCGTACAAGCGCTATATCCACCACTACAACTTCCCGCCGTACTCTGTCGGCGAGGCCCGCGCACCCCGCAGCCCCGGCCGCCGCGAGATCGGCCACGGCAACCTTGCCGAGCGCGCTCTGATCCCCGTGCTGCCCGATCAGGCCGAGTTCCCCTATACCATCCGCACTGTGTCCGAGGTCCTGTCCTCCAACGGCTCCACCTCTCAGGCCTCCATCTGCGGCTCCACGCTGGCCTTGATGGACGCCGGTGTGCCCATCAAGGCACCTGTTGCCGGTATTTCCTGCGGCCTTATCACCGATGGCGACCCGCTGCACGGCGGCCGCTGGATGACGATGCTTGACATTCAGGGCGTCGAGGACTTCCACGGCGATATGGACTTTAAGGTCGGCGGCACCCGCCGCGGCATCACCGCCATCCAGATGGACATCAAGGTGGACGGCCTGACCTATGAGATCGTTGAGGAGGCACTGGAGAAGTGCCGCAAGGGCCGCCTGTATATCCTTGATGAGATCATCAAGCCGGTCATTGCTGAGCCGCGCGCCGAGCTGTCCAAGTATGCGCCCAAGATGTTCAGCATGATGATCCCGGTTGACAAGATCAAGGATGTCATCGGCAAGGGCGGCAAGGTCATTCAGGAGATGTGCGCGAACTTCAACTGCAAAATCGACATTGAGGAGGACGGCCATGTCTTTATCTCCGCTGTCGATCAGGACGATGCCAAGCGTGCGATTGCGACCATCAAGACCATTGTCGAGGACCCCGAGATCGGTGCCATCTACAAGGGCAAGGTCACCCGCCTGATGAACTTTGGTGCCTTTGTGGAGATCGCACCGGGCAAGGAAGGTCTGGTGCACATCTCCAAGCTGGACACCAAGCGTGTGGAGCGCGTGGAGGATGTGGTCGCTGTGGGCGACGCCATCGTGGTCAAGGTGACCGACATCGACCAGCAGGGCCGCATCAACCTGAGCCGCCGCGACGCCATTCTGGCACTGGAAGCCAAGCGCGCCGAGCAGGCACAGCAGCAGTAAGCGCCCGATCCAATCAGCAATCAGCAAAAAAGAGGACCCGATGCAGACGATGCATCGGGTCCTCTTTGTATAACGAGATGAAATTTATACCGTGCGGTACCGACGGTCCAACGTCCAGCCGAAGGCGAACAGCAGCAGGCCGCTCACGGCCATCACCGGCACGGGCCAGTTCAGCTGGCCGGTCTTGGGCAGGGCGGGGTTCGCCGGGCGGCCGGGCTGAGCCGGAGTATCCGTGTCGGCGGGGGTGGACGGCTCATTGGGGGCGTCCGGGGAATCCGGCGTGGCCGGGGTGCTCGGGCTGTCGGGGGAGATGGGCGTGCTGGGCGTGTCCGGCGTTTCCGGAGTCTCCGGCGTGTACGCGCCCACCTTCGGGCTGGCGTCCACATCGTAGAGCCACTGGCCGTCCTCTGCCAGCGGCAGGGAAACCAGGAAGGGGTTCACGGCCTTGTAGCCTGCGGAAGCCTTGGTCTGCGCCACGAGGTACAGGCCCAGCTCCAGGTCTTCAAAGACTGCGTTGCCGTCGTTGTCCACGGCCTGCACCGTGCCTTCCGAGCCCGGGGCCAGATAGTCCAGCAGGCGGCCTGCCAGAGAGCTGTCGCCCAGATCGTTCAGGTCGCCCAGCTCGATGCCGCAGCCGTAGAAATCGCCGCAGTATTCAAAGCGCAGGTCGCCGTTTTTGCGCTGGACTTCGGCCACGCGGTAGATGGTCAGCTCGCCGCCGCGCAGGGCCTTCTGGCTGGCTTCGTCGTACAGGCGCACCCGGATGGTGCCGGTCATGGGGTCGCCGTTGCGGTCAGTCAGCTTGATGTTGGCGCTGGTGGCAAAGGCGGGCAGTGCGCTCACCGCCAGAAGACACAGCATCAAAAGCAGGGCCGCAGCGTGCTTTTTGAACTCAGTGCGTTTCATTTCTTTCACCTCTTGAAGATTTGCGTTTGCGGGTGGAGAACAGCAGCCAAATCAGCAGTGCCAGCAGCAGCGGCAGGGCAATGATGGGCGCCGTGATGATAGGTTCGATCTTGGTGGCTTCGCTGGTGACGCGGATGTGCTTGAGCTTGTCCGGCGTCTCGATGCGTCGGCCGCGTACCAGCAGGCGGTGGGAGTTGATGCCGTAGGGGGTGCAGGTCATCAGGGTGACGTAGTCCTTGCCTTCGGTCACCTTCAGGTTATCAGTCTCGGTGGGCAGGACGATGGAGATCTGGTCCACCTCATAGGTGAGCACCCGGTCCAGCACCGTGATGGTGAAGGTGTCGCCCACTTCCAGCTGATCCAGATTGGTGAACAGCTTGGCGCTGGGCAGGCCGCGGTGAGCCGAGATGACCGCGTGGGTGCTCTCGCCGCCCACCGGCAGACTGGTGCCTTCCAGATGGCCCGCGGCCACCTGCAGCACGCCGTCGCTGGTGCCGTGGTAGATGGGCAGCTCCACGCCGATCTTTTCAATGGTGATGTAGCCCATGATGCCGGTGCCGGTCACGTCCAGCGTGCTTTCGTAGCTGGGGAAGCGGTCCGGGTGGTACAGGGCGTCCGGGTCGGCGGCGATCTGGGCGTTGAAGGCGTCTGCGGCGTCAAAATAGGCGCTGTAATCCGCGTTGGTCAGCTTGTCCACATCGGCGGCGTAGGTGGCCACCGCGCGGGACTGGTGCCGCTGGTTGACGTAGTCGCTGAGGGTGGGGTATAACATCACGGATAGACCCACGAAAAAGACGAGGATCAGGATGATTGTGCTTTTGTTCTTTTTCATGGGCTACTCCCTAATGTTATAAGGATAGGAGCCGGAGGCCTTTTGGGCCCCGCGCTCCGGTGCTGTGGGGGATAAAGGAGAAATTACTTGTTCTCCATGCGCTTCTTGGTGACCAGCAGGACGATGGCTGCCACCATCAGGCCGCCGCCGACAACGTAGAAAATGGTGGTGCCGATGCCGCCGGTGCTGGGCAGCTCAGTACCGGCCTTGTTCTCAACGCGAACAGTGTAGTCGGTAGTCGTAGCGCCATCAGCCGTAACAGTGTAAGATGCGGTGCTGCCTGTAGTAGGCAGAGTGCTGCTGATCACAACCGTAATAGGAGCGGTCAGCTTGTTGTAGCCGGTGGGAGCCTTGGTCTCCTCCAGATAGTAGGTGCCAGCGTCCAGACCCTCAAACGTGATGTTACCATTAGCAGGGGTCTTGACCTTGGCGGCTTCAGTTGCGTTGTTAGTCCAGCCGGTCAGCTTGTAAATGCTGGTGTTAGCGCCAGTTTCGTTGAACGTTGCGTACTTCTGGGTATCGCCGTCCTTCTTGTACAGCTGGAACTCAGCCTCTGCCAGCGGGGTATCCTCTTTGTCAGTGCCGAGGTTTGCAAACTTGCGCACGCCCATCCCCCAGACGTAGGTGGTGGTGGTGTGTTTAACAGTGGTTTTGTTATTATTATACTGGAGGTAAGCTTCATTGGTATTGCCAGAACCAGCAATTACTGCCTTATTGTTGACAGTTGCAGTGTAACTAATGGTGACCGCATCATTGGGCTTCAGCGTGCCATCATCAAACTTTACTTCAAAGGTGCAACCATCGCCAGGATGTGTATCCAACGTGTAGCCAGTTGTTAAATTACCAGAAGCGTTACCGTCAGAATGACGGAGAAGGGAAACCGAAACACTATTGCTGTTAAAGGTCAGACCTTCGCTCATTTTATCATGTACAACATAACCTTTGGGCTGACCATCTTTCACAACAATGTCGAGCTGGAAGTTTACCACATCGCCAATGCCAGCATTGTTAACACTTAAGAGTTGGTCACCCTCAAGAATACTCTTATCAAGGGTGGAATTGCTGTTCTTCTCTCTGATTTCTACGGTCGGGTCGGTGGTATCAATGGAGCAGAGAGCACCATTGTGCACGTCGACCAGGTCGGAAACCACCAGATACCAGCCAAGGGGCAGGTTTTCAAAGGTGATGCTGGTGCTATTGTCAGCATTGCCATGTTCACCCTCTTTGCCTTTCGCTGTAATGCTCTTCACTGCTTGGACGCTATAATCCTTAGCATATGTACCGGCACTGTTTGCAAATTTCTGAATAGCAGTGTCATTATTCTTGGGATTGCTATTGATCCAGGTAACAGCACCGGTATTTTCGTCTAACTTCAAGTCACCGGTTTGGCTGCGAACGAAGTCTTCCCAAGCTTCATTCGCCGTATAACGGTAAGAGTTGGTATCTTTGTGGTACTCCAGATTCAGAATACGGTAGATTGTATAGGTTTGTCCAGTAATAGCGTTATTGATGGTAATTTTACCCTCGCCAGTGGAAGCAGCGGCAGCGGTAGCATCACCATCAGTCGCAAACGCCGGGATCGCCATGGCACACACCATGGCAACTGCCAGCAGTGCGGCCATGAGTTTCTGAATGGTCTTTTTCATAGTGGGTGAAAGTCTCCTTTCTATTTTTTATGATTCCTCGTTGTAAAAACGGTCCTGTCTGCGGCGCAGAGAGTTTTGCGGCCGCAATGGAGGGTGCAGCTTGTTTTAATCTGCCCTCCTCTCGCGTCTGCGCTTTTGACAGAAACCACACACCAGTGCGGCAAGCACCATGGTGCCGCCCACTGCTGTATACAAAGTGGTACCGGCTCCGCCGGTAGAGGGGAGTTCGTAGCCGGGGGCTTCCTTGCTCATGTTGGTGATCTCCACGCGGTAGGTCAGGATGTATTTTTCACCTTTCTTCAGCCCGGGCAGGTCCTTGACTTCAAAGCCGTTGCCGCTGAACGTGGGCGAGTATCCGGGGATGGAGTTCCCGTCTTTGTCGGTCAGAACAAAGCTGTTCTGATCATAGCTGCCGCTCAGGCCATTGGACGCATTGGAATTGTCCAGCAGATCGTGGATGGAGTTCCCGTCTTTGTCGGTCAGAACAAAGCTGTCCTTATCATAGCTGCCGCTCAGGCAATTGGACGCATTGGAATTGTCCAGCAGATCGTGGATGGTGATCGTTTCGTTCCAGTCATCCTTGGAGGTGACGGTAAGCCTGTAATATGCATAGGTCTTACCGTTTTCTTCTGCATCGTACAGGTGCTTCTTTTCCAGATCAAGACTGGTCTTGTCGTGGACTGTAATGGTGACGCCGGTGCCGCCGGTGCCGGGGAAGGTGATGGTCCCGCCATCGCCGATCTGGCTGGTCGTTACCTCTGCCTCCAGACCAAAGGAGCCGGTGAAAGGCTGATCGGCCTGAAAATCGCTGTTGAAGGTCAGCGTCACATGGCCGTCCTTGGACACATTGAGGGTGCCGACCTGCTTTTGGTCCTGCGTGATGGGGCGGTCCGCGATGGCAGTGCTGAGGCAGATGCCTTCTGGCAGCTGATAGGTCAGGGTCCGGTCACCGTCTGCCGTGATCGTGTTGGCGGGAATGGAATAATCGTAGTTCAGCTTGAGCTTGTCTCCATCGGCCAGCTCCAAATTGCCGGTCACGGTCTGCTCATTCACCGTGACCGTGATGCCGGTGATCATGGTGTCCAGCTCCACGGGAGCTTCTTCTGCCCGGAAGCTCTCTTCCTCCTGCACGGCAGCCAGCGAGATCAGGCCGGTGAGCTGCGAGATGTCCACCTGCACGCTGTCCACCTTGCCGTTCACGTTGCCGGAGATCACGGTGAGGGTGTCGGCAGCCTCGTCCACGTCCGACACGATGCCCAGCGTCTCGGAGACGGTGGTGCGCTGTTCGGTGCGGGGCGGGTCTGCCGGGGTGTTCAGAGAGGACAGGACCGGGTCGCCGGTGTCCGCATCGCTTTCCAGAGACAATGTTTCGATCTGCGGTTCATTTTCCGCTGCGACAGTCTCGGTGACAGCGGCGTTATAGAACACGATATCGCCGGGCCGGATGCTGCGGAAGGTCGATGCACCGTCCGCAAAGCCAGCGGCATCGGCAAAGCCCGCTTCGTCCGGCATCTCCTCATCGCACAGGGCAATGGCGTCCTGCTGCGCGGCGGGGATGCTCTGGGGGTCCATCAGGTAGCCGGTGGCGCGCAGGTCGCTGCGCAGGGCCAGCACACCGGCGCGCTGCGGGATGGCAGACTGCGGGATGCCCGCGTAGTTCAGGCAGTAGGAAAGGAACATCACGTCCCATTCGCCGTAGGGGTTGCCGTACCACTCGCCGTAGCGGGTGTAGTGGCGGACGGTCACGCCGTCGTCGGCGTCCAGTTCAAAGTTTTTCTCGCTCTGCTCGTAGCCCAGCTGGCTCTGCGCCACGGCCAACAGGTCTGCGGACCAGTTGCCGCTGAGGGCGGTGTTGGTCTTTGCCAGCCAGTCGGATTCGTCTTCCACATCGGCCAGCGGGTCGGCCAGGCAGTTCACAGTGTGGTGATGCTCCTCCAGGCCGCAGGTCAGCACTTCCTCATAGCAGTCGTCGGTGTGGTAGTGGATGGGTGCCTCGATCACCGGGCTCACGACTACGGGCTTCGCGGCCACCGGCGCCTCAAACGCCGCCACAGCCGTGTAGGCCGGATTCAGCTCCTCCACCAGCTCGCCGTCTTCCAGGCCGCACACCAGTTCATAATCGGTGGTGTAGCAGCTGTCGTCGTGGACGTGCTCAAACTGTTCGCAGATCAGGCTGCCGTCCTCGGGGTCAAAGCAGTCGTCGCCATGGACGTGCTCCTCCTCGAGACAGGTCAGAGTCTTCACTTCCTGATAGCAGTCGTCGGTGTGCTCATGCGGCACATAGATGTACTCCGGTTCGGCAGAAAACAGCGCAATGCCGTCGTCTTCTGCGTCCACGCCAATGCTCTCGTCAAGCGAAGCGCTGTCATCGAAGGTGGCGTTCCAGTCCTCGGGCTGGCCTTCCTCATAACCGCAGACCAGCACTTTGGTGTAGCAGTCCGCCGTGTGCGTGTGCTCCTCCTGGTTGCACTGGTACTGCGCGGTGGCCGCAATGCCATCGCTGTGCAGCTGCCAGTTCACGAACAGCGTCGTAATCATGGCCAGCACAAGCAGCAGCGCCGTGTAGCGCCGCAGTGCTTTCCGCTGCAGACGGAACCTTTCCCGATAATCTCCCACAATGTCTTTCATTGCCCCAAAACCCTCCTAATTTAATGGATCAATGAGAAACTGGACAAGGGCCATACCCTTATAAAGACCTTGCCCACGATCTGATTTTTTTCTACGCAGCCAATGACGCTGCTGCGGCTGTCGATGGACGTTGCGCGGTGGTCGCCCAGAACGAAGTACCGGTTCTCCGGCACCTGATAGGGGAACTTGATGTCGCATTCGCCCAAGGCCAGCTCGTCCACATAGGGCTCGTCCAGCACCGTGCCGTTCACGGTGACCACGCCGTTTTCATCCAGCGAGATGATATCGCCCGGCAGGCCGATGACCCGCTTGAGCAGGAGCTTGTTCTGCCAGTAAAACCCGCACAGATCGCCGGTTTTCAGGCTGCCGCTCTTGACAAGGACGATCACGTCCTTGTCCTGCAGGGTGGGGTTCATGCTGTCGCCGGACACCTGCAGCACCGGCAGGAACAGGGTGGCCAGCAGCACCGCAACGGCTGCCACCACCACCAGCGCGTAGATCGTGCTGCGCAGCACCCGGGTGTAGCGGGAGCGGTAGGCCAGCCGCTCCCGTTCGGCCTTCACTTCCTCGGTGGAAGGAATGGCCGCGAATTTGATGTCGTGCTCTTTCATGTTGTGTGCTGACCCTCCGGCAGAAAGTCGATCTTCTGGTAGTTGTCCAGCACCTCGCTGGCACGGCGGTCGAACTCGGCCCAGCGCGCCCGGACCTCCTGCTCGGCCTTGGCGACCATCGCCTTGCAGTCGGCTTCGGTCTGTGCACGCTTGCGCTCGGCCTCGTCGGTCATGGCCCGGCAGGCTTCTTCGGTCTGCCGCTTCATGGCCTCGGCCTGTTCGCGGGCCTGCGCCAGGGTCAACTGCGCGTCAGCCGGGCCGTCCGCCGCAGCGGCTGCGCGGACCGATGCAAGATATTCGTCCGCTGCGGCCTGTGCCGCCTCGAAGACTTTATTCAGTTCCAGTGCCGCCTGCGCGATGGAACCGGCGTTCTGGATGTGGAGCTGCCGGTCCTCCAGCTGCGCGGTCAGCGCCGCGTTTTCGGCTTTGAGCTGGTCTTCACTCTGCTTGAGCGCAAAGATGATCTCGACCAGCTCGGTGCGGCTCATGTGCCGCAGCTCACGATCTGGCATAGTGATGTGTCTCCCTGTGATTCTTCGGCACGGCATCTGCACTGCAAAAACCGGTTTTTGCGGCACCGGATAGATACATGGATTTTTAGGTCGCCTGCCGGAAGAACTGATATATCAATTTGTGACCTGCCTTCGCAGATTTAGACTTGTCGTATCAAATCATATGATAGCACAAAAGAAAGTATTTGTATAGGAAAAATCCATATATTTTACATCATTTAATCGAAAAAGATATACTTTTATCGAAAAAAGCGGAAACGCTCATGCCGTTTGTAAAATATGTACAAAACGGGCAGCCGAACGGCAGCGGGCAACAAAAAAGAGCCGCCCCCGGCTGGGGACAGCTCTCAGAGAATGCTTATGAAAAGAGCAGGCTTAGGCCTTTGCGAAGCCCTTCAGCAGATCGTTCAGGCTCAGGAAGGACTGATAGATCACGTTGACGTTGTTGATGATGGAGCTTGCGCCGGAGAAGATGCGGGCGATGTAGTTGAACACCTTACCAACTTTCAGGAAGCTGTTGTAAGCGTCGCTGGCACCACCGTCCAGGTAGACCATTTCTTCTTCATCAACGACAGCGTAAGAAGCGGGCAGTTTCATAGTAGACATAGTAGTATCCCTTTCCATTTTTAAAAATTAAAATTAAATTTTAAGAGCAGCTGTGGGTGAGATCAGAGCAGCGAAGCGATGGCCAGCGTGCCGAACAGCACACCTGCCACAACAAAGCCGCCCAGATGATCCAGGATCTCCGGGCTCTGCACAGGCTCGGTGGGAGCAGCAGGCGTCGTGGCCGAGGAGACATTCTTGACCGTCCAGTGTGCATACACGGTGGTGTCACCGGTGAACACGGTGGAGGTGCTGATCTTGGTGCCGCCGACAGGCTCCGTGTACCAGCCGTCGAAGGTGTAGCCTTCCAGCGTGGGCTGCTCGGGCAGAGCCGAGAGCTTGCCGCTCAGGTTGGTGGTGACGACCACCACAGAGGTGGTGCCGCCCATGGCGTCCAGACCGATGGTGTAGATCTCTGCTTCCTTTGCGTCCGCAGCAAAGGCGGCGGGCACGGCGCTGCACAGCAGCACAACGGCCAGCAGACTGACCAACAGCGTTTTCAGAACCTTTTTCATAAAATTCCTCGCTTTCCTGACAGAATCGGGCATGGAACCAGCGGTTCCAGAACAGACCTCTGCGTCCCGCAACGAAAGCAGACGGATCAGCCGGGGAAGGGAGGTTTATTCAATCTATTTTTACCATACGATACGCAACAAAAGAGCAACAAAATGGGCCGTTTTTCCATAGGAACACAAAAAAATCTTCATTTTTTTCTTAAATTTTTTCAAAAAAGTGTAAAGAGCAATTTGCCCTGGAAAAATAGAAGGAAAAACCGGAAAAACCGGGAAAATTCATCTCCCGGAATAAGGAAAAGTGCACACGGATTCAGAAAAAATCCTGCTCCGTTTTCACAGGGCAGGAGGTAACTTTATTTGACGACTGTATTTTTAATATCCAAGTTTTTCGTGGACGGCCTGCGTAATAAGGTTGGCTCTATATTGTGTTCCATCCAGCTCGTTTACTTCCATAAAAACGCTTCCCCAAAGCATATAGCTGCTAACCGTGTTTCCGCCAAATCCGTTTTGTGCAGATACGGTAAACATCCATCTGCTGTTGGCACCTGTTCCTAAATGTGCATACCCGCGAACACCTGTAAATCTTACAGATTCAGGGTTCTTGAAGTTGTTCATATAGGGAAGCACATCATTCACAAAGGCTTTTTCGTCAGCTGTCAGCTGCTGCCATACACTCATAGGCGTAACTTCGACAGAATATTGGGAACTTACACCATTTTCGGCCGTTGCAATAATAATGGTTTTTCCTTCGGATTTGGCTTCCACTTCGCCTTTGTCATTAACAATTGCTACGGACTCATCTGCAGAGGTCCAAGTAATACCATAGTCGCTGGCATCTGTATAAGTGTGGTGACAGATTTTACACTCACTCCCGGTATGTACCCAATCCGTAGGAACAACAAGCGCCAAAAAGATAATAATAGCTATTGCAATCAGGCATCCTTTTCCGGGGCTTTTCTTCTTTGCTTCCACGCTTTCCTCCTTGAAATCCTTATATTGGTGCTCAGCGAATTTTGATAGTCACCTTCTTTATATTGATATGGTTATAGTATGATTGTACACTTCGCCTGACCGAATGCCAACAAAACTATACAGATTTGGATAATTTAATATCAAAGACTGTATAGTAAAGTAGATGCAGGAAGGTGAGCAACATGATTTCTGACAACATCAAGCGTCTTCGGGAGAATGCAGGGCTCTCACAAGCTGCCCTTGCTCGTAAGCTGGGCGTTACTCGCGCCAGTGTCAACGCTTGGGAAATGGAGCTTTCTGCACCGACTGCACAATACTTGATAGCTCTTGCACAGCTGTTTCACACGACCACGGATGATATTTTAGGGCTTGAATCACAGGAACAGATCGTGCTGCGCGGCATGAACGAACAGGAAAAGCGGCTGGTGTATGATTTGATTTCTTATATCACGGAGCGAAAAGAAGAAGAATAAGACAAAAAGGCTACTGCATCAGCGTGACACTGGATGCGGTAGCCTTATGATAAGGTGACCATTTGGGCAGAATTTAGAGCGAATCGTCTTGACACAATGCAGATGTTCAGTTAAAATAGCATAGTAATCTTTTGAAAGCACGCATGATTCCTGCTAAATTTGAAATTATAAGGTGACCAATAAGGCTACCGAATGATTCAAAGCCAAGAAAAAGAATGATACTGCGCCATCGCCAAGCGGTAAGGCAGGGGACTTTGACTCCCCCATCGTAGGTTCG
>OGJH01001485.1_pt1 | contig 19450 bp, 17 predicted proteins | sample 1572021 | NCBI WGS metagenome assembly OGJH01 (sample SAMEA2582098, study PRJEB24529) | metagenome | biome: Human gut stool | place: China | collected 2011
CGGATTCTCTTGTACTGACCGAACATGAAGCCGATCTCTCTTGCGCCTGTTCCGATATCACCGGCAGGAACATCAACATCTGCTCCGATATATTTAGAAAGCTCTGTCATGAAGCTCTGGCAGAATGCCATAATCTCTCTGTCTGATTTGCCCTTAGGATCAAAATCAGAACCACCTTTACCACCACCGATTGGAAGTGTTGTAAGAGAGTTCTTGAAGATCTGCTCAAATCCTAAGAATTTGATGATTCCAAGGTTTACTGAAGGGTGAAGTCTGAGACCTCCCTTGTAAGGTCCGATTGCGTTATTGAACTGTACACGGAAACCTCTGTTTACCTGTACCTGACCATTGTCATCTACCCATGGTACTCTGAACATGATCTGACGATCCGGCTCTGTGATTCTCTCGAGGATAGCGTTCTTTCTGTAAAGCTCCTCATTTGCCTCGATTACAGGTCTTAAAGAATCAAGTACCTCTGTTACTGCCTGTAAGAATTCAGGCTGTTCAGCGTTTTTCTTCTGTACTACTGCGAGTACTTCGTCAACATAGCTCATTTTTATATCTCCTTTACAAAATTATTTTTCACATCAACAAGTTTATTTTATATAAATCTATTGCTATAATCAAGTAATTTTTGAAGGTTTTATATAAAAAAAATTCATTTTATTTATTATCTTCATTTATATTATCCCAGTTTTGGTACTGATTCTCCTCATCATCGGAATATACCACCTTGAAATAATCAGAGAGTTTTGCAAGTGAAGTTATAAGAACTTTCATTTCGTCATCCGAAAGACCGTCCTTTATATGCTCTATCATATGACGGTGAAACTGCTCATGATGATAGTATGCACTCTTTCCCTTGTCGGTGAGTGAGAGCTTTACCACACGCTTATCCTCCTCACTGCGGATACGGTTCACGTATCCCTTGCGGGTGAGACCATCTATTGCCTTTGTCAGTGTGCCCAGTGTGATAGACATAAGCTTGGCTACGGTGCCGGAGCGCTTTGGCTCATCGACTCCTATTGCCTCTATTATATGCATATCGTTGATAGAAATATCAGAAAATTCGTCTGTTATCAGACATCTGCCCTCTATCTCTGTCAAATCCTTGAACAGACACACCAATAATTCATTTAAAGTTTCATCTGCCGTCATAAATACCTCTTTCTATTGCCACTCTATGGCGCAGGCTCCCCATGTAAGTCCTGCTCCAAAGCCTGATAAAATTATTTTTTCCTCATGCTTTATCATACCATCTTTGCGGACTTTATCAAGCAAAATCGGCACACTTGCCGCAGAAATATTTCCACACTGCTGTAAATTGGTCGGAAATTTGTCCATAGGCTGCTTAAGCCTCTTGGCAACCGACTCAATAATACGGATATTGGCCTGATGCAGCACATAGACATCCACATCATCTGCGCTCCAGCCGATTTCATCAAGCAGCTCATTTATAGCCTTTGGCACTGTCTTTACCGCAAACTTGTATACAACAGGACCGTCCATGGTGACATATCCACCGAGTGCAGACTGCTTTCCATTGTCGGTAAACGGATTGACTACGGGACGGTTGTCTCCGTCAAGCGCCTCACCGCCTTTTCCGTCCGAGCCCTGTACAAAGCCCTTGAATGCATCGCCCTCGTCTGTCACAACCGCTGCTCCTGCTCCATCTCCGAAGAGTACACAGGTGCTTCTGTCATTCCAATCCATTATTTTTGAAAGAACCTCTGCTCCCACTACGACTGCCTTGTGAAATCTGCCGGTCTTAAAATACGCATCTGCTGTGGCAAGCCCGAATAAAAAGCCTGAGCATGCGGCATTTATGTCAAATGCCACTGCACCTTCGGCACCTATCTCAGCCTGAATCTGACATGCGAGCGATGGAACGATTTTGTCTGTGGATACGCTTGCCGCTATTATCAGGTCTATCTCACTTCCGTCAATCCCCGCATCCTGCAGCGCACTTTTTACTGCATCACAGGCAAGTGAGGTGGTTGTCTCAGTAGTTGCAATGTGTCTGTTTCTTATTCCTGTACGCGAGCTGATCCACTCGTCAGATGTGTCCATTATGGCTGCCAGGTCATCGTTTGAGACCACTCTCTGTGGCAGGCAGCTTCCTGTTCCAACTATCTTCATAGAATTTCCTTTCCGGGACTAGAACTTGCGGAAACGCTTGTATCTTTCCTCCATGAGCTGGTCCTTTGTCAATTTGCTTTCTTTTTCCAAGAATTTCTTCATGTTGCCCTTCATGTAGTTTCCGATTGATGAAAGGGCATCCTCGTCGGCTCCGCCAAACTCAGGTATTATATCATCCACGACATCAAGCTCCTTTAAGTCGTGCGCTGTAATCTTCATTACCTCTGCGGCTTCCTTTGCACGCTTTCCGTCCTTCCAGAGGATAGATGCAAAGCCTTCTGGCGAGAGGATTGAGTATGTGGCATTTTCCATCATCCACACTTCATTTCCTACAGAAAGAGCTAAAGCTCCGCCGCTTCCGCCTTCTCCTATCATGAGACAAAGGATTGGCACCTTGATGCCGCTCATCTCATAAAGGTTTCTTGCGATTGCCTCACCCTGTCCGTTTTCCTCTGCTTCCATTCCCGGATAAGCTCCTGATGTATTGACAAAGGTTATGATCGGACGGTTGAATTTCTCTGCCTGTTTCATGAGGCGCAGTGCCTTGCGGTAGCCCTCAGGTGATGGCATACCATAGTTTCTCTTTGCACAATCCTCAAGATCCTTTCCCTTGTGGACACCGATAACTGTGACAGGCTGGCCGTCTAAATATGCAATTCCGCCTACTATAGCCGGGTCATCGCGGAAATATCTGTCTCCGTGCAGCTCCATAAACTCATCAAAGATATAGTCCATATAGTCAACCGATGCAAGTCTCTTAATCTGTCTTGCGGCGCTGACCTTATCCCATACCTTAAATGGCTTAGCCTTGACCTCACGCTCCTTCATAAGCTCAGTCGGCTCGTAATTGTCGTCTGAGTGAAGCGGGTCAAAGTTGGCATAGCCTGTTGTAGGTCTGTGAGCACGTAAAATCTTGTAAAGGGTCTTCTTTAAATCCTCACGCTCAACTATCATATCCACAAAGCCATGCTCAAGCTGAAACTCTGCTCTCTGGAAGCCCTCAGGGAGCTTCTGTCCGATGGTCTGCTCGATAACACGAGGACCTGCAAAGCCGATAAGTGCCTTTGGCTCTGCAAGAATAATGTCTCCAAGCATTGCAAAGCTGGCTGTCACACCACCTGTTGTAGGATCTGTGAGTACAGGCACATATAAAAGTCCTGCCTCTGAATGACGCTTTGCTGCGGCTGAGGTCTTTGCCATCTGCATCAGCGAAATGATACCCTCCTGCATTCTGGCACCGCCTGAACAGCAGAATAATATAACCGGAAGTCTTTCCTCTGTGGCACGCTCAAATGCGCTTGTGATTTTCTCACCAACCACATGACCCATGCTTCCCATCATAAATCTTGAATCAATTACACCAAGCACTGTCTCCTCGCCGTAAATCTTTGTCTTACCGATGACAATGCCCTCAGAAAGTCCTGTTTTCTCCTGAGTCTTTGCAATTTTCTCCTCATACTCAGGGAAATTGAGAGGATTTCCTGTTGTAAGCTCTGTAAACCATGGCTCAAATGCTTCCTTGTCTGAAACCATTCTAATTCTGTTTTTAGCACGCACACGGAAATAATAATTACACTCATAGCAGACGTATTTGTGCTGTTTTACAACTGATTTGAGCACAGTCTTGCCACACTTGGGACAAACGATTGTCTCAGGGGCATCCTCTTTTGTTTCCTGTGCTGCACCGACATTTTTGCCATCTGCGGCTGTTTTTGCGCTCTCAGCGTTCTTGGCTAAAGTCTCTTCAGCCTCTATATTTTTATCTTTCTTCTTGAATAACTTCATCATGTCTCCTTATGCAATTAACCTATTGCAAATGTAAGCTCCGCCATACAGGCAACCTTGCCGTTTACCCTGGCAACAGCCTTGCCCACACCGATAGGACCCTTAACCTTTATAATCTCAGTGGTCAGCTCCAGCGTATCTCCCGGAACCACCTTCTGCTTGAACTTGGCATTATTGATGCCTGCAAAATATGCAGTCTTGCCCTTCCACTCATCCTGACAAAGAATGGCAACTGCACCGGTCTGCGCCAAAGCCTCAATAATAAGCACTCCCGGCATCACCGGATTCCCCGGAAAATGTCCCATAAAATGTGGCTCATTCATAGTCACATTCTTCTTGGCCACACACTTTACGCCCGGCTGCAGCTCCTCAACCGTATCAATGAGAAGAAACGGACTGCGGTGCGGCAGAACATCCATGATCTGCTGCGTATTCATAATTGACATATACATCTATCCTTTCTCAACTTATTGTAAACTATTTACATTCTTCGAGCTCCACAAAGTGGAGCAATGAAGCACAAAGTATTCCATAAACCTAAACTGCGCACATGCTTCGCGCTCAACAAAGTGGAGCCGGGAAGCGCACAGTGTGTTCTGAATGAAAAATATGAACTGTCACGGCGTTCCATCCGCTCCAATAGCATGAAGTGCTAACACCATATCACAGCCTGTCCGTGCAAAATGCCGTGACTGACTTCATATTTTTCACGAGGAATATACTGTGTGCTCCACCGGACCTCACAACCTGAATGCGCGAAGCCACTAAAAAAGCAGAAGCAATTTATTTATAAGCCTTGAGCAGAATACTTGCATTATGTCCACCGAATCCCAGTGAATTGCTAAGTGCATACTCAACAGGCTCCTCATAGCTGTCCTTGCAGTAGTTGAGATCAATCTCCTCATCAGGAGTCTCATAGCCGACAGTCTTATGTATAAATCCGTCCTGGATTTCCTTCACACATGTGATAAACTCAACAGCTCCTGCTGCTCCGAGCAGATGTCCTATCATAGACTTTGTTGAATTGATTTTAAGATTTGCCGCATCATCACCAAACGCAAGCTTGATTGCTCTTGTCTCAAAAAGGTCATTGTGATGTGTGCCTGTTCCGTGTGCATTGATGTATTTTACATCTGCCGGTGTGACACCTGCATCGCTCATGGCGTTGGTCATGGCTCTTGCTGCACCTGCTCCATCCTCCTGTGGAGATGTGATGTGATATGCATCCGATGAGCAGCCGTATCCGACTACCTCTGCATAAATTTTTGCGCCTCTTGCCTTTGCATGCTCAAGCTCCTCAAGGATAACTACTCCTGCGCCCTCGCCCATTACAAAGCCGCTTCTGTTCTTGTCAAACGGAAGTGAGCACTTTGCCGGATCATCTACTGTAGAAAGCGCTGTGAGCGCTGTAAATCCTGCGATTCCGATAGGACATACACTGCCCTCTGTACCACCGGCTACCATCACGTCAGCCTCACCGTACTGGATGCTTCTGTATGCCTCACCGATTGTGTTTGTTCCTGTAGCGCAGGCTGTTACATCATTGATGCTCTTTCCCTTGAGGCCGAACTGGATAGAAACATTTCCTGCTGCCATATTACAGATCATAAGCGGAACAAGCAGAGGATTGACTCTGTTTGGTCCCTTTTCGTATAGCTTTTGTGTCTCGCGCTCCATAGCCTGAAGACTTCCGACACCTGAACCGATGGCGCATCCAACCATGTATGGATCTTCCTTTTCGATATCAAGTCCACTGTCATCAATTGCCTGCTTTGCTGCAGCTACTGCGTACTGCGAGAATGGCTCCATTCTCTTTGCAGCCTTTCTATCCATGAAATCCTGTGGATTAAAATCCTTAAGCTCTGCAGCAATGTGACATTTATAATCTGTTGTGTCAAATTTTGTGATGTGGTCAAATCCGATTTTTCCGGCCTTTACCGATGCCCAGAAATCGTCCACACTATTTCCGATTGGTGTTACTGCTCCAAGTCCTGTTACAACTACTCTTCTACTCATATTGCCATTCCTCCGTCAACAGACAGCACCTGGCCTGTGATGTAGCCTGCTGCATCTGATGCTAAAAATAATACTGCGTTTGCGATATCCTTTGTGTTTCCCGGTCTGCCAAGCGGAATCTGTGATAAAAGATTCTCCTTTGCCGCATCGGCAAGCACATCTGTCATCTCTGTCTCTACAAAGCCCGGTGCCACTGCATTTACTGTGATTCCCCGGCTGGCAAGCTCTCTGGCTACAGCCTTTGTGAGTCCTATGACTCCTGCCTTGCTGGCGCTGTAGTTGGCCTGTCCTGCATTTCCGAGTATGCCGGAAACTGATGAAATATTGATAATTCTTCCTGATTTCTGCTTCAAGAAATAGCGTGACATATGACGGATTGTGTTGAACGCACCCTTAAGGTTTGTGTCGAGCACTGCGTCATAGTCTGCCTCGCTCATCTTCATGATGAGGCCGTCTCTTGTGATTCCTGCGTTGTTTACGAGGATATCTATGTGCTTGTACTCCTTGATGAGCGCTGTTATCATATTCTGGCACTCGTCAAAATCAGATACATTGCACTGATAAGAAACTGCATCACCGCCTGCTGCCTTTATCTCTGCAACAACGGCATCTGCCTTTTCCTTTGAACCATTATAATTTACTATTACAAAGGCATGTGCTGCGGCAAGTGTAAGAGCTATCTGTCTTCCAATTCCGCGGCTTGCGCCTGTAACCAGGGCATTTTTACCTGTTAACATACTTTTCAAAATCCTCCAGTTTGTCTATGTTTACGACTTTTACGTCTCTATTTATCTTTCTCATAAATCCGCTGAGTGATCGTCCCGGTCCGATTTCCACGAACTCATCTGCACCGTCTGCGATAAGGCGCTCGATGGTCTGCTGCCAGCGCACTGACGATGAAACCTGCTTTTTCAGATAATCCTTGACATCTGCCGGTGACTTCACATAGTCTGCTGTGACATTTGTGATATATGGCACCTTGATATCGTGGATTTCCACACTCTCAAGTGCATCTGCGAGCTTTTCTCCTGCGCCCTTAAGCATTGCTGAATGGAAAGGTCCGCTGACCTTGAGCGGTACGCATCTCTTGGCGCCTGTCTCGCTGCATGCTGCTGCGGCGGCATCTACTGCTGCCTTTTCTCCTGTGATAACAATCTGTCCCGGGCAGTTATAGTTGGCTACCGATACCACTGAATTTGTCTCATCTGCTGTCTTTTTGCAGATATCCTCAATGACCTGCGGATCAAGTCCTAAAACCGCTGTCATGGCTCCTCCTGTAGGAACTGCCTCCTGCATGTAGATTCCTCTTTTTCTGACAACTGCGAATGCATCTGCCATAGTCATGGCTCCTGATGCGATAAGAGCACCATATTCCCCAAGGCTTAAGCCGGCTGTCACATCCGGGGTTATTCCCTTGTCGATGATTGCCTGATATATAGCTGCCTCAACTGCAAGCATACATATCTGGGTGTACTCTGTAATATTCAGCTTGTCATTTTCCTCAAAGCAAAGTGCCGGAATATCCAAGCCTGTCTGTTCACTGGCAAGGTCGATTACTGCCTTTGCATTTGGCATTGTATCGTAAAACTCCTTACCCATTCCTATATACTGTGAGCCCTGTCCGGGAAACATAAATACTCTCTTACCCATTTTCGGTTTCTCCTTATTTCTGGCAGGATACCGTAAGCTGCTCTTTGCAGGCTACCCGGTATCCTTAAATTTGCATGTAAAAGTGAATACTGTCTATTTGTTCAGTCCCACTACATCCTCAATGATTTCTTTGCAGGTTTCCTCTTTCTTTACGAGGCCTGCGCTCTGACCTGCCATGACGCTGCCATATACGGTATCTCCGTCTACAACTGCTTTTCTAAGTGCGCCAAGTGTCATTTTTTCGAGCTCTTCAAATGGAGCTCCTTCCTTTTCCAGCTTGAGATATTGTCTGGTCATCTTGTTTCTGAGCACTCTGATTGGATGGCCTGTGCTCATTCCTGTAACCTCGGAATCTATATCCTTGGCCTTAATGACCTTCTGCTTATAGTTTTCATGTACTATCGATTCTTTTGCGGTGACAAAGCGTGTACCCATCTGGACTGCCTCTGCACCGAGTGCAAATGCTGCATTGAAGCCTCTGTTGTCTGCAATTCCGCCTGCTGCGATAACAGGGATGCTCACTGCATCAACAACCTGTGGCACAAGTGTCATGGTAGTCTGTGCTCCGATATGCCCGCCTGACTCCATTCCCTCGGCGATTACTGCACCTGCCCCGCCTCTCTCCATGAGCTTTGCAAGTGCTACGCTTGCAACTACAGGGATTACGATGACGCCTGCTTCTTTCCACATGTCCATGTACTTTGCAGGATTTCCTGCGCCGGTGGTGACTACCTTTACCTTTTCCTCGGCGATGATTTTTGCTATCTCATCAGCCTCCGGATTCATAAGCATGAGGTTGACTCCGAACGGCTTATCCGTCTCCTTCTTTGTAGCGACTATCTGCTCCTTTACCCATGAGGCCGGGGCTCCGCCTGCTCCGATGATGCCAAGTCCGCCTGCATTGGACACAGCGCTGGCAAGCTCATGGGTTGCTACCCATGCCATGCCACCCTGAATGACCGGATATTTGATTCCAAGAAGCTTTGTTATTCTTGTCTCCATGTCTTTTAAGCCTCTACACCTTTGTTCTTAAGATACTCAATGATGTCGTTTACTGTTGCAATTTTCTCTAAATCCTCTGAAGGGATTTCTACTCCGTACTCCTCCTCGAGTGCCATTACAAGCTCGAAAAGATCTAATGAATCTGCCTCAAGATCCTCCTTGAAGTTTGACTCTAATTTGATATCATCCTCGTCGATTCCTAACTGATCTGCTACGATTTCCTTGATTTTCTCCAACATATTTCTGTTCTCCTTTTTCTGTGTTTATTTTCGATTTTGTGTGCTGGTATATTTGCACTAGTTTGCATGTCAAATATTTTCATCATCAAATCATTTGACAGTGAAAGTATATCACATTTTAAATAGTTGTCAAGTCAAAGTATTTTTATTTTTCATTTTTATATGGTACGGGAGCAGGCGGGCAGAAAATTACCCATCCAAAACGTTTCCTACCAGCAGCCAAGAGGCTGTAAGAATTGTAAGTCATGTTTTCTATGCCTGACGCAGCCGGCTTTTACGCGCCGTCCTTGGCGCGGTAACGCCTCGCCCGTGCTTCCATGCACGTGCGCTACTGTGTACCTATTACAATTCCAACAGCCTCTAAGCAGCTTCGTACAAACTCATTGGATGGGTAATTTTCTGCCCGCCTGCTCCCTTACACTGTGACAATAATATACAATAAAAAACAGACTGTAATTATGAGTGGTCAGCTCAATTTTACAGTCTGCTCTATATTAATCTCTCAAACACCCAACCGGCACAACCCGAACTCCTGACTCCGTGGTATATGCCATGGTTGCATTTGCGCAAATCACAATCAGTGCCGATGGTTCTTTATATACATCACGTGGATGTTTTTCTTTTTCCAATGCTTTCTCATTATATTTTAAGATAATATCCTTGAATCGCAGCAAGGATTTTTCCGCTTCCGGAATCTTGTTCACTCCGGTTTTTATTTCAATAAGCGCATAACGGCCGTCCTCCAACTGATAGACTGCATCTGCTTCTACGCCCATATCATCTGTATAATGCATCACTCTGGCATTGTGCTTTTCAGCAAATACAAGTAAATCTCTAAGCACCATATTTTCAAATACATGCCCAAATAGATCCAAATCGTTGATAAAATAGTCCGGATTAACACCAAGCGCAGCCAATCCTATAGAGGGATCAACAAATATATGCTTTTTGGCAGCTCTGATAGCTGTTTTCGAACGCAAATGCGGTGTCCAGGCATCTATATCCTTTACAACATATAATAGCTCCAGAGCATCTATATATGAAGAAAGCGTTACATCTGTAACATTCTGTGTGGCTTTTACATCTGAAAATATATTCTTGCGTTTTGCTGTAGTAGCCATATTTCTGGCATACGACCAAAGTAGTGTCCTTGCCCATTCCGGATTTCTGTTTACTCCATCAATCGCTGATATGTCCTTCTGATAAATCTGCCTGTAATAATCCTTAGCTATTTCAAGCTTTGCACTGTCCTTTGAAAGTGCCATGCATCTCGGCCATCCACCTCTACAGACCGCAAAAAACAAATCCTCAAGCTTTATATCTGTGGTAAGTCCATCAATATCATATGCTTCATCTTCTAATAATTTAAACAACGATATGCTTCCGTTTGATTCTCCTGTCTCAAACAAAGTCATAGGGTACATCGTAACCTCTGTTATTCGTCCTGTACCTGTATGGGGTGTATTAATCTTCTTACTTGATGAGCCTGTCAGATAAAACTCTCCTACACTCTCCGGATTGTCATCGCACGCTTTTCTTATTGTTCCCCATATCTTTGGGGCATCCTGCCACTCGTCAAACAGTATTGGCTTAGGATTCTTTAAAAAGAGCTTAGGTGCAGTTTCTGCTACTGCAAGATACCCCTCTCTCTTGTCTTCATCCTGAAATTCAATAACAGTTTTACATCGTTCTCTTGCTGTTCTTGTCTTTCCACATCCTTTTGGTCCTGTGATGCTCACTGCATTAAATGCCTCTGTTTTTCTATCTATCACATCATCAACAATTCTGCTTATATATTCCATAAATATCTGCTCCTTTCATGGTTATTATACCATTTAATTCACAGATTATACAAGGTTATTTTATGTTTTTCGAGTGTTTTGTTTTGTATTTTTCTAATGTTTTATTTTATATTTTTCGAGTGTTTTATTTTACTTTTTTCGAATACTAAAAAAAGCAGGACAAGTATTTCTACCTATTCTGCTCATTTTTACATAATTTAATTGTTTAGATATAGATTATCTACCGGCTGTTCGCCATCTGTTTCACATAGTCGAGTGCCTTCTTAACCGATGGGATTGATATCACTATGATTGTGATAATTCCTTCTGCAGCAAGGTATGAACCATTGTAGGTCACTGAATATATGAGCGCATCTATCGTCTTGTTTCCTATCGTGACAGGTGCGTATGCTGCAAAAAACACAACTCCCGACAGCACTGCAAAAAAAATCTACTGGGCAGCTCCGCCTCCGGTGGTACCACCGGTAGCTCCACCTGTGCTGTCCCCGGTGTTTCCACCTGTATTACCACCGGTGTTATCTCCTGTATTTCCACCTGTTGTACCGCCTGTGTTGCCACCGTTATTTTCTCCGGTATTTCCGCCTGTGTTGCCACCTGTCGTATCGCCGGTAGTACCACTCGTATTTCCGCCATTGCCGCCATTTGTTCCCTGACTGTTATTTTCACCCGGTGTAGTCGTGGTGGTTCCCTGAGTATTATTCGGGTTTGTTGTGGTCTTATCCGGTGTTGTAGTTCCTGCATCAGGTGTGGTCACAGTCTGATCTGTAGGATTAATCTGCGTCTGGTCATCGGCAGGTGTATCCTGGCTGTCCTGATAATCATCCGATATTTGGGCATATGGCAGGAAATCTATTGGTGTAAGGTCAGCGTGTATCTGATCCATGTAGTTCTTCCATATTTCTGCCGGGTAAGAGCTTCCTGTCAGTTTTTTGACTGTCTCAGGCATATCGCAGCCTACCCATACACATGTGGTGTAGTATCTGGTAAAGCCACAGAACCAGCCATCCTTCTTATCGTTTGTGGTTCCGGTTTTGCCGGCGCAAGGCATACCATTGTCCAGATTAGCGCTACGTCCGGTTCCTGATTTCATAACATCTGTCATGACATCTGTCATCATACGTGATGCTGTCTCTGTATATATGACGGTATCCTTCTGCGATGATGTATATATGATATTGTTGTCAGAATCCACAATCGACTTAATACATGTCGGATTCCTGTACATTCCATCGTTCTCAAGTGTTGAATATGCAGATGCCATCTCCAGTGTGGATACACCTGTTGTAAAACCTCCAAGTGCTGTTGCTGTGACATAGTCATCCTTTACAATATTGGTAAAATTCATATCCTTGAGATACTGTAAGCCTACCTTTGGCGTGAGCTCATCATATAACTGCCATGCTACAGTATTCAGTGACTTTTGAACGGCAAACCTGATAGTCACATCACCGTAATATGAATCACCCGAGTTAGACGGTCCTCCATCAAACTTGTGGTCATTTACGATGGTATCCGGTGTCTTACCACGCTCAAATGATGGTGTATACACAATGAGCGGCTTGATTGAGCTTCCCGGCTGACGATGGCTTTGGAAAGCACGGTTTAGCGTATGACTGACCGCATCCTGGCTTCGTCCACCAACTATTGCAACCACCTCGCCTGTGTCGTTGTCTATACAGGTTGCAGCACTCTGCAGCTTAAATGTGCCATCATCAGTCGTGTCTGTAAAGTCCAAAAGCGTCAGGTCAATTGAATCCTGAAGCTGCTGCTGCATAGTCAGATCAATTGATGTATAAATCTTGTAACCGTCTGAGTAGAGCTTTTTCTGACAATATGAATACATCTCATCATATGAAGCATCATACTCCTTTTCTTCCTCGTCCGAATCAAAGTAATACTTGAACTTGAAGCCCTCATTCTCCATGAGCGCCCTCGTAGCGCAGTAATATGCATAGGTATCCACATAATTGTACTTGACCGTGTCATCCTTCTCAGGCATATTGAGGGTTATCTCCTCGTTTATAGCGGCCTCATATTCCTGTTGTGTGATTTTGCCGTCTTCCTTTAGATTTTTCAATATGAGATTGCGACGTGTCAGTGTATGCTCCTTGTTGTTTATCGGGTCATAGTATGTCGGACTGTTCGGAATCGCACACAAAAAGGCAGTCTGCGACAAATCAAGATCTGCCAGCTCACAGTTGAAATAGCCATGGCACGCTGCCTGAATACCATAATATCCGTTCATGAAATAGACATTATTCAGGTAGAACTCCATAATATCGTTCTTGGAATATTTCTTTTCCAGCTCCATCGCTATGAACATTTCCTTGACTTTTCGCTGCCAGTTCTTGTTCGTATCCAGGTAAATATTTCGGGCGAGCTGCATCGTGATGGTACTGCCACCCTGGGTAATTCTCTTGTTTTTTATAATTGACTTTGCGGCACGCACTATTGCCTTTAGGTCCACACCATTGTGCTTGTAGAACTTCTTGTCCTCGATACTGACCATACAGTTTACGAAGTTCTGCGGTATATCCTCATACTTCACATAGTCAGCCTTTTTGGTAGTGGCCGTCTCGGATATCTCATCACCGTTTGTATCGTAGAGTGTACTCGTCCGCGCCGGTAAAAATGTGTTTTTGTCAGATTTCTGCACGAGCTCTACTGCCTCTGAGTGAAGCTTCGCCACCTTGTCAGCATAGCCGCCAAAGTAGTAAAAGCATAATCCACCGAGAATCAGTACCATCAGGAAAATCTGAAGCTTTATGAAAAACCAGAAAACGCGATGCTGCTTTTTCTTCTTTGTCTTTTTCTGTTTTGCCATCTCTAAATGTTACCTCCAAACTATCGGTATACCATTGTATATCGGCATACTTTATAGATAATTGACAACTATATCCAATATGTACTGTCTATTATACTACAATGCCTCTACATCAGATAATTAATAATTGCTTAATTTTCTATTATACCTTTATAGCACAAAAGGAAGCTAATTGCTCCCTTTATCAAGCTATTTTACATCTTTATCACTGTTATAGTCAAGTAAATAGTTTTTCACTATGCTTTTTTCAATGCTTTTCGCTGTCTTTAGCCAAGCTGTTCAGCCAGAAATTCTGCTGCTGCACTCACCAGCTTTTCGGCAATCTCAAGCTTATCGCCTTTTTCATCGTAAACACAAAATATAACGGCTCCCGCACTATCACCATCATGCACTATTGCTGCTATTGCCTGCGCTTCACAGTCAGCTTTATCGTCCTTTACCACAGGTATCAGGGTATCGTCTTTTTTACTGTACAATGCACTTTTTCTCTTATCCATAATGTCTTCGAGCTCCTTGGACAAAGCCTTGCCTATATACTTTTTGTGGTTTTTCCCGGCTGCCGCTATTATCCCATCCCTGTCTGCCACACATATCGTGGCACCGGTTACCTTTGACAGGCTCTGTGCATATGCCTGTGATATATTTTTCAGGCTTCCCACCTGCGAATACTTCTTTAGCACTATCGTCTCGTCTGCATCCATATATATTTCCAGCGGACTGCCCTCTTTGATATGGAGCATCCTGCGCAGCTCCTTCGGTATGACTATTCTGCCGAGTGAGTCTACTCTTCTGGTCAATCCTGTGATTTTCACTTTATTGTCCTCCGGTTACTTTTTTGCATTTACATTCATGCTTTGGAGGTAGTATATGGGAATTTGAATAAAATATACATTCGGTATGCACTGATACAGTGCTCTTTCATAATAGCTTTTATAATGTCACGGTATGTTTTGAATTTGATAAGGAATCTATATCCATCAGCTCACGCTCATCTGCAATATCCACATATACACAGTCATACTTCTTTGCCACACTTCTGCCACCCTTATCCCCCTCCAGTGATAAAAGCTGCGGGATAAGCGATGAATGAAATACACACGGATTACCTACAGCATCTCCACAGTGAAGTGAAAATACTAATCGCTTATTTCCTTTATTTTCAAGTACTTTGTCTATTAATTTAATCACGCTTTGACTTTTTAAATATGGTTGGTCAGCTACTGCAAACATGTAGTAGTCCTGCATACCGGTCTTTTTCTGCTCCTGCACCGCCATAATTCCTGCTTTTATGGTGTAGGATATGCCTTTTTTGCTGTCCGGACTCAAGACTGCATGGCAATCGTGGATAGATAAGCAGTAGTCCAGTATTTCCCGGTAACGTGTAACGACGGTTATATCTATGACCGGGCTGTCTGATTTCAATTTATTATATCTATCTTTAATTTCTATCAAACGTTCAAGCAGATGCCTGTACATAGGTTTTCCATCCAGCTCATAAAACAGCTTGTTACTTCCAAAACGGCGGCTGTTTCCAGCCGCCATGTATATGATATGAATCATTTCACTCTTAGGTCCTTTTCGTGCCAGTCAGGGTCTGCCATTCCCATAAGTATTTTCTCTGGGGTAAACGGAACTGTCCTGTGCCATACGCCTGTTGCGCGATAAATGGCATGTGCCAGCGCAGGAGCCGGTGTATTGATAACTATCTCACCGATTGACTTGACTCCGAACGGACCTGACGGCTCATAGCTTGTCTCAAATTCGACATTGATATTGCCCACATCCTGTCGTGTCGGTATCTTGTACTGCATGAGGTCATTTTCTGCGATTTTTCCACCGGCATTGTAGGTGACATTCTCATAAAGTGCCATGCCTATTCCCTGGCCTATGCCACCCTCTGTCTGTACACGCGCGAGGTTTGGATTGACCGGGATTCCGCAGTCCACAACAGCCTGATAATCAAGTATTTTAACTGCTCCTGTCTCCTTATCAAGCTCTATCTCGACCATTCCTACCATGTATGGAGGAGGCGAAACAGGTGATGAATATGTCGCGGTGACATCTACAGGTATCGTGTTGTTGACCTGTGACTTTGTTGCTATATCGGAAAGACTTACGGAAACTGCCCCATTGTCTGCACCGTCCGGATTTATGATATACACCTCTTTACCGTCGAAATCCACCTCTGATACAGCACAGCCCAGCATCTGTGCACCGATTTTCTTTATATTTTCACGAAGCTCAAGTGCTGCATTCTGTGTGGCCATTCCTGTAATGTAGGTGGTTGATGAGGCATATGAACCTGAATCATAAGGAGAAGCATCCGTATCCGCTCCAAACACGGTTATATCATCCGGCTCACAGTCGAGTACCTCAGCCGCCATCTGCGCAAGTATTGTATCACAGCCGGTTCCCATGTCTGCCGCGCCTATCATCATATTGTAGGTGCCACAGTCTGAAAGCTTTAAGGTACACGAGCCGACATCTACATTTGATATGCAGGAGCCCTGCATTGCAAGTGCCATACCTGCCGCACGAACCTTGCCATTTCCCATATCGCGGACTGGATACTTTTCTGCCCAATGGAAATTGTCCGCACAGTGCATTATGCATCTGTCAAGTGCACATGCATTGGCTGTCTCGCCAAAATAAGCCGGCATAAACATGCCCTCACGGACGATATTTTTCAAACGAAGCTCAACCGGGTCTATATGCAGCTTTTCTGCGAGCTCATTGACGGTTGATTCAAGTGCAAATATACCCTGTGTGGCTCCATAGCCTCTGTATGCTCCTGCCGCCTGCACGTTTGTATACACAACATCGCACGAAAATCTGGTTGCCTCGCAGCCTCCTGTATAAAGCGGAAGCGATTTATGACCGGAAAGTCCTACTGTTGTAGTGCTATGCTCTCCGTATGCTCCACCATTTGACAGCGTATAAAGATCGATTGCCCTTATATGACCATCCTTCATCGCTCCGAGACGCACGGTAACCTCCATCTCATGACGCGGTGACGCGATAGTCTGACACTCTTTTCTGCTGTAGATTATCTTGCTCGGACGCTTTGTCTTCCAGGTAACAAATGCCGGATACACCTCACAGACTGCTGTCTGCTTGGCACCGAAACCGCCTCCGATACGTGGCTTTTCAGCGCGCACCATAGACTTTGGAATATCAAGTGCATTTGCCAGTATTCGGCGCAGGTGGAAAACTATCTGTGTTGAGCTGATACAGTGAAGTCTGCCGTATCTGTCTATCTCACAATATGCCCTGCAGGTCTCCATATATGCCTGCTGCGCTGCCTTTATGCGATATGTGTGCTCAATAATCTCATCGCACTCTGACAGAATTTTCTCCACGTTTCCATGCTCATCCTCCTCGTGATGAATGAGATTGCGCTTTACATCGCCTGTATCTATGCTGGATGACCAGTCATCCTCAGGATGCACGAGCACCTTGTTATCCAGCGACTTTCTGAAGTCAAGCACCGGCTCAAGCACCGTGTACTTTACTTTTATCATGTTAAGAGCCTTGTCCACCGCCTTTTCCGATTCACCTACCACAATAGCGACAGCGTCACCTACACTTCTAACATGGCGGTCAAGGATTAGTCTGTCATATGGTGACGGCTCCGGAAAGGTCTGTCCTGCGATAGAAAAACGCTTTTTCGGAACATCCTCCCAGGTGTATACTGCGACCATGCCCGGCACCTTAAGGGCAATATCTGTCTTTACGTCCTCGACAATTGCATTTGCATATGGGCTTCTGAGAAGCTTTATGACAAGCGCATCACGAGGTGTGATATCATCAGTAAATACCGGCTTTCCGAGCAGAAGCTGGCTCGAATCCTTCTTCGGTATGCATTTTCCAACTGCGTGGTAATCCCTTCTGGCGCGGTTGAAGCTGTTTTCATTAGTTTGATTTGTGCTCATCCTGCCACTCCTTTCCGATATCCTCTCCGTAGACACCTGCCTCAAGATTAAGAGGTGCGCCCTCCTTCTTACTGTTTAAGAAATTTCTGATTGAGCGCAGCTGACTCTGATATCCTGTACAACGGCACAAATTTCCTGAAAGATATTCAAGAATTTCCTCATCAGTCGGGTCAGGATTTTCTCTCAGAAGCGCCACAATATTTACAATATAACCCGGATTACAGAAGCCGCACTGATCAGCTCCCTGTGCAGCAAAAAATCCTGTAAACTGCTTAGCTTCCTCCTCAAGTCCCTCGAGGGTGTCCACCGCTCTGCCGTCTGCCCTGCCTATCGGCGTGCTGCATGACAGCACAGGCTTTCCATCCAGAAGCACTGTACAAAGACCGCAGTTACCTGACTCACAGCCTCTCTTCACCGAAAAGCAGTTGTGCTTGCGGCAAAAGTCTAAAAGAACCATATCCTGGTCTACCGAGTCGGTTATTAACTTTCCATTTAATTTTATTTTAACATCCATATATATGAATTCCTTCCTACTTAATGCTCGATCTTAATGCTAATGCATTGACGCCATCGCACTAATAGAGCTGCCAAAATTCTGTTTACCTTACATGTGACTGGCGACAATTACATTATATCACCGCAGATGTCAAGCGACTGTGTGACAGCGCGGCGTGTAAGCACCCTGCAGATTATCTCTCTGTACTCAGCCCCTGCCCTGATATTGCTTCCAAAACGGATATGCTCTGCAACATATTCAGCAAATTTATCTATTTTGGCATTGCTTTCGGAGTTCTCTGTCAAGGCTGCATTACCGTCTGTCTTTGCATCTGCTAAACCATCGAGTATGCCCTCCTCATCCCACACAGGCTCTGCCATATATGGTGATGCTCCGATGACTGCCACATACCTGCCGCTTCTATTTGCCACTGCACATGTGAGCACCGGAAAGTCTGTTGACTGGTTTCTCTGGCTTAAGTATATTACACCCTTTGCATTTTTCGGCACTATTACTGATACGAGCACATCGCGCGTGGTTCTTGGAAGTGCCGCAAACTCGTCCAAATCCATAATTCCCGCCTTGTGAAGCTGCACCTTTGCTCCAAGCGCCCTGAAAATCGTCATGACATCTGAGAATCCGAATCTGCCCCAGATGCTTCCTCCAACAGTCGCCACATTTCTAAACTGAACTCCGACGATATGTCTGACAGATTCTGCGATTGCACCGTGTGTATATGCATTCAGGGCTTCATGTGTCTCTATCTGCCTGAGTGTTGCATACGCACCGATTCTAAACTCGTTTTCATCCTCATCAATTTGGTCAAGCCCGAGGTCGCACAGATCAATTGCCGTGCCAAGCGTCTTATTTTTCATTTTGAGCCAGAGCATGCCGCCCAGCACAAAATTCGGTTTTTTCTGATAAAGCTCATAGGCTTCATCAAGGCTTTGCGCCCTCACATACTGATTGTAATAAAACATATTTTTCTCCTGTTATATATAGGTAACTATCAGTTACCTCATTTCGATTTCGTACATCGCTTCCCACCTGATGTCCTGCTCCTTCATAAAGGCTATGAGGCACTCTCTGTCAGAAAGCTCTGCACGCCACGCCAGCCCACAGCCTGCCGATATAACAGACGGAAGAGGAATCGTGCGCCCCGGAATACCACATGCCTTGCCCTTGATATCCATCTTTAACGGTGCTGTGGTAGTCTCGAAGGTGATGATTAGCCGTTTTTTCTTTTCTCTTGCCAAATTTTTATCCATTACCTCACACCTTGTATAACTCTACGGACTTACAATAAGAGATGCCCCAGCCATCTTTTCTGCGATATCATACATGTTGGTCACCTCTCCCACTGCAAGCTTATCTGACAGCTCATAGTAGTTCAGGCATGTTCCGCAGGTAAGAATTTTCACCCCGCGGCTCTTAAGCTCCTTTAAATCCTCAAGTGACTCTGAGCCCTCACAGGTCAGCTTCGCTCCTCCATTATAGAAAAGCATGGTTTCAGGCGGGTTGTCCTGCTGCGAAAGTGCATAGATGAAGCCCTTTATGAGTACACT
>OGJH01001488.1_pt1 | contig 19418 bp, 18 predicted proteins | sample 1572021 | NCBI WGS metagenome assembly OGJH01 (sample SAMEA2582098, study PRJEB24529) | metagenome | biome: Human gut stool | place: China | collected 2011
GGGCGATACAGTGGAAAAGCTAAACGCGATTCGAGAACAGGTTATCCAGCTCTGTGATCCGCAGAAGATCTTGCTGTTTGGCTCGCAGGCGAAGGGAACCGCGACAACAAAGAGTGATGTTGACCTTTGCATCATTGCGTCGACCAATGATAAGCGCTCACTGCTGACAGATTTGTATTGTGATACGGAATCTGATACGCCGATTGACTTCCTTTTGTATACGCCGGAGGAGTGGGAACGCAGTGTGGCAGATAGCCAGAGCTTTGCCCACAAGCTGAATAGGGAAGGGGTCGTACTTTATGGGTGACAGCCTCCGTTATAAGGACTGGTTTGAAAAAGCGGCACATGACTTGCGAGGCGCGCAGACTACTATTTGACTACTACCGCAAAAAACCTCGGAAGCCCTGCCTTGCAAGGCTTCCGAGGTTTTTCTTCAAAATGGTGGAAATTTGTGCAATCTCAACCAAGCCCTTGCGCCGTAGCGGTTTCCGGCTTGACGGCCTGATAACTCCGACATTTCAGGCGTCTCCAGTTGAGATATGGCGCAAAGCCTTGCCGCACCTGCGTTTGCGGGAACGGCAGAGAAAGAATGCGTGGTCGTTGACTACTATTTGACGACTATCGCAGAAAAAATAAATATGTGCCCGTGGCGCAGCTGGATAGCGCGTGTGACTCCGACTCACAAGGTCGCAGGTTCGAATCCTGTCGGGCATACCATAAAGAGTTACCGGTATAGATGCGTCTGGCGCAAAGCCAGGCGCATCAACCGTTTCCGGGCTTTTTTGAGCCCGGATTTCTTCTTTTGAACCATAGATTTTTATGGAGGTTTCGGAGCAACTGACTGGATTTGAACTGGAGGATCTCATGTCTTGGACAGTTTCCAACCTCCAGCGCCCTTTTAGAGAGGACTTCTCTCTCAAGAAAAGCGGCATCATCGCAGAAAAAGAATCACAAATATTTGGGCGTCGTTTTGTCGGCTTTGACAGGCCGAAAAAAGCGGCGCCCTTTTTCAATTTCTAAAAGGGCGCTGGCTGCAGCGTCTGAAACGGCAGGCCGGAGAAGACCTCTCCGGCCTTATTTTTTTACAACAGGAGGATCGCTCACATGGACAACCAAAACACAAGCCGTCAGCTCCGCTATCTTGAAGAAGTCCGTATTCCTCTGCACCGTGCAGGATTTGGAACCCTGCCGGTGGAGGGAGAGCAGTTGCCCGTCCTTTGGAACGGCACGCCCCTCTGCCGCATCACCGGCAAGGGCAGCGTGTTCTATCGGCGGGAGGACGCAGACACGCCCCAGGCAGAGGATGCCCTGTATCGCGTCGAGGACATCGCCGCAAAGACGCTGGAGTATATGACCGCTATGGAAGCCGCCCCGCAGCTCAAAGTCAGCGGGCTGGATGGCGACTACCGCATTCTTGCTGACTTTGGCGGCACGGTGCTGGCAGGTACTCCAAGCAAATACGGCGTTCAATTCGTCACATGGGATTGGGACTATGACCGCACGGGCGTGGTACACGGGCACTACTTCATGGAGAACTACAACGCCGCCAAGCGGGATTTCGCCACACGCTCCGGACTTATCCAAAAGGAACAGCTTTTCAGCCCGGAGCAGCTGACTGAGATATTCCGCTGCTGCGCCGATTCCGTGGATGAGGACTTCTTTGAGCTTACGGATACGCAGGAAGAAACAATCCGCGGAATCCAGCAGCAGATCAGGGCGTGCGTGCCGGATCTAAATGAGCGAATCCGACAGCAGGAGGAAGCATTGGAACGAGCATCACAGGAGCAGACAATGTAATAGCAGTATGGCATGGGCCGGAGTTTTAGCAATAAGACTCCGGCCCTTTTTTATTTTCAGAAAGGAGAGGGATTATTTGACGCGATATTTTATGAGGTTCACACCCCTGTTCGCCGCAGAGGTGCAGATGATGACGCCGCCCCGTCATCAGCCTCGCAGAAGCGGACGCATCCGCAGCAGCTTTCGCTACAGTGCCGACGATGTGCGCTGCAAAGACTGCACGAGATACGACAGCGGGCACCCCTGCCACCTGAATGAGTGCGTTTGTCTGGAGGAGCGCATCGAGGCCGGCGTGGTGGAGCTGAACGCTCTGGCGCGGGAGTGCTTCGGCGGAAGGCTGTTCCGTCCGCTGCAAAGACGGCTGCGAGATGAGCTGAACCGGCAGCCCTTTCGCTTCTTCCTCGGTGATGCCCACAGAGAACGATGGACGCATTGGAAAAACCGCTGCTACGATATGTCCGGGCGCAACGCGGCTGCGCTGTTTCTGCTTACCGCCGATGAGGAGCTTTGGCAAAGAGTCCTCTGGCATTTCGACAGCAGCGGCTTCGACTTCTCCGCCATCCGCCTCTCCGGTATTCACCCGGAGCTGTACAGCATTTATCAGGCGGCGAAGACCATTTCCGTTGGCGGTGACAACATCGTGATATGCAAACACACCCAACCGGCAGACTGCCTTTGCGCTCATCGCGCAGATCCACGAGGACTTTATCGAGCCCATGGATAGCCGTGAAAACTATCTTGACTATGTCGCAAACCGCCCCGACGTAAAAGCGTTGGGCGAACACGGCTTGTGGGACGCCAACGGGAAGGTCCCGTCGCTGGAGAATGCCGTGGCGGAGGTGGCGCGGCACACGGGAAATGTGTGGACGCCAGTCATCTCCCTCTCCCGTGAGAACGCGGAGCGGCTGGGTTATACCGACCTTAAAAACTGGCAGGAGCTCATCAACGCATCTATCACGGATATCGCCAAGGGCTATAAGATCCACCCGGACCGCCTTCGTTGGTACGCAGCTATGCACGAAAAGGAGAAGCACATCCATGTTCACATGGTGCTCTTCTCAACCGATCCGAAGGAGGGCTACATCTCCCGGCAGGGTATCCGCAGCATCAAGTCCGCGCTGGTCAGCACGATCTATCGGAACGACCGCCTGCACATCTATGAGCAGAAGGATGAACAGCGCGGCCTGCTCCGGCAGGAGGCGGAAGCACGGATGGCAACGCTCATCGGGCAGATGGCTGCCGGTACTCCGCAAAGAGATAAGCTGGAGCTTTTGGTGGCGGATCTCGCCCAGCGGCTTCAGGAGGTCAGCGGCAAAAAGGTCTACGGTTATCTGCCGCCCCGTGTCAAGCGCATCGTGGATGAGATCGTGGATGAACTGGCAAAGGACGAACGGGTGTCGTCCGCCTATGCTCTATGGCAGGATCTCCGAGAGCAGCTTTGCATTGACTATAATCAGACACCGCCAATGCGAGTACCGCTGTCGCAGCAAAAGGAGTTCAAGACTGTGCGCAACATGGTCATCCGGGAAACGCTCCGACTCTCGGAGCTGCACTTCACCTTCGAGGATGATGCCATCCAGGATGAGCCGGAGCCGGAAGAACCGCCTGTTCCTCCAGATCCAAGTGCGGAGCGGATGATCCATCAGCAAGCACAGTCTTACCGCAGGGCAAAAAAGGTGCTGCACGACTTGGAGTCGGACCCCGGTGAGAAAGCCGCGGCACGGGTCACCCTCCGCCGTCTGTGGGAGGAGGGCTATACCATTGCCGCCCATCAGCTTGGCAAATCGTATCGAGATGGAGTTGGAAGTTCAGTTGACCACGAGTTGGCGGCAGAGTGGTTTCAAAAATCGGCAGAAGCCGGAAATCCTTGCTCTGCATACGCGCTGGGCAAACTGCTGCTGGAGCAGGGGCAGATCCCGCAGGCCCTTCACTGGCTGCGGCAGGCAGCGGAGCAGAACGATCCATACGCGCAATACCGGCTCGGCAAGCTGCTGCTCACCGGCGCGGAGGGTGTGCCGAAGGATATAGATGCGGCCATTCAGCTTCTGAAGGGCTCTGCCATACAAGGGAATTCGTTTGCCCAATACACGCTGGGAAAGCTCTATTTGCTGGGGCAGGAGGTGCAAGTGGACCGCGAAGAAGCTCTGCGCTATTTCGCACAGGCAGCGGAACAAGGCAACACCTACGCGCAGTATTATATCGACCATCAGGAGGACTTCTCCGGTGCGGCGGTAGGAACCGCTATCCTTCGGATGCTCCATCAGATGAGTCGTATTTTCCGCGAAAACGCCGCCCAGCCTGCCATCTATGCAGGAATGCAGATCGACAAGAAGCGTCGCCGCAGATTGCAGGAGAAACGCATGGCAATGGGACACAAGGCGGATGACCATGAGGATCGCGGACTGACGCAACAGACACAATAAGGGAGGGACTATGTCAAAGTACATTCCGTTTACAACCGAGCAGAAAGAACGAGCCGCGTCGGTGGACTTGGAGGAGTTCCTCCGCCGCCGAGGAGAAAAGCTCATTACCTCCGGCAGAGACAAACGCCTTGCCAGCGACCACAGCATCACCATCCGCGGCTGCGAGTGGTTCGATCACGCCACCGAACAGGGCGGCAGAGCCATCAGCTTCGTCAAGCAGTTCTATGGACTCAGCTACCCGGACGCCATGTCTCTGCTCCTCGGCGATGATCTCGGCGGAAGTTACCCTGCGGCAAGGGAGAAGGTGCCGAAGCCCGCAAAGCCCTTCGTGCTACCGCCGCAGAGCGAGTCCGTGCGCCGTGTGTATGCCTACCTGCTGCAAAAGCGTTGCATCGACCGTGAGATACTCAATGCCTTCGTGCGCAGGAAGCTCATCTACGAGAGCTGTGAAAGATCCAGAGACGGGACAAAGGAATACCACAACGCCGTGTTCGTCGGATTCGATGAACACGGCGTTCCCCGTCACAGGCATAAGCGTGGGCTGTATACCATGGGGCAAAGCTATCGCGGCAACATTGAGGGCAGCGACCCGAAGCACAGCTTTCACTATCTTGGCGGTGATGACACGCTCTATGTCTTTGAGGCCCCTATCGACCTGCTCTCTCACATCTCCCTTTTCCCGGAGGGGTGGCAGGAGCATAACTATGTGGCCTGCTGCGGGACATCCTCCATCCCCGTGCTGGAGATGCTGCGGCAGCTCCCCCAGCTCCGGCAGGTGTATCTCTGCCTGGACAATGACGCTGCCGGTCATGCCGCCAGTGAGCGCATGGCAACGCTTTTGAAAGAACACGGTCTCAATGCAGTTCGGCTCGTACCGCAGCAAAAGGACTGGAACGATGATCTCAAGGCAGAACAGGAAAACAAAATGGAAAGGAGCGAGCTATGCCAAACCTTCTGCTGACAATGTGGGACACGATCAAAAGCTCCAACATCGGAATATTGGTCGCGGCAGGTCTGGGGATGTTCGCTGTTATCGGTGGACTCTCCATGCTGTCCTACCACTATACACTCAGCGGCATCAAGTCCCGCACCGTGGGTGACGGGCAGCACGGCACGGCGCGTTGGGCGACCGATAAGGAGATCCGCCAGACCTATGCCCATGTACCGTTCAAGGTCAGAGACTGGCGCAAGGGAGTAAGCCTTCCCACAGAACAGGGGCTGGTGCTGGGCTGCAAGGGCAAGAAAGATGAACTGACTGCGCTGGTGGACAGCGATGACATCCATTGCCTGATGATCGCCGCCTCCGGCGCGGGCAAGACGGCTTTCTTCCTCTATCCCAACCTTGAATATGCCTGCGCGTCCGGCATGAGTTTTCTGGCGCTGGATACCAAGGGTGATCTCGCCCGTAACTACGGCTCTATTGCCAAAAAATATTACGGCTACAAGCATATCTCCGTCATCGATCTGCGCAACCCCACCCGCTCGGACGGCAACAACCTGCTGACGCTCATCAACCGCTATATGGACATCGCCAGAAAACAACCGGACAACCTCGCTGCCCGCGCCAAAGCCGAAAAGTACGCCAAAATCCTCGCCAAGTCCATCGTCAGCCCGGAGGGAAACTCCGACCACGGGCAGAACGCCTTCTTCTACGATGCGGCGGAGGGCTTGCTGTCTTCCACGATCTTGCTGCTTGCGGAGTTTCTGCCGCCGGATGAGGAACACCCGGAGGAGCGGCGGCACATCGTGTCGGTATTCAAGCTGGTGCAGGATCTGCTGGAGCCGGCGCGTGGTGCGCGGGGACGCTCCCGCTTCCAGCTGCTCATGGACAAGCTGCCGTCCGAGCACAAGGCACGCTGGCTGGCAGGCGCCGCACTCAACAGCTCGGAGCAGGCGATGGCTTCTGTCATGTCCACGGTGCTGTCCCGGCTCAATTCGTTTCTTGACAGTGAGCTGGAGCAGATCCTGTGCTTCGACAGTGCCATTGACGCCGAAATGTTTGCGGCGGAGAAATCCGCCATCTTCCTCATCCTGCCGGAGGAGGATCAGACGAAGAACTTTATGGCTGGCTTGATGATCCAGAACCTCTCCCGTGAGCTGTTCGCAGTAGCGGATGAGAACGGCGGCAAACTGAAAAACCGTGTTATCCTCTTTTGTGACGAGCTGGGTACCATGCCGCCCTTTGATATTTTGCCGCTTTTCAGTGCGGGACGCTCTCGCCGCTTGACGCTGGTGCCCATCATCCAGTCACTGGCGCAGCTGGAAAAGAACTATGGAAAAGACGGTGCATCCATCCTGATGGATAACTGCCAGGATGTGATCTGCGGTGGCTTTGCCCCTAACAGTGAGGCGGCGGATGCCTTCTCCAAAGCCCTCGGCAGCCGCACGGTGCTCTCCGGCTCCGTGAGCCGCGGCAAAAACGACCCCAGCCAGAGCTTGCAGATGATGGAGCGTCCCCTGCTGACGGCGGATGAGCTCAAGTCCATCCCCAAGGGCAGCTTCATCGTGCAGAAGACCGGATGCCACCCCATGCGTACCCGCCTGCGCCTGTTCCTCGAATGGGGCATCACCTTCGAAGAGGAATACCGCGTGGAGGAACAGGCGGCCCGAAGGGTCTATTATGCCGACCAGAATGCGCTGACCCGCGCCATCGTGCGGAAGTATCCGCCCAAGCTGACGGAGCGGCAGACCACTCGCTCCGTTAAGGGGGAGGGGCAGCTCCACGACGCGCCTGTGCAGGAGATGGTGGGGGCGGAGGACATTGACTATGACCGTATGCCGCACAAGCGCACCCCGTATAATCTTCCCCGTCAGGAGGTGGATCGGTGAGCTACTTTGACAGCATTTACGCCGACACGCTCCTGCCGCCCAGGGCTGTATCCGTCTATATGTACCTCAAGGATCGGTCCAATCGTGCGGGAAGCTGCTGGCCGGGGATCAAAACGATTGCGAGAGATATGAACCTCTCCCGCAGCACTGTCAAGCGGGCACTGGCAGATCTGGAGCAGCACGGCTATCTTGCAAGCTGCCCCGGTATCGTCCCAATGGGAGTAACACCTCCAATCTCTATACGCTCAAATAAAGCAAAAGTGGTTGGTATCATAATGTGATACCAACCACTTTACCGGAATAAAGAGAAGGACTGTGCCGCTCCACCAGGGGAGGATTATGCCTATTTGCTGGACCGAGGATGGGTTCAATATGGACCCACCGGAACAGCCCACTCTATCGGAGATTAAGCCAGAGAAAGAACAAGCAGAGAATAAATCAGGACTCTTTACTTGTTACGGGCGCGGTACAGGAAGGTCACGATCTGGCCGCGCGTGCAGGACTGGCCGGAGCCGAACAGTCCGCCGCCGATACCGCCGGTGATGCCGTTCTTCTCCGCCCACGTGACAGCCGCGGCGTAGTAAGCGTCAGCCGCCACATCGGTGAAGGCAGCGTTGCCGCTCACGGCAGGGCTGCCGGAGGCGCGATACAGGAAGGTGACAGCCTGAGCGCGCGTGCAGGTGGCATCGGGGCTGAACTTGCCGTCGCCGGTGCCGCCGGTGATGCCGTTTTCAACGGCCCAGGCGACTGCCTTGGCGTAGTAAGCGTCAGCGGGAACATCGGTGAAGTTGCTCGCGCTCTTGGGAGCGGGAGAACCGGCCGCACGCCACAGGAAGGTGACGATCTGCGCACGGGTGCAGGGCTGGTTGGGAGCGAATGTATAGTTGCCGATGCCGTTGGTGATATCCTTTGCGACTGCCCACATCACGGCATCGCAGCAGAAGTCGCTGGGAGCTATATCGGAAAAGGGGTTGGGGAAGTCAGGAAACTCTTCCTTGAAGCTGCCTTCAACGGTGACCTTGCTGGCGGGCATGGTGAAGGTGAACTTGCCGTTCTTCTCGGTCAGCTTGAGATCCTTGTCCTTGCCGTCCAGAACGGTGAGGGTATCCAGCACATAGCCCTTGTCGGGATCGACCGTCAGAGTAATGGTTGTGCCCTTGGCAGCGGACTTGTGGCTGGCGGTCACATCGCCGTTCTTGGCGCTCTTCACGGTGATAGGATAGGTGGTGACACCACCGCCGCCGGTGGAGCCGGTGTAAGTCCAATGGGCGTACACGGTGGTATCCTTGTCAAACAAGGTAGCCGTGGTGATCTTAGTGCCGCCGTTCTTTTCGGTGTACCAGCCGTCAAAGCTGTATCTGCCGCTGTGGGTGGCGGTGGGCAGCTCGGAGAGCTTTTGGTCAATGGTATCCATGCGGATAAAAGAGGGGACGCCGCCGTTGCCGTCAAAGGTAACGGTGTAGGTCTGATTTTCATGGCTTCCGTTGCAGGTGACGAGCAACACCACAGCAGGAAAACTGCCATCCAGCTCCCACTTGTTCTTGACATACTTCAGAGTAAAAGCTGCGTGGGGGTTCCCCTCACCCTCTGCATTTTCGTGCGTTTTTTTGGTGTCCGCATCGTACTTGTCCTTGTAAGCGGGCAAATTGAGATAGACGATGGCCTTCAAAACACCGCCTTCCATGTAGGGCGTGCCCAAGGTAAAGCCGCCGGGGATCCTCCCGTATTCCTTACTGCTGTTGGTTGTAGTACACTTGACGGTGACAAGGGTGGGAATTTCGAGATCCTTAAGATCATCTTCCGTAATCTCCGTAATTTCATTGACGATGGAGAAGTTCTTGGAGGCCATGCCCTTGTAATTGCCCTTGCCGTTGATGGTCACCTTGCCGCCATGCTCCGGCGAGGTGTTGGTATCGTAGCTGTAGGTGAAGTCCTCGCCCTTCACCAGATCCATGTCGCCGTCCTTGATCTCCGGCGTGGGATAGATAGACTGCCCCGTATAGCGCTGCGGAGGGATGTCGGCAATCATGTCGGCGGTCAGGGGCTTGGGCGTGATCTTGGGATAGGAATAGACAATAAGACTCTGTCCATAGTCCGGGTGGGTAAATTTGGTCTTTACCGTTAGGTTAGAACCGGACACATTCCGAATCTTCGGTATTTGGGACACGAAGTCATCTCCGGTGCCCGCGGTGTGACCCGCGATGCTCCAGCCCTTGGGCATCTTAGTGTCATGCACAATGACCGTCTCGTGCTCATTGCCGTCATATTCAGCCTTGTAGGCACTTACAACGGCAGTCAACTTATCCTTTAGGGCATCCGGGATCATATCAAACAGCGTGGCAACGGTAAGAGGCTCGCTGACCGCGCCGGGCTTGTGGGTGGCAGTTTCCTTCGCCCGGGCCGTGATGGTGTATTCCGTGCCGGACTGCAGGTTTTCGAAATAGTGGAGGTCCTGCCACTCTCCATTGTCTATGCGATACTCATAGGCGTTGCCAAGGGGCTTCACCTTGATTATATTGATCGATCTGAAATCCAGCTCGAGGACAGGCGCGGGGGACTGAGCCGTATGCTTGTCGGTGCAGGTGAAGTGAAGCATTTTGTTTTTGGGCATCTCACCGAGAAGCTCCCATTTGCCTCCTTCATACTTCAGCTTGAACTGAATCTGGTTAATGATCTCGGTAGGGTATTTTAGATCTGGGTCATGTTCGCAATCCATGTCCTGATTGAACTGCTCTAAATAGGTTTTATTCTTAACACTGATAATAACCGTCCAGACACCATCCTCCTTCTTGACCACAGTATCGGAAAAGCCGTTTGGCAGTTTGCCGTAACTCTTGCGTTCGCCGGTCTTTGTGCAGATGCAGGTGACCAGATTGTCTGGAATTGTGATGTCTTCCAGATCCGTTGCCAGATTAAATACTGGCGCGGCTTCCTCCGCCAGTGCCGCCGTTGGGAGCAAACCTACAACCATGATAAGGCAGAGTAGGATGCTTAAAAGTTGTTTCTTCATTGTTATCCTCCTTGTCAAAAAAATTGTTGACCATGACTCATCTTTCAGCGCACGAGTCTGCCGCTGCACCGCCGAAAGACTCCTCATCATCACTTTCTGAGCTGCGGACCTGTGTCCTTGGACGCAAGAACAAGAATATCCGTCTCATTCGCCTTCCTCCACATATTCTTCACGATTGATGCGTTTTGCCTTTTCAATTTGACTGACATATTGCAGAATCAGTCTGTTAACGAAAAGATAGATAATATATGCTACTATAATTGAGATAAAGTCTTTGTTAAGTTATGATGTTTTTATTTTTTTCTCTGCGCTGTTCCGAGAATTCGATTGTACAGCATGGATGCTGTGACGAATTTGTGACACTTTCCCCGCACTTTCGCGGGGGAATTTCAATGCAGCTTCTGCTATGCTACAGACAAGGTTGAAACTCAACCAAAAATACTTCAAAAAGGAGCGTAACATACTATGAAAAAGAAAACGATTTTGAGCTTTGCACTGGCACTGGCATTGACGGTATCGGCCATCGGCACGGCAACCTCCGCCTTTGCCGCCACATCCGCACCAATGGAGCCTGTTACTAAAATTGCCACCGAGAATGAGGACGCCATCTGGGAGCAGATCGAGGCGGTGGAAGAGAAGAGCGACGCCATCTTCCAGAGAAACGCGGCGCTGTGGGAAAAGCTGGACGAAATCTGCAACGCCCTGCCCGACGACTACGACTTCATAAACTTTGACGAAGCGGCGTTTATCCGCAGCACCAATGCTCTGACGGAAGCGGAGAAGGAAACGCTTCTGGCGGACATCAAGGAGTTGAACGGCCTTGACGCTGAGATGGAGGCACTGTACGCTCAGCTGCCCGACTGCGACAATATGCCGCTCTACGAGAAGGCGCTGGAAAAGACCGACCCCAAGGTGCTGGACGAGATCGACACCCTGGAGCAGGAGTATGACCGCCTCTGCGAGAAGAACGCCGATCTGTGGGACAAGGTAGATGAAGCGTACTTCGATCTGCCGGATGACTACGACTTCGACAACTATGATGAGGCCGCCTTCATCCGCAGCCTGAGCTTCCTGACCGACGCGGAAAAGGACGCGCTGATCGCCGACTACAACCGTCTGGTAGAGCTTGATAACCAACTGTGCAAGCTGTACGATACCATCTGGGGCAACACCGGCTGCGAAAGCGGCATCTGCCCCCTTTGACGGGAAGGCGATATTCTGATAGTATAAAATCAACATCATGCCGATGCTGCGCTCACGCGCAGCATTTGGCGCTGCTTTCAAGGAGGACGCATGGGACATTCCATCTATTTGGCGGACGATGAAAAGAGTATCCGGGAGCTGCTCCATGGCTTCCTCGCAAGCGACGGATATACCGTGCGCTCCTTTGAAAGCGGTGATGCGCTGCTGGAGGCGTTTCGTCAGGAGCCAGCGGAGCTTGTGATCCTGGACATTATGATGCCCGGCACGGACGGGCTTGCCGTGTGCCGGGAGCTGCGCGCGCTGTCTGACATTCCCATTATTCTGCTCACAGCCAAAGACAGCGAACTGGATTACGTTATGGGTATCAGTCAGGGCAGCGATGACTACCTTACCAAACCGTTTCGTCCAACGATATTACTGATGAAGGTCAAGGCCCTGCTGCGCCGTGTGGAGATGGACCGAGGAAAAACGGCGGCGGCGGAGGACGAGCTGCATTACGGGGATATCCGCTATTCCGCCACGGAAAACGCTATCTTTTGCGGAACTGTGCCGGTGGCGCTGACCCAGACCGAGCTGCGGCTGCTCAGCTATATGATGAAGCAGCCGGAAAAGGCCTATTCCCGTGAGGAGTTGCTCAGCGCGGTGTGGGGCTTCGACTCGGAGGTGGAGACCCGCGTGACCGACGAAACGCTGCGCCGTATCCGAAAAAAGCTGCTGCAAGCGGGCAGCACCGTCAGCGTAAGCACCATCTGGGGCTTTGGCTATAAGCTGAAGGGAGCGGAGTGTACATGAAAAACATCAAACTGCGGATCGTGTATCTGATCCTCGGCTCAGCTTTACTTCTGTCTGCCCTTTTTGTGCTGACGGTAAACGTGATCATCCCGTCTCACTTTGTAAACGAGGCAAAAAAGGCGCTCATCAGCGAGGCGGAGTATCAGAACCGCACCATACCCTACACCTATGACGAACCGGACTATGACGAGAACTGGGAGGAGGGATACTTCTTTACCCCCAGCATCGTATTTTTGGAGCTGGAGGATGGCTACCGGCACAACACATGGAATCGGGATACCTACCGGCTGGAGAAAAAGCTGCTGGAATATTGTGCCGGACGGGATATCACACTCGGCCAGTGCTATACCTTCAAAACGGACAGGCATCACCTGATATTCATGTCCGTGCAGGAGGAGCAGGACGATTGGGAAAAGCCATACGCCTATATCATGTATATAGACATCGGCCCAATCACCCGCTATATTGTGACGCTGAATTGGGCGTTCTTTGCGGTGCTATTGGCGATCTCCTCCGTCATGTGCCTGCTGGGGTTCCGCTTTGGTCGGGATATTGAGAAGGAAGCGGAGCGGCAGCAGACCTTCTTCCAGAATGCATCTCATGAACTGAAAACGCCGCTGATGGCGATACAGGGCTACGCGGAGGGCATACAGGCGGGCGTAATGGACACAGGCAGCGCGGCGGAGGTGATTTTGGCGGAGAGCGACCGCATGACGGAGCTGGTGGAAGAACTCTTGGACATTTCGAAAATCGATATGGGGCGGCAGCGGCCTACCCTTTCCGAAACGGATATTCGGGAACTGCTCTACGACAGCATACGCGCCGTGGAGCCGACAGCCGCCGCCGGCGGCATCGCCATCGTGCCGGACTTCCCCGAGGAGCCCGTCATGCTCAGCTGCGACGATACCCGGCTGCGCAGGGCGGTCACCAATATCCTATCCAACGGCGTGCGCTATGCCCGCAGCCAGCTGCGCCTGACCTGCCGCGCGGACAAGCGGCACGTGACCATCCGGATACAGGACGACGGGGACGGCATCGCCGAGGAAGATCTTCCCCACATCTTTGATCGTTTCTACATGGGGCGGAGCGGCAAATCCGGCATCGGCCTTGCCCTGACGAAGGAGATCATTCACCTGCATAGAGGGACGATCCGCGCTTACAACGGAGACACCGGCGCTGTTTTCGAGATATCCTTTCCGGTGAGCAGATAAGAAGAGCACCGCTCTGCCTTTGGGCACCTTTCTTGAAAAAAGGACGGATTTAGAAAAGACTTTTGTTGGTACCGGGTGGAGAGTTTCCTGTGATTTCCTCTTGTGCCCACATTGTCAGAATGGAGTACATCTATGGACTGCAAAGCAAAAAAATATCTGCATATTTATGACTGGAACTACTGGTGGGGCTATTACCGTTGCGGCAAGGACTGGGAGCCTTTCCACGCGGCTGAGTTTTCTCTTTCTGAGGACGAGGCGGGAGAGGCACCCTTTTTCCACTTTGATTTCCATAACCTCCCCGCACTTCACCAGACCATTCGGGACGGTGAGTTTGTGGAGCCGGATAACCCGGATCATCCGCACTTTCTGGATCAGGCAAGGCGGCTCAGAAACGGCGAACAGGACTGGTTCGTCGGGGCGCTGTACTATCCGCTTTTTTCGCCGGAGATGCATTTCTGCAACGCCTCCGTCCGGAGCGGCGTCCCGCTGACACAACTGCTTTCCCCGTCTGTACCGCCCTATTACGGGGTGATCTTTCTCCGGGAAGAGCGCCCCCTCACTCCGGAGGTGCTGACGCATTGGGCGGAGACACTGTCCCAACCCCTGTTCGGCCAGCCGTTTTCCTGTACGCTTGCACAAGTCCCCAGCAGGCAGGAGGCCATGGAGCTGTTTGAGAATGAGATGCGGCTGACGCGATGAAATGTACGGTATCGTTTACTACTGATTTTCCATCGAAAAGCAGCTGAGAGGGAGGCATTTCTTATGGAATTAAGACTCACGGAGCAGGAGGCTCTGACGCTGTATCGAATCATTCTGCGGTGGGATGAATTAGGCAGCTTGACCACAGAGGATGACGAGGAACGTCAGCTGCTATGGAATCTATCCTGTACGCTGGAAAAAGAACTGGAGCCGGTGGATGAAGCCGTAAGACGCAGACTGCTTTGACTGCGTAAGCGCCCACCGGTTCGAAGCCTTTGATGTGACGCTGTTTTCTTTGACGCTGACGGATCTTGAACTGCAGAAAAGACGCCGGTGTCGCGGGATGATATTGACAAAGGGGGAAATGATGCTATAATATCTGCGAATGGTTCGCAGATTGGAGGGCTGCTGATGTCAGGCTATAATACAAAACAGCGAAGAGCCCTGCTTGCTTTTTTAGGGGAACACCCGGACGAGCTGCTAACTGCACGCCAGATGGCGGATGCGCTGGCAGAGAAGCAAATCAGTCTCAGCGCTGTGTATCGAAATCTTGCGCAGCTGGAAGCGGAAGAAAAGGTGCGCCGCAGCGCAAAAAGCGGGTCGCACGAAGCGTTTTATCAGTATCTTGACGCCAAGGGCTGCAAGGGCGCGCTGCACATGAGCTGTGTGAAGTGCGGAAAAACCTTTCACATGGCCGACAGCAACGCCGCCCTGTTTGCAAAGCACCTGGCGCAGAACGAACAATTCACGCTGGACGCAGCCGACACGATCCTCTATGGGATCTGCTCGGACTGCAAGGGAAAATAACGAACAGAAGGGAGGACAGACCATGACAAAGAAGCCTTGCTTTATGACGCGCCTGCTGGCGGCCGTGCTGGCCGTTGTCATGCTGTTCTCTGCCGTCTATATTGCGGTCGAAGCCGATCATGACTGCTCCGGCGAGGACTGCGCCATCTGCCATCAGATCGGTGTCTGCGAGAATCTGCTGAAATCTCTGGGGCTTGCCGGTGCTGCCGCAGCGGTCACTGCTGCGTTTACATATACCATGTGCAAGGCGATCCTGCCCTGCGCAGAGACGACCGACACACTGACGCTTGTTGCGCTCAAGGTAAAGCTTTCGAATTAAAAACAGGACTTTTACAAGGGCGAAGTCTATCCGTTTTCGGATAGGCTCTTGCGGTTTTGCCGCTGCCCTTGTATTTTTGCGCCTATTTTTCAAAAATTCGGAGGTTTTATTATACTATGAAGAAAATGATTCCCCTATTTCTTGTGCTGACCATGGTGGTCGGCCTGCTTGCCGGCTGCGGCAAAAAGAATGCCGCAGAGACGGGCGAGAGCGATTCCAATAAACTGAGCGTTGTCACCACCATTTTCCCAGAATACGACTGGGTCAAGGAAATTCTCGGCGACAAGGCCGAGAGCACCGACCTGACCATGTTGCTGGACAACGGTGTTGACCTGCACAGCTATCAGCCCACAGCGGATGACATCGTCAAGATTTCCGACTGCGACCTGTTCGTCTATGTAGGCGGCGAGTCCGATAAATGGGTGGATGACGCGCTGAAGGAAGCCACCAACAAGGATATGAAGGTCATTGATCTGCTGGAGGTGCTGGGCGATTCCGTGAAAACAGAAGAGACCGTTGAGGGTATGCAGGAAACGGAACACGCCCACGACCACAGCAAGGAGGTTTCCACCTTTGAAGATCATGAGGTTCAGGACAGAAGCCTGTCCGACTGGGCGGGCAGTTGGCAGTCTGCCTACCCCTTTGCGCTGGACGGAACGCTGGACGATGCCTTTGCAGCGATGGCAGAGGAAGGCGAGATGACCGCAGACGAGTATAAGACTTACTATCAGAACGGCTACAAAACGGACATTACCAATATTAACATTGAAGGCGACCACATTGCGTTCACCTATGAGGACGGCAAAAAGGTCGGCTCTGACTACAAGTATATCGGTTATTACATTCAGAACTGGTCTACCGGCACCAAGGCGGCCATGTATCGCTTTGAAGCGGTAGACAGAACCTCCGGCGCACCGATCTACATCGAATTCAACGACCACATGATCGAATCGGCTGCGCCCGAGCATTTCCACATCAGAATGAGCAACGAGAGCTTTGACGCCATCGTTGATCCGGAAAAGTCGTGGCCGACCTTCTTCCCAGCTGATATGACCGGTGAAGATCTCTGCGAGCACATGGAGGGCCACGGCCACGACCACGAGGAGGAAGCTGACGAGCACGTCTGGCTGTCCCTGAAGAATGCCAAAACGCTGGTCACCGCGATTGCCGATGCCTTGCAGGAGCTTGACCCCGATAACAAGGATACCTACGCCGCCAACACCTCTGCCTATATCGAAAAGCTTTCCGCGCTGGATGGCGCGTACCAGTCTGCCGTGGACGGCGCGGCGCGCAAGACTGTCCTGTTTGGCGACCGCTTCCCATTCCGCTATCTGGTGGATGATTACGGTCTACGCTACTATGCCGCCTTTGCGGGCTGCTCCGCCGAAACCGAGGCCAGCTTTGAAACCGTTTCGTTCCTTGCAAAGAAGGTGGATGAGCTGAAGCTGCCCTGCGTGCTGACCATCGAAGGCAAGAACCACAAGCTCGCGGAAACCATCGTCCAGAGCACTGCCGGGAAGAAGCAGAAGGTGCTAACCATGGATTCCATGCAGTCCATGACCTCCAAGGATGCTGCAAACGGTGCTACCTACCTTTCCGTGATGGAGCAGAATCTTTCCGTGCTGAAAGAGGCACTGGGTTAAGGGGGTAGGATGATGGCTCAGCTCACTTGTCAAAAGCTCTGCGTCGGCTACGATGGGAAGCCCGTTCTGCAAGACCTTGATTTTGAGGTCTTTGCGGGCGACTACCTCTGCATCGTGGGAGAAAACGGCTCCGGCAAGAGTACACTTATGAAAACGATCCTTGGCTTGCAGATGCCCATCAGCGGCAGAATTTTGACGGGCGACGGGCTGAGGAAAAATGAGATCGGCTATCTGCCGCAGCAGACCGTTGTCCAGAAGGACTTCCCGGCATCCGTGAGAGAGATCGTTCTCTCCGGATGCCAGGGGCGCTGCGGCAGCCGCCCCTTTTACAACAGAGAAGAAAAGAAACTGTCGGCGGACGCCATGGGGAAAATGCAGATCACGCCCCTTGCCAAACGCTGCTACCGGACACTCTCCGGCGGTCAGCAGCAGCGGGTGCTGCTCGCCCGCGCCCTGTGCGCCACCAGAAAAATGCTGCTTCTGGACGAGCCGGTCTCCGGCCTTGATCCCAAGGTGACGGCGGAATTGTATGCGCTCATTCAAAAGCTTAATTGCGAGGATGGCATCACCGTTGTGATGATCTCCCATGACCTGAACGCGGCGCTGCAATATGCGAGCCACATCCTGCACATCGGGGACACGGTCTTCTTCGGCACCAAGGCGGCTTACCTGAACGAGTTCCCCCAGGTATGGCAGAAGGGTGGTGTGGCGCAATGATGGCGATCTTTGAAAAAATCGCGTTCTACTGGGCCTATCCCTTTGTGCGCTACGCGCTCATCGTCGGTGTGCTGATCGCACTGTGCTCGTCGCTTCTGGGGGTGACGCTGGTGCTCAAGCGATTTTCCTTTATCGGCGACGGGCTTTCCCATGTGGCCTTCGGCGCGATGGCTATCGCCGCTGTGCTGAAGTTGACGGACGATATGCCCCTGACGCTGGGCGTCACGGTGGTCTGTGCCGTTCTGCTGCTCCGCACGGGGCAGAACACGAAGATCAAGGGCGATGCCGCTATCGCCATGATCTCAGTGGGAGCGCTGGCCATCGGGTATCTGCTGATGAACCTCTTCTCCACCTCGTCCAACCTCTCCGGCGATGTGTGCAGCACGCTGTTCGGCTCCACCTCCATCCTGACGCTGTCAAAAAGCGAGGTCTGGCTGTGTGCGGGACTGTCCGTGGTGGTCGTGGCGGTGTTTCTGCTCTATTACAACAAGATCTTTGCCGTGACCTTTGACGAAGACTTTGCCAAGGCGGTGGGGACAAAGGCAGACCTGTACAATCTGCTGCTCGCCGTCATCGTTGCTGTGGTCATCGTGCTGGCGATGAATCTGGTCGGCTCGCTGCTGATCTCCGCGCTGGTGATCTTCCCGGCGCTGTCCGCCATGCGCCTCTTTCAGAATTTCCGGTCCGTGACGGTCTGCTCCGCCGTACTGTCGGTGAGCTGCGCGGCGCTGGGCATTTTAATCTCCATTTTAGCGGGGACGCCAGTGGGCTCCACCATCGTAGCGGTGGATATTCTGGCATTTTTGATTTGTTCGACCCTTGGCCGCGCAAGGGGAGGGGAAGCGGGATGAAACGGATTTTCTGTCTGCTGCTGGCTGCCTGCATGATGCTTTCCCTCTGCGCCTGCGGGAAAGGCCGCGAAAAGGACGCAGGAAATGACGCATCTTTTTCCAATGAAAAATCGTCTGCATCGGCTGAGAGCATTCCAACGCCGAAAGAACAGGAAACGCCGGACGAACAGCAGACCCCAGAGGAACCCGAACAGACACAAACATCTGCCGACGGCGTGGAGGTGGATCTGACGGTGCTCAGCAGCACCATGGTCTACTCCGAGGTCTACAATATGCTCTACAATGACCCGGCGCATTATCTCGGCAAGACCGTCAAGGCAAAAGGGACGTTTTCCATCTATCAGCTCGTGACAGACGGCGTTCTACAGCCTGACCCGGTATCCTACGCCTGCATCATTTCAGACGCGGCCGCCTGCTGCGCCGAGGGGATGGAATTTGTGCTGGAAGGCGATTATACCTACCCGGACGATTACCCGGAGCTGGGGGCGGAGATCACCGTCATCGGTGAATTTCAGTCCTATGAAGAAAACGGGATGACATGGTATCATCTGGTGAACGCAAGGCTGGCGTGATGCCGCGATAGCGCTGCGTACATAGTAAGCGTGACGATTTCAGGGAGCAAGGTATTCCGGTGCAACCTGACTGCAATTTATAAAAGCCGGACAAAGGGAGTCAATTTCCCCGCTGCAGAAAAATTCTCGCGAGGAAAGCGAGTGCTGAATTTGAGAGGGCTTCTTAAAGAATAGGCAGACTTAACATAAACTTTATTTCTGTTATGGTAACATAATCTATAAATACCCTGCTCTGGACGGAACACTTCTACAAGGAACCAGATAGGCTGCAAAAACAGAAATGATCAACGATGGAGAATATGCATGACTTTTGAAATTCACAGCGATATCACCAATCGATCCATGGCCGTGGCCTCCCGCGCGATGCGCAAGGTGCTGCGGCGAAAACGCAGCATCCTTTGGGCCATTTTCGACTGGAGCGTCTTTTTCATCAACGCTCTGCTGCTGATCCCATTCGACGGAGAGCCTTTTACGCTTGATGCCGGCACGGTGATTTCCCTGCTGGTAGAGGTGATGCTGCTGTCCGTTCTGCTGTTTCAGGATCG
>OGJH01001494.1_pt1 | contig 19361 bp, 9 predicted proteins | sample 1572021 | NCBI WGS metagenome assembly OGJH01 (sample SAMEA2582098, study PRJEB24529) | metagenome | biome: Human gut stool | place: China | collected 2011
GTAACTGGGACATTCCAGATTACGAATCTTTGATGCAGCTAAATTACCGCCCTCATGTTAGACAAAGTAAACGTGACGGATTGTAATTGAATACACGTGGTGATGACGAAAACCGAACAGTCCAAAGTCCATTCTTGTTTTGGTAAATAGAAGAAACACGTTCAGTGATGAACATTTGCTTGTCACCGCGTTTCTCCAAATCTACAATCATATTTTGTTTAACATCCATTCAATCAAATATTTACTTATTTTTCAACTATATCAGAATCTCTTTTGTTGGCTATCCCAAAAGGTATATGTACTGCAGGTATATCTTCTAAATGATCTAAATGTATCATCTGGTCGTCAAAGAAAATATGTGGTTTTAAAATATTTAGTATTCGAGTTTTATCTATTCCTCCGAGAAAGAATACATCATCTACTTCAATATTTAGGCTCTTTAATGTAGTTACGACACGTTCATGTGCAGGAGCGTTTCTTGCAGTAATTATAGCTGTACTAAGAATTTTCTTGTAATTAGGATTCTTGTCTACTTGTGCATTTTCAAGGCGTTGGAAAAATGATATTTTTTGCAATAGTGTTCCTATCGGTCCTTCTGATAATGGATTGGAGGCAAGTTCTAGTTCATGATGATGATAAACGGACATATTTCCTTTATTTTCTTTATAAAATTGTTCCGAAGAATCATCAGCTATTACTCCATCAAAATCAAATCCAAGACGAAGTTGTGTGTCATTTTCATCATCTATAACTTTAGTGTCTAGAACAGTACCTGCAGCAAAACCTGCAGATATTGCTTTTTCTGTATCTTCTGGATTTGCAGATAAAAATAATGATGCATTGAAGGCTGGTAAATATTGAAAATTACTTTTTCCTGAAGAAAAACAAGCTCGAGAGATGTCCAAATTATAATGTGCAATACTACGGAATGCTCTTAATCCTGATTCTGGACTATTTTTTGAAAATATAACTACTTCAATAGGTTTATCTTCTGGGAAAGAATTATTTAAATTCAAGATACGTTTGATGAAAGGGAATGCAACTCCCTTTCCTAGTGGCTCGTTAATCATCCGTTCTTGATATTTTCTGTAAGCATCAATGCCTTTTACACGATATATACTATCAGATTCTTCCATATCAAACAAAGCACTAGTTGATACGGCAATTACAAGTTTTTTCTCTATAGGATATGGCATATTTTAGTTATTATATTAAATGTGTTATATTAATTTTTTATATTTATCCCCCATAAAAACAATTGTAATACTATTAGATTACTGATATCAAAAGTAATAGACATCTTTATACCATTGCATCCATTCTTGCAGGTCATGATTTAGTTTATATACAATGTTCAACACATCATAGTTGGTAAAACAACTGAACATTCTATTCCCACAGATCAATGCTTTGTATTTATTGATTGACTTGTCTAACATTGTGCTTTTTGCATGATGGCATACCGAAAAAGTTACCATACTATATATTCCAGTTTCCTGTAAGGCTAAAGCAAGTATCTGATTGCGCCATAGTTGGTTAAGTCCATCCTTGAAAGGACAACCTTCGATACCAATTGAGCCTTTGAATATATCTAGGTTTCTTTTTAGAGTATCCCAATATTTATATCCTATCATGTGATAATAGCATTTCTGAGGCTCTTTGGTTATACTAATGAGATTATATTGAGTACAATTAGTCTTTAATTTATTAGCTTTACTTTTATATGCTCCGCATATTGTAAATTCTTTCTCGCTAAGTTTATGTTCAATTAGCCATAGGCATAATTTGCCTTCTATGTTATAGTAAGCAATGGCTACGTCTGCGTCAGTTCCGGCTGATTGGGAATGATCGTTTAAGACGCCTGCTCCTTGTTTAATATCTTGGCCCCAATATTCAAAACAGAATCCGTGAAATAGTTTATCTCTAGCTATCTTACTGAAATTTGAGGGACATCCGGGGATCATTGGTAATATACGATCAACATCTTTAGAAAGGAGTAAAGGCATAAACAGATTAATACAGGCTGTTTGAGAACTTACTGCATGATATGCAAACTTATGTAGTTTATAAGCAAAATTACTCCGTTGCATTTCCTCCCAAACAGGTATGATTGGTCCATATATCATTGTCGGAATAGTTGTATCGTTTGGGAAAATAGCATCGTATTCATGCCCTTTATACATGCCTCTTTCTGTAGTAATATTTTTACGCTTCCAGTCTATGATATGGACATAAATAGCTTTTTGTTCCAAGGTTAGATTGCTGGGAAGATAGTATTTTACTCCGTTGATTGTTTTTTCCATCTGACAATTATCATTTATAATCATTATATTATCTCTATTATTTCTATAGTTACAAGAGTATGCCCTCTAAGTCCAAGTACTCCCATTTAAACTAACTCCATAGTAAGTTTTTTTGTATCATCAGCACTTATGACTGTGGAAAATAGTGGCAGAAAAAGTCTCCTTATCAGAGTGGAACGTGCCACTCAAAAATGGTGGTGATGATTTGTTACAAAAATATGATTATTTTTCTTTTTTACGTAAAGATTTTCCTCTAAAAGTCATATTATCTGCATGGCTAAAAAGTCTGTCTAAAATTGATTCGGTTTGAGAGCATGGTTTTAGATAACCATACCAGACTTAAGTAGGTTACAGGGATGTAATTATAATAGACAAACGGTAATTCTCCTTATTATCATCCAAGAGTTGGTAAAGTGCGATTCTTGTCTGTTCATCGATGCTTCTCAAGGCAAAGTCATCTAGTATTATCAGATCATATTTCATCAGCTTGTCCATGTATTTAAGGAAGTTTCCAGTAAGAGATGCCGTAGTTACTTCTTCGGAGAATTTTATCATATTGAAGAATACAACCTTGTACTCCAATACAGGTGGCTTTTTGTGACCGCTCTATCCAGAACTTGGTATTCTTATTGGGCGTTTTTCAGTGGAAAAATTTGTGGATTGATTTCTGCCATGTTCATTGAGATACCTATTTATAAATGTTTTTTTTGTTTTATATCTTCCTCTAATTTACATGTGTTTTCAGAGGTCTTAAAAGGAAAGAATTCGGTATTATCCGAACTCTTTCTTTTTAAGGTATACTACCCATAATTGGGGATATTAATATGTTAATTAAAATAAATCCTTATAATATGATATTTCTTCCCAATGTTTAGAATATGCAGTTTCTGCAGCATTATCTAAGAACTCTAACAAAAACTTAAAGGGGAATGGGTAGGTCATCAGTTCATCCCATCTTCCAAACCCAAATTTTAGCATACTACATATTTCTTTTATATGCGAATCTACTAAAGCTTGATTATTTGTTTTGAGGATAAATATTTTGCGTGCTCGTGGCATTTTGTCCATTTTATTACCGTTGATGAACTTTATTTTTTCTTTATTTATTCCTGAGATATACGAGAACGAATCATTAGCTTTGCCATCAATCCCTTCTGATTTCCATAAATGAAATCCAATATACCCTCGAAGATATTTGTGTACGTTTTTCTTTCTTCTAAACATAGCAATGGTTTCACCATTATTAACTACTTCATCATATCCCTCATCAATTTCTTTTGCATCAAGAATAGGAATCTCTTCAGTGTCTACAATAAGATATACATTACCATCTTTTTTTAATGCCATATAATCTTTGGCACCGTTAATTCTGTTGCAATCAGTGTATTGTAATTTCTCAGTTACAAAAGATTCAAAATCTTCACCACAGCTATTTTGTGATAATCCGTATTGTTCGATGTGTAAGTTCCCATTATTGGTTATTTTTAAAGTAGCTCCATGAACATTTCCTTGATTAATCTTGTACCTAAGGAATTCCCATCCTTCCATAAGTATAGCCAAGTCCTTCGGCATAGCACGTTTTACTAAACAATCCTTTACTATGAACTCAATGAGTATTCGTCTTGCACGGTTTTTGTCAATCTTATCTTTTTTCTCATTATTATAATAGGTAATGTGCTGTAGTGCATTATTGTTTTTCGTAAATCTATAAGTTGATTTGATATATTTAGTATTAGTGTCTTTATTCTCTTTCGGTTCACATAATCGTACTATAATATCTTCAGGAGTTGGTTTAAGAGGGAATTTTAGTGTCCCTTGCATGATTTTCTGTGCCTCTTCTTTGAACTGCAAAATAAGGTTATTAGATAAATCAGTGCAAAAAGAATCTTCAAATGAAATAGTCTTTCCTTTTAAGTAATCTCTCATTAATTTTAGAATACCATCTTCTGTTTTACATTCATCATAGTGTTCAACCTTATAATCTGTAAAGTTTATCTCAAAAATACCATCGAAGTCTTGATTAACTGATTCTACAACTTGGAAAAGTACAAAAAGTTTGCCGTGGGTATATTTATCAGGATTATATGGCCAGTATGGGACATTGTTTTTAGTCTTTTTTGATTTCTTCTTTAGAATGAATAGTTTATTCAAATCGTATTCACCATCTTTTACTGTTTTGATTGTAATAGGCTTAACAGCTTGTCCAGACCATAGTTCTCCGTCAAAATCTTTTGATTTTTGAAAAACACAGTTTTTATATTTGCGTAATTCATTATCATTAAGTGGATGTGTAAAAGATTGCGTATTGGCAACAAGATTCATATATTTGTTGACTTCAACTTTTAGACATACCAGTTCCCTTTTTTGTATCCCGAAATTCGTATTGTCGCAAACCAATAATGAGCCATCATTGTACATCATATTACTTGTTTTCTTTTTGCCAAGTGAATTGATAGCAAGTGAAGCCACTATTCTGTTTTTGAGTTCATTGCTATATGGCTCTAAATAATCTATTCTGGCTACTATATCCTTAAAGGATTGAAGACTGTTAAGGATATCTCGTGCGTTCCCTTTGTGGGTTAATATAAAAAATTTAACAGCTGAGTATTTTTGATTACCCCATATAGCTTTTATGCCGGCAACAGATAAACATGGTGAATCACTTAATTGCTCGTAGGCCAGATTTTTGTGTTCAGCGCTTGTACTGTAATAAGAAACTATTGCATATTTTGAGAAAAATACATTTTCATTCCATGCAACTTCAATTCTGTTGGTTGTTAGAGGTAAACTCTTGATATAATTTTCGTCGATTATAATTTTATTCATTAGTCGATAAGTAATTTAAGGGTTTCTATTGCACTTTCTATAATTTTTCCATTGTCATCTATAATTCCATGTATCTCAGTTATGTCTCCCATAGGTTCTTTGGAAAGCTGTAACATGCTGACAGTGATAAGTTGGCATCCAAGCCTTTTACGCTTTATCGCTCGTTTTTCTTTAGTTGGTAATTCTCCTGGCTTATCATCATGGTCTATGTCAGGATTCATATTCTTGACATCAAATGCTATCTTATAGCTTCCGTCAGGATTGCATATAACAAAATCAGCAAGCTCGTAGTCACGTCCTTCAAGATGTTTGATTTCATTTTCTTTACAATTTGTATAATGTAATACAATTGCTTTAAATGCTTCCTCACCGATTTCACCAGCATAATCAGTCATTAGAATATCTGGATGTAGGATCATTCCTTTAGTTTCCCAGTTCGTAGCAAACCCATTCTGTTCGAAATATAGGCGTATTACTTCGTTTTTCATCAACACATCCAGTCTGACAGATTGTGGAGAAACAGGGAATTGCCCTGGTTTTCCTTTTGTTGCAGGACAGAAGTAATTATTGTGTTTAGGGTCATAATGGAAAAATATTTCATTTTCATTGTTTCTTTTCCAGTCACCATAACATTTATGTATGAAGCTCAGATTTTTGTCTGAATCTTCTAACTCATTGAAATCAGAAACGACAGGTTTTCTTATTATGGTTTGTTTATAACTTTGATTCATTTTCTGATTTATCATAACATTGTATGGAACTGTATTTATATCCTCGTTCTCGTCATCAAAATAATCCTCTTTACCAAGTTTTGGTGTATATCTTAGTGCAATATTCCGCATACGGTCAAGTTGGCGTTTTGCATAATTAGCATTATTGCACCTTATTATCTCATCATTATTTATATTTGAATCTATTGTTTTTTGTTCATCTTCAAGAATGTAGCTTACCAAACTCCTGAATTCCTTGGTTAAAGATTTTTTGAGGTTTACTTTGTCAAAAAAACAATTTATGTCTTTGTCGTAAAGTATGTATGTCGTTTGTGGTTTATTCCTTGTTCTGCATAAACGTCCTACAGCCTGTTCTATTATTGTTTGTGCCCATTCAGCTTTGTCTCTTGCAATACCTGGGTTGTTTTTGTCTCCAAACCAGAAGTTATTTGATAAAGCTTTACATAACCACGAAGCAATCTCATTTTTTGAGAGGCACCCTCTTTCGTATAACATCATAAGAGAGAGCATTACATTATAAAGACTTTTTTCGAAGTTAATTTCGTTCTCATCCATATTCATCATCAGATATGTTCGTGGGCATTGAACATACATGGCATCCCAATCTTTTTGGAGTTTTTCGCCTTCCTTATTCCAATTATCTCCCTGTATATATTCCAATCCGTCAGGAATTTCATATTGCATATTTGCTCCTGCTTTAAAACTTGCATAAGCAGAAATCAGCATTATTTTAGCATCTTTATTGTCACTTAGTTCTTTTAGAATAGTTCCTTCAACTTCTTCCCAGTTTTTACTAATTCTGATATGTTCATTTGTCCAGTCTTCTGGCAATTCATCTTCGAATACTGATTTTTGCTGTTTATAAGAGCCGTCAATCAGGCAACTTAGTACATTCGTTTGTATAGGATCACCTATTCTGTTCTGAAAGAAGATCATGCTGTGTACATCCTCATGTTTAATAAACCAGGCATATGCCTCAATAAACTGGAAAAGACGATAGAGTTGAAATGAAATACTTTCACCTTCTTTCTTGTTATGCATAAGGTATCTTTTTGTACATTTAAACCATGTATTATCCAGCCCGTCCTTACGTGCTTCTTCAGAAAATAGAATACGATACTTATCTGGCAGAACGGCCTTTTCGTCTCTTTTATCTTCGTATTCATAATGTTCCAGAGGAATGATTTCTACCTTATGTCCTTTGGGGTAGGTGTTGGATACCAGCTCATCAAATTTGCTTTTTACTTCCATGGATAGCACATGTATTTTGTCTCCAATACGCTCTTTCAGATATTCGATATCAAAATTGCTGATAACTGATGCGCTTGATGCCGTAGCAGAGCAAAGAACTACAGAAATGTTTCCTGATAGGATAAGATCTATCAGAATTTTTTCCGGTGTAGTAGATATCTCTCGGCATGACAGTCTCACTCTGTGTTGGTTGTCTCGCTCATCTATTTCTTCCTGATAAAGCTGAACTCCTTGTGAATACACTGAATAATCAGGTAAATCCAGTTTCTCCGATTTCTTATTAATGCTCTTTCTGTTTGTCATGAATTCTAAAAGCTGTTGGGCAAACTGGTAATCAGAGTTTGTTTCGAATCTGGAAATCAGTGTATAGATTTCTCTTTCAATAGTAGGATATCCTAAATAATGATTGTCTGGAAGTTTGTTTTTCCCTAAACCTTTTGCTGTTTGCTTGAACTTCTCAATACTTGTTTGTAATGCTGTTTTAACTACCTGACATAATTGTCCTTTTATAACTTTTGTATTCTCTATAACTAGAGATAAAAAATTATCCATTGGAATTACATAATCAAAGCTTTCCTTTAATTCCGTATCCTTTTCTGCATGAAAAAGCTTGAAGTGTTTCTCTCCTTTACTGTAACAGATATACGATTGCTTATTGTCTTTAGAATTCGATACATTGAGTCTTAAACCTGAACCAGAAAAGAAAACTCCACGGCGATAATTTTCCAGGTCTTCAATGTCTCCTAAGAATATGTTTTTGTATGGTATAGTATTTCCAAAAACTTTGTTCCAGCTTGACTTGATTGTATTATTGGCTTTGTTTAAGCACTCGTGCAGCAGTTCTCCATGATATTCATCTGATATATGCTCTGGATTGTCTATCAATTGTTTGTATTGCAAATAGCCATTATATCCCTTCGCAAAACGATTACTGCCACTGTAATTGTCAATTGCCTGCTCTATGATCGTGTTGCGCATAACTATGGCTGCTTGATCTGATTCGTCGAATATAATTAAAGTTCTATGATTGTTATCTGCAATATTATTTATGTATACTTTTTCAGAAATAATAGGATCTATGCCGTACATAGCTTTATGTATTGTCATCAACAATACTTTCTTTCTTTTATAATCAACCTGGGGATATACTTCAGAAAGTGCTGGGAAAGTTCTTATAAGTTGATTAATACTGATATCATTTTCTTTATTGGTTTGTTTTAAATATTTCTTATATATCTCAAAGAAATTACGGACATCATTTCTCAATTTTAGTTCAGCATCAGAGATTTGATTGGAGAGAAGTTCATTTCTATTACCTTGTACCTGGAAAAGGTTTTTGATCCCTTCGTATGTTTTTTTTATGCGTTTGCAACCAAAAGTTAATACCTTCACATTTCCGCTTGATAATACTTCAATACAAGATTCTATCTGGTCTATGAATTTCTCGAAAGCACCATTATCAATTGCTTTTTTGATAACCTCTTCATTATTATCTATTACTAGAATGTCATTGCGTGAAATGATACTGTTTTTGGAATGTACAAACTCATTGATTTCTCTGTTTATTCCTTCTACCAATTTTTTTTGTACGCATAGAATAACTATTCTGTTGAACTCTTTAGGGTAGTATTCGCATGTCAACTTACTGATAGTGTATGATTTACCTCCACCCGTAGCAATGTCGCAAATATGAAGTCCTGAAGATGTATATCGTTTAAAGATTTCCTCGACATATTCACTAAGTTTTTCTTTATCTGTTTTCATTTTATGTAATATTAAATTAATCAGATTATTGAAAAATCATTGTTTTAATGATTAGTTTCTATATTTGTTGTAAAGGTATTATTCTGTTGTGCAGTCTATCTGCACAACAGAATAATTTTTTGTGGTGATTGTTTTTGCTTATATATGTCGATTATCTATTTTGAATTCTTCAGTATGTTTCCTGTAAGATTCTTATGTTATTATTGATTACACTCTGATATTTTATTTAACAGTCTTCAATTATAATATCAAATTTAATGTCTTTATTTCTAAACAGATGAATATTTGTGTCATGAGTGATTGTCTCCACATCAAATCGTTCACCGTTAGGTTGTCTTCCTATGTTCCATTCATTGATAAATCCTCCATCAGGATAGATAGAGAGTCTTTTTTTACCACATGTAATTGTAAGCACACGCCAGTGAGTGAGTGTTCGCTTATTTAATGAAACGACAGGGACAAGAGTACCTTTTATTCCATGCTCATAGCTAAGATCATCTATCCACGCTTTGGTAAGGGATGTAAGCCATGCATCACGTTTCTCAGATGAAGGCTGGTTTGCACATATACTGTCTGCATTTCCTCTATCATCCTTATATACCTCTATCATAAACTCTATGTCAAACTCTGAACCAATCTGTTTTATGATGTGTTCAATCGTCTGGAGTGTGATTATAATACCCATGATGCTCTTTAGATGTTCATCCTGATAACTGATTTTCAACGTTCCGGCATTCTGCTTTGCGTATGATATGAACTGATCTATGAGTCCTCCGGATTCAGTCTGTAGTATATCTCCTAACTGACAGGTACTTATTTCTCTATATTTATCTCCAGACAGCTTTAAAAGCTTAGCCGATGGTTTGTAGGAGAGATCAATTACAGAAGCACCTGATGCCGGATTATCTGTACGAACGAAGAACATGGTATTATTGCCCCATTGGATATTGAGCTGGGCATTTTCCTTGTTGTTCATAAAATAGAGATAGCCATCAATATAAGCAATAGGATATATGTCTTTATCAATCCATGGGTTTGATATGGTCTTGATATCATCTCCCTTTGCCCACGCCTTAATTTCTCGGCAAATAGCCTTAATTGGTTCAGATATATTATCTTGCTTTGACTTTAATATACAGAAAGAAGTATAGTGGCTCTTCATGACGAAGTGGCTCATAAACTGGGGTTGCCAACCGTTCTCATTGTCTTCATAATCCCATTCCTGATAATCGTTATCTGCAAACAATACAACATCCTGATGTGAAGCAGCAAACGCCTTCTTCAGATCATATAGTGTTGTCTGCGATGGAGAAGTATCCGGAAACGCATCTTTGATATTTTGTGGAACAGTATCTCCAACTTCTTCCTCCTCTTCAATCCACGCTAAAGCTGCATTAATATCGAGGAACTTTGCATAACGAAGCGTAAATTTGTCAAGCAGCATATCCTTCGATTGCTTTTCACGGGCTTCACTCAAAAGTTTCTTTGAGGCTTTAATAACCTCATTCATCACAAGCAAATTTGCCATCTGGTTGGCATAACCTGCACCACCGGGATTACAGTCGAAGATACAGATATGACCATTAGGCATGATAGCAAAATCTACGGCCCCACGTTCCTTCCCTAAAATATCCACCAGTGTCTGGGTGAATGCCATTCCAAGTGTGAAAAGCAGTTTTTCTTCTTCATCACGGTTTGACATCCACCTGTTCATGCCTTTATGTCGGATACGTATTTCGCTAAAATCTGTCTGAATCATGTCGCCAATAATGACATTGCGTTTTATTTTAGAGATGTCATTGGAACAACTGCAACTCTTACGCATTTCCTTTCCAGTAATGGCAAAATGATAATTGGGCTTTTGTGGTTGTCCTTCTTTGTTTGGTGCATGTAATGGGTTAAACTCGACTGGGAATTTTAAAGGGTCATTTTTATCGGCCACTTCTTCTTCCACAACCGTCCTTCCACATCGTGGACAGAAACAATATCCATAACCTTTTCCTTCATTGTAATAGAGAATTTTGGCATTGCCTGATTCATTATTACGACGAACAGAAAACAAATGTGGCTCAGTTACGTGATTGGGCCAATCGTCAGCATCAATCAACTGTGCACTCACTCTTGTATAGACATTGTTGTCCATAATTCGAGTTCTGTTTTCGTTCATATCAGGCATAAAACCAACCGGTTGAATCATCTCCAGTCCGTTCGCATTATTCACAGACCACCTGATTTGGTTACTGAGGTTAGGATCGTCAATAACAGTCTTATCACTATTACGATAGATGGTTTTGTATGCCTTATGGTTGTCATCATACATATTAGTTACTTCGATACCTCGAACAGAATATACCACACCATCTACTACAACACTATTACCCGGCACATATTGTGCGATGGCATCACGTAAAGAATAGGAGGGGTTAGATGATGTCATCGGAGTGAAGAAGTCTTTCTTACCGTTACTGTTCAAGTCGAGAGTGAGCACATTAACCGGCATGTTGGCGTTAGGAGTGAATCTACTGGTTGCCCAGAAATTGAGAAGTCGTTTGTATAACACTTCAATGTATTGCATCTTTAGCTTTATACGGAACCTATCGCTGATTTTACCGCTACCGGAGAACGCCGTTTTGTAGTCAACCAGCTTGTTGCGTAACTCGGCATAACATCTGTCATTTATATCTTGTGCATTTTTTACGACCTGAGTAAGATTACCATCATAACATGTTCCCTTCAGGAGTTTGGTCAGATCCTCTCTGATTTCTTTATCCAAAGGTTTTGAGCATAAGATATTGAATTTCTCATACATAGTACCTTTAGGATCACCTAATAAATCATCTGGGTCTGTTTCGTTTGTACCGTTTTTCAATATAAGAATTTTTCCGTTGCTGATTCGTACCTCAAAAGGAGTGTAGTAATCTGCAACTTTCTGAGTAAGACGTCCACCGTTCGATCCGTCGGTAAATACACCAAAGGAATGGACAAGGAAAGAATTAACATGACGCTGTATTACTTGCGGACTCATTAAATCTACAGTAGGAACACGTACTGGTCGGTTTATAATCTTTTCAATCGGGTTACTCAAAGTACGGAGACCAATCACGTCAGAACTACAAAGTGTGATACAGGCACTTCGTATTTTGTTGTTACGACCGCTTCGTCCAGCACGCTGTTTATAATTGGCCGGCATTGGAGGGACACTTGAAAGCATTACGACTTCCAGGTTACCAAGGTCTACACCCATCTCCATCGTTGTTGAGCATGCAAGGATATTAATGGTATGGTCTTTGAACTTAGATTGTAATCCACGAGCAACATTCTTATCCACTTGAGCTGTGTGTTCCTGCTGAATGAATAGATTCGGAAAAGCATGAATATCCTCCAGACGGTCAGAAAATATACCATCTGTACCCCAAATATTATGATCCCATAGTAATGCCCGATGTGTTTTCGCCCATGCTTCAATTGATTTTCTGTCACCTTCCTTTTTTTCAGAACCAACATAGTAAGGGAATACATTCCATTGTTCATGCAGTTCTTCTCTAAGTTCAACCGGAATGCCGCCTTCCAGATAAGGCGAGAACCGTTTGAAGTTATTACCAATAGGTCTAAGACATACTGAATGAGGACCAGCATCTGCTTTAGTGTCACACAGATACACGTCATCATAGAGCTTGAAACATAGATCATTTAGGTTGAAACGGGGAGCATTATCTTTCTCATTGACGAATTTACCCATATCGTTCAGACGTTGTCCTACCTGAAGAATTTTATATTTGTCACTGGTCAATGTATTCCAAAGGGCATTTACAACATCAGAAATTACCTTAAAATACTGACGCTGGGCGTCATTAATAGTAAGCGAATGGTCATCACGCGCAATCAATGCGCACAAATATCGTACAATACGGGCTTGAGATATTTTGCCTTCTTCCAATTTCGGCTTGTTAAATGGTCGGCGGCGAGGCTTTTCTGTGGCAAAGCGCACTGTAGAAAATATGTCAATTTTGTCGTTCCCTGGAATTCGAAGATAGAATGACTGGTTGTTACGGACAGTATAATCAAGGTAAACCTGCATCAGGTTTTGCCAGTCCTCTTTGGTAATTTGGTTAGCCGGATTATTGATAATACTATTAAAATTTTGTACCTCATCAGGCAACTCTATTTGTTTGAGCTGCGGATAGCAAGCTTCGAACAATCCTAAATTTTCTGGTGATGCAGCTGATGCAGGACGGTGTGACAAATACATCACCATAATACTCTGTACATACTTGTCAATTATTTCGTCAGATGGTAATCCATCTTCTATTTCGTCACTTTCTCCCGACCGTTTAACAAATACAGAGGCAAATACCGGGCAATATGGATCTTTCTTTAGCAGTTCTGCAATCTCTGACCATGTCATATAGTTGCATGACATATCGTCCAATTGCTTTTGCACCACATTGGTGTCAGGCGATTGGAGATTTTGTAACATGGGAGCATACTTCAACATAGACATGGGGTCTGCTTGAACAGCTGCCATAATTTGAGCCATAGCAGCTTCTTTAGTGATTCCGTTTGCTCTTCTTCGGCACATCTCATGATATATCGTACTATAGAACCACATACGTTCCTGTTCCAGATTCTGCTTCAATGTAGCTTTTGCTGCGGCCTGACGACTATCCACAAAACTGATATATTGCTGTCCGTCGTGCAGTACAATACCCCCTGTTGTCGATTCTCCCTTGTCCAGCTGATCAAGAACGCTTGGTGCCATCATGCGAGAAATAAAATCTGCAGAAAGGCGGAGTTTCTGAAGACGGTTGTCTTCCATATTTCCATTTGCATCGTCTTCAATATCTTTGTCTGTATTGTGGCTCTTTCCTTGTTTCGCATTACAATAAGGGCAACAGCCTTGAATGTTGCCTACTACATGCCAGCTGTCAGTATTCTCTTTATCAGCAGGGGTCACAGGTTGCAGCTGGGCTCCAGGAAGCAAACGGAATGACACATTGTTATCTCCCTTTATACTTTTTGTTTTGGACAGGCCGAATATGACATAGTTCTTCCTTGAGCTGTCATCACTTTCTTCCATATCCAGATCAAACATATCGCTATCGTCTGTTGCTACAGGTTCGTATGTCCAATCTTCCATGTTAACCATGGCGACAGCTACGTATTCTCCGCAATGCTTGCACCGGCTTAATTCTAATAGTGGGACTTCTTCTGAAGAATCAACCTCACCATCGCTCTTTCTGCTTGTGATATTTTCAGAATAAATTTTGAAAGAACCATCAGCAAACTCATTCAGACGGACATAAAGCCCATTGTTGGGTACACGGTAAAAATAGTGCACCTTCAGTTTCATATCGGGAATTTTCAGTCCTGCATCTTTATATCTGTTTTCTTCACGCTGGCACATTTCATCCAGCCATTGTAACTTTTCACTTATAGTAGCTTCCACCGGATACAATTCATCCAATGAGATGTAATCTGAATGGAATATTTTTTTCCATCGTTCTTCATCTTCTCCTTGTGGAATTTCTGTCTCACCAATACGGCTACCACCCACAGCTTCTACCTGGTCTGCGTTTATTCCTGTAATTCCGGCTATGAACTCTTTCAATTCGCGTTCGTCTTTTTCCTTATCTTCTCCATTGCCGAAAGTTGCTGATGATGTCGCAAACCGTATGTCCTGCGCATCAACTTTAAAGGCAAGCAGCACACGACGCAGGAGCATGGCCAACTCGGCTGCGCCGGCCCCTGTATAAGAGTGTGTTTCATCAATGGCGATCCATCTGAGACTATTTCTTCCAGCCACAATAAGATTTGCGTCACTTCCACGTAGCAGGATGTACTCCAGCATGGTAGGGTTTGTCAGAACAATATGCGGAGGATTATTCCGCACATCCTTACGGGTATATACCATATGGGAATATTTAGCATTCTTCAGTTCAAAATGTCCCTTCTCATTAGGGTCGGTCTGAACAAATTCATATATTCCACCTGTAATCTGTTCAATCCGTTTACGCAACTTATTTGCATCATCAGATGTGTCTGTACTTTTAGGTTCCATTTCAGGAAGATCACCATTGTACACTGTGTAGGTAAGCCTGGTACCTGTAGTTTCTTCAGCACTTGTCAATAATTCCTCCAGGCGTTCTTTCTGGTCCTCCATAAGAGCATTCAGTGGATAGAGAAAGAGAGCCTGAATCATTCCCGGTTGCGCATGCAGAGAAAGGTCGTGAACCAAAGGCATCATAAAACATTCGGTTTTACCAGAGCCGGTTCCTGTCGTTACAACGATTGATTTTGGCTTGTTGTCGGCAGTATGTTGGTTCAGCAATACATCCCAGCATTTATACTGATGTTCGTATGGTGGATATGGCTTTGTCCAAAGTTTACCTACCAAGGACTTGGCTTTTTCAACCTTATCAGGTGAAACAGGTATATAGGAGTTCATACATTGAACTACAGGCACTGCATTCTTGGGAGCAAACAAGTCACTGATAAGTGCCTTTATCTGCTTGATGTAAGAACGCTGACTTTCATTATTCGACTCGCCACACCACATGGCTACGAGTGCTCTTTCTACCGCCTTGCGGTTACTATTATATAATTCGGAGAAATTCATATCTGTTCTATATGTTATTCGGTGTCAACAAAAATATCAAATTCTGGCCATTCAAAGCCTAATTCATCACTCAGCCTGATTAATCCCAATTTATCATCACGGTTCAGATGGCCACCTCTTTTTTCAAGAAGGGGCTTATATATTTCTTCGGGTATCTTGTCAGTATCCAAGTCTCTCAGTGGTTTCATTAGGAAGAAATAGATACCATAGGCGTTGGCTACTTCGAAACATTTCAGTACGGACTCTTCTATATCGTCCCAAGCCCACGGGTCGTCGATGTCCGATCCAAGATTGCAGGACAAATTATTAGAATGTCGAATGTCCTGGAATATCAAGCCTACATCTTTTGAGTCTGCTTCATTATCAGGATCGATAGGTTCAGGATCTGTCCGGACATCATAATTCCAGAACAGAGCATTTTCTCCATCCCAAGAACTATTAGCTTGTGAATTGCCGAAACATACCACAAGACAGTCTGGAGCCACCGCATCAAGCAAATTTCCCATGAAACGTCTGTCCATACGCCATGCATTCATAGCTGCTTCCCCGATACTTGGATTACCAGAGATATTTATGAAATCCTCTGTGTAGATATTACCGATATTATTGCATTGATAAGCCTGATAGCCTTTGCGACTGAAATCATTGACTTGTGTTCTATCCTTATAAATGTAAGGTAAGTCCAGAGTCTCATCTTCTTTCAGATACTGTATGATGTTGCCGTCAAGCAAGACTACCTTTAAGAGGGTAGGGCGATATATATCTACTATAAAGAAACTTTCTTCCTCACCGTATTGGATAGGTATTGTCGGAGCCAATACCTTACTATCCAAAGGGATATTGTCCTGATAGGTTGCTTCTTCTCCGTTCATAGTGCGATAGCGTACAGATGTGTAATCGAAGTCGCGTACTATCGGATTGTTTTTTTCAAGTTCTGGAAGATAAGCTACAGTAATAAGAAACAGTTTACCCTTCACTGTAATTCTAAGTATGGCTACTCCATAAGAAGGCACGCTAACTGATGTCCATTCTGTAAATCTTCCGTTTGGCTGTTTATATTCTATTAAATCTGCAGTAGTAACGTTTTCCGGCCTGGCATTCAGGATGTCGTCTTTGGTCGCAAAATGTCGCACAATGATGTCTTCCTTACCAAAAATAAGAGGAAGTTTTTCTATGTCAGGTTCTTCGCTAATGTCAGGATCATCTATGAAATAATGATTTACCATGCCCCCATTAATGTAGTGAATCGTGTTGGAGTACAGTCTTGTAGTAATTTGGTCATAACCTATTCTGTTATACAGACATATTTCCCGTCCTGTGGGGGTATAGAAAGTAACAGAATCGTATATATAAATCCAGTTCCATATTTCACTGATACCAAACCGGCTGTCATTGAACGGCATACTGTACACTTCATTGGCAATGGTTGCATCTTTCAATTTGCAGGGATGGGTGAAGAGTAACGCTGTTTCTCTCTGCGCATTCTGCGTTGATGTCCATGTGTTATAGATACTATCAGATCTCCATAGCTGAATGTATTCCATAGCATCGACCGATTGTACCAGATATTCATTGCCATCATCATCTTTTACTATGATTTCTATCTTGTTGAAGCGAGTAGCCGGAATATGCTTCACCTGTACGCCTTTTTCCACACCAAAGGCCACGAAATCGTTCAAGCCATGATTCAAATAGGTGATAATCGGCTTATCAATGGTTGATGGCTTAATAATTTTCTCATTGTAACAGAATCTAATATAGACGTAAAGGTGTCTCTGGGTTTCAGGATGAGGCACGCCCCAAAGATGAACCCTGTCATATCGTAGATACTGGTGTAAACCACCGCCAACTTCTTCAGGTTTCAGCAAGACATTAAGTCGTCTGGACATAAACGTGTAATCAGGTGAAAAAGTGACGACCCATTCAAAACGGAACTTCACTTTCAGAATCTCGTCATTAGCAGTTTTCAGAACGGCTACAAAGAGATTGACATCAGATGCAGCATTTTTCAAATCCTCATCGTCGAATGGCATTTGGCCATTGAGTATATTCTGCATATACTCATATAGTGAGTGACAGCGTTTGATACTTTCACGGAAAGCAATAGCTCTTGATGCTTCATCCAGATTTTCCAGTGTATAGTCTTCACCGTGGTAGATCCGACACAATCCTTTCAGGAATCTCATGTTGTCATTTCTGCCAAGTTCATGTTTAATAGCAAGACCACCGAGCACGTAAATGGAATATAGCCAACGCTTGTCGCCTTTATCATCATGATAGAGATAAAGTTTCTGGTTAATGCCGGCATTAATCCAAAGGGCTTCAAGGTTAAGCTTTTCCACCAGTGGATTACTGTTCCCTCTTTGATACTTGCGTTTATACCATTCAGCTATATAGATTATGGTTTCTACGGCAAATTGAGGGGAGACTAAAGCTGGAAAACCTTTAACAGAAGCAATATCATTCAGGCAGACTTCAAGTTCATTGAAATCTACTTCCGACAGTTTAAGTAGCCAGACGTATGGCTTACAGATGTCGAATGATGCTATTTTATCTTTTAATTCTTTCGTTAGTTTTTCTATCATGGTCAGATTCTTTTTCTCCAACTACCCAGTGTCGGCTATATCCACTACCAATAAATCTGATGTGTGGCATAGGGGCGATGCGTTCTTTTATCTTCTGACTGATAAATTCAGTATCTTCTTTCGCATCTTTCAATCCTACAAGAGTGTCATCGTCGGCAATACCAAATAGCAGACTGCCGCTTGTCCCGTTTGCAAACGCGCTGACACTCTTTAGGCAGCTTTTAACCTTACGACGTTCCACATCCTGCTTCTTGTCGTATTCTGTGGTTTCACCTATATATATGTTGATGTTCATATAAGACTATTTTAGGGATTCTAGGATATTATATCTTTTTTACTGATGTCCATGGCTTTCAGAATCTTTGCTATACTATATAGCAAAAATACGATAATAGTTTATAATACTTGCCAAATAGTTCTATCAATATTATCATCGAATCCTAATTTTTTTAGTCTTATGGAATCATTTATATTATAATCGTTGATATTTTTATTTGAGGTATTGAAGTTACTTGATTTTACTACAGTAACTCGGATGTCTGGAAATTTTACTAAAACACTAACTATTCTGTACTCTCCAGATTTCTTTTTTGTTTTTTTTATGTTGGATATTTTGCCTTCTATAATCTCACCTAAAGTGAAATTCGAGTTTTTGTCACCAAAACTCAAAAGCTTTGACTTATTACTTTCACTTATATACCTAAGTTCATATCGTTCATTAATGTATTTAGAATCTCAAAACAACCAAAAATAACCAGAAATATTCAAGCGTAAGTCTTTATCTATCAGAATATTCTAAAAATTAACACTTTTCGGCTGCTTTTTGATGCTTCCCAAATTTCCACATATTTTTGAGACGTATTTCTGACGTGGAGAATTTGCGGAGCTTGTTTTTTGCCACATCGTGCGGACAGTTGACAAGGGTTTACAACCGTTTACGATGAGCGACAACAACCGCCCTGATATGCAGCAATAGTAACATTGTGCAGAAAGGCGACAACGGTTGACCTCCGTTTACATCCGTTCACCATTTCAGAGATATACGATTGAAGGAATGAACCAGTAAACGATAAAAGCAGCATGAAAACAACCAGAAAATGCAATTTTTGCAGCAAGTCATTTGTAACCCGGAGCGGGGTACAGAAATATTGCAGCGAGGCTTGTCAGGCGGAAGCCAAACGAGCTAGAACGGAACAGAAGAACAACCTCTTCAAAGCTGTCCGCCCCTTGATGGAGATACAGCATCAGGAGTATCTCACCTTTTCCAAAGCAGCAGTACTCATGG
>OGJH01001541.1_pt1 | contig 18823 bp, 9 predicted proteins | sample 1572021 | NCBI WGS metagenome assembly OGJH01 (sample SAMEA2582098, study PRJEB24529) | metagenome | biome: Human gut stool | place: China | collected 2011
CCATACCAAGTGAGTGGTTATTCAACATAACAACCTTGATTGGCACCTTGTAAATATTTAAGATAGCCAATTCTTGGTTCGTCATTTGGAAACCACCATCACCAACAAAGAGGATAACTTCTTTATCAGGATTAGCAATTTTAGCACCAATTGCTGCTGGGACACCGAATCCCATTGTTCCAAGACCACCTGAGGTCACCAGTTGACGCTCATTTTGGTATGGATAATACTGAGCTGTCCACATTTGATGTTGCCCAACGTCAGTGACAACAACTGCATCACCCTTAGTCAATTCACCGATACGCTCGATAACTGCCTGAGGCTGTACCATACGTTCTTTCTTATCGTAAGAACGTACACGTTCTTTGTCTTTTGTGACTTTTTCAATCCATTTTTCAGTGTTATTCTTAACCACTGGTTCTGCTAAGAGCATTTCAAGAGCTTGCTTGGCATCACCAACAACTGGTAAATCTACCGCAATAATCTTGCCAATCTCAGCCGGATCCACATCAATATGAACAACCTTTGCATTCTTAGCAAATGTTTTTGGATTACCTGTCAAGCGATCATCAAAACGACAACCTATGGCAATCATAAAGTCAGCATCAGTCATAGCAATATTAGATGCATATGAACCGTGCATACCACCCATACCCAAGAAGAGGGGATGACTAGTAGCAATTGTTCCCTGACCTAGAAGACTTGTAACAACTGGAATTTGGTAGCGTTCTGCAAAAGCAACTAGCTCCTTAGCAGATTCAGAATAAGCCACTCCACCCCCAGCTACAATAACCGGCTTCTTAGCTTTGCCCAACTGTTTCAAGATTTTCTTAATTTGCATCTCGTTTGGTCTCAGCGTCGGTTGGTAACTTGGAAGATTGATTTCAGGATCGTTGATGAACGCAGTTTCCTTAGCTACAACATCTTTTGGAAGGTCGATAACAACCGGACCAGGACGTCCTGTCGTTGCGATATGAACCGCTTCTCGAATAGTACGAGGAATATCAGCCGTATCGCGAATCTGGTAGTTGTATTTAGTAATTGGCATGGTAATTCCGACAATGTCAGCCTCTTGGAAGGCATCCTTACCAATACCTGGTGTTGCAACCTGACCTGTAAAGACTAGGAGAGGTACACTATCACTCATAGCATCTGCAATGCCGGTAATAGCATTCGTTGCACCGGGGCCACTCGTTACAAGAGCAACACCGAGTTTACCAGTTGATTTGGCATAACCTTCAGCTTCGTGCAGACTTCCTTGCTCATGACGAGATAAGATATGATTAATCTTGTCATTTTTGTAAATAGCATCATACAAAGGAAGAACCGCTCCGCCAGGATATCCAAAGATAGTTGAAATCCCAAGTTCAAGAAGTGTATCTAGAATTAAATCAGCACCAGAGCGTGCTTCTTCAAGTTCAATTTTCTTCACATGGACCTCCTTTAGTAGTTGTTTTTTTCGAATTGTCTAAAAATTCAAAACCTTGTATACTATGATAACATTTTTAACCAAATTTGCAAGGGTTTCAGAGAAAAATATCACAAACTCTTCGGAAAGAATGTTCTTAGTTTTTTTCTTGTGCTTGACGTTCTGCTTTACGTTCTTCGAATTCTTCGTCACTCATCAAAGTTCCGCCGACGTTGGCTGATTTAGCAAAGGCTGTATAGCGACGCAACCAACCACTTGAAATTTTTGATTTGAAAGGTTTCAAATGTTTGCGACGTTCTTCAAGGGTTGCATCATCGACAAGTAGATCAAGGGTACGATTTGGAAGATCAATCACGATTTCATCGCCATCTTCGATTAGGGCGATATTACCACCTTCTGCTGCTTCTGGAGAAACGTGACCAATAGCAATACCACGAGTCGCTCCTGAGAAACGACCATCCGTAATCAGAGCCACATCCTTACCAAGACCGCGTCCGACAATCTTAGAAGTTGGTGCCAACATTTCTGGCATACCAGGTCCACCCTGAGGACCCTCATAACGAATGACAACGACATGACCCTTCTTAACTGTTCCATTGTCAATCAACTCAAGGGCTTGATCTTGTGAATCACAACAAATAGCTTTACCGCGGAAAGTTTTAACAGATGGATCTACACCACCAACCTTGATTACAGCTCCATCCTGAGCAATATTTCCGTAAAGGATAGACAAACCACCAACTGGTGAAATAGGATGCTCGATTGGATGGATAATTTCTTCATTTTTGATTTCAGCACCAGCTACATTTTCTTTCAAGGTTTTACCAGTAACTGTAATACGATCACCCTTAATGGCTCCTTTTTTAATCAACTGATTGATAATGGCTGGAACACCACCAGCTTCATGCACATCATGCATGGTGTAAACACTTGAAGGGGCAATTTTAGAGAGATAAGGTGTCTTCTTGGCAATTCCATTAATGTCCTTAAGGTCATAGTCAATACCAGCCTCACGCGCAATAGCAAGGGTATGGAGAACAGTATTGGTTGAACCACCCATAGCCATATCAAGAGCAAACGCATCATCGATAGCTTCTTTGGTCACAATATCACGTGGGCGAACATTATTTTTGATGTTATCCATCAATTTTGTGGCTGCTTGACGAACCAATTCACGACGTTCATCTGAGACAGCTAGGATAGTACCGTTACCTGGAAGGGCAAGACCCAAAACTTCCATCAAACAGTTCATTGAGTTAGCGGTAAACATCCCTGAACATGAACCACAAGTTGGACAAGCATTTTTCTCCAAATAATCGAGCTCTTCCTTGCTCATATCTCCAGCCTGATAGGTACCTACAGCTTCAAACAAACTTGATAGCGTCGCTTGATGACCAGTCATGTCAACGCCACCCTTCATAGGTCCACCAGAACAAAATACTGCTGGCACATTAGTACGCATGGCTGCCAAAATCATCCCTGGCGTAATCTTATCACAGTTAGGAATATAGAAAACCCCGTCAAACCAGTGAGCATTAATAACTGTTTCTGCAGAATCGGCAATCAATTCACGAGATGGAAGACTGTAACGCATCCCAATATGCCCCATGGCAATCCCATCGTCCACACCAATGGTATTAAACTCAAAAGGAATACCGCCAGCCTCGCGGATGGCTTCCTTGGCAATATCTGCTAATTCACGCAAGTGAACATGCCCTGGAACAATATCAATATAAGAGTTACAAATAGCAATGAAGGGCTTTTGCATATCCTTGGCAGATTTAACTTGCCCAGTCGCATACAAAAGTCCGCGTGCTGGTGCCTTATCAACACCAACTTTGATCATATCACTTCTCATGATGTTACCTTCAATCTATAAAATTTCTTACAACATATGTTACCACTTTGGAAAGTAATGTCAAGGAATTTTCAGAATATTTCTGTAATTTCGAAAAGATGTCCCAGCCGTATCAAAACTGACAAAACAAAAAGGAAGCCCTAAGACTTCCTAAATGATTATTTCAATATTATTCAACACTAAAGAGGTATGGATAAACTGGTTGGTCTCCTTGGAAGATTTCAACTTCGATACCTTCGTGAGCCTCTTCCAATTTTTCCGCAAGTGCTTGAGCTTGGTCTTGATTACCTTCTTCGCCGACGTAAATCATAACAATTTCACTGTCTTCGTCAATCATCTTGTCAAAAGTGTCAAGAAGGGCTTGATCCATATCTGGTGTAGACACAAGGATCTTACCATCAACCATACCAAGGATATCATTTTCATGAATCTCAAGTCCGTCAATAGTTGTGTCACGTACCGCCAAGGTCACGCTACCACTTGTTACATCTGAAAGACTAGCTGTCATAGCTTCAACATTCGCTTCGATACTTTGGCTAGGATCAAAAGCAAGCAAGCTTGTAAAGCCTTGTGGTACTGTACGCGTTTCAACAACTGCCGCATTGACATCTACTACTTCAGCAGCTGATTGTGCTGCCATAAAGATGTTTTTATTGTTTGGCAAGATGATAACATTCTTAGCATTAACCTGCTCAATAGCCTTAACAATATCTTCTGTTGATGGGTTCATTGTTTGACCACCTGAAATCACATAGTCAACACCTTGTGATTTGAAGATATCTGCAAGCCCATCTCCAGCAACAACTGCAATAAGAGCAAAGTCTTTAGGAGCAGAAGGTGCAGCTTGGATAGCTTCTTCTTTTTGAACTTGTGCATCGTGTTGGTTACGCATGTTGTCAACCTTAACTTTGACAAGAGCCCCATATTTAAGACCTTCTTGCATGACAAGACCTGGATCCTCAGTGTGGACGTGAACTTTGACAATTTCATCGTCGTTAACAACAAGGAGAGAATCCCCAAGGTTACTCAAGTAATTTCGGAACTCTTCATAGTCAAAGTCCTTCACATAAGTTGGACCTTGTTTGAGACCAATCATGATTTCCGTACAATAACCGAAGGTAATGTCTTCTGTTGCAACATGACCAGCAACTGACTTATGATGTTCTGCATTGATCATCTCTGTCATAGTAGCTGGTGTCGCTTGGAAGTCCTCTGAAGCGATATACTCACCTGTGAGGGCTGACAAGAAACCTTCATAAATGAAGACCAAACCTTGACCACCTGAGTCTACCACACCAACTTCTTTCAAAACTGGAAGCATCTCTGGTGTCTTAGCCAAGGCAGCTTTAGCTCCGTCAAGAGCTGCACGCATAACCTCAACAGCATCATTTGTAGATTCAGCTTTCTTAATCGCTGCTGAAGCTGCACCACGTGATACTGTAAGGATTGTTCCTTCGACAGGTTTCATAACTGCTTTATAGGCAACTTCAACCCCTGCTTGGAAGGCATGAGCTAGATCTTGGCCGTCAAGTTCCGTTTTATCCTTGATACTTTGACCAAATCCACGGAACAATTGTGACGTGATAACACCTGAGTTACCACGGGCACCCATCAAAAGACCTTTAGACAAAATCTGACCAACTTCACCAACTGTTGAAGCTGATTGATCTGCGACAGCTTTGGCTCCGTTATCCATAGTCATTCCCATGTTTGTTCCAGTATCTCCATCTGGTACTGGGAAGACATTGAGTGAATTCACATATTCTGCTTGCTTACCTAGACGTGTTGCTGCCGCTTGGACCATCTCCTGAAGCAAGCTTGTTGTAATTTTAGACACTAGTTTTCTCCTACGACTTTAATATTTTGAACGTAAACATTTACTGTTTCAGCCTTGATACCGAGTTGATTCTCAAGATTAAATTTCACACGTTCTTGAATATTTTTTGAAACCTCACTAATCTTAACACCGTAACTCATAACAGTGTAGACATCCACAGTGATACCTGCATCAGTAGATTTCACGACAACTCCTTTTGCGTAGTTTTCTTTTCCAAGAAGTGCTTGAAAATTATCTCGGATAGCACTCTTACTTGCCATACCGACAACGCCAAAAATTTCTGTTGCTGAACCGCCAACTACTGTTGCGATGACATCATCTGACAATTCGATTTGACCATCTTTTGTATTGATTTTTACAGTCATAATTACTACCTCAAAAAGTTTTTATCAGCTTATTTTACCATATTCGAGCCTACTTGTAAAAAATAAGAAGAAGATACCCTTTGAATAAGAGTATCTTCTCAGTATTTATCATTAAAACTTTCTCTTTACGAGATAACGACGGTACATCACGTAGAGGAAGATTGCACGCCATACATTATCAACAACGGTTGCAATCCAGACTCCGGCAAGACCCATTCCCAGACTCACCCCAAGGAAGTATCCTGAGAAAATTCGAATAATCCACATCCCAATAGTTGTCGCATAGAAAGGCATCTTAGCCTTACCCAGACCTTGCCAAACTGCTGTGTAGACTAGAGTCCCCGAAGTCACAGGATTCCCAAGGAAAGAATAAAGAATAACTACCTGACTAGCCGCAATAGCTGCTTTATTATCTGTAAAGAGACCTGATAATCCTTGGCCAAAGAGCAAGATACTCCCTGAAACCAGAACCATCAAGAAGGTGGAAATCCAATAAGACTCTCGTATAATACGCTTCATCTGCGTCTTATCCCCTCGACCCAGACTATTGGCAACCAAGATAACCGTAGCCGTAGCGACTCCCATACCAGGCATATAGTTAAACTGAGTGAGGTTTTCACCAATGGCGTTACCACCGACAACGGCTGTACCAAAGGTAACAATAATAGCCACGATGACCACATCTCCAGCACGCATCATCAGTCGCTCACCTGCTGCTGGCAGGGCAATGCCCAACAACTCTCTGTTAAAAGGTTTGGTAATTTCAAGCTGCTTCACATCTAGTTTCATCGCTTGCCAGAGTATCACTGTCCCAACCAGACGAGAGAAAACCGTAGCTGTAGCGACCCCAACAATCCCCCAATGTCCAACAAAGATAGCTAAAGAAGATAAAATAGCATTAAGAACATTGGTCAAAAGACTGACGACCATGGAAATACGAGGTCGTCCCTTGGCCCGTAGGATGTTACCAAAAGTGGTCATCAAGGCTAGGAAAACCACTCCTCCACCGACAAGAGCAAGGTAGAGACTACCAGCCTGAGTCACAGATTGCTCAGTACCTAAAAGATTAAGAATGGCCCCACCACCAAAAATGGAAAGTAGACCAAGGATGAGACTAAGAGCAAGGGTAATAATAATAGCATCCCAAGTGTCTCGGTTAGTCGCTTTAACATCACCTTTTCCTAAACTCCTGGCAATGACACTGGCACTTGAGGCTCCTAGAGCAATAAAGATAGCTTGGTAAATCGTAATGATATTATTGGCTACGGAAACCCCCGATATAGCGACAATACCCACCTGAGCCACTAGGTAAGAATCGACAACCCCCATCAACATTTGTAGAAGGTTTTCGGCCATAGCAGGCAAGGCTATGTTTAGAATTTTCTTTGTTTCTGTCATAATATTCTTTTCTATATTGATAAAAATAGGGCTGATTTCTCAGCTCCTATTTTTTTATTCTTATACACCAAGATAGCTTTCAACTGCTTTTTGCATATCAGCTGCCGCAACAACTGTTTTATGGCGAACTTCTGCATGTTCAAGTCCATCTACAGCAGCTGGGATAGCTACACCTGAAAGTTGGTGCAAATCTTCTACTGCCTTGAAATCATCCCCACTATCTTTACCAGTGACAGCTGAAACTGCCACACGTGGGAATTTGTATGGGCTAGCTGTTGAAGCGATAACTGTTGGTGTGTGGTCATCTGTCTTTTGAACATATGCTTCGTAAACAGCTGAGGCAACTGCTGTATGAGGATCTTCGATATACTTGTCTTCATCATAGATACGCTTGATTTCAGCAGCTGTTTCATCCTCAGTTGCAAAACCTGCTGCAAACAAATCAAGAATATCTTTATCTGCATCAGCCAAAGTATACTCACCCTTAGTCACAAGTGCATCCATAAGCTCTTTAGTCTTAGTAGCATCATTACCAAGAAGGTGGAAAATCAAACGTTCCAAGTTAGAAGATACCAAGATATCCATAGAAGGGCTTGTTGTTACCTTGAAGTCACGTTTCTTATCATAAGTACCCGTTGCGAAGAAGTCTGTAAGGACGTTATTTTCATTAGAAGCACAGATTAATTTGCCAACTGGAACACCAATCTGACGTGCATAATAAGCCGCCAAGATATTACCAAAGTTTCCTGTTGGTACTGTGAAGTTCACCTTATCTCCGTTTTGGATATGACCTGCCTTAACCAACTGTGCATAGGCATATACATAGTAAACCACTTGTGGTACCAAACGACCAACATTCATTGAGTTAGCTGATGAGAATTGCGTATGATGAGCCAACAATTTCTCACGCAAATCAACATCATTAAACATACGTTTCACATCTGTTTGGGCATCATCAAAGTTACCATCAATGGCAATAACGTGCGTATTAGCTCCTGTTTGAGTGGTCATTTGCAATTCTTGGATTTTTGAAACACCGTCTTTTGGATAAAAGACAATGATTTCAGTTCCTGGAACATCTGCAAAACCAGCCATGGCAGCTTTACCAGTGTCACCTGATGTCGCTGTCAAGATAACGATTTTATTATCAACACCTTGCTTTTTAGCTGATGTTGTTAGCAAGTATGGCAAGATTGAAAGGGCCATGTCTTTGAAAGCGATGGTAGAACCATGGAAAAGCTCAAGGTTGTAGTGGTTCTTAAGTTTAACTACTGGTGCAATGGCAGCTGTATCAAACTTGTCATCATAAGCATTTGTGATACAGTAATCCAATTCCTCTTCAGTAAAATCATCCAAGAAAGCTGACAAGACCAATTTAGCAACTTCTTGGTAAGAAGCATCTTTCAATTGATCAAAGTCCAAAGTAACCTCAGGCGTTGACAACGGTGTGAACAAACCACCATCTGTTGCCAAACCTTGAAGAATAGCCTGACTAGCTGTTACTTTATTATTTTCGTCACGTGTTGATTGGTATACAAGTGTCATGGTAAATCCTCTTTTTAGATAGTCTGTGGCTCTATTGTAGCATAATTGTCAGAATATTTCTACACGTATTGTGACTTGTGAGAAAATCATCCGGATATCACCTTATTCTTTCCTCTCAAAGACATGAAAAAATCCGGAATAGCTATTCCGGATGTCATCTTAAAATTTATCTTTGGTGTCATTCTTAGTTGAGAAAGTAATATCTTTTGATTTGCCATCACCACTAAGCGTTACTTTCTTATCTTTTTTAGTCACTTTTAGCTCTTGACCTTTTTTCACATTGAGACCATCGATATCAACGTCTTTGTTGACAGAAGTAACAGTCATCTTATGTCCCAAACGGCTAACCTTCCCTTTGAAAAGGGTTGTCGTTGTTTCGCCTGTCTTCGAATCATACTTTTGACCATTGTCTTTCGCAGCTTTTTCAAGAGCTTCATCAAGTTCTTTTTCTATGGTTTCCTCACTGTAATAGTTTTCAAAGGAATCTCCATAGAAGGCTTTAAATAAATCTCCAAAGGCTGAGAAGGACTTCTGAACTCTCTCACGATAGTCCTTGATATAGGTTTTCTTATCAAAAGTATAGCTAGCAGTCACCTTCACATTGCTACCTTTTACTTTCATGGTTACAGCAGTATCTGTAAAGTACTTTTCAAGCTCCTTACTATCTAAGTCTGTCAAACTTTCAGACATGCTTGAACTATACTCTCTACCTAGAGAACTACTGTACCATTTGCCATCAATATTACCTGTCACATAACGGTAAGTCATAAAGCCACCGATACATAAGAAGACAAGGACTACCGCTGACAAAACTGAGACTAGGATGCGTTTTTTCTTTTTGGGATCCATTGGTTTTTTAGGAGCCAAATTTGCCATAGCTGCTTGTCCTTCTGGAAAAGCAACCGTAGAAGGTGCAGTTGCTGTTACTACTGGTGCAGTTGCTGTTGGTAGAGGACTAGTGCTTGTCTCGACGATTTCTGCCTCAACCTTAACAGGTTCAGTAGTAGCTGTATCTTCAGCTTTAGCTGGTGCTTCATTGACAAACTCTCCAGCTTTCAAAGCATCCGCCATTTCCTGAACACTCGGCTTACGTCCGTTTACCGTCTCAAAATAGTCCAACCATTCTTCTCTTGTCATTTATATTCCCCTTTAATTTCCTTTTTTATTTATTTTTTGTAAAGCTAATGTCACCAAATTCACTGTGTGCCTTGATAGTAAAACCTTCATTGTTGGGTGTATAATCTAATACATCACCTTTTTTAAAAGCATCTGAATCTCCAGCCTTATCCACAGTGATTGTTTGCTCCCAACGGTTAATATCACCCGTGAAAGCAGTTGTTGTAACACGACCGGTTTTGGCATCGTAGGTATAACTCTTTGGAAGTTCTTTCTTCACTGTCTCATCAAACTGTTTATAGTAGTCTTTTTCTGACAATGAATAACTATCAAAAACCTCCGAGAACTCCTCGCCGTACTGACCTTTCAATTCAGTAACTCTACTCTGGTAAGCCTGATAAAGACCTTTACGATTGTAAACAAAGCTCACTTTTAAGTGAGCCTTATTGTCAGTAATACTCATTGCTGTATTGATATCGGTGATAAGATCTTGACCTTGTGGTAAAGCATTACTGACTTTATTCTTAGTAGTAGCAGTGTCTTTCAGAGTGGCTAACATTTTCTCACTAAAGGTTGGACTTGTCCAATCGCCCTCAATGCTTGCGGCTCGATAACGGTATCCCATCACGAGACAAACAATCAAAAGTATGGTGAGTATCGCTGCAATCACACCTGATACCATCCCCACAATATTCTTTGAGGTTACTGGCTCCTTTGATTCTTTTACTTGTTGACTAGGATTGAATTGAACACTCACCATCCTATCAGCATTAAACTCTTTAAACTTATTAGTCGCTCTATTCCCTGCTGTAGAAGCCATTGGTGGCCTCAATTCATGAGGCTTGAGAGGATGTGCTGTTTCACCCAAACTAAGCCCTTCTTCTTTTGTCATAGGAATCTCCTTATCTTGCTGTAAGGTTATTATAACAATTCTTAAAGCGTTTTTCTATCTTATCCGGGAAAGTCCTTTATTTTTAATTTGGATAAACACTCTAATATAGAGGATTTCTAGCAAAAAAAGTAGCCCTTATAGAGCTACTTTTGTCTATCGCTTACCCTTTGTAATCAAAGGCAATTTCGATAATTTCTTTCAATTCTGAAATAAGTGGTTCTTTCGGATTAGCTGTTGTACATTGGTCTTCATAAGCATGTTCGGCCAAAGTATAGGCAGTGTCTTGAAGAAGTTTCTTAGTGACACCTTGTCCCTTCCAGTTCATGTCAATACCAACGGCAACACCCAATTCGTATACTTTTTGTGCCAAAAGTTCAACCAATTCAGCATCTGATTGTTTGTCAGTACCCCATCCCATGAAACGAGCGATATCTGCGTAATCTTTGTCTGCACGGAAGTAGTCATATTTAGGGAACATAGCGTGTTTTTGAGGATCACGACCGTTGTAACGGATAACGTGAGGCATCAAAATCGCATTAGTACGTCCGTGTGGAATGTCAAACATAGGACCAACCTTGTGAGCGAGTGAGTGGTTGATACCAAGGAAGGCGTTGGCAAAGGCCATACCAGCCATTGTTGATGCATTATGCATTTTTTCACGTGATTCTTCATCACCAAAGCGGTAAGAATGTTCAAGATTTTCAAAAACAAGTTTAATTGCTTGGAGTGAAAGTCCACGTGTATAGTCGCTAGCCATGACTGATACATAAGATTCAATGGCGTGAGTCAAAACGTCCATACCTGTATCTGCTGTAACGCTAGCAGGCACACTCATAACCAAAGCAGGGTCAACGATAGCAATGTCCGGAGTCAAAGCATAGTCTGCCAATGGGTACTTGATATGAGTTTCACTATCAGTGATAACAGCGAATGACGTTACTTCTGAACCTGTACCTGAAGTTGTTGGGATACAGATAAATGTGGTCTTTTCAGCATATGGAATCTTATAGGTACGTTTACGAATATCTAAGAATTTTTGTTTAGCACCGAAAAAGCTTACATCTGGGTGTTCAAAGAACATCCACATAGCCTTAGCCGCATCCATTGCAGAACCACCACCAAGGGCAATAATGACATCTGGTTGGAAGTCTACAAAGCGTTCCAAGCCTTTATAAACCGTATTCGTAGATGGGTTAGGCTCAACATCTGAGAAAACTTCAATCATTGGATCGTGACGGTTGAGTTCCAATTGGCGTTTAACCAAGGCAGCGTAGCCAAACTGAACCATACCTGGATCACAGACCAACATTACACGCTTAGCTTTGATATGACGCAGATATGTTATTGAGTCTTTTTCAAAGAAGATTTTTGGTGGGACGCGAAACCATTGCATATTATTGCGACGCTTTGACAATGTTTTTACGTTAAGAAGGTCAAATGAACTAACATTGTGAGAAATTGAGTTGTGTCCGTATGAGCCACAACCTAGAGTCAATGATGGAATCATGTTATTGTAGATATTACCGATACCACCTTCAGCTGATGGGCTATTTACCAAGACACGGCAGGCTTTCATGCGAATACCATATTGGAGTTGGAGCTCTTCATTTTCAGTGTGGATAACAGCTGTGTGTCCGAGACCACCCAAATTGAGCATACCTTCTGCTTTTTTGAATCCATCTTCAACGCCATCAGATTTGATAAGGGCAAGTACTGGAGACAATTTTTCCAAGGCAAGTGGGTGTTCCATTGTTGCATCTGGAATTTCTGCCAAAAGCATTTTTGTACCTGCAGGAACTTTAAGACCAGCTTTTTCAGCAATTTCAATAGCTGAGTGACCTACAATGGCACCATTTACAGCTGTACGAGCTTCATTAAGAACAACTTTTTCCAATTTAGCAATGTCAGCTTTTTTAGAAATGATGACACATTGATGTGCTTCAAATTCAGCCTTAACTTCGTCATAAATAGCTGCATCAACGATAGCTGCTTGTTCAGACGCACAAATCATACCATTATCAAAAGTTTTTGAAACGATGATATCGTTGACCGCACGTTTAACCTTAGCATCAGCAGCGATATAAGATGGGACGTTTCCGGCTCCTACACCAAGTGCTGGTTTACCAGTTGAATAAGCAGCCTTAACCATTCCAGGTCCACCAGTCGCAAGTACTGTGGCAATCTTAGGATGGTTCATCAAAAGACCAGTTGCTTCGATAGATGGCTCTTCAATCCACTGTATGCAGTCCTTAGGTGCACCTGCTTCAATAGCTGCATCACGAACAATACGAGCAGCCTCTGCAGATGATTTCTGAGCTGATGGGTGGAAGGCAAAGATGATAGAGTTACGTGTCTTAAGAGCAATGAGGGCTTTGAAAATGGTTGTTGAAGTTGGGTTAGTTGTTGGTGTAACCCCACAGATAACACCAACCGGCTCAGCGATAGAAACCAAACCTTGTTCTTTATCTTCAGCAATAACGCCTACAGTTTTGTCATATTTAATACTATTCCAAATGTATTCAGAAGCATACATGTTTTTGATAGCTTTATCTTCATAAATACCACGGCCTGTTTCATCAACGGCCAATTTTGCCAAATACATGTGTTTATCTAGAGCAGCAATCGCAGCTTGGTGAACAATATGGTCCACTTGCTCCTGCGTAAAGTTAGCCATAGCATCAAGGGCTTCAACCCCTTTTGTTGCCAATTCATCTATTACTGTTTGAATATCTTTAGTTTGTTTAGTCATATGAAACTCCTTTGAATACTTGTTAAAAACTTCACAAGCTTTAACACAAGTATATTATAGCGTTTTCTAGTCGCTATGTAAACCCTTACAATGACAAAAATAAAGAAATCCGTCCATTTTTGGACAGATTTCATCATTATTACCAAATAATCACGCGATCTTCTGGGGCACGCCACATGCCGTCGCCCTCTTTAACGTCAAATTCCTTGTGGAATTCGTCGAAGTTTGGTAGTTGAACATTGGTACGTAGTTTTCCTGGTGCGTGGACATCAACACTTGCAAGAAGTTGCATATATTCTGTCCGAGCTTTCATGCGCCAGATGCGAGCAAAGTTGGTGAAGAATTCTTCTGCTGAGAAGTCTGCTTCTTTCTTAGCGGCTTCAAGGGCTGCAGCGATGCCTCCAAGGTCCGCTACGTTTTCAGAAACAGTCAATTTCCCATTAATCTTAGCACCATAAGAATCTTGGCCTTCAAACTGATCGATAACTTTTTGGGTACGAGCGGTAAAGGCTTCGTAATCTTCTGGCTTCCACCAGTCTTTCAAGCTACCATTCTCATCAAAGGAAGCACCATTGGTATCAAAGGCGTGGGAAATTTCATGAGCAATGACCGCTCCAATTCCACCGTAGTTAGCTGAGGAAGATTGATGAAGGTCATAGAAAGGTGCCTGTAGGATCGCTGCTGGGAAGACGATTTGGTTTTGTTGCGGATCATAGTAGGCATTGACCATATTTGCTGGCATATGCCATTCACTTCGATCAACTGGTTGGTTCCACTTACTCCAGCTATGAGCAATTGAAATTTCGTAGAGAGCTTGAGCATTTTCAACCAAGGTTTTGCTCTCGTCGATAATCTTCTTGGCATAAGTTTCTGGTAACTTTTCAGGGTAACCGATATGAGGTGTGATGACATTGAGTTTGACAATTGCTTTTTCACGAGTCTCAGGGGCGAGCCAATCTGCTTTTTCTAGACGAGCCTTGTAAACCTCAATCATAGTTGCAACTTTATGCTCTACGTCTGCTTTTGCTTCTGGTGAGAATTTTTCTCCCGCATACCATAATCCAAGCGCTTGGCTATAAGGCAATTCTGCTAATGACAAGGCTGCTTTTTCTTTGGAACGAGGTTCTGGAATACCTGAAATCGTACGACTATATTCACCAGCCAAGACACGTATTTCTTCCGTCAAAAATAGAGTCCAAGAAAGAGCTGCGCCGAGTTTCAATGCAGCATGAAGGGTCTCCCAGTTGGCTGCTGAGTAGAATGTTGGTGCGAATTCCTTCCAGTAACGCTCTTCTGGCACGATGATTTTATCTGGAGTTTGTCCGATCACTTCTGTAAAGAAGGCATCGAGTGGCAATTCTGGAACCAAGGCCTTGAAATCCGCCCACTCATAGGGATGGTAGAGTTTGTTATACTCTGATTTTTCTTCGTTCGACAAGACATATTTGGCCAATTCTGCATCCCCTGCAATGACCTTATCCAGGATATCTTTGATTTCTTCCTCTGAGAAATCAAATTTTGCCAAGAGTTTTTCCATCATTTGGCGCCAGATAGCTAGTAATTCTGGACCTTTTTCGTTACCTTCTTCATAGTAGGTCGTATCTGGCAAGATGAGAGCCGGTGCTTCTCCCCACAAGACATTCATTTGGGCATTCATAAAGTCTGGTGACACGCTAAATGGCAAGAGATTTGGTTTGCCAGCTAGTTCATAGGTGCCTAACTTGCTGGTATAGTCTTCAAAAGAAGACAAGGCCTTGATTTCATTGATCAAGGGCATGACTGGAGCCACACCAGCTGCTTCTCTTGCATCAAAATCTGCTACCATCTTATGATATTTGACAAAGTTTTGGAGAATACTGTCTTCGGGCAATTCTTCACCTCGTTGCCATTTTCCAGTGATATCCAACATCAAGTTTTCGATATCTTGGTCCAAGTCCATAAAACCACCGGTTGAAGGTTTATCATCAGGAATTACAGCGGTCTCCGCCCATTTTCCATTGACGTAATCATAAAAATCATCTTGTAAGCGTGTCATTACACTTCCTCCATCAACATTAAAAGTGCTTTCATTATAACAAAATTCCCCAGCAAAAGCATTTACTGAGGAAAGTTTGGCTTATTTAACTAAGATTGCTAGGGTTTGATAAGGCTTAAGACTTACCTTTTCAGCAAGCTCTGCATCGTCATAGTTTGATAAGAGCACGCGCCCTGACTGGTATTCTGCTGGAATCTCCACTTCTGCTTCACTTCCATAAAAATTATTGAGTACCAAGAGTTTTTGACCATCTAAGTGACGTTCAAATGCATAGACTTGTTGACTATCTTCAAGTGCTGGCTGATAGCTGCCTTCTGAAATGATAGGCATTTCTTTACGCAAGCGAATCAATTCTTTATAGAATTTAAAGATTGGTCCGTCGATTTCATTTTCAACGTTGATGTCTTTATAAGATTTACCAGCTTTCAACCATGGAGTGCCTGTTGAAAAACCTGCATTTTCAGAAGCATCCCATTGCATTGGCGTACGAGAATTATCTCGTGACTTAGCTTGGATAATCTTGAAGGCTTGCTCAGGAGACTTACCTTGATCCAAAAGCATCTGGTAAGCATTCATGGACTCGACATCCACATAATCTGCCATCGAATCATAGTCTGGATCAATCATTCCAATCTCTTCGCCCATGTAGATATAAGGTGTTCCACGTGACAAATGAATGCTAGCAGCGAGCATGGTCGCTCCTTCATTACGGAAGTTTTTAATATCCACAAAGCGATTCAAAGCACGAGGTTGATCATGGTTATTCCAGAAAAGGGCACTCCAACCACCACGTTCACTCATTTCCTTGCCCCAAGTATGATAGAGACGCTTGAGCTCTTCAAAATCAAAGGGAGCAATGGTCCATTTTTGACCATCTTCATAGTCTACTTTAAGATGGTGGAAGTTAAAGGCCATAGACAACTCGTGGCGCTCCGGTGCTGAATACAAAACACAGTTGTCAATGGTTGTCGATGACATCTCTCCAACTGTCATAAAGCTATCATCAGAACCAAAGGTCGCTTCATTCATCATACGAAGATAGTCATGGACAATTGGTTTATCCGTATAAGCTGGTTTCCCTTCATTTTCAGGGCAATCTACCAAGACCTCATCTTTCCCAATCAAATTGATTACATCGAAACGGAAACCTTTGACTCCCTTGTCACGCCAGAAGTTGACCACCTTGAACAACTCCTTGCGAACATTTGGATTGCGCCAATTGAGGTCAGCTTGGGTCACATCAAAGAGGTGAAGATAATATTTCCCTGTATCTCCAAAAGGAGCCCAGGCAGAACCACCAAATTTAGACAACCAATCGGTTGGTTGGTCTTGGATGAAGAAGAAATCTTGGTAATACTTATCCCCAGCTAATGCCTTTTGGAACCACTCATGCTCTGTTGAGCAATGGTTAAGCACCATGTCTAGCATGAAGTCAATCTTGTGCTCTTTACCGACACGGACCATTTCTTCAAAATCAGCCATATCTCCAAAGACAGGGTTGACAGCTGTGTAGTCTGAAATATCGTAACCATTATCACGTTGTGGGCTCGGATAGAAAGGATTGAGCCAAACCATATCCACGCCCAACTCTGCTAGATAAGGAATTTTTTCAATGATTCCTCTGAAATCACCGATTCCATTTCCTGTAGTGTCCTTATATGATTTTGGATAAATTTGGTAAACAACCTTTGTTTTATCTAGTGCCATATTCCATTCCTTTTCTATTTTTTAACTCAAAGGGTGGGGCCTTTATGCCTCCACCCCTTATGTGTCATTATTTTGTACGCGTTGCAGTCATGAGATCATCCCCACGGTTGATATCACGTGGAAGATTTCCTTCAACATCTGCTTGGAAATCATCTTGATTGGTAATGATAACTGGAGTCTCAGCAACCAAACCAGCCTTTTTAATAACGTCCATATCAAAGCTAATCAATTGTTGACCAACAACAACTTTATCACCTTGCTCAACGTGAGCCTCAAAACCTTTTCCGTCAAGGCTAACAGTATCCATACCGATGTGCATCAACATTTCAACACCTTCTTCAGAAACAATGCCGACTGCGTGCTTAGTTGGGAAGAGTACTGTCACTGTACCATTTACTGGTGAAACCAATTCGCCTTGGCTTGGTTCAATCACGACACCTTGACCCATTACACCTGATGAGAAGACAGGATCTGTTGCTTGGCTAAGCGGTTTAACTTGGCCAGCAAGTGGGCTAACAACCTCTGCTGACTCAGCAAGAACCGTTGGTCGTACCAAACCTTCTGAAGCTTCTTTAAGCGCTTCTTGTGCATGCCCATCTTCCTCTGTTTTCGTTAAAAATCCAGTTTTGTGGAAGAGGAATGTCAATACCATAGCAACTACAATATCAACAATCATAATAATCGCAAAGATTGCCCAATATTGAGGTTTAATTGAGAGGATTGCTGGAAGACCACCGATACCAATAGAGTTTGCTTGAACTCCAAAAACCGCTGAAAGCAAGCCTGACAAGGCAGACGCAGACATACCTGCTACTAATGGATAGACATACTTAACGTTAACACCAAAAAGTGCTGGTTCAGTAACACCAAGATAAGCTGAAATAGTTGCCGGAAGTGAAATTTGTGCTTCACGTTCATCGTGACGTTTAATAAAGTAGTAAGCAAATACTGCTGAACCCTGTGCAATGTTAGAGAGAGCAATCATTGGCCATAAACCAGTACCACCAGCAGTACGCACCAACTCAAGGTCAATCGCATTAGTCATATGGTGAAGACCAGTGATAACAAATGGTGCATAGATGGCACCAAAGATTGCACCGAAGAGCCATTTAACAGGACCAGTCAAACCGGCCAATACCACACCTGAGATAAGGCCTCCAAGCCACCAACCAATTGGACCAAGAACAGCGTAAGAAAGGATAACTGCTGGAACCAATGACAAGAGTGGTACAAAAATCATTGAGATAACTTCTGGAATGTATTTACGCCAGAAAATTTCAAGGTAAGAAAGTGTTAAACCAGCCAAGAGGGCAGGAATAACTTGTCCTTGGTAACCAACTTTTTCAAAACCAAGGATAAAGTGTGGAATATCTCCTGCAGCCTTGTGAGCCGCATATTCATAGGCACTAAGCAAGCTAGGATGAACCAAGCAAATCCCAAGTACAATACCAAGAATTTGACTTGTCCCCATCTTACGAGAGACAGACCATGTGATACCTACTGGCAAGAAACCAAAGATAGCACCACTGATGACTGAAACAATTTCATTAACACCTTCCCAGAATTTCGAGACCTCAACAATTGTTTTACCACCTAGATTACTGAATTGGATACTACCCAAGACATTTTGCAGACCAAGAAGAAGCCCCCCAACAATCAAAGCTGGAATCAAAGGCGTAAAGATCTCCGCCAAGGTTGTCATAACACGCTGAACTGGGTTTTGGTTTCTCTTGGCAGCTGATTTAGCAGCTTCTTTTGAAACACCTTCAATCCCTGATACAGCAGTAAAATCATTGTAAAAAATTGGCACATCATTACCAATGATAACTTGGAATTGACCTGCATTCGTGAAAGTACCTTTAACGACAGGAATGGCTTCGATTGTTTTCACA
>OGJH01001543.1_pt1 | contig 18794 bp, 17 predicted proteins | sample 1572021 | NCBI WGS metagenome assembly OGJH01 (sample SAMEA2582098, study PRJEB24529) | metagenome | biome: Human gut stool | place: China | collected 2011
TTGACCCACACAAAGAACAAATCGCTGTTAAAGAAGCTAAAAAACTTGGTATCCCAGTTGTAGCGATGGTTGATACAAACGCTGATCCAGATGAGATCGATGTAATCATCCCAGCTAACGATGACGCTATCCGTGCCGTTAAATTGATCACTTCAAAAATGGCTGATGCTATCATCGAAGGTAACCAAGGTGAAGATGCTTCTGCAGATTTCCAAGAAGCAGCTGCAGCTGATTCAATCGAAGAAATCGTTGAAGTTGTCGAAGGTGACAACAACTAATCTTTAAGATTGGTTAGGGCTCGATGCCTACTAAAGATACGACAAACACCTAAGGGGCGGGGCTCAGCCCTGCCCCTTAGTTTGATAAAATAAATTTGGAGAAAAACAAAATGGCAGAAATTACAGCTAAACTTGTTAAAGAATTGCGTGAAAAATCTGGTGCTGGTGTCATGGACGCTAAAAAAGCATTGGTTGAAGTTGAAGGTGATATCGAAAAAGCGATCGAATTGCTTCGCGAAAAAGGTATGGCTAAAGCAGCTAAGAAAGCTGACCGTGTTGCAGCTGAAGGTTTGACTGGTGTTTACGTTAACGGTAACGTTGCAGCAGTTGTTGAAGTTAATGCTGAAACTGACTTCGTTGCGAAGAACGCTCAATTCGTTGAGTTGGTAAACGAAACAGCTAAAGTAATTGCTGAAGGTAAACCAGCTAACAACGAAGAAGCACTTGCATTGACTATGCCTTCAGGTGAAACTCTTGAAGCTGCATACGTAACTGCTACAGCTACTATCGGTGAAAAGATTTCATTCCGTCGTTTTGCAGTTGTTGAGAAAACTGATGCACAACACTTCGGAGCTTACCAACACAACGGTGGACGTATCGGTGTTGTTTCAGTTATCGAAGGTGGAGATGACGCTCTTGCAAAACAAATCTCAATGCACATCGCAGCGATGAAACCAACTGTTCTTTCATACACTGAATTGGACGAACAATTTGTCAAAGATGAATTGGCACAACTTAACCACGCTATCGATCAAGATAACGAAAGCCGTGCTATGGTTAACAAACCAGCTCTTCCACACCTTAAATATGGTTCTAAAGCTCAATTGACTGATGCTGTTCTTGCTCAAGCTGAAGAAGATATCAAAGCTGAGTTGGCTGCTGAAGGTAAACCAGAAAAAATCTGGGATAAAATTATCCCAGGTAAAATGGACCGCTTCTTGCTTGACAACACTAAAGTTGACCAAGCATACACACTTCTTGCTCAAGTTTACATCATGGACGACAGCAAAACAGTTGAAGCTTACCTTGAATCAGTAAACGCTTCAGTAGTAGAATTCGTTCGCTTTGAAGTTGGTGAAGGTATCGAAAAAGCATCTAACGACTTTGAATCAGAAGTTGCAGCTACAATGGCAGCAGCTCTTAACAACTAATTCTAGTTGCTAGATAAAAAGAAAAGAAGTTACGTGAATGAATCGTAACTTCTTTTTTGTTGCTATTAAAAAACGTCTGAGCATGCCCCAGACGTTGAAAAAGTAATTAATGAGCGAAGGTATTTACACCAAGTAGAAGAGAGAGTGTTCCCATGATGATACCTGCAAGGATAACCCCAAGCATAACAGCAATAACACTACGTTTAAAGTCCCAATCTAGGATAGATGCTGCTAGGGTACCAGTCCAAGCTCCTGTTCCTGGAAGCGGAATTCCCACAAAAAGGAGAAGGGCCCAGAAGACACCCTTATCTCCAGCAGCTTTTTCAAGTTTTTGGCCACCACTGTGACCTTTTTTAAGACACCAGGTAAAGAAGCCACCAATTAGAGGTTTATCTGCCCCCCATTCGAGGACACGGCGGGCGAAGAAGAAGATAATTGGAACTGGAATCATGTTCCCAATGACACAAAGAATTAGGGCTTGCCACCAAGGGATACCTGAGGCGATAGCAACAGGAACGGCTCCACGGAGCTCAACTAAGGGAATCATAGAGATTAAGAGTGCAATGATGTATTTCATGAGTAACCTTTCATAGGGAAATAAAATAAGAGATAAGACTCAAAATGACATGAGCTTTATCAAGAGTGATAAGACTAGTACTACTGCTAAAGTGCTAAAAAGTACTTGTTGGATTAGGTGGGTCTCAGCCTGTTAAAGTGGATAGAAAATTTGAATCAAACACCTTAAGTAACCTAATATTTTAGTCTTATTTATTGTATCTTATATGGTCTCTAATGACAACTTTAAAAAGCTTTTTGAAGGTATAGTTTCCCATGAGCTGACATTTTTGGTATAATAATAGTCAGTTATAGTCAAATTAGACTGGAGGAATTAAGATGGCAAGAAATACATCAGATAGTATAGAAGAATATATTAAAGAATTGCTGGGCCAGTCTGGAATTGCTGAGATTCAACGCTCGAACTTAGCAGATACTTTTCAAGTTGTACCGAGTCAGATTAACTATGTTATTAAGACTCGTTTTACAGAAAGTCGTGGTTATATTGTTGAGAGTAAACGTGGAGGCGGCGGTTATATTCGTATCGTCAAGGTCAGATTCTCCGACAAGCACCACATGATTAATGATTTGCTTCAGAACTTAGCAGATCAGCTCAGCGAGCAGGTATTTACAGACTTGATTCAGTTGCTTTTTGATGAAAAAATCATCACTGAACGTGAGGGAAATTTGATTTTAGCAACTGCTAGTGATGATGTTTTAGGCGAAGATGCGGCCGCTATTCGTTCGCGTATTCTACGCTCGTTATTACTTAGATTGGATAGAAAAGGAAATTAGATGACGACATATTCAAGAAAAATGCAGGCCATTTTCCATCGTGCTCAGCTTGAGGCAGAGCGTTTTGGAAGTCCTTTCTTGGAGACTTGGCATGTGCTTCTGGCTATGGTTGAGGTTCCAGGATCTGTAGCCTACCTAACATTTACTGATTTTGAGGACCGTATTCGTGCGGAAGAGATTGAGACCGCTGCTGTACTAGCGATGGAGAAAAGTCCAAAAGACTTGTCTGAATCAGATATTATCGATTTACGTGCACAGTCACATGCTTTAGGGGCTATGTTGCAAGAGGCAGAGGGAATTGCTAGTGTGACTGGTGCTGTAGAGGTAGGGTCTGAACATGTATTGATGGCCTTCCTTCTTCATAAGGATTTGATGGTTTGTCGTCTCCTTGAAGTTGCTGGTTTTCAATATAAGGATGACAGCGATAAGCCTCGTATTATCGATTTACGACGTTCTTTGGAGCGTTACGCAGGTCTTAGTAAGCAAGATTTGAAGGCCATTCATGACCTTCGTAAGCCTAAAAAATCAAAGGCATCAGGAAATTTTGCTAATATGATGCAGCCTCCTCAATCTTCTACTGGGGAACTGTCAGATTACACCAAAGACTTAACGGCAGTAGCCGAGTCAGGTGCTCTTGATCCTGTTATTGGACGTGAGAAAGAAATTTCACGCATGATTCAGGTTTTGAGTCGTAAAACGAAGAATAACCCAGTTCTTGTGGGTGAAGCAGGTGTTGGTAAAACGGCACTTGCGCTTGGCTTGGCACAACGTATTGCTTCAGGCGAAGTACCTTTTGAGTTGGCTGATATGCGTATCTTAGAGCTTGATATGATGAGTGTGGTTGCAGGAACACGTTTCCGTGGCGATTTCGAAGAACGTATGAATCAGATCATTGATGAGATTGAAGCTGATGGAAAAATCATTCTCTTTATTGACGAATTGCATACGATTATCGGTTCTGGTTCAGGTATTGATAGCACCTTAGATGCGGCGAATATTTTGAAACCCGCTCTAGCACGTGGAACCCTTCATATGGTTGGAGCAACTACTCAAGCTGAGTACCAGAAGCATATTGAAAAAGATGCAGCTCTTTCTCGTCGTTTTGCTAAAATTACAATTGAGGAGCCAAGTGTACCTGAGGCGATTGATATTCTAAAAGGCCTACGGTCGTCTTATGAAGACTATCATCGTGTAACGATTACTGATGAGGCGGTTGAGACAGCAGTCAAGGCAGCCCACCGTTATTTGACGAGTAAAAACTTACCTGACTCTGCCATTGATCTTTTAGATGAAGCGAGTGCAACTGTTCAAGGTCGTATCAAAAAAGAAGCCAAACTTGAGATAACGCCTTTGGACGAAGCGCTTCTATCTGGTGATATGAAGGCTGCTGTTAAACAATATAAGGCTAGCCAAAAAGCAAAATTACCAAAACCTGCCTTGGTAGATGCAGATCAGATTATGCAAACCCTTAGTCGTCTATCAGGTATTCCTGTTGAGAAGATGACTCAGGCAGATAGCAAGCGTTACTTGAATCTGGAAGCAGAGCTTCACAAACGTGTTATTGGTCAAGATGAAGCAGTTTCAGCGATTAGTCGTGCTATTCGTCGTAACCAGTCAGGTATTCGTACTGGCAAACGTCCGATTGGTTCCTTCATGTTCCTTGGACCTACTGGTGTTGGTAAGACAGAATTGGCCAAGGCTTTGGCGGAAGTTCTCTTTGATGATGAGTCAGCTTTGCTTCGCTTTGACATGTCAGAATACATGGAAAAATTTGCGGCTAGCCGCCTTAATGGTGCTCCTCCAGGTTATGTTGGATATGATGAGGGTGGTGAATTAACAGAGAAAGTTCGCAATAAGCCTTACTCAGTTCTTCTCTTTGACGAGGTGGAAAAGGCTCACCCAGATATTTTCAACATCCTCTTACAGGTTTTGGATGATGGTGTCTTGACAGATAGTCGAGGTCGTAAAGTCGACTTCTCAAATACCATTATCATTATGACTTCGAACTTGGGAGCGACTGCTCTTCGTGATGATAAGACTGTTGGATTTGGTGCCCAAGACATTTCTCATAATCACCAAGCAATGCAGTCACGTATTATGGAAGAACTTAAGAAGGCCTACCGTCCAGAGTTTATCAACCGTATTGATGAGAAGGTTGTCTTCCATAGTCTTGAGGAAGAGCAACTTCGTGAGATTGTCAAGATTATGGTGAAACCGTTGGTATCAGCTTTGGCTGAAAAAGGGATTGACTTGAAATTCCAACCAGCTGCCCTTAAGCATTTAGCTAAAGATGGCTATGATGTTGAGATGGGTGCCCGCCCATTACGTCGTACGATTCAAACTCAAGTGGAGGACAGGTTATCTGAGCTCTTACTAGGTGGCCAAGTAGTTAGTGGACAAACTCTTAAAATCGGCTGCTCGAAAGATAAATTAACCTTTACAGTAGTGTAAAAATCAAACAAAAAGACAGATTACAGGTGTAGTCTGTCTTTTTTTGTGTCAATAGGAGTCAAGATAGAGTCAATCTTTCTGTAAAGATGGGGTAAAAGAAAAAGCCGAGCAAAGCTCGACTGTAATAATTAGAGTTTTTCGTTGACAAAGTTGACAAAGTGATTCCACCAGACCTTGAGGAAGAAGCTTTTCTTAACTTCTTTACCAGCAACCAGTTCCATGCTAGGCATACCCTGGTTAGGCAAGTAACCTTCTCCTACAAGTGATTTATCTTCAAAGGTAGCAGTTCCAACCTTGTCACTTGAGTTGACAGGGGCTTGGACTTGATTTGTAGTAACTTTAATATGTTTACTATTGTTAGTATCTATTTTTTGGATGATATTAAAGTCAGACTTAGCAACAGCAGTGACTTGCTTAGATTTACCATCAAGGACATTGGCTTGGCTTTTACCAATAGCTTGTCCTTTTTTGGCAATGGTCTTGCTTTCCCAATGATAGACTACGTAGTTAAGTAGGTCATTGGTTGCAGTGAAACGGGCGTAATCATCAGTATCGGTATTATCAGCATTCAAAATGACTGTGATAATGCTCATGCCGCTTTCATTTGAGTGGGCCACGAAGGAAGCACCGGCTAGATCAGTGGTCCCTGTTTTTAGGCCATCTACACCTTTACGGTAACTAGGTTGTCCCTTGAGCATATAGTTGAAGGTTTTGAGTTTGTTGACACCATCAAAATCAGCTTCAGTTTTTTTAGTGATGTCGAGAATTTCAGGATATTCTTTTACCACGTGTTGTGCAATGATAGCAACATCTTTAGCACTCATGGTATTTTCTTCGTCTGATTTAGAGCCTGGATAGATATTGTCACCTAAGTAAGAATTATTGAGACCAGAGGCATTGACAATCTTGGCATCAGTGATACCCCAATCCTTAAGTTGGGCTTTCATCATGTCGACAAACTTACTTTCGGTTCCTCCGATTTCCTCGGCTAGAGCAATAGATGCACTGTTGGCACTGGAAATAAGAGTTGCGTCAAGAAGTTGTTTGACAGTGTATTTGCGGGCATCTAGTGGAATATTAGATACTCCGGCACTGACAGTTAGTTCAAAGGGGTAGTCAGAAATGTCAACTTTGCTGTTCCATTTGAGGTCTCCCTGATCTACCGCTTTATAAACCATATAGGCTGTTAGGAGCTTGGTAATAGAGCCAATCCCTGTAGAGGTAGTGGCATCTTTTTCATATAAAATTTTGCCAGTATTAGCTTCGACAGCGATGGCATGTTTGGCTGCGGCATCATATCCTTTTTTCTTATCTGCTGCAAAAGCAGGGGCTACGCTTCCCAGACAGAGTAAGAAGGTTATCATAAGCGTAATCAGTTTTTTCATGGTTTGTTCCTTCATGTGTTTTGGATATTTATTATACCACATTTTGAGAGGAACTTAAGGTGTTGAGAAGGGGCTTTTACTTACAGGACTAATTTTTAAGGCAAGATAAAACTACCTTTTGATATCTAAAAGGTAGTTTTGTGTTTACTTGTTTCCTGTAAAGAAATTAACGATATGGTTCCACCAAACTTTTAAGAAGAAACTTTTCTTGATAGATTGGTTGGCTGTTACAGAAATTTGAGGTGGATCAGAGATGTAACCTGTTCCAACGAGATCCTTATCATCAAAGGTCGCTGTTCCAATAGTGTCACCTTTTTTGATAGGTGCTGTTATAGTTTTTGCTTTGATTTTAACAGTATCATTTTTGCTGTTTATTTTTTGAACGACTGTAAGGTCTGACTCGAGCTTAGCAGAGATGGTTTGACTGTCTCCATCGGCTACCTTAATATCATTTTTCTTGACGATTTGTCCTTTGGTGTTGAGGGTTTTGATTTCCCAGTTTTGAGTCACATAATCTAGCAACTCATTTGTGGCTGTGAATCTGGCAGCTTCATCTTCTCCGCCATTCTCCGCATTCATAACAACGGTAATCAAGCTCATGCCATTTTCATTGGAGTGGGCTACGAAGGAAGCCCCTGCAAGTTCTGTCGTTCCAGTCTTGAGTCCATCAACACCTTCACGGTAGTTGTCTTGCCCCTCCAACATGTAGTTGTGCGTCGTTAATTTGTTGTCACCTTCAAAATCAGTTTCGCTTTGCTTAGTGATTTCAAGTACCTGAGGATAGTCTTTGATGAGGTGGTCTGCAATAATGGCAACATCTAGAGCACTCATAGTATTTTCGTCATCTGCTTTAGAGCCAGGATAGCGGTTATCCCCAAGGTATTTATTGTTTAGGCCAGAAGCGTTAAATAATTTAGCATCTGTAATGCCCCATTCTTTAAGTTGGGCTGTCATAGTGTCAACAAAGGCACTCTCTGATCCTGAGATTTTTTCAGCTAGAGCAATAGCAGTACTGTTAGCGCTGGAAATGAGGGTGGCATCTAGGAGCTGTTTAACAGTGTATTTTCGGGAATCTAGTGGGACATTTGAAACTTCTGAATCAACGGTTAAGTTGAAAGGATAGTCTGAAATATCTACTTCAGTGTCCCAGGTAATTTTTCCTTGGTCAACTGCTTTATAGACCATGTAGGCTGTTAGGATTTTAGTCATTGAAGCCACACCATCAGGAGTAGTGGCGTCCTTTTCATAGAGGACTTTCCCTGTAGTTGCTTCGATAGCAATCGCATGTTTAGCAGAAACATTGAAGTTATCTGTCTGTTCTTGTGCTAGAGCAGGTGTTACTAGGCCTAGTAAGATTAAGGCAATCATAATGATGTGTTGTAATTTTTTCATAGTCATTCCTTTGTCTCTCATAAGTGTTTATTATATCACAAAACGACTTAAATATCTGAGAGAAAGGGAGACTTGGGTGCTAACTTATGCCGGAGCTCTGCCATTTTCGACTATAATATGGTAAAATGAAAGTTATATCAAATGAATGAATAAAGTTGACCGGTTCGTTTTTGTGAGAGCTGGTTATGGATAAAAAGAGGGATCAAACATGGCTAAACAAACTTTTGAGATGACCTTTGCAGGACGCCCGCTTGTCGTTGAAGTTGGGCAGGTAGCCAAGCAGGCTAATGGTGCTGTCGTCGTGCGTTATGGAGATACAACGGTATTATCAACAGCTGTTATGTCTAAAAAGATGGCAACGGCAGATTTCTTTCCTTTACAGGTTAATTATGAGGAAAAAATGTATGCAGCTGGTAAGTTCCCGGGAGGTTTTAATAAGCGTGAAGGCCGTCCTTCAACAGACGCCACTTTGACTGCTCGTCTTATTGACCGTCCTATTCGTCCTATGTTTGCGGAGGGCTTTCGTAACGAAGTTCAAGTCATTAACACCGTCCTCTCTTATGATGAGAATGCTAGTGCTCCGATGGCGGCTATGTTTGGGAGTTCTTTAGCTCTTTCTATCTCTGATATTCCTTTCAATGGTCCGATTGCTGGGGTTCAAGTGGCCTATGCTGCAGAAGATTTCATCATCAACCCAAGTGCAGCGGATAAGGAAGTTTCACTTTTAGATTTGACAGTGGCAGGTACCAAGGAAGCTATCAATATGGTAGAGTCAGGTGCCCAGGAATTGTCTGAGGATATTATGTTGCAAGCACTCTTGAAGGGGCATGAGGCCATTCAAGAGTTGGTTGATTTCCAAAATTATATCGTTGCAGCTGTTGGTAAGGAAAAGGCTGAGGTTGAACTTCTACAAGTTGATGCTGATTTGAAAGTCGAAATCGAAACAGCTTATTATGATCAGTTAGCTAAGGCTGTTCAGGTGGAAGAAAAACTGGCGCGTGAAGCAGCAACTCAGGCTGTAAAAGAAGAAGTCCTCGCTTCTTATCAAGAACGCTTTGCAGAAGATGAAGATAAGGAAACCATTCTGCGTGATGTGGCAGAAATCCTTGAGCAGATGGAACATGCTGAAGTGCGTCGTCTGATTACAGAAGACAAGGTTCGTCCAGATGGTCGTCGTGTGGATGAAATCCGTCCTTTGGATGCAGAGATTGACTTTCTTCCTAAGGTTCATGGTTCAGGTCTCTTTACACGTGGTCAAACTCAAGCCTTGTCAGTTTTGACTTTGGCACCTATGAGTGATACACAACTTGTTGATGGTTTGGATCCAGAGTATAAGAAGCGTTTCCTTCACCACTATAATTTCCCTCAGTATTCAGTGGGTGAGACAGGGCGTTATGGTGCACCAGGTCGACGTGAAATTGGTCACGGAGCCTTGGGTGAACGTGCCCTTGCTCAGGTTCTCCCAAGTGTTGAAGAGTTCCCTTATGCGATCCGTTTGGTAGCAGAAGTCTTGGAGTCAAATGGTTCTTCCTCACAAGCTTCTATTTGTGCAGGAACCTTGGCGCTTATGGCTGGTGGTGTACCGATTAAGGCACCTGTTGCAGGTATTGCCATGGGACTTATCTCAGATGGTACTAACTACACTGTCCTAACTGATATTCAAGGTTTGGAAGATCATTTTGGAGATATGGACTTTAAGGTAGCTGGTACACGTCAAGGAATTACAGCTCTTCAGATGGATATTAAGATTTCGGGTATTACACCGGCCATTCTCGAAGAGGCTTTGGTTCAGGCAAAGGTAGCTCGTTTTGAAATTCTTGATGTTATTGAGTCAGCAATCGCTGAGCCACGTCCAGAATTGGCACCAACAGCACCTAAGATTGACAGTATTCAGATTCCTGTTGACAAGATCAAGGTTGTCATCGGTAAAGGCGGCGAAACTATTGACAAGATTATCGCTGAGACTGGTGTCACTATTGATATCGATGAAGAAGGTCTTGTTCAGATTTTCTCTAGTAATCAGGATGCTATTAACCGTGCTAAAGCTATCATCTCCGATCTTGTACGTGAAGCTAAGGTTGGAGAGGTTTACACTGTACCCGTTGTCCGTATTGAAAAGTTCGGTGCCTTTGTCCACCTTTTCAATAAGACAGATGCTCTCATCCACATCTCAGAACTAGCTTGGGAACGTACTGAGCATGTCGAAGATGTGGTTAAAGTTGGGGGTACGGTAACTGTTAAGATTATCAAAATCGATGAAAAAGGACGTATCGATGCCTCAATCAAGGCCTTGCTTCCTAAGCCTGAAAAACTTGAGGAAGGGGAAAAGGGAGGAGAGCAGCGACATCGCCGTCGTTCTCATCATAAACCACGCCACCATAATGAAAGTGGTGAAGCACCGAAAAATCCTGATAAATCAGAAACGAAAGAACAGACAGAAGAATGACAGAAAATCAAGAATTGCAAGCTTTTGATGAAACTCTAAAAGAATTTTTAAAGGAACCAGACCACTTTTTGACTAGTCTGGCTTTGGTTAATCACCTACAACGTACTCCCGTCTTGGCTGCCCAAGACCTCTACGCAGTTGAAGTGGAAGGCAAGAAAGTTGTTCCTGTCTTCACTAATGAACAGGACCTACAATCTTTCAAAACTACTCAAGAGAGTGCTCGAGAGCAAACTTGGGTAGAACGTTCGAGCTTAGATGTTTTAACACAACTGGTTCAGGCAGAGCTTTTTGGTCTTGCTTTCAATTTAAAAGAGGATGGTGACTTCTCAAATACCACTCTTTTTGCAAGCAGTGAACTCATCCAGTTTATCAACTATTTCACTCAGACCCTTAATAATCTTTTGGGTGAGGAAAATCAAAAGGCAGCTCCTAAAGATAAGGTTTATCTTGTTCCAGCCTTCATTCACAAACGCGAGGAAGATGGCCAGGATGACCGTTTCTTTGCGACCATGTCGAATGCAGAGGGACAGAGTTATGTGCCTGTGTTTACGAACTTAACGAGCTTTGCAAAATGGTACGGTAACGAGACTTTTGGCCTACCTTTCCGTAAGGCTAAAGGGACGATTTTGCAATGGCCACTGTCAGAAATTTATCAGCCTTCAACAGGTGAAAATGAGTTGGATAAGGTTCAAGGTATTGTCATCAATCCGTTTGATGAGCAGCCTGAGTTAGTCGACTGGTCTTATTTTGAAGGGGATAGCGAGTAGACCTAGTGTTGGTAGCTTTCCACTTTAAATAATAATAGGGCCACAGCAAACAATAATAACAATAATGATGTAAGGAGTGACCTAAATGGGTTGGTGGAAAGAAAGTATTGATATAGTAAAGAAAAATGACCCAGCAGCTCGGACGAGTCTAGAGGTTCTTTTAACCTACCCTGGATTAAAAGCCTTGGCTGCCCATCGTATCTCACATTTTCTCTGGCGCCACCATTGTCGACTCTTAGCGCGTATGCATAGTCAGTTTTGGCGCTTTTGGACTCAGATTGAGATTCACCCAGGGGCTCAGATTGCTGAAGGTGTCTTTATTGACCATGGCTCTGGCCTTGTCATTGGTGAGACAGCTGTTGTGGAGAAGGGGGCTATGCTTTACCACGGTGTCACTTTAGGTGGTACTGGTAAAGATGTGGGAAAACGTCACCCAACTGTTCGTGAGGGTGCCTTGGTTTCAGCTCATGCTCAGGTCATAGGCCCTATTGAGATTGGAAAGAATGCTAAGGTGGGGGCGGCAGCCGTGGTTGTTGCGGATGTCCCAGAAGATGTTACAGTCGTTGGTGTTCCTGCTAAGGTTGTGCGTGTTCATGGTCAAAAGGATGAAGAAGTTATCCACGATATTGAAGAAGGCCGTGAATACTATAGTGAAAAGCTAGAAGACCTTCTAAAAGCAGCTAGCTTCCACTCATCACGTCTATAAGGAAAGGAAACGATGAAACTCTTTAGTTCAAAGGTGACTCGATTGACGGTTGTGGGTCCTCTTGCTCTTGTTTACATTGCTTTACATAGAGCAGACTATAGCATGGCCGCCTTATGGTTTTGCATTGCTCTTTTATGGGCCGGTCTGGTTTTTAAGCAACGACACAAGTGAGATTTGAGTAATGAAAAAATTCTTCAAGGACAATCCTTTTTTGGTCTTCTATATAGTTGGGAGTTTTCTTTCAGCTATGTCTCTCTTAGCTCAAGGTCAGCTAGATGCGGCTATTTGGATTATCATTCTCGTTATACTCTTGTGTTTGTACCTAAACCATATCAAGGATAAAAAATAGTTTCCAGTTAATTGAAAGGAATCTCAAGTGATTAAAATTTATGATACGATGACGCGTTCGCTCCGTGATTTTGTACCTTTGACAGAAAATGTTGTCAATATGTATGTCTGCGGACCAACAGTTTACAATTATATTCATATCGGAAATGCCCGTTCAGCAGTAGCTTTTGATACTATTCGTCGTTATTTTGAGTATTGTGGCTATACAGTCAACTATATTTCCAACTTTACGGATGTAGATGATAAGATTATCAAGGCAGCTAATGAAGCTGGTATTTCAACTAAGGAATTGTCGGACAAGTTTATCGCGGCCTTTATGGAAGATACCGGACAACTTGGCATCAAACCAGCGACACAAAATCCTCGTGTTATTAACTATATGGATGAAATCATTGCATTCGTGTCGACCTTGGTTGACAAAGGATTTGCCTATGTCTCTGAAGGTGATGTTTACTTCCGAGTAGCTAAGTCAAACAACTATGCTAAATTGGCTAACAAGACCTTGGAAGATCTTGAAATTGGTGCAAGCGGACGTACGGATGCTGAAACAGAACGTAAGGAAAATCCTCTGGATTTTGCCCTTTGGAAAGCTGCCAAAGAGGGAGAAGTTTCTTGGGACAGCCCATGGGGACCTGGTCGTCCTGGTTGGCACATCGAATGTTCTGTTATGGCGACTGAAATCCTTGGAGATACTATCGATATTCATGGTGGAGGGGCAGACCTTGAGTTTCCACACCATACCAATGAAATTGCCCAATCAGAAGCCAAAACTGGCAAGACCTTTGCTAACTACTGGATGCATAATGGTTTTGTCAATGTGGATAATGAAAAAATGTCAAAATCCTTGGGTAACTTCGTGACCGTTCACGATATGCTTCAAACGGTTGATGGTCAAGTGCTTCGTTTCTTCCTAGCGACACAACAGTATCGTAAACCAATTAACTTTACAGAAAAAGCTATCCATGATGCTGAAGTTAATCTTAAGTATTTGAAAAATACCCACAGTCTTCCGTTGACAGAACAGGTGAATCAAGCTGAGTTGCAAACTTATCTTGACGCCTTCCAAGAAGCTATGGATGATGACTTTAATACGGCAAATGGAGTGACTGTTCTGTTTGACATGGCCAAATGGATTAATTCAGGCAATTATGATCAAACCGTTAAGGATGATTTTGAAAAAATGCTCCAAGTCTTCGGTATTGTTTTCGAAGAAGAAGTCCTTGATGAAGATATCGAAAAACTCATTGAAGAGCGTCAAGCGGCGCGTGCCAACAAGGACTTTGCGACAGCAGACCGCATTCGCGATGAGTTGGCTGCTCAAGGTATCAAACTTCTTGATACCAAGGAGGGCGTGAGGTGGACACGTGACTAAACATCTTGATGTCAACCTTATTAACGGCATTGCTCTCGCCTTTGAGGGAGATGCTGTTTATTCCTTGTACATTCGCCGTCACCTGATTTTTCAAGGTCAGACCAAGCCAAACCAATTGCACCGTCTAGCTACACGCTATGTTTCAGCTAAGGCCCAGGCTAGTCTCATTGAAAAAATGCTAGAGCAAGAGCTTTTGACTGAAAAAGAGCTAGACATCTATAAAAGAGGTCGTAATGCGAATAGCCATACCAAGGCTAAAAATACAGATGTTATTACCTATAAAATGTCAACAGGCTTCGAAGCAGTCATGGGCTATCTTCATATGACAGAGGATATCGCTCGCTTAGAGGAACTGATTGCTTGGTGTATTGACGAAGTTGAAAAAGAAATCTAAAAATTCTGCCGAGAGCAGGATTTTTTGTTATCTAAAGGCTATAAAAATTGTAACAGTTAGCCAGAATTTCAAAATTTAGATTATTTGAGAATCAAAGTAATTCAGCGTCTTGACAATGAAAAATAAGATGAAACTAATATTTAGCACCTTAAAAATGAGAAAGTTAAGGGGTGTCTGACACGTGTAAAACCCCGATATTATAGCGTTTTTTAATAAAACTAATTTGACAGAAAGTAAAAAAAAAGTCTATAATATTAGTAAATGAGGCCATCTAAAAAATGAGGAGGTGAATGGAAATAGCTAAGAAAAAAGTTTTCTATACAACTTTTGCTGCTTTGATTTTATCTAGCTTTACGCTTCAAACAGGTAAAGCAGATGAGGTTCAGGTAAAACCTGATGAAGCTAAAATAGATTATGTTAATAGTGAGGCACCGGCTCCAGTTGCTCCTCAGGCTGATTTTTCTTCAGTAGGAGCTAAGGCAGAGCCAGCGAGTCAAGTAAGTTCAGTAGTGACCTCAACGTCACTGATGCTTGTCTCTTCAAGTGAGACAGATGAGGGGCTTCTTGAGGTACATTCTCAAGTTGATATCGTGGAGACTAGCGTTTCTACGACGACACCTCATTCAGAAGAGGCTCGTGCCCAGGCTTTTGGTGAGGATCGATCAGTAGCGGCATCTGAACGAGGAGATGCAAACCCAACATCTGATTCTGAACAAGCAAAACCAAATATTGTGCTTACTTATGATAAGTCTCGTGAGGCTACAGCGACTGCAGAGTCTCAAGCTGTAACTTCAATGTATAAGAGTGAAAGCACACTATATACATCTGAACTTGCTGGAAATACACATGCAGTTATTGAAAAATCAGAGTATTCTTCACTGAATTCTCATACGACATCTGTAAGTGCGACTCCTACTAGTCAAGCTATTGCAACTTCTGAAGTCGCTTCTGAGTCTGCAAGCACTGCTAGCTCTCTTGCATCTACGGCTCCAGAAACGAGTCAGTTAAATAATAATTCAGAAGATAGCTTAACTGTCCTTACGGTTGGCTGGAAAGATTCATCATCAACTTCTGAGGTCTTTAAAACTTCTGAAGTGGTTTCTATGTTGCAAAGTGAGAGTTTGACCTATTCGTCAGAGGTAACCTTTACGGATGGACTCATCTCAGAAATCTTAGCAACTCCAATCACTTCTGAAGTATACACCGTTGTTCCAAAACGAGATAGTACTGGAGCGCTTCTTGAAGATCAACCTGCTGTTACAGGGAATACAGATATTCTTTATTTAGCACGTGGTGAAATCTTTAACGTCAACTTTGATGTTAACAAGATGGAAGGTAAGAAGATTAAGGGCCTTAATCTAGTCCTTGATGGCAAACAAATTCATCACAGTTACTTTGTTGAAGGAACTCTGGATGAGGTCAATGCTGGTTTGAGTGCCTACCATTTGGCAGAGCAAACGACTGGTATTCATAAAATGACCTTTGAGTTGATTGATACGAATAACAATATTCATTATCTGACACAGACTTTTAGCGTCTTCAATGAAGGCGAGCGTCCAGTGACACCGGATAGTTACCGTAGGAATCAGTATTCATCAACAACGACAACAACGACTGTACCGGTTACTTATAATACCAGTGCAAATAGCTACACTGAAACCGCCAATCATATACAAGCTACGGCTGTTAATGAGTTGGCTGAGACAACTAGAGCGCTAACACAGCAATTGGCAGAACAAATTGCTGAGGTTTTGAGTGGTTGGTCTTCAGCAATTTCTGGAAATAGTTCAACAAGCACAGGTTCAATTGATATCTTCCAAGCAGCAGGTAAAACCATTACTCAAGCTGCGAGAAAGATTGCAGAATCAATCTCAGATCCAGATACAATTGGTAAGCAAGCTTTGGCTGCTGCAACTGTTGTTCTAGTTCTCCTGGTGCTTTATTTAGCAGCAATTACATTTATTTAACATGCTTTGCCCTCGTAAGAGGGCTTTTTTTATGATAGAATTAGCTTATGAAAACAACTAAAGAATCAAGTCTAGACATTGTTTATGGTGTGCATGCCGTAACAGAGAGTCTGGAAGCAAATACTGGTAATAAACTCTATATTCAAGATGATCTTCGAGGGAAAAATGTTGATGCCATTAAGGCCTTGGCAGCTGAAAAGAAGGTTTCCATCTCTTGGACACCTAAGAAAACCCTGTCTGATATGACAGGTGGAGCTGTGCATCAAGGTTTTGTTCTTCGTGTGTCAGAGTTCGCTTATTCTGAGCTCTCAGTTATTATGGATAAGGCTGAGCAAGAGGAGAATCCTCTAGTCCTCATTTTAGATGGACTCAACGATCCTCATAACTTTGGTTCTATCCTACGTACAGCTGATGCTACTCAGGTGACAGGAGTTATTATTCCTAAGCATCGTGCTGTAGGGGTAACACCTGTCGTTGCTAAGACATCAACAGGGGCCGTGGAGCATATTCCCATTGCCCGAGTGACTAATCTTAGCCAAACTCTTGATAAGCTTAAAGAAGCAGGCTTCTGGGTGTTTGGAACGGATATGGATGGGACCCCATCTCATAAATGGAATACAGCTGGAAAGGTTGCCCTTATCATTGGTAATGAAGGTAAGGGAATCTCTGCTAACATCAAGAAACAAGTGGATGAGATGATTACTATACCCATGAGTGGTCATGTGCAGAGCCTTAATGCCAGTGTGGCAGCTGCAGTTCTCATGTATGAAGTTTATCGAAACCGATTGTAACTATGAAAAAAAGAATACTTCTAGTTGATGGTTATAATATGATTGCCTTTTGGCAAGAAACCCGTCAACTCTTTAAGACCAATCAGCTTGATGAAGCTCGTGAAACATTGCTTCGTAAGCTCAATCATTATGCTAACTTTGAACATATTGATATTATCTGTGTGTTTGATGCTCAGTTTGTTCCAGGAAGTCGTCAGCGTTATGATCAGTATCGTATCAGTGTTATTTTTACTGAGGAAGATGAGACAGCAGATAGCTATATTGAGCGCGCAGCGGCTGAGATGAATACTGTTCAAAATTTAGTTGAAGTAGCAACTAGTGACTTAAATGAACAGTGGGCTATCTTTTCACAAGGAGCTTTGCGTGTTTCGGCGCGTGAGTTGGAAGAGCGTGTCAATACTGTTAAGTCTGACTTAGACAAGATGTCGGCACATATTGACTTAAAGACACCAAAACTACGTCCATGGGACGATGCACAATTAGGGAAATTACAGGACCTTTTAAATGAAATAGAATAGAGGGACATATGACATTTAACATTTTGACAGATTCTACAGCAGATCTAGATGAAAAATGGGCTCAGGAGAATAAGGTAGAGCTCGTTGGTTTGACCATTACGCTTGATGATATTGCCTATGAAACCGTTGGTCCTAACCGTTTAACGAGTGACCGTCTCTTGGAACGTATGCAGGAAGGCAGTCAGCCGACTACTAGCCAAGTGAATGTTGGTCAATTTGAAGAGGTTTTTCGTCGTCACGCCAAAAATGGTGATGCCCTTCTTTATATTGCCTTTTCATCAGTGCTTTCAGGTACTTATCAAAGTGCTGTTATGGCGCGTGAGATGATTTTGGATGAATACCCAGAAGCTGTCATTGAGATTGTAGATACTCTAGCGGCAGCGGGTGGGGAAGGTTATCTCTCTATCTTGGCGGCAGAAGCTCGTGACCAAGGTAAGAGCTTATCTGAAACGAAAGCCATGATTGAGGACATTCTGCCACGTTTACGCACTTACTTCTTGGTTGACGATCTTTACCATTTGATGCGTGGGGGACGTCTCTCAAAGAGCTCAGCTATTATTGGTAGTTTGATTAATATTAAACCTCTCCTTTGGTTAGATGCTTCAGGCAATTTGGTTCCTCTGGCCAAGATCCGTGGACGTAAAAAAGCCATTAAAGAAATGGTCCTACAAGCTACCCAGGATATTGGACATAGCACAGCGATTGTTGCTTATGCCAATGATATTGAAGCGGCGGAGAATCTAAAAGAACAATTGTTAGCAGTTGACGGCATTGAGCAAGTTCTCATTATGCCACTTGGGCCAGTCATCTCTACTCACGTCGGACCGGATACTTTAGCCGTCTTTACGATTGGTAAAGAAGCTAGATAGAAAAAGTGTCAGATAGGCTTTCCTATCTGATTTTTTTGTTTTCTGAAATGATAGATTAATAGAATATAAAAAGATAATCTATACAGAAGGAAAGGCAGGCAGGAGAATGGACAAAAAACAGATTGAAGAAATGATCGATCTGGCGATAAAACAGCTGGGTTATTCTTATGCGCCATATTCACATTTTCATGTGGGAGCGGCACTTCTGGCAAAGAATGGCACGTATTATACAGGATGTAATATTGAAAATGCTGCTTATACACCAACAAACTGTGCTGAGAGGACTGCTTTTTTTAAAGCAGTCAGTGAAGGAGTAAAGGAATTTCAGGCAATCTGTGTTGTAGGCGGCAGGGATGGAGTTCTGACAGGGTATGCGGCACCGTGTGGTGTGTGCAGACAGGTCATGATGGAGTTCTGTGATCCGGAAACATTTCAGATCATTCTGGCAGTCAGCAAAGATAAATACGATGTCTTTACTTTAAGGGAACTTTTTCCGCTTGGATTTGGACCGGCAGATCTGGCATAGTTTAACAAAATATAACAAGAATTCTCCTTCCTCTATAGGTGGGAGATGAATTGTAGATCTGAGCATAAATGCTCAAAAGAATT
>OGJH01001550.1_pt1 | contig 18756 bp, 15 predicted proteins | sample 1572021 | NCBI WGS metagenome assembly OGJH01 (sample SAMEA2582098, study PRJEB24529) | metagenome | biome: Human gut stool | place: China | collected 2011
GGTTCATGCCGGACAGGCTGGTCACAGGCATGATTCCCGCCAGGATAGGCACCTTGATGCCGGCCAGCAGACAGCGTTCCCGGTAATCCAAAAAAGAATGATTGTCAAAAAACAGCTGGGTGCAGATATAATCCGCGCCGGCATCCACCTTGGCTTTCAGGAAATCCATCTCGCGCAGACGGTTGGGAGTGGCCGGATGACCTTCCGGGAAGCCGGCCACGCCTATGGCGAATCCATCCGGATCCGGGTGACGGCCGGATTCATTATATTCACGGATAAACGTCACCAGATCCGCCGCATGGCGAAAAACATCCGCATCGCGGTTGTAATCCTTCGCTCCCCGGGGAGGATCTCCCCGAAGTGCAAGAACGGCCCGCACTCCAGCCCGGGCGTATTGGTCCAGGATATTCCATACCTCCTCCCGGCTATGCCCTACGCAAGTAAGGTGGGGCACCGTAGGAATACGGGATTCATGCTGGATGCGCAACACCACTTCGCGGGTAAGCTCGCGGGTGGAGCCCCCTGCACCATACGTCACGCTGACGAAACTGGGGCGGTAAGGCTCCAGTTCACGGATAGTCTGGTACAAGGCCGATGCTGCCTGCTCGTTTTTGGGCGGGAAAAATTCAAAGGACAGGCTGGGACCGGCGCCCGATTGCAATCTTTCTCTCAGGTGCACTTCTCTTTACTTGGCTTGGCTAAATACGGATCCGCATCACGGCTCCATGGGAATCATCACCGGTTTGGGAGCTTCCACGGGGACGGGGGTGGAGGGAGAAGCCATACCGGACTTGTCTTCTTCCGTCATGTTTTCCTGCCAGCTCGCAGGCGGAACAATGACTTCATCCCCCGGCTTGATGGGTTCCTTGTCATTATTATCAAAAAGCGTATTACGCTTCACGTAAGACTGGAACACCTTCCCGTCCGGGTCAACTCCGTCGATAATCAGGGATACAAAAATGCTCCCGCGTCTGCGGATTCCCAGTTCCTGCCCCACTTTCAAGTCAGGCTGGCCGATGGACTGGAACAGGACCAGGTTGGCGTCACGGTAGTATTCCGTCACACGGCCCACCTGCTCCGCATCCTTGATTTCATTAAGCCATTGCAGCCGGGGATCTCCCTTTTCCATATTCTGGCGTTCCAACAGATCGCGTTCTTCCTCCGCTAGGGCATGGCGCTTCTTCAGTTCTTCATTCTCCTTCTTCATCCGTTCCAGCTCCGCCGAAACATGAGCCAGTTCCTCGCTCACTACAGGATCCGCCACCACCACCGGCTGAACGGCGGAAGCAGGAGCCTGCGTGGGCATCGGAAGATACGGGGAGGGATTGACAGGTGCCGGAGTGGAGGCCATCTGCTGCTGTTGCTGAATCACATCCATTCTTGAAGAAATATTCACATAAATCATTCCCAGAACAGCCAGCACCACCACCAGAAACGCCAGGATAAGAATGCGGAAATTACTCATGTCGTCAAACGGTAGAGAAATTATCAAACGTAATTAATAGGAATAATTGAGATAGAACTGGAATTGTCCTCCGCGGTCAATGGCGTTGTTCTTCTGAATCGGAATGGCATAGTCCACTGCCAGCGGACCGATGGGCAGGTTCAGGCGCAGGCCGATCCCGTAGTCGGAAACTATTTTGGACGTGCTGAAGTCAAAAGAATCTCCGTTGACAAAACCGATGTCATAAAACACCGCGACGCGCACTTCTTCAATCACAGGAATGGAATATTCAAACTGGCAGAAGAAGGAGGAACGGCCGCCCATCGTCTCATCACCGCTCAGGGCGGGATTGTACGGCGCCACGTCCCGGAAACGGAAACCGCGCATGTTGTATGGCCCGCCGAGGTAGAGGCGCTCAAAAATGGGCACATCGTGGTTGCCATAGGAATCCACGGTAGCCGCACCGGCATTGATGCTGAAAATGGTGTCTCCGCGCAAATTCCAGTAATAGGAGCCATTCACGCCGAAATTGTATGTATGCACATCGCCGCCCAGGCCGGAATAACCGGCCAGCACTTCAAATTTGCCTCCCTTGCGGGGAAAAATCTGCGCGTCGCGGGTATCAATGGTGTAGGAAAGTTCCACATGGCTGCGCAGGTAGTCTCCGTCCTGTTGCCAGAAGAAGATAGGGGCGTTCCCTTCGGCGTCAATACGGTACTGTTCCAGGCGGTATTCCAGTTTCACGTAATCCAGTTCCCCGATCGGCTTGCGGAGAGAAATGGCAAAGCCATAGTTCTGCTGGTCGTAATAATCGGAAAAATATGTGGAATTGCTGTAGAAGATTTCCGTCCCGAAGGCCAGCTTGCGGTGCAGGAACCACGGATCCACCCAGGAAATACTGGCATCCTGCGTTTCAAAACCGACACGGGCGTTAATCGCGAAACGCTGGCCGCCGCCCACGAAAGAGGACCAGTCATACATGTCAAAATTGGACTGGGTGATGCCTGCGAACAGGTAAACGCTTTCAATAGAGGAAAATGCCACGCCGATATTCAGGGACCCCGTACGTTTTTCCGCCACCTCGATATTGATATCACGGTAGCCGGGCCGCGTGGATCCCACCTGGGCTACGTCCACCATGTCAAAATAGTTCAGGTTCTGGAGGCGCTTCTGGGCGGTATCCAAATCCACGGCGTTCATGGGGTCATTGGACTGGAGGGGAAGTTCCTGGCGGATGACGTAATCCTTCGTGCGGTTATTCCCGGTCAGGCGGATATTGCCTACGCGGTAGGGATTGCCTTCCGTCACATGGTACACGATGTTGATTTGTCCGTAACCTGTCTTGGGATCAACGCCCACTTCCTGAATGTCCGGACGCACGGAGGCGTCCGCATACCCCCGGGAACCGTAATAACGGCGGATCATCGTCACGTCGTCGGCCACTTTCTGGGCGGAATAGGTATCCCCGTTGTACATGCTCAGGCCGGGAATCAGTTCCTGGGCCGTAAACACCTTGGTGGGGCCGAAGGCAACCTGGTTGACCTTGTAGCGGCGCCCCTCGGTAAGGGTAATTCTCATCGTCAGCTTCTGCTCATTGCCTTTGCCGGCGTCAAAATATTCCACCTTGTCCAGCTTGACGCGCAGATAACCTTTATTACGGTAATAAGTCACCAATTCCGCCAGATCGTCCTCCACTTGTTCACGGTCAATGCGTCCGGATTTGGTAATCCAGGTCAACCAGCCCTTCTCCTTGGTTTTCATCACCTGTCGGAGATCCTTGGCGCTGATGTGTTCATTGCCCACAAAGTCAATCTTGATAATATTGGCCTTTTTTCCTTCGTTAATGTCGAAGACCACATCCACAAAGCCGGGCCGTTCCGTTTTCTGGTAAAAATAGGAAACACGTACATCCGGATACCGAGCTTCCTGGTAATAAGTGCGCAACTTGGCAATAGCGCTGCTCAGGGCCTTGTCGCTGAGAGCTTCCCCCCCCTTCAGCCCGCATTCCTCGGAGAGGTCCCTGTTGTCGAACGCGGTATTGCCGCGGAACCCCACGCCGCCCAGCAGATTCTGGGCCGCCATTTCAAACACCACCGCCACGCCGTCGCCGGAAGGCTCCACGGCTACTGTTGTATTGCCGCCTACCAGACCGCTTTCCAACAACCGTTCCAAGTCCTTGTTGACCACTTCCGGGGAATAACTGGTGCCCGGCTGCGTAGCCAGCAAATTTTTCAGACGGTCTTCGGACACGGTCTTGCCGGTGCTTCTGTACCGCACGGAAACGCTCTTCACAGGCCGCCCCTCATACGCCTGGTCACCGGGAAGAAGCCCCGTGCCCGGCCCCAGTTCCCGCATTACCTGTTCCGGAGTCATCACGGAACCATAGGCGCCTCTGTTAAGGGAAGTTTCATCCTGGGCCAAAACAGCCGAACATGCTATCAAGGGAAAGGAAACACACAAAAAAACGGGACGAATCATGAGCGCTGAACTTAATGCTTGGGATATAAAGGACTTTTCCTCTTGCATAGTCAAGACGTGATTCCGCGTAGAACACAGTTGCCCCGTATTCTATTACATCGCGTGCGCGTGCGCGCTTAGGAGGGCAATTGTGTCATTCCTGTGCAATAGCTTGCACTCCAGATACCCTCTCATTAAAGTTATCGCCGCTCGTGTTTTGACCGCTGCCGCCATCCCGGAGCTGAAACAGAACCACTTTCAATTAACACTGACCGTATTATTTATGGAAATCAACGTTGATATTCAACCGGACTGCACAGCCACGCTGAAAGCTTCCATCCCTGCAGAAACCACGGCTGCGCGCCGCGCCTCCATTGTAGATTCCTATGCCGCCAAAGCCAAGCTTCCCGGCTTCCGCCCCGGCAAAACACCCAAGTCCATCATTGAAAAGCGCTTCAAGAAAGAAATTGAAGAAGAACTGCTGGACACCCTTTTTGAAACGGCCTGCTCCACCGCTCTGGAAGAAAACCCCAAATTGAAAGTGCTCAACTTCGGAAAGCCGGAACAATCTCTGGATGACCAGGGCAACTACACCGCTACCAGCACGATGACCGTAGTTCCCGAATTTGAATTACCGGAATACAAAGGCATCGAAGTCAAGGTTCCCTCTTCCGAAGTAACGGAAGCAGACGTAGAGGAAGCTCTGAACTCCCTGGCTGAACAAATCGCGGAATTCACCCCTGTGGACCGCGCCGCCCAAAAAGACGACGTGGCGATTATCGACTTCAAAACCACGTTGGACGGCAAGCCCGTAGCGGAAGCCGTAGGCAAACCCGTAGGCTTCCTGGAAGGCCGTGACGGCCAGTGGATGAAGGTGGAAGACGATCAATTCCTGCCCGGCTTCGCCTCCGCCCTGGAAGGCCTGAATGCCGGTGACAGCAAGGATATCACCGTCACCATTCCGGATACCTTCCCAATTACGGAACTGCGCGGCAAGGAACTCGTATTCCATGCCACTGTGAAAGAAGTACGGGAAAAACAGCTTCCGGCCATGGATGATGCTTTTGCGGAAAAAGTTCTTCCCGGCAAAAACCTGGAAGAATTGAAAACCGCCCTGAAGGAAAACCTGGCCCAGCGCAAAGCCATGCAAATTGATGAGGCCAAGGCCGATCAGATCACGGAAAAGCTGGCGGACATGCTTGACTTCAACCTTCCGGAAGCTGTCGTAGAACGTGAAGTGTACGGCATCCTCCAGCAGAAAATGCAGCAGGCCATGTACAGCGGAAACGCCCCGGCGGACATGGATAAGTTTGTGGAGGAAGCCCGGGAAGAAGCCAAACAGGAGGCCAAGCGCAACCTTAAGGTCTTCTTCATGCTTCAGGAAGTGGCGCAGGTGGAAAAAATTGCCGTCACGGAAATGGAGCTTTACAACGAAGTGGCCCGCCAGGCCCGCCAGCAGAAAAAGAACCTCAAATCCTACATTCGCGAACTCCAGCGCGAAGGCCGCGTGCATGGCATCAGAATGAGCCTGCTGACAGCCAAGGTTCTGGACTTCCTGACAAAAGAGGCCAAAGTAACGGTAGACGAGCAGTAACCCCTCCTCTGCACAAAACACCTTACCAGGGGGAGTTGGCGCACACATGCCCGACTCCCCCGTTTTGCATCTTTTGGACGGGTAACGTACATTGAAAAAACAACATCCAATCTTCCATAAACATGTTTCAAGACCAATCTTCCAAATCAACCCCCGCAAACTCCTACTATGTGCCCATGGTAGTGGAGCAGGACGGCCGCGGCGAACGTGCCTTTGACATTTACTCCCGTCTCCTGAAAGACCGCGTTATCTTCATCGGCTCCGCTATTGACGACGATGTGGCGAATTCCGTCATTGCCCAGCTTCTGTTCCTTCAGATGGCTGACCCGAAAAAAGACATCCACGTCTACATCAACTCCCCCGGAGGATCCGTCACGGCGGGTCTCGCGATTTACGATACGATGCAATTCGTCTCTTGTGACGTAAATACATATTGCCTGGGCATAGCGGCCTCCATGGGTTCCGTCCTTCTGGCTGCGGGAACTCCCGGCAAACGCTTCTGCCTGCCGAACTCCCACGTAATGATTCACCAGGTTTCCGGAGGTGCCCAGGGAACCGCTTCAGATGTGGAACGCACCATCGGCTTCATGTTCAACCTCAAAAAACGCCTCAACGGCATTCTGGCCAAACATACCGGTAAAACGGAAAAGCAAATTGAAAAGGATGCTGACCGCGACAACTACATGACTGCCGAGGAAGCCGTGGCCTACGGCCTGGTGGATAAAGTTCTGGCGCATCACTCTGATGACCAGGGCGACAAGAAAAAAACCAAGGCCTGACCCTTTCCCTCCGCCATTTCTCTCTCTACCTGAAAAACCATGTCCGGTTCCACCCCTCATCTTCCTGCCTGTTCCTGCTGCGGCAAGCCCGGGAACAAGGTGGACAAACTCATCCAGATTGCGGAAGACTTTTACATCTGCAACAATTGCGTTGAAATTTGCGTCAACATGATTGTGAAGGACACAGGCCTTCCGATGGCGACCCGCTTCATCCGCGGCATCCTGAACATGGAACCCTCCGCCTACGCCATGTGCCAGGCGGAGGCCCGCAAAGCGGCAGCCGCGGACATGCTCAGGGAAACGGCGGCCGGACCGGCCTCCTATGAAGGCCCGCTGCCCACACCGGAAGAAATGTGCGCTACGCTCAACCAGTATGTCATCGGTCAGGACTACGCCAAAAAAGTGCTTTCCGTAGCCGTGTACAACCACTACATGCGCCTGCGCCAAAGTGCTGTCATGCTGGACGACAAGTCCCTGGACGATGTGGAAATTGAAAAATCCAACATTCTGCTGGCCGGCCCCACCGGCTCAGGAAAAACCCTGCTGGCGAAAACGCTGGCGAAAATGCTCAACGTCCCATTCTGCATTGTGGACGCCACCACGCTGACGGAAGCCGGTTACGTAGGGGAAGATGTGGAAAACATCATCCTGCGCCTGCTCCAGGCTGCCAACTTTGACGTAGCGAAAGCGGAACAAGGCATCATCTACGTAGATGAAATCGACAAAATCGGACGCAAAACACAGAATGTCTCCGTCACGAGGGACGTCTCCGGGGAAGGCGTGCAGCAGGCTCTGCTGAAAATCATTGAAGGCACCATCTGCAATGTTCCTCCCACCGGAGGCCGCAAGCACCCGCAACAGGAATACATCCGCGTCAATACGGAAAAAATCCTCTTCATTGTGGGCGGCGCTTTCGTCGGGCTGGAAGACATCATCCGCAAACGCCTCGGCGCCACCCAGATGGGATTCGGAGCCATCACGGAACAACGTGACCGCAAGGAATACTCGGAAGAGGAAATACTGGCACAGGCCATGCCGGAAGACCTCTTCTCCTTCGGCATGATTCCGGAATTCGTGGGACGCCTGCCCATCTTCTGTCCGCTCTCCAAGCTGGATGAAAGCCAGCTCGTCCGCCTTCTTACGGAACCCAAAAATGCCCTGGTCAAGCAATATTCCAAACTGCTCGCCATGTACGGCGCCAAACTGGACGTGCTGCCGGACGCCCTGAAAGCCATGGCCGCCGAAGCCATGAAACGCGGCACGGGAGCCCGCGCTCTGCGTTCCATCTTTGAAACCCTCATGCTGGACGTCATGTACACAGTGCCCAGCATGAAAAATGCGGACACCGTTACCATTACCAGGGAAACGGTTACCGGCAACAAGCCGGCCCAAATCCACCAGGCATCCTAACCTCCCCTCCCTGTTCTTCCTCCATGCCGGAATCCCTTACCGTTCTGGGAATAGAATCCTCCTGTGATGAAACGGCAGTCGCCATCCTGCGTTCTGCCGGAGAGGAAAAAGCTCCGGAAATACTCTCCTCCGTCATCTCCTCCCAAATTGCCATTCACCGCCAGCACGGCGGCGTAGTGCCGGAACTGGCTTCCCGCAACCATTCAGCGGATCTTCCCGGAATCATCCGGACCGCGTGCCGCGAAGCCGGAACAGCTCCTGCGGACATTGACGTCTTCGGCGCTACGGGAGGCCCCGGCCTGGTAGCTGCGCTTCTGGTAGGCAACAGCACGGCCAAGGCTCTGGCTCTGGCGGCGGGCAGGCCCTTCGTCTCCGTCAATCATCTGGAAGGCCATCTGCTTTCCCCCTTCCTCAAACGCCCCGGCGGTCCCGTTCCCCATCTGGGCATGGTCGTTTCCGGAGGCCACACCCTTTTTGTGGATGTGCGCGGCGTAGGGAACTACCGCCTGCTGGGCCGCTCTCTGGACGACGCAGCAGGGGAAGCCTTTGACAAGGTAGGCAAAATGCTAGGCCTTCCCTATCCCGGAGGGCCGGAAATCGACCGCTTGGCGGCGGAAGGCGACCCGGAAGCCTTTTCTTTCCCCCGTGCCCTGATGAAAGAGCATACAGCCAACGTATCTTTCTCCGGCCTGAAAACGGCCGTTCTCTATACACTGCCCAAAATTACGAAAAACGGCGATCCTCACGGCCTGCCCCGGCAAACTCTGCGCGACCTCTGCGCTTCTTTCCAGCGGGCCGTGACGGACGTCCTGATTCACAAGGCGCTGAAAGCCTTGCGCGCCTCCGGTCACCGCACCCTTTCCATCTCCGGGGGCGTCTCCTGCAACAGGGAGCTGCGTTCCCGCCTGAAAACCGCCTGTGACCGTGAAAAAGTGGAACTGGTTCTCCCGGACTTCGACCTGACGACGGATAATGCCGCCATGATCGCTTATGTCACCTGTCTCAAAGCCCGCAGAGGACTGTTCCACTCTCTGGATGAAGACGTTGACCCCAATCTTAAATTGACGGAGGATTTAAACAGATCCAAACATTCAACACATTCCTGATAAATATATTATACATGGACTCCCTGTATTTGCGGCATAAAGCTGAAAAAATGTTCATGTTTTCATTGACATCCCGCATCTAAAAACGTAACATAGCGTCCGCTTTTCGTCAGGCAACACGGGAGGATGCTATTTATCCGCTAGAACCGCAGGTTTGGGCGGATTTACGACTTCTCTAGGAGCAGCGAAAGGCGGAAGAAGTCTATGCTTCTGTAGCTCAGGGGTAGAGCGCATCCTTGGTAAGGATGAGGTCGCGGGTTCAATTCCCGCCAGAAGCTCCATCTTCAAGCTAGACCCATAGCAGCCCAAACCTAAACATAATATTATGGCTAAAGAGCAATTCCAGCGCAACAAGCCCCACGTGAACGTGGGCACCATCGGTCACGTTGACCACGGCAAAACCTCCCTTACCGCCGCCATTACTTCAGTGCTCGCTAAGAAGGGTTTCGCCGAAGCACGCGGCTATGATCAGATTGACGCCGCCCCCGAAGAACGCGAACGCGGCATCACCATCTCCACGGCCCACGTTGAATACGAAACGGAAAACCGCCACTATGCCCACGTTGACTGCCCCGGACACGCCGACTATGTGAAAAACATGATCACCGGCGCTGCCCAGATGGACGGCGCCATCCTTGTGGTTGCCGCTTCCGACGGCCCGATGCCGCAGACCCGCGAACACATCCTCCTTGCCCGCCAGGTGGGCGTTCCCGCCATTGTCGTTTACATGAACAAGTGCGACCTGGTTGACGATCCCGACCTTCTTGAACTCGTGGAAATGGAAATCCGCGAACTTCTCAACGAATACGAATTCCCGGGCGACGACACCCCCATTATCAAGGGTTCCGCCGTTAAGGCTCTGGAAGGCGATGCCGCTGCCGAAGATTCCATCATGGAACTTATGGCCGCCGTTGACTCCTACATCCCGCAGCCCGAACGCCCTGTGGACCAGCCCTTCCTCATGCCTGTGGAAGACGTATTCTCCATCTCCGGCCGCGGCACCGTGGCTACCGGCCGTATCGAACGCGGCGTCATCAAGAAGATGGAAGAAGTGGAAATCATCGGCATCAAGGACACCCAGAAAACCGCCGTTACGGACATCGAAATGTTCCGTAAGCTGCTTGACGAAGGCCAGGCCGGCGACAACGTTGGTCTGCTTCTCCGCGGCCTGAAGAAGGAAGACATCGAACGCGGCCAGGTAATCATCAAGCCCGGCACTGTGAAGCCCCACAAGAACTTCAAGGCTGAAGTTTACGTCCTGACCAAGGAAGAAGGCGGCCGTCACACTCCGTTCTTCAACAACTACCGCCCGCAGTTCTACTTCCGTACAACGGACGTGACCGGTTGCTGCACCCTTCCCGAAGGCGTGGAAATGGTGATGCCCGGCGACAACGTCAACCTGGAAGTCCAGCTCATCACTCCGATCGCCATGGAAAAAGCCATGCGATTCGCTATCCGCGAAGGCGGCCGCACCGTGGGTGCTGGTCGTATCAGCGAAATCCTTGACTAAGTTCCTCAGGAACTTGTAGAGGAATCTACATCAGGTTTAATGAGGGGGCCTCCCCGCAGGCCCCCTCATTTCCCACGAAAGAAGAGACTCCAACAGGTCAGTAGTTCAATTGGTAGAGCGTTGGTCTCCAAAACCAAAAGTTGGGGGTTCGAGTCCCTCCTGACCTGCCACTTCTTTCCAAATACACCACCCCACCTTGAAGCATGTTTCGCAAGATTTCTCAATTCATCGCCGAAGTTAAGGGCGAACTTAAGAAGACGACCTGGCCCTGGGAAAGCGACCCCAAGGTGAAAGGTTTCAAAAAATTCCGCGAACTCTGGGGTTCCACTCTCGTCGTACTGATTGCCATGGTATTCCTTGGCGCGTTTGTTGCATCGTTCGACATCTTTCTTCACAGCGTGGTCAACTATCTCATCCAGTTGGCAATCTAGTTTTACTCTCCCCACTTCTTTCTCCGATCATGCCCAGTACCCCAGAGCCTCACGAACAATGGTATGTCCTTCACGTCCTCTCCGGACAGGAAAACAGCGTTCGTGACCGCATCATCCGCAAGGCGAAAGACGCCGAGCTTTCCGACTTCATTTACCGGGTGGAAGTCCCCACGGAACTTATTTCCGAAGTGCGCAACGGCAAAAAAACGGAACGTCACAGCAAACTCTTTCCCGGGTATGTTTATGCCAACATGTACCTGCTGGAAGCGGACGGCACCCTGAACAAGGACCTTTGGTACTTTATCCAGCAAATTGACGGTGTCATCAGCATTGCCGGCTCCCGCAACTCCCCCCTCCCCATGCGCAAGCGCGAGGTGGAAGACCTTCTGCCCCTGTTGGATGCGGAAGCCGTCGCCGCCCGTCCCAAGGTGGAATTCGCCGTCGGCGACCCTGTGCGCGTGTGCGAAGGCCCGTTCCAGAGCCAGGAAGGCACCATCGAAGAAATCGACCCGGAAAAGGGCAAGCTGCGTGTCAGCGTCTCCATTTTTGGCCGTGCCACGCCTGTGGACTTGGAATACTGGCAGGTGGAAAAAGCCTGAATCTTCTTTGCGTCTCCCCCCATCAGCCCCCTTCCCGTTTATTTTTTCCGCTAACAAAGCAAAACCATGGCAAAAGAAATAACCAAAATCATCAAGCTCCAGATCAATGCCGGAGCCGCTAACCCCTCCCCGCCCGTGGGTCCGGCACTTGGTCAGGCCGGTGTAAACATCATGGCATTCTGCAAGGAGTTCAACGCCGCCACGCAAAAGCAGGCCGGCGATCTCCTGCCGACCGTCATCACGGTTTACAAGGACAAGTCATTTTCTTTCATCACCAAGCAGCCCCCGGGCAGCGTGCTTCTCAAGAAAGCCGCAGGCATCGCCTCCGGCTCCGGCGAACCGAACAAAAAGAAAGTCGCCACCCTTTCCAAGGCCAAGCTGATGGAAGTTGTCAACACCAAACTCCCTGACCTCAACACGAAAGACCCTGAACGCGCCGCCCGCATTCTTGCCGGCCAGGCTCGCCAGATGGGCATTGAAGTTGAAGGTATGTAACACTCACCGCAGGAGGATTAAACCAGTCCGAACGCACTGCCAAATACACACATGTCTACCAAACGCAGCAAGCGATATCAAGAAGCAGCCAAGCTTGTTATCCCTAACAAGAACTACAGCATCACGGAAGCCGTGGAAACCATGAAATCCTTCCCGGCACCGAAATTCGACCCGACCGTCACCGTCTCCTTCCACCTGACTGTGGACCCCCGCAAATCCGACCAGATGGTTCGCGGCAGCGTTTCCCTGCCTAACGGCACGGGTAAAAACGTCCGCGTCCTCGTCTTTGCTCAGGGCGATGCCGCCAAGGCCGCCCAGGAAGCCGGAGCCGAATTCGTGGGGTTTGAAGATCTCATCAAGAAAGTCCAGGGAGGATTTGTTGACTTTGATACGGCCATTGCCACCCCCGACGCCATGACGGAGGTTCGCAAGGTTGCCCGTGTACTGGGTCCGCGCGGCCTGATGCCCAACCCGAAAACCGGCACCGTCACGGACGATACGGCCAAGGCTGTGAAGGAAGTAAAGGCCGGCCGCGTTGACTACAAGGTTGACAAGAACGCCAATATCTCCGCTGCTGTAGGCAAGCTGTCTTTCTCCAACGAAAGCATCGCCGAAAACATCGCTGCCCTGATTGATTCCGTCGTCAAGGCCCGCCCGGCTTCCGCCAAGGGCGCCTACATCGAATCTGTCACCGTTTCATGCGCCATGTGCCCCGGTCTGCCGGTTGACACTGCTTCCATCGCCAAACTGTAACCCGAACCGATTTAGCACACCATGAATCCTGACAAGCGTATCATCATTGACGACCTGACCGCTCGCGTCAACGCCTCCCCGTTCCTGATCGTCGTGGACTACACCTCGATCACCGTGCCTGAGTTCACCAATCTGCGTTCCGCCCTGGCCGCCTGCGGCGCTCAGTGCCACGTAGCCAAGAACAACTTCATGCGCACGGCTCTGACGGATGCCGGCCTTCCCGACATTGGGGAACACCTCGTCGGCCAGACCGCTTTCGTGACCGGCGCATCCGACGTAGCAGGCGCCGCCAAGGCCATCAACACCTTTGCCAAGGCTTCCAAGAAAGCCGAATACAAGGTGGCGATCCTGGATGGAGCCATTCTTTCCGCGGATGAAATCCGCGCCATCGGCGAACTGCCTCCCCGCGACCAGTTGCTTGCCAAACTCCTTGGCACTATCAACGCGGCCGGTTCCGCTCTTGCCCGAGTTATTCAGGCATATGTGGACAAAGAAAACGGCGGCAGCGAAGAACCCGCCGCCTAATACCAACCCCTTGACCGGACGGTCCGGTTGCACTCTAGCCAAATGTGTGAAAATCGGACCCGACTCTCCTACAGGTTCCTTGTCGGAACTCCGGCCGGAGAACTGAAATGCCAAGTTGGCTCTTGGCGCGACTCGAAACCAAACTAGAAAACAATACAATGGCTGATATTAACAAAATCGCTGAAGAACTCGGCACCCTTACCATCCTGGAAGCTGCCGACCTCGTCAAGCTTCTGGAAGAAAAGTGGGGCGTTTCCGCCGCTGCTCCCGTAGCTGCCGCCGGCGCTGCCGCCGCTCCTGCCGAAGCTGAAGAAGAAAAGACCGAATTCAACGTCGTCCTGACGGAAGCCGGCGCCAACAAGATCGCCGTAATTAAAGCCGTCCGCGAAGTGAAGGCCGGCCTCGGCCTGGTGGACGCCAAGAAACTGGTTGAAGGCACTCCCGCCGTCATCCTGGAAGCTGTCTCCAAGGACGAAGCTAACGCCGCCAAGGCCAAGCTGGAAGAAGCTGGCGCCAAGGTAGACGTCAAGTAAGCTTTTTACTTCCCGCGCAACAGGAGAAAAGCCGTTTTTCTCCTGTTGCGCTTCCTCGTCTTCACATCCCGCGTGACCGACTAGAGGCCTTTTATTTCGTAAAACGCTTCCAGTCGGTTCCGTCCCCCAGGGAAAGAACCGCCCAACCCGGCATCCGGGTTTTTCAGGATGCAAACCATAACATCTCCGCCACAGCAGCCCATGTCAAAGCGACTCTACTTCGGGAATATCAAGGAAGTCATCGAACCTCCGAACCTTATTGAGATTCAACTTCAATCATACTTCGATTTTCTACAACAGGACACGCCGGCCGCGGCCAGGAAAAACATCGGGTTACAAGGCGTTCTGAAGGAAATCTTTCCTATCAAGAGCTATGACGAAAACATTGAGCTCGACTTCGTCTCCTATGACATTGAACAGCCGAAGATGAGCGATTACGAGGCCATCCGCGCGGGGGAAACCTACAGCGCCGCCCTTCAGGTCACCTTCAAGCTCAAATCCGACAACGAGTCCAAGGAAGAAACGGTCTATATGGGAGAACTCCCCATGATGACCAACCGCGGCACCTTTGTCATCAACGGCGCCGAACGCGTCATTGTGTCCCAGCTGCACCGTTCCCCGGGCATTTGCTTTGAAAGCGCCCAGCATCTGAACGGAAAACTGCTCCACTCCTTCCGCATCATCCCGGACCGGGGCTCCTGGCTGGAGGTCCAGTTTGACACCAACGACCTGCTTTACGTTTACCTTGACCGCCGCCGCCGCCGCCGCAAATTCCTTGCGACGACGTTTATGCGCTACCTGGGCTTCAAAACGGACCGTGACATCGTCAGCCAGTTCTACAACATCCGCACGCTTCCCCTGAGCGAAGACATGACGGAAGAAGATCTGCACAACCTTGTGGCTGTGGACACGATCAAGGACAAGGACCTGGTTCTTGCCAAGGCTTTCGAACAGCTCAATATGGGTGTGGTTCGCCAGCTCCTCCAGTTCGGCATCAAGAAAATCGACGTCATTGACCAGAGCGAGGACGACGTGCTGATCAAAACCCTGAAGAAGGATCCCGCTCACGACGAAGAATCCGCCCTCAAGGAAATCTACAAACGCCTGCGTCCCGGAGATCCTGCTACTGCCGCTCAGGCACGCACCCTGCTTAAGAGGCTTTTTGACGATCCCAAGAAATACGACCTCACCCGCGTGGGGCGCTACAAAATCAACCAGAAACTCGGGCTGGACACCAGCTTGGACCAGCGCCTGATGACGGCGGAAGATTTCCTGGCCGCCCTCAAATACCTCCTGCGCCTCAAGAAGGGCGAAGGCATGGTGGACGACATCGACCACCTGGGCAGCCGCCGCGTACGTGCCGTAGGCGAACTCATGGCCAATCAATGCCGCGTAGGCCTTGCCCGCACCGAGCGCTTGGTCAAGGAACGCATGACCCTCATTGACCAGAACATTGAAGGCGTCACGCCCAGCAAACTCATCAATCCGAAGGCCCTCAGCGCCGTCGTGCGCGACTTCTTCGGCCGCTCCCAGCTCTCCCAATTCATGGACCAGATCAACCCCCTCGCGGAATTGACGCACAAGCGCCGTCTTTCCGCCCTGGGGCCCGGCGGCCTGAACCGTGACCGGGCCGGATTCGAAGTCCGGGACGTACACCCCTCCCACTACGGGCGCATTTGCCCCATTGAAACGCCGGAAGGTCCCAACATCGGCCTGATCAACTCCATGTGTACCTACGCCCGCATCAATGAATTCGGATTCATTGAAACGCCTTACCGCAAGGTGGAAAATGGCAGGGTCACCAATACCATCGAATACGTCACCGCCGATCAGGAAGAAGGCTATCTCATCGCCCAGGCCAATAACCCGCTGGACGAACAGGGCAACTTCACGACCTCCCGCGTAACCGCCCGTGAAAAAGGCGAATTCATCGAAGTGGATCCGGCAGACGTGCATTACATGGACGTTTCTCCCAAGCAGCTCGTTTCCATCGCCGCCGGTCTTATCCCCTTCCTGGAACATGACGATGCCAACCGCGCCCTGATGGGCTCCAACATGCAGCGCCAGGGCGTGCCTCTGATGGTAGCGGAATCTCCATACGTGGGAACCGGCATCGAAGGAAAGTGCGCCAGGGACTCCCGTTCCGTCGTTCTGGCGGAAGCGGACGGCATCGTGGCCTCCGCCACGGCTGAAGTCATTATCACCACGAAAGACGGGGAACTGCCCGTGCGTCCGGAAGTATTCCTGTCCGATCCCGACAGTGTGCGCACGGACCGCGACAATGGCGTTTACGTCTATCCCCTGCGCAAGTTCATGCGTTCCAATGCCGGAACCTGCATCAACCAGCGTCCGATCGTGCGCCGCGGCGACAAAATCAAAACCGGCGACGTGCTGGCGGACGGCCCGAACACGGACCAGGGCGAACTGGCTCTCGGCCGCAATGTTCTGGTGGCCTATATGCCGTGGAACGGTTACAACTTCGAAGACGCTATTGTCATCTCCGAAAAAACCGTGAAGGAAGACACCTTCACTTCCATTCATATCTCCGAGTTTGAAGTTCAGGCCCGTGACACCAAGCTGGGTCCGGAAGAAATCACCCGTGATATCCCGAACGCCGGTGATGAAGCCCTGAAAAACCTGGATCATGACGGCGTCATCCGCATCGGCGCGGAAGTGAAGCCCGGCGACATCCTCGTCGGCAAAATCACCCCCAAATCGGAAACGGAACTGGCTCCGGAAGAACGTCTCCTCCGCGCCATTTTCGGTGAAAAGGCCGCAGAAGTGAAAGATACCTCACTCCGTGTCCCCTCCGGCTGCACCGGCATCGTGATGGATGTGCGCATTTCTTCCACAGGCTCCGGCCACCACCGCGGCGACCTCGTCGTAGACAGCGCGGAAAAGAAAAAGCAGTTCAAGAAAATCAACGACGAACATAAAAAGAAGAAGGAGCAGCTCATTGACCAGTTGACCAAGAAGCTCTCCGATATTCTTCTGGGTGAAAAAATCCCGCTGGACGTCGTCAATGAACAGACCGGTGAAATCATCATCCCGGCCAACAGGAAAATCACCAAGACCCTGTTGCGTAAACTGGCCCTGGTTCACGACCACATCGAAATCGAACCCAGCCCGATTCGCAACAAGATTCTGGAAATCATCACTTCGTTTGAAGGCCGCTTTACGGAACTGGATGACGAACGGGAACACAGGCTGGATCAGATGGAATCCGGAGACGAATCCGAACCCGGCGGACTGAAGGAAGTTAAAGTATATATCGCCGCCAAGCGCAAGCTCGGCGTGGGTGACAAGATGGCCGGTCGCCACGGCAACAAAGGCGTCGTTGCCAAAATCGTCCCGGAACAGGATATGCCCTTCCTCGCGGACGGTACTCCGGTGGACATCGTGCTGAACCCCTTGGGCGTGCCTTCCCGAATGAATGTGGGACAGGTGCTTGAAGCCCACCTCGGCATCGCTGCCAGGGCCCTTGGCTTCAAGGTGGCTACCCCGGTGTTCGACGGCATCAGTGAAGAAACCATCTGGAATTACATGTCCGAAGCCAAGAAGGTGGACGGTTTCACCTGGATCGGTGACGGCAAGGACGGCACCGTGGGAGGGAAGAGTACCCTTTATGACGGCCTGACCGGCGAACCTTTCCATAACCCGGTGGTGGTAGGCCAGACCTACATGCTCAAGTTGAACCACCTGGTGGCGGACAAAATTCACGCCCGTGCCGTGGGTCCGTACAGCCTGGTCACGCAGCAGCCCCTGGGCGGCAAGGCCCAATACGGCGGCCAGCGTTTCGGGGAAATGGAAGTGTGGGCGCTGGAAGCCTATGGCGCCGCCTATACCCTCCAGGAGCTTCTCACCGTCAAGTCCGACGACGTTCAGGGCCGTACCCGCATTTACGAATCCATCGTGAAGGGGGATAATACCCTGGAAGCCGGAACTCCGGAATCCTTCAACGTTCTGATGAAGGAAATGCAGTCCCTGGGGCTGAACGTACGCCCCGGAAACAAGGATGAACAACCCTCCCTGCAACTCGGCGGTACGGATCTCACTCCTGTGGACGGCATGACGGAAGGCTTTGACAGCGACGACATGGCCGGCCTGGCGGACGTCGACTTCTCCGACCTCAAATTCTAATATCCACCGCATTCCGCCCCCGCGCCGCAAAACGCGGGGGGCGGGCACCAAACCTCCTTTAAACTTTCAATATATGTCTGACACCCCCACCATCAGGGAAATGCACGGCCTGAGCGACAAGCCCCGGACCTTTGACCAGGTTGCCATCACCGTGGCGGATCCGGATACCATCCGCAGCTGGTCATTCGGTGAAGTCGTCAACCCGGAAACCATCAACTACCGCACGTTCAAGCCGGAAAAAGGCGGCCTGTTCTGCGAACGCATCTTCGGGCCCACCCGAGACATGGAATGCGCCTGCGGCAAGTACAAGCGCATCAAGCATAAGGGCATCACCTGCGACCGCTGCGGCGTGGAAGTAACCAACGCGCGCGTGCGCCGCGAACGAATGGGCCACATTGAACTGGCCGTTCCGGTCTCCCACATCTGGTTTTACAAATGCATGCCCAGCCGCATCGGCCTTATGCTGGACATGACGGCCCGCCATTTGGAACGCGTGATTTACTATGAAGACTACATCGTGGTAGATCCCGGAAGTACCCCTCTGGAAAAGGGGGCCATCCTGACGGAAGAAGAATTCCGCAATGCGGAAGACGAATACGGCTATGACAGCTTTGAAGCCGGCATGGGCGCGGAAGCCATCCAGAAAATGCTGGCGGCCATTGATCTGCCCACCCTCGTCGCGGATCTTCAGGAACAGCTGGACAATACCAACTCCAAACAGAACAAACGCCATTTATTTCCTTTCATCATCTTCATAGAAACTTCCATGGCTTCTTCTGCAGTCATTTCTGGATTCTCTGTCAAGATAAATCCTGACATACTATAAGAGTAAGCTTTGATAATTCCCGGAATAATAAATAGTAAGCTCCATAAAAATGTGAAAATACTCATTCGAAGTCTAAGCCAGAATGCTTTTCCAAACATGGAAGCCTTCGAAAAGATCTGACTAAGCTCTGCATCTCTGCCATCAATCAGATCCA